>Ga0163161_10000317_pt1 | contig 41576 bp, 57 predicted proteins | sample S45metaG_FD_129847 | JGI IMG/M metagenome (GOLD analysis project Ga0163161, IMG submission 129847) | Switchgrass rhizosphere microbial communities from Kellogg Biological Station, Michigan, USA - S4-5 metaG | ecosystem: Host-associated > Plants > Roots > Rhizosphere > Soil | place: USA... | reverse complement strand
GACCGAGGCGGCCGAGGAGCTCCTCACTGACATGGTCGCCGCGTTCACCCGAGCGCAAGCGGCTCAACGTGGAAACGTCAACGGTTGTTGCGGATGCCGCCGAGCGTAGTGAGCCGTGCTCGGCGACGAGGGCGTCAATGTGCGATTTCAGGGTATGCGTTTTCATGTTGCCGACTATGCACCCCCGTTGCCATCATGTCAACGCCGACCGCGTCACAGTATCTCGCGTTGACACCGTGGCAACACTGTGCGACAATGGCCGCGTTGATTGTTGATAAACCCATACCCAAGGATACATATGACTACTAAAGCAAACCCGACCCCCGCCGCCGCCGACGTTGCCGAGGAGCTCAATGACAACAACCTCGTTGCCGCCTCGTTTCTTGTAATCAATCCCAAGGCTGGCGCGTTTGGTTTGGGCGCCGAGCTCAATGAGGCGCTCAAGAATTGCCGCAAAGAATCGGGCCCCCGATACAAAGGCAAGCAAACGTACACGGTGCTCGCGTTCACGTGCGAGCGGGCCAAGGTGAAAGTGTACGCAAGCGTTGACCTACGTTGGACGTACCCCGAGGGGCACCGTTCCATGCGTTTCACTTTCACCGCCTAACTACAGGAGCAATACCAAATGGCAAAGCTATTGCACCGACACGGCGGCGAGGTCACCGCCCTCACCCACGTCGGACACAACACGCAAGAGGGCGTGGCCGATTGGTTCTTTGTTGGCAACGTTGTTTGGTTTGACGGGAGCAAATCCGACGCGGTTGAAATCTCGCCCATGATGTTGTGCGCGGATGACGCCGAGGGCCATGCCCGAGTGCTTAGACTTTCCAAGGCGCTCAACGAGTACCTTGAGGGCGCGGGCGCGTGGCATGACGCCAAATACAAACGCGATGGGCGTGCCTACACATGGACACCCAAGGCCAAGACCGGGCGAGCCGAGCTCAAGGAATAACCAACCCACCGACCGACGACGCCCCCGCAAGGGGGCGTTTTCTTTTGGGAGCTCGGTCACACTCGGGGGTGTTGACACCGTGGCAACGGTGGGGCACAATGGCCTCACTGAATCGCAACCCATACCCCTCACGGAGCTCCTCAAATGAAACAACTGCAATACCGCATTCGCCCGTACATCGGCCAAGAGAATCCCGCCAAATGGCTCATTGCCGACTCAAGCCGGGTTGTAAAAAAAGGCTGGCACAAGGTCAAACGCGAGGCGGGTAGTTATGCGGGCGAAACCGAGTACAGAATTGTTGACCTCGCCGACAAGGTGGCGTCATGAGAGCAAAAGAAATCAAGGCCAAGGCCGAGGCGCTACTCCGCAAGGCGCACCCCGACGCCGAGCTCACTATCACTTGGATAAAGACGCCGCGCCGCGTGACGTATCCGACGGGCGTCACGGGTACCCTTGGAACGTTGCGCGTGAGCGCGCCCGGGTACCGCCCTCGCGTCATGGTCGTGGACCATGACGCGAGCGGCACCATGATCCGATGACCGCCCCGCCGCCCCCGGCAAACGACGCCCCCGCAAGGGGGCGTTTTCTTTTGGGACCTCGGTCACACTCGGGGGTGTTGACACTGTGGCAACGCTCGGGCAGTATGCACACATGGAAACGAAATACACCGCCCGATTCGGAAAAAACCTCAAAGCAACGATTCACTCGTCATCGTGCTCGGTAGTTGCCAACAACTACGGCAAGGGTTTTGTTTGTTTCCCCGTTGAGGGCGACACCGCCGCCGAGGTCGCCGCAAGCGTGTACGAAAGTCAAGACTTTGCCGAGCGCGGTATCGCGTTCCCGTCAATCTGCAAGTGTGCCAAGTAACCCGACCCCAACCCATACCCAAGGAAACCCAACCCATGAAATTCAAAGAAATTGAAAAGCAACTCGGCACCATGTCGCCCGAGCTCTATGACGAGGCGCGCAAAATGATTTTGCGCGGTCTCGCCGCCGCCACCATCGCGCGCCGCACGGGCGCCGCCCTCGCGCAAGTCAACGCGATGTTTGCGCTTGCCGCGAGCCCCGACAGTGAGGCCAAGGCCATCCTCGTGAGAGTCGCGGAACGTCGCGCGGTCGCGAGCGCGGTGAAACCCGCGGGGGCTGGCGCCATTGACCCCGAGGTGTTGCAACGCATCCGCGACAACCCCGCCGACGTGGTAAAGATCCTCAAGCAAGCAACGTTTACCCTTGAGACCGTGGCGCACTTGCGCGGGCTTGAGGCCGAGCTCCTACCGCTCGCCGAGCTCATGCGCGCAATGACCGGTGACGTTGAGTAATCGCCCGCCCCCGCCCCCGGCAAACAACGCCCCCGCAAGGGGGCGTTTCCTTTTGGGACATCGGTCACACTCGGCGGTGTTGACACTGTGGCAACACTCGGGCACAATGGCCTCACTGAATCGCAACCCATACCCCTCAAGGAAAACGCCACCATGTCAAACTTTAACGAAATCATTGAAACCCTCGCCGCCCGTCACGCCAAGTTGAGCGCGGTACAGTTTTCAAACGTACAGGCCGAGCTCGTCATTAAGTGCGGTGTCATGTGCATCGCAATCAAGGGCGACCGCTCCAACGCTTGCGGCGCGGAATACGCCACGATTTTCAATGACCGCGCCTCGGCGGTGAGTTTTGCCAAGCGCATAAGCAACGGCGCGGGCGAGCGCGGCCGCGTAGTGTCCTACCGCGTAGCGGTCGCCGAGGAAATTGGCACGGTTGCCGCGAGCCTCGCCGCGTTGCGCGAGGCGGTTGCCGCTCAGGCGTAACCCGCCGCGCCCGCCTCGGCCGACGACGCCCGCGCAAGCGGGCGTTTTCTTTTGGGAGCTCGGTCACACTCGGCGGTGTTGACACTGTGGCAACGCTCGGGCACAATGGCCTCACTGATTCGCAACCCATACCCCTCAAAAGGAAAACCCGACCATGTCTTACAAAATCAAGTTTCTCGCGTTTTGCGTCAAGAACACCGAGACCGGCAAAACCGCCCGCGTGCATTACTCGTTGGACAATCGCACCGATGGCCGCAAGTGCGTCACGGTGTACGCGCGCGACTACGGTCACGCAATCGGCGAAATTTTCAACGGCGTTGCGTCGTACAAAAATGACACCGACTCAATGACGGATTATTTTGACAAAGGCACCGTCCGCATTTTTGAAACCGACGGGATCTACACCGAGGCGCGCGCCGCGGTTGAGCTCATCCTCGCCAAAGAGGAAATCAAACGCGACGCGCGTTGGGCCGCCCGCCGCGCCCGCGCTGACGCCCGCGGCGCCGTTGCCCGGTAACCCTCGCCAGCCTCGGCGACCGACGCCCCCGCAAGGGGGCGTTTTCTTTTGGGACCTCGGTCACACTCGGGGGTGTTGACAGTGTGGCAACGCTCGGGCACAATGGCCTCACTGAATCGCAACCCCTTACCCCTCTTGGAGCTCCCATGAACCTCAACGAAATTCTCCGCCTCGCCCGCAAACACCTCGGCAATGGTGCCGCCATGGATTCAAGCGCGCGGTTTTGCATGGCCGAGGCCATTGCCCGCGTTGATGACGGCGACCTCACCGCCGCGGCAATGTGGGCCCGCAAATCGCTCGCGTACTCGGTGGGCGTGTTCCATGACGACTACCAGAGAGCCGCGGCGGAATAACCCGCCGCCGCCCCCGGCAAACGACGCCCCCGCAAGGGGGCGTTTTCTTTTGGGAGCTCGGTCACACTCGGCGGTGTTGACACTGTGGCAACGGTGGGGCACAATGGCCTCACTGAATCGCAACCCGCCCACGGAATACCCCTCATGAACCTCAACGAATTCAAAACCGCCATTGCCGCGCATATCCGCAAAACCGGCCGCTTTCCTAACCTGAATAGCCTTGGCAACCCCACCAACGAAAATTATGAAATCGCTTGCCAAGCATTTCGCGAAATGCTCGCCGACGGCACGGTTGTCGCCGTGACGGTAGTCTCGGCCAAGGGCCGCCGCTCAACGGTTCACCGCCTCGCCGAGTAATCGCCAGCCCCCGCCCCCGGCAACGACGCCCCCGCAAGGGGGCGTTTTCTTTTGGGACCTCGGTCACACTCGGGGGTGTTGACACTGTGGCAACACTCGGGCACAATGGCCTCACTGAATCGCAACCCCTTACCCCTCACGGAGCTCCTCAAATGAAACTCACCCACCTTGAATTGTCAGTCTTACGCGCCATCGATTGCAGCGAATATGGCGAGGACATCGCTGACGACGTTTGGACGTTTTCGATTACCGACAACATGGCCGCCGACGGCGCCACGCCGAAACAGTTGCCCGGTGTTATTTCCTCACTCAGCAAAAAAGGGCTTGTCAGAATTTGCGACGTGCCCGGTGAGGAAACGGTCGGCGTGACCAAGGCGGGCGCCGCCGCCTACATCGCCGCGGTTGGTTACAACCGCAACAAGGTCAGCGACGCGCACGGCGAAACGTGGGAAACATTCAAGGCGGCGCGCGAGGCGGCCAAGGGCGTCAACCCCAACGACTAACCACCCGCCGCCCCCGGCAAATCAACGCCCCCGCAAGGGGGCGTTTTCTTTTGGGTGCTCGGTGTCGCGCCAAACCCAACCAAACGCCCAACGCATCATGACCCGATGCAACCAACGGGGCTTGGTGTTGAGTGTGAAACCTACGCCCGCGTTGACGCCCCCAAGCCAATAGGCGCCCACGGGCGGCGCCGTGAATTTGATTGAGGGCTCGGGGTCGGGGAGCTCTTTGGAGGGCGGCCGCGGTTTGCTCATCTATCTACCCATGTCGGCAAAGTACTTATCAATGCACCATGCGCGAATTCTGCTATATCCGGTGCGGCTGGCGCCATTGGCAAACACGCCCGCGAGCTCAACGTCATCGCGGTCGGCGCCGAGCGGCATGGGCGTCGGGTACTCGGTGCCCGGGTTGGCCGGATCTACCGACACCCGCGGCATGTCCGGCCACCCGCCCGCCTCGGCAACGGTGTTGACCCACTGTGAGCCCGAGCTCGGCACGCCGCGGATGGCCGCGTCAATTTGGTCCATGACCGTATTGATACCGCCTTTGTACAGGTAACGCCTCGCGGGCTTACAACCCACGGTGCAACGAATCAGTTGCGCAAAATTCAACCCCTCGGCGGCGGTTGGGTTGAGCGGATACGCGCACGGCTTGTACACCCCCGAATAGTTTGCGCCCATGCCCGCGGGCCATGCGCTACGACGCAACGTGGGTTGCATGTAACCCTCGGGTTTGCTCGTGAAAAAGTCGTCTTGTGAGTTTGGGTTGTCCCAACCAAATTGCGCGTTGTGTGCGGCGTGCCCGGTTGAGTGTTCCGGGAGCGCATTGGTGACGCGCGCGAACGTCAACGAATCGTTGTTGTTAGGGCCGCGCACCGACACGCACCCGACCATATTGCATTGCATTGACTTGCCAAATGATTCATTGAATTCGCCGTTGTCGCTGACGTTGAGACCGCGCCCCGCGGCGATGTCCGGCCGCCCATGATCGTAGTGCAACACGTTGACGTGGGCGTGATTGTTGGCGGCAACCAATGGGTTGCGGTCGGTCGTGTGCGCGTACAGTGATTGACTAACTAAAGAAAAGTCACAGTAATCCGAACCGCCGATGAGGTGCCCGTAACCATGATCCGTGCCCGGTTCATGGTTGGGTGTGTCGGGGTCACCGAACTCGGGCGGTATGTGCAAAGGGTCATAGATCGCGCCGCGTATCCACGAGATACCCTCAACCGCATAAAACGCTTGTACGCCCTCATCCATTGAAAATCGCGCCTCGCAATTTATGAATGCGCAACCCTTGGCAACGTACCCATCGCGACCGGCTTGCAATGCGTCGCGGTTGCCCGCGTGAAAATTGGTCACGCCCTCGGCCGAGGGCATGTCACCAACCCAAGAGGGCAAATGCCACACGCGCATGTTGGAGCCGCCGTTAAGACTCAACGCGGTAGTTTGAAAGAACAAACCCGCGCCCGGTGCCGCTTGCCCGATATAGTCCATGTTGCCGCGACCCGCGGGCGTGAGGATGACTCGCCCGAGGTTGATGTACCCGCCGATGAGCGGGAAAATATATTTGTGGAAACCCTCACCTTGGTCGGCGCCCCAACAATAGCGCGCGGTTCCCGAGTAACAGTTAGGGCCGCGGGCATCGGGCCCGCCCTCGTTGGTGTCATCGTATGAGGTAATGAAATAAAGTTTTGAGGGGCGGTCACCCGCGCTGACATCCAAGCCGGGGCCCGCGACCCCGGGCAATGCAGACAAGTACGGCGTTGATTGATAGGGCCAAGATAAAACCATTTCGGGGTGCTCCATGATTGGAGCCGCGCAAGGCGCCGAAAGGATGCGCCCGGGTTTGGAGCTCGGTCAATCGCGCCACACTTGACCGCCGCCGAGCTCTCGCCGCCTAATCGGCGGCGGTTTCATTTGAGCGCGGGCAACGGTTCACCGGTCTCGCGCGCGGACCCCTCGCGCGCATGGACCAATTGACCTTACCCGGTACCGAGCAAACCAAGCCCCGCGGGCGCCCGCGTAAATGGGCCAACGAGGATGAGCGACGCGCGGACCAAAAAGCGAAACGCGCCGCGGCGCGTGCCGCCCGCCGCCAACCCAAACCCGAGGCAACCGCCGAACATCGCCGCGAGGTTGATACCGCGCTACGGCTGACGACGATGCAACCGCCGCTCAAGGTCTTAGACGTGCGCGACGTGGACCTCATTGAGCTCGCCGAGGAGTTCCCCAATACGGCCGAGGGTTTGCAATACGCGCGCGACGTGTTGAGCGGGCGCATAGATGCCTGTCAATGGGTGCGGCTGGCATGCGAGCGGCATGAGCGCGACCTTGAAAAAATCCCGGCCGATGATTGGCCCTTTACGTTCAACGCGCCCAAGGCCGAGCGGGTGCTCCGCGCGTGTCAGATGTTCCGCGAGATACGCGGGCCGCGGGCGGGCAAGCGTTTCCGGTTTGCGGCGTGGCAAAAATTTTTGGTGGGCTCGGCGTTTGGTTGGGTCAACAAGGCGAGCGGGTGGCGCCGCTACCGGTACGTGTACCTCGCCGTGCCCCGAGGCAACGGCAAGAGCTCTCTTGCCGCAACGATTGGGTTGTATATGTTGGCCCTTGATGGCGAGGGCGGCGCCGAGGTGTACGCGGCCGCGGTCACGCGCGACCAAGCGCGCATTGTGTTCAACCTCGCGCAACACATGGCGCGCGCGGATGGCGCCTTTTGCCAAAAGTACGGCATTCAAGTCAACGCACATTCGGTGGTGCAAGAGTCAACGGCGTCGGTGTTCCGCCCGTTGTCACGCGACGCCCAAGCGCTTGACGGGCTCAACGTGTTACTCGCAATTCTGGATGAGCTCGCCGCCCACAAGACGCGCGAGATTCATGACGTATTGGTGACGGCAACGGGCAAGCGCTCACAACCTTTGATTCTTTCCATTACCACGGCGGGCGCCAACACCGCGGGCATTGGGCATGAGCAATGGAAATACACGCAACGGGTGTTGACGGGCGACATTGTTGACGAGGCTTTTTTTGGGCTCATCTATACGATTGACGAGGATGACGAATGGAGCGCCCCGAGTAGTTGGGCCAAGGCCAACCCGAATTTCGGCACCTCGGTCAACCCGGATGTTGTTGCCAACCTCGCGGGGCGAGCTCAACAAATCGCCAGCCAACAAGCGGTGTTCAAACAAAAACATTTGAACGTGTGGACTAACGCCGCCTCGGCATGGATGGACCCCGAGAAATGGGTTGCGTGTGGCGACCCCGCACTCAATGAAAATGATTTCAAAGGCGAGGATTGCGTCATAGGCTTAGACCTCGCCGCCAAGATTGACCTTGCCGCCGCGGTCAAAGTCTTTGCCCGCCCGATTGACGGCATCATCCATTACTATGTGTTCCCCCGCTTCTATCTACCGACCGCGGCGATTGCCGACGGGCGCAATGCGTCTTACGCGACGTGGAACGCTGACGGCTGGATAACCGACACGGCGGGCGAGGTCATAGATTTCAACGTCATTGAGGATGACATCAAGGCTGACGCCGTGCTCCATCGCATCATTGACGTTGCTTATGACCCATGGCAAGCGCTCAAACTCGCGGCCGATCTTACCGCCTTGGATATCCCGGCCATTGAGTACCGGCCGACGGTCGCAAACTTTTCCCCGGCCATGAAAGAAATTGATGCGTTAGTTAGAGCGGGCCGCTTTCACCACAATGGGTCGCCCGTGCTCGCGTGGAATGTGTCATGCGTTGAGGTCGCCGAGGATTTCAAGGGCAACATTTTTCCGCGCAAAGACCGCGCCGACCCGACCAAGAAAATTGACGGGCTCGTTGCCCTCCTCATGGCGATGGGTCGGCGGCTGGCGTTGGAGCTCGTGACCGACACGGCGCCATCACTCACGTTTGTGTGAGGGCGGCTCGCGCCTCGCGCATGAGAATGCGCTCAACGATCTTGTCAAAGCGTGGGGCAACCAAGGTGGGCCGCGACCCCGTGCCCGGGATAAACGTACCCGAGGCCACGAGCTCGGCGAAGTGATTGCGGACGAACCATGCAATTTGATGGTACTGACAAAATGCCGCCCCGCCGCGTCCGCTCTCTACCCAAACGCGAAGTGCAACGTACTTTGAAAGCATGGCCCGTCCGCCCTCACCCGTGCGCCACCACGGCGACGGCGCGAGGATAACGCGAAGTGCTCGCGCGCGGTAGTGTGGTGCGCTGACGCGCGAGTCAAGTGCGCGCGCGCGATGGTGTTTCATGTGGAACGTAGGAAACATTTGACGCCGCGCGCGGCGCGAGTAGATTGCGCGCATTCAATCGGGCAACGGTTCACCGGACCCGCGACACCAACGGGAGTAGGCCAATGGCCCCTGTCAGTCCGCGAGCTCGGCCGCCCAAGTCAAAACGCGACCGCCCCGCGGAACGGGCCCCACCTCCTCGGCAGTAGATAGCAACCACCCACGCGGGCAACGGTTCACCGGACCCGCGCGACCTTAGGAGGCCGCGCGCATGGAACGGGATATAAGCCAGTACCCCCACGTCGTACACCGCGCCGCGGAGCTCTCCGTTGATTCTGACGAGGCGCGGCAACTGTCGTTTGTGGCGTCGGACGAATCAACCGACCGATACGGCGACGTTGTAAGCGTTGACGGTTGGGAGCTCGCGCCCTTTCGCAAAAACCCAATTTTCCTTTGGCAACACTCATACGCCGCGCCCATCGGCTCGGTGCCAAAAATCAAGGTTGAGGACGGGCGCCTCATGGCAACCGTCAAGTTTGCGGCCAAGGGCGTGAGCCGCGTGGCCGACGAGGCTTGGGCACTCGTCAAGGAAAAGGTTTTGCGCGCGGTCTCGGTCGGTTTCATGGTCGCCAGCCCCGACGACTATGAGCTCATACGCAACGCCGACGAGGAGGTGACGGGCATCCGTTACCTACGCCAAGAGCTCTTAGAGCTCTCACTCGTTTCCGTGCCCGCCAACCCCAACGCCCTCGCCGTTGCGCGGTCGCTCAACCTTTCCCCGGGCTTTATCAAATCCGCCTTGCCGCTAGACGTGTCAGTCATTGAGCGACAAGCCGACGTTCGCCGCCGCATTCAAACCGTGCGCGTTTCAGGCATTCGCAACTCATCGCCGCGTTAGGCCACCTAACTACCATTGGAGCCTTTCAAGTGAAAACATCTGAACGTATTGCCGAGCTCCTCAAACAGCGTGCCGCGAAAGTCACAACGCTTGAGGAGCTCGCCGACAAATCCGAAAAAGAGAGCCGAGTTTTTAACGCTGACGAATCGGTCGCGTTTGACGAGGTCTCAAAATCCATCAAAGACATTGACGACCACGTGACGCGGTTGCGCGAGACCGAGGCCATTGTCGCCCGGTCGGCAACGCCCGTGCTCGCGCCGCGCATTGAAATCGTAAGCCCCGGCAAGGGCATCCGATTCGCGCGTATGTGTCAGGCGATTGCCGCCTCACGCGGCAACTACATGCAAGCGCAAGAAATTGCCAAACACAATTGGCCCGATGACCGCGACATCGCCAACGTACTCAAGGCGCAATCATTCGGCGTGACGCGCGCCGCCGTGGCCGCGGGTACCACGACCGACCCCGCGTGGGCGGGCGCCCTCGTCGCCGCTCAAACCCTTTCGGGCGAGCTCATTGAGCTCGTGATGAAAGAGGCCGTTATTGGCCAGCTAACCAACGTGCGCAAGGTGCCGTTCAATGTGCGCATTCCGCGCGAAATCACGGCAATGGGCACGGTCAAATGGGTCGGCCAAGGCGCGAGCAAACCATTGGGAAAGGGCGGGTACGATTTCGTCACGATTCCGTGGGCCAAGGTCGCGCTCATTGCGGTCATTACCGAGGAGCTCGCGCGGTTCTCCAACCCCGCGGCCGAGACCCTCATGCGTGACACGTTAGTTAGGGCCATCAAGGAATTCCTTGACGACCAGTTTGTCAACTCGGCGGTTGCGCCCGTGTTGAATGTGTCACCGGGCGGAATCTCAAACGGCTTGCCGCCGATTCAAACATTCCCGAGCTCGGGCAGTTCAACCGCGCAAATTCAAAGCGACATCATGACGGCGGTTTCCAAGCTCAACGAGTTCAACGCGCCCGTTGCGCCCGCATGGATCATGCACCCGCAAAACGCGATTGCGATTGGCGCGGCAACCAACGGGCTTGGTATGCCCGCGTTTCCGTCGGTCGGCACGTCGCACACGCTCGCGGGCTATCCGATCATTTCGAGTTCGCACCTCAAGGTGTCGGAAATCATTTTGTTAGACCAAGCGGGGGTGTTGCTGGCGAGCGACCCCTCAGTCACGGTTGATGTATCGCGTGAGGCATCCGTACAAATGGATGACGCACCCGCAACACCCGCCACGCCGCTCGTGAGTTTCTGGCAGCAAAATTTAATTGGCCTCAAGGCCGAACAGTTTGCTTACTGGATGCGCGCGCGCGACGCTGACGTGGTGCTCATTACCGCGGTTGACTACCTCACGCCCGCCGCGGCGGTCGGTGCCGCGGCGTCGGCGCCAAGTCGGTCAGCAAATCAGAAAGCGGCCTAACCGCTCGGGCGCCTCGGGATAAAACCCGAGGCGCCCAACTTAGGCGCCGCCGTGAATTTCATAGATAGAACTCTCGTTGCGTTGGTCAACTGGCGCACACGTCAGGCGTTCACCTCACTACCCGCACCCCCGGGCGTCGGCGGTAATTCGCTCCCGCCGTTGAGTCATGGCTACGTGCATGAGCCGTTTGCCGGGGCATGGCAAGCCAACAAGGAATGTTGGGGCCCCTCAGGAATTTTCTCCGCGGTGTATGCGTGCATCGCCATCATTGCGGGCGACGTGGCAAAGCTACCGCCGCGCATCCGTCAGCGTCACGCCGACGGAAGCAAGACCGACCACGACAACCACCCGGCCGCGCGTGTTCTTTTCTACCCTAACAAATACCAAACCCGTGTAGATTTTTGGGGCCATTTCATGAGCTCGTGTTTGTTCACGGGCAACACGTACGTGTACCTCGTGCGCGATGAGCGCGGCGTCGTTTCGGAAATGCACATACTTGACCCGCGCCGTGTGCGCGTGTTGATGGCCGATGACGGTAGTGTGTTCTATCAAATCGGCCAAGAGCGGTTGGCTGAATTGCTCGGCACCGATGTCATACCGAGCCGCGACATTTTGCACCATCGGTTGTTGACGCTGAATCACCCGTTGTGCGGGTTGACGCCGCTGTATGCGGCGGGCGTGTCGGCGATGACCGGGCAAACGATTCAACAAAACAGTTACGCATTTTTCGCCAACATGAGCCGCGCCTCGGGAGTGCTCACCGCACCGGGCAAGATTTCCCCCGACCTAGCTACCCGCCTCAAGACGGAGTGGGATCAAAACTTTCGGGGCGGGCAGATGGGCCGCACGGCGGTGTTGGGCGAGGGCATGAAATGGGAGCCGCTCACGATATCGGCGGCCGACGCCCAACTCATTGAGCAATTGCGGTGGTCGGTTGAGGACGTTGCCCGTTGTTTCCGCGTGCCTACGTATATGTTGACCGACGCCTCAAAGGTGTCTTTCAAAAACGCCGAGCAACTCGCGCGCAACTACTACTCACAAACTTTGCAATATCACATTGAGTCGATTGAGGCGCGCATTGACATTGCGTTTGATCTTAAAGACGACATCTATTGTGAGTTTGATTTAACGACGTTGCTGCGCATGGAGCTCGATGCCCGCATGGTGGCATACCGCGAGGGCATTACCTCGGGCGTTCTAACTATCAACGAGGCGAGGCGCATGGAGGAATTGCCGCCCAAGAAAGGCGGCAACGAGCCCCTTGTACAAACTCAGTACCGGCCGCTTTCCATGGCGGGCCAACCGACGACCGCGGCACCCACCGAGACACCGCCGCCCGAGCCCGACCCCGCCGAGGATGACCCGCCCGAGGATGACCCCGCGCAAGATCCGGCCGCCGATGAGGCGCGCGCCGTGCGCTTGCGCTCACGAGCTCTCGCGAGGTTGGCCGCATGAAACCGGAAACCCTTGAGCTCGCCGTTGATGCCGTCGCCGATGCCGTGCGCGCGCTACTGCCCGAGCTCATAGCCAAGGCGGTTGACGCCCGCCTCGCCCCGCTCATTGACACCGCGCTCCGCGTTGAGCTCGCCCGCGTGGGCGCCGACGTTGAGGAAAAACTTGACGGCATTGCCGAGCGGGTTGATAGCGCGACCCGGGAAACCGCGGCGTTGCTCTTGGAGTTACGTACCGAGGTTGCCGAGGAGCTCACCTCCTCGGTTGCCAAGGCGGTTGACGCGCGAGTCGCCCCGCTCGTTGACGATGCAATACGCCCGGTGCTCGGCGGGCTCGTGAGCGACGTTGACGAAAAGGTTGCCGCGCTCGCCGAGCGGGTTGGCGCCGTCACCGCCGAGAACAAAACAACGTGGGCGACGTGTCGCAATGACATCGCCGCCGAGGTCTCAAAGTCTGTCGCGACCGCGGTTGCCGCCATACCACCCGCCGCGCAAGGGGATCGTGGGGCACCCGGTCGCGATGGGCGTGACGCTGTATTCATTCCGCCCGCCCGTTGGGCCAAGGGGCGCACGGTGCGCGCGGGTGAATGTGTGCAACACGCCAACGCTCTTTGGTATTGCAACCACGACACCGACGTTGAGCCCGGTGCGGAGTGCTCGGGTTTCTCGTTGATGTTTGACGGCGCCGTGCCGCTTGAGTGCGTGCCCGATGAGCGCGGGTATATGTCGCTCGTGATTCGCTACGCGAGCGGGCGGCGTGAGTCGTTGCCCATGCACTACCGCGCACCCGCTTATTGCGGCGTGTTTGACAGTGAGCGCGAGTATGAGCCGCAAGACTACGTCACATGCGGCGGCTCAATATGGTGGGCGCGGGCGCCTAGCAAGAATCGCAAACCGGGCACCGACCTTGGTGCGCTCTCGTGGGTGCTCGCCGTCAAGTGCGGGCGCGATGGGCGTGACGGTCGTGACGGTGCGCAAGGTCCGACGGGGCCGCAAGGTGAACCGGGGCCGCCCGGGCGTGACGCGCCCAAGAGCAACGGCACGCGCAAGGGCGCGGCCGCGGCGGTGAGCTCGTGAGCCCCGCCCCCTCAATCCTCGCGGGCACGCGCTCGGCAACGGCGACGTTTCCGACGTTGGACGAAATCAAAGCGGTGTTGGGCATTGACCCAAGCGACACCACCAAGGATGCGCAAATAACCTCGGGCGTACTGGCGACCATCGCCATGATTGAGACCTACCTTGGCCGCGGCATCAAACGTGAGACCGTCATCGGTGAGCGCTTTGAGCCTATCGACACGCGCGACCCCAAACTTTTTTTGTGGCGTTTCCCCGTTGAGTCGGTGACCGAGGTGCGCGTTGAGGGCGCACCCGTGGCGGGCTGGCGTGTGTACCCGCGGCAAGGCGTGTTGAACATGGGCACCGGGCATTACGCCCACGCATGCAACGACGGGCCGCTCACGGAGGTTGACTACGTCGGCGGGTACGCTGACGACGCTTGGCCGCCCGATCTTATTGAGGCGGTCATGCGCGCATTCTATGGGCGTTGGTCTGTCGCGTTTGGCGCGGCGGGCGATGCCCCGAGCCCCGCGGGCCGCGTCAAGTCATGGACGGCCGACGGCTTAAGCGTATCCATGACCGACCCCTCAATCGGCATGGGCTCCCAAGAGGCGGGCGCCGTCATACCGCCCGACCTCGCCAACGTCGCCGCCATGCTTGACGCATACCGGGTGCGCTTTGTCAGGGGGGTCTAACAATGTTTCCCCCGGTACCGGCCGCGCTCACGACCGCATGGCAACAAGGGTTGCAGATTTACGGCAAGTTTGTGACGTACCAAGAGGCGGGCGGCACGGCGCGCACGGTGCGCGCGCGCGTGGTGTTCCAAAGTGCGCAAGAGCTCGCCAACTCAATAGAGGCGTACCCGATACGGGTGACCGTGGACGCGCGCGATTTTGCCGCGCGAGCTCCGCTCAAGGGCGACACGGTGCTCATCGATGGTGCGCGCCGCGGCGTCATGCAAGTTGCGCCCGTTCACGTCGGCGATGTCTTGGTCGGGTATCGGTTGGGGGTGGCCGGATGAGTAGCGCCTATGTCCGCGATTCATTCCGCACCAAGGTCGCAACCTTGTTGGTGGCCGAGGGCTTTGAGTTCATTGAAACCATCAACCTCGCCGAGTCAACGGGCGAGCTCCCGCCCAAATGGTTCACGCTGGATTTCTTGCCCGCCGATGACACGCGCATGTCGCTCGGCGTGCCCGCGTTGTTCCGTGAAACGGGCGCCGTGACCCTCGCCATTTTCACGCCGCAACACGAGCGCGACACCGAGGCGATTGCCGCGGCTGACGTGGTGCGCTCGGCGTTGTGCAACTGGATAGATACAACCGGCAACTTGCGGGTGCATGACGCACAACCGCCCGCCGACCTTGATGGCGGCGATTTCCGCGGCTCGTTTTACGGCGTCACCGTGGACATCCGTTATTCATTTGACCGAATCGAATAGGAGTTATTAGCCATGTCATCCGCTGATCTAACACGAGTCGCGATGGTACGCGAGGCGACCCCGGGCGTGACCCCCGCAACCCCGGTGTTTCAGTTGTTGCGGGTAACTTCTGAGGGGCTGGCGTTCAACCCCGAGACACAACTCAGTAATGAGCTCAATCCGAATCGGCAAATTTCCGATGTTATTACAAGCGGCGGAAGTTCAACCGGCGACATATCGTTTGAGGTTTCGAGCAACCCGGGTTTTGAAATGATGCTTGAGGCGGTGCTCGCAAACACGTGGGGCGGCGTCGTCGTCGGCGATGAGTTATGGGTCGGCGGCAAACTACTCACGCACACGATTGAAAAGCGGTTCACCATCAACGCCGAGGATGGCGACCCGCTTGCCCGCTATGAGTACAACCGGATTGTGCGCGGGCTCGTTGACCAAATGGTGTTGACGTTTTCCCCCGGGGGTCCGGCGACCGGTGCCGCCACCATTCTCGGCGGCGCCTTTACGCGCGACTCAACCGACCTCGCGGGCGCCACGTTCCAAGACTCCGGCAAACTACCCGTCATGGTGGGCTCGGGCGTGTTGCCCGTCATGTTCACAATTGACGGCGTGGACTATACGGCGTGGTGCGTGTCCAACCTCGTTGTCACGTTCCGCAACAACGGGCGGGCAATCGCGTGCCTCGGTCAAGAGTCGGCCAATGAGGTCGTGCTCGGTCGCTTTGAGTGTGACCTCACCGCCGAGATATACCTCAACAAAGAAACCAAGGCGGTCATGGATGCGTTTTTGAACAAAGACGAAATCGCGTTTGCGTTCACCGTGTCCGACGCGCAAGCCAACGCCTATGACTTTGACTTTTCGCGTGTGCGTGTCTCGGCATGCACCGAGCTCGCGAGCGGCACCAATCAGGACGTTGTCGTCAACGTCACCTTACAAGCGCTGGTTGACACCGTCACGTTGGCCGATGGGCTCACCGAGGTTGAGACATGCGTGACCGTAGTGCGCGACCACGTCACGGCGCCGTGGCCGATGGGGGCTTAACACATGGATGACCAAGTCAAAGTGAACCGGCCGACGTTTGGCAATCTTGACGATTGGCATACCGACGACGCCCTATCAACCGACGGCGCCCCGCTTGACCTCAACAACGGGCGGACCATTCTTTGCCGACGCGCGGGCACGCGCAACCGCGCGTTCATGGTCGCCGTTGCCGAGCTCGATACCGACGACGAGGTTGCGCGGTACGACGTATACGCGCGGCACGTGGTCGCGGGTTGGTCGGGCATCAACGACGCCGAGGGCAACCCCATCCCCTACACCGCCGAGGCGTGTGTCGCATTGTTCCAATACGCGCCCGAGGTGTTTGACTTGGTGTTGATGTTCGCCGCGCAACGGGCTAACTACCGCGGGCAAAAGCTCGCCGAGGATGGCGACGCCGTAAAATAGCAATCAGGTGGCGCGATGGTGCGGGCACGTATGAGCGACAACTACGCGCCTTGCACGCCTCCGGTGTTGACGTTCCGTTGTTGCGTGAGCGGCCAAGGCTTACAGAGTTTCAAGAGCTCGCCCTCCTCGCATGGCGGGATCTTTGCGGGGAGCGGGCAATAGGGTTTGGCGGCGTGGGCCCGATACCGTGGCGGGCCATCATCGCTTGGTGTGACCGGTACGGCGCGCGTGATGCGGAGTCATTGGTTGAGATAGTGCAAACGATTGACGCGGAGTGGTTAGCCCGTGAGAGTTCCCGACATACGACTCAGTGAGGTCCCTTACAAAAAGAAGGTGCGCAAAGACACCGAGGTCAAACAGTGGTTTGCACAAAACCGCCGCGACCTATTGGCGGGCGCAACTGATTGGGTACACCGCGTTTCCAAAGACGCATTGGCGCAAGCGCTCGCGGCGGGCAACCCCGATCAATACTTTGTGACGATTGATGGCGTGACCAATGCGGCGGGCACGGTGCGACGCGGTTTCAAATCGGGCACGATTGACGAGTCAAAGCATGCCGTACGCATAGAGTTCAACGCTGACACCATCGGCAACATTGCGCGCGGCGTGCCGCCGATACTGACGCAAGTCATACGCGAAACTTTCCCGATGAGCCCGACCGGGCGGCTGGCGCGCGAGTGGTCGTGGTGGGTATCGCGCGAGGGCGGGCCCTCCAAACGCGCGGGGAAAACCATACCCGATGGGCTCGGCATCTATGACGTGCTTTACCTCGCGCCCGATTACGCGGTCGCCAAGTACGCTTGGTTTGCCAACTCCGCGGCCAAGAGTTCCAAGAGCACCAAATACAATTTCGCGCGCAAGCGCATCAACAAAGAAAAGGGCACGTCGCGATTGGTCGCGCGCAAGCGGGCCCGCGGTTTCCTCGCGCGTGCAACCCAACTCATGCGCGCGAAACGTGTACCGGGCGTGTTGTTCCAAGGCGGGTTTTCCCGTGACTATCTTTCGGGCCGCGCGTCAAAACATCCGCGCGGCGTTCCGTTTGTACGTGTCGCTTTCAAGGGCACGCTCAAAAATCCGGTGTGGGTCTAACAACCCCGAGGCGCGACGCACATGCCCGAGGAAAAGCGACGGCTGATTTATGAGCTCTTGATTGAGGCGCGCGACGTTGCCAAGAATGCGGCCAAGGCCCAAGGCGACATTGAAAAACTGAGCAACGGTTTTGACGACCTCGGCGCCAAGATCAAAAAAGCGTTTGCCGCATATACCGCATTCACCGCCGCGAAGTTTGCCGCCAACGCATCCGATGAGCTCCTCAAGTTTAATGAGCAAATGGAAACGCTCGGCCAAAACAACGTGCAAACCGCCGCGAGTTTTGACGCCGTGCTCAAGACCTCGGCGGCGACCGGGCAATCGGTTCACGATGTCGCCGAGGTTTACAAGGCGGCGACCGAGGCGACCGAGCAGTTAGGCGGCTCACAAAAAGACGCGGCCGAGCTCGCCGAGGCGTTCACCAAGGCGGCGGTCAAAGAGGGCAAGAGCGCGGCAACCGCGGCCGCTCAGTTGGACACGTTGCAATTCGCGTACGACCGCGGCGGCGTCAAGGTCAAAGAATTCAATACGCTCCTCAAAGACAACGAGCAATTGCAGCAATCGGCCGAGCGGGCCCTCGGGAAAACAACTGAGGAATTGATGGCGATGGCCAAGGCGGGCGACATCGGGCGCGAGGAGCTCCGCAAGATCTTTGCGCAATTCCGAAGTGACACCGCCTCAACCGAGGTTGCCGCCACGTTTGACCGCATAGGGGAATCGCTCAAGACCATGGGCAAGGCATTCGTCACCGCCACGGCACAAGCGTCGGGGTTTGCTGACGCAATGAAAATGGGCGAGCTCGCGGGCATCGTGGAATTTTTCTCCAACATCGGCAAGATCATTGGTGGTCTCATCCGCGTGGTGTGGAATTTCGCCGAGGGCCTAGTAAACATTATTAGGCTCATTGCCCAAATCATTGTGTCACCAAAAGACATCTTATCAATTTGGGACAAATTCAACCGAGCCCAAGACGAAAACTATCGGGACATGCTCAAGGGCGTTCAACAATTTGGTGAGGCCATCGGCACCATGGACGCGCCCTCGGGCGTCAGTAAGGTACACAAGACACATTCGGAAATTGCGGCCGAGGCCAACGAGCGGGTGCGCATGCAAGCGGAGGCCGAGGAGAAAGCCCGCGTTGAGGCCGAGAACAAACGACGCGCGGCCGAGGAGCAACGCGAGCGCGAGAAAGATGCCAAGTACCGCGCCGACACATTGGCCGCGCGCGCCGAGCAAGCCCGGATTAAAGAGGGCATGGGCGGCGTTGATGATGCGCTCAACGCCCAATTCGGTGACAAGTTGTTAGAGGATCAAAATACAATCATCAACAACAACAACACCATACTCGCCCAAAAGAATGAGGAGGGCCGCCTCATCATGAAAAACGCGGCGAGCGTTCACATTCAAGCCATGGCCGAGGAGGAATTCTTAGCGGCCAATCAAAAGAATCTTGAGGATCTTTCCAAGGTGTCCGACACCATTGGCAATGCGTTTTACAACCTATTCACGGGCGCAACGAAAAGTGCCAAGGAATTTTTCCGGGAAATCTTGCGGGGGTTTGCTCAGATTGCCGCGGCTCGGCTGGCGAGCTCGATAGCCGACAGTATCTTTAACGCGGGCTCCAAATGGTTTAGCGCCAAGAAAGCAAAAGGCGGCGCGTTCACCCACGGTTATGAAATCCCGTTTGCCTCTGGCGGTGTTGTCACGGGCCCCACCTCGTTTGCGATGGGCGGCGGGCGCACCGGGCTCATGGGTGAGGCGGGCGCCGAGGCCATCATGCCGTTACGGCGCGGGCGTGACGGGCGGCTCGGCGTGAGCGGCGGCTCGCCCAACATTCAGATAGTCAACAACACGGGCGTTGCGGCTGACGCCTCGGTCAACATGCAAAACGACCGCATGCAAATCGTGTTAGAGGCCGCCAACATGGGCGCGCGCATGGCCGAGCGACGCATCAACCGTAGCTTGCGCACCGGGTACGGCGACACCGCGCAATCAATCCAACGCACGTACGGGTTGGGGCGGCGGTTCTAATGGCGTTGCCCGCGTGGAATACCCGCCTCTTTGGTTGCCTCACCCGCGACAACACCGGGTTGCGCTCGCGCGCCCGCACGGCAATCAGCGCCTCACTACCCTCGCCCGTGGTCTCGCGCAAGGCCGACACGAGCGCACCCCTTGAGCTCACGTTTGGCTTTGACGTTGATGACGCGGGGCGCCGCGCGTGGGAGCAATGGACAACGTACGACCTCTTTGATTGCTCGCTACCGTTCACGATGTTTTTACCGTGGGGCGTATTGCAACCGCGGGTGCGCGCCAAGTTGTTAGGGGATTGGTCCATGGTGCGTGACGGCGGCGGGCGTTGGACTATCTCGGGCACCATGGAAATTGAGCGCGCGACCTTGCCGCGATTCTCGGGGGGTGCTCATGCCTGAGCCGCGCGAAATTCGTTTGAGCTCGCCGCCGCCCATGTGGCCGACGACGTTGCCCGACCCGCAAGCGGAAGGTTTCACCATTGCGAGCCCGCCGCGCGTGGAACTCGCCGAGGTACTTTTTGGCCCGACGCGCATGGCGGTCAAGGCGCGCACGGCGCCGATGGCGTGGACCTTTTCAGTTGTGATGACGCCCGAGCAAATGGAAATTTTTGAGGGCTGGTATACCGACCTCGTTGAGAACCATGACGGAGAATTTTATGCGCGTTGGATTGGTGGCTCTCGTGTCGTCGCGTTCAGTCAGGCTTATGAGTACCGTCCGCTCGGCCGCGGTTACATCCTCAGCGGCAATGTATTCCGCACCCGCATTGACCACTCGGTTTGCGACGCATACCTCAGCACCGTTTTCACCGCCATCTATCGCGCCGAGCTCGGCGCCGTTGACCACTACGTCGCGAGCCTCGGCGCCGTTGACCGATACGTCGGCGATTGGCCGCTCACGCTGATTGCCTCAAGTGAGTGTTAGACCATGCCCGCAACCTTTGACTCAGCGTTTGCCCTTTGGCTTACCCAACACGGAAGTGAGCGCTCAATCGCGGTCAACGTGTTGCAGTTTTCGCATGCGAAATGGAACGCCACAACGGGCCCGATTTACGTGAGCGATTTTGGCGAGGATTTCACCGCGACGACCGAGCCGCCCACCTCGGTTGCATTCACCGCAACGCCCTTGGGTTTCATGATTGACGCAACGGCTGACAACGTCAGCACCGAGCAACGCATCATGGTGCGGATTGACAACGCGCACGGCGCCGTGGCGCAACAACTGAGGAGCCTTACCGATGAGGACCTATTGACCCCGGTGTCGGTCACGTATCGCACGTACCTTGATACCGACCGCTCGGGCCCCGTCATTGATCCGCTGACGATGTACGCGACCAACATCAACATGAACCGGTTGACCGTTGAGTGTGAAATCACCGCCGACTATTTGCCCAACGTGGGCGCGGGCACGCGCTACACGATTGAGGATTACCCGCCCCTCGCCTATCTATGACCGCCAACTCAAGTCACGCAATGTCATTGGTCGGCACGCCCTACCGCCGCGGCGGCGTCACGCCGCGCGAGGGTTTCGATTGCTTCACCTTGTTGAGATACGTGCGTCAACATTGTTTCGGCAAGCCAACGCCGACGGGCGGCATACCGGCCGAGGATGTGCCGAGCGCTCGCGCCGCGGCCCTCGGCATCTATCTCGCCTTGGGTGGCAAAGAGCGCATGGGGTCGCCGTGGTTGGAGCTCACCGCGCCCGAGGAGGGTTGCGCGGTGGCACTCGGCACGTGGAAAGTTTCCCGGTTGCATCATTGCGGCGTGTTGGTTAACGGCGGCGTGTTGCATGCGCTTGAGGGGGCGGGCGTTGTGTACTCCCCCATGTTGCGGGTGCGCGAACTCTATGCCCGGTGCGAGCTCTTTGAATGTGTACTCTGATTGTCATTGACGACCCGTTGAGCGGCACGCGCCATGAGTACGGCTTGCGCGTGGGCGAGCCCATCGCCGAGGCGCTCATGCGCCAATGGCCCGAGGGGATTGACGGGGCGTGGCGCATCTATCGCGACTCAATCAACGACGGCAACGAAATCCCCGCGGTTGACTTGCCTTACACGGTGCCGCTCGCGGGCGAGACCTACATCATTGTGCGTGACATGGCGGGGGCTCTGCCATTTCTCGGCCAAGTGTTTTTGGCAATATGGTTTTCGGCACTCAACTACATCCTCACGCCGAAACCCAAGCCCGCATATTTTCCCTCGCCTAACAATGAACCGCAAAGCGGCAACAACAACCTTGCCGCGCAAGCCAACCAAATACGGTTAGGCGCGCGCATACCCGACATACTTGGCACGGTGCGAAGTTTCCCGGACCTACTCTGTAGGCCAATCGAAACGTTTTGGGTGCGGACCCAAAACATAAACCAATACTTTGTGATTGGCCGCGGTGACTATGAGGTACCACCCGAGCTCGTGAAGTTGGGCGAGACCCCGCGCCAGCAAATCAACGGCGCCACGTATCACACGTACCACCCGCACGACACCGCCGACCCCATCCCGAGCATACCCGCGGTACGCACCTCGCCCGAGGTGGGCGGCATTTCTCTTGTGCCCGATGACTCGGGGCCCGCGCCGTTCACGGGTGTGGATTTCAACGGGCCCGCAAAGACCATGACCTCCGATGATTTCCAAGACCTCAACCCTAACAACCCCATAACGATCAGCGGCACCAACGACAACAATGGATTATTTTGGTTGGAGTACGGGCCCGAGATTTTGCCGGGGCCGCCGTGGTCGCCGCCCTACGTGTGGCAATTGGACGGGCCCGTCATTACCGAGCTCGATACCAACGCCGAGGTTGCCGTGTGGGACACGGTCTTTCAGCAATCGGAGGAGTGGGTTTATTTCGGCACGACCTCGCCCTATACGCCGACGCCGACCGCGCAAGATATCCGCGTCACGGGCGGCGACCGGTTTGCGATTGGCGACGTGGTGCAAATCTATTCTGACGATACCGCCCTAACTTCTCCGATCAAGGGCACCGTGGTCTATGCGCTCAACGTCAACAAGACCGTGAGCGGCATACCCTCAACCGATCAAATCATCAGAATAAAAAACGTCAACAATGTTGTCATTACGCCAACGCCCTCGGTGTCGGAAAATAATGCGTCGTTTGTTTGGTACCTACCGCCCACGCTACGCGCGGGCGTACCCGGTACGCTCACCGACCCGCCGCCCGACCCGACCTCGTGGTACACGGCGCCCATGGAAAACCCCGACGAGGTGTGGGTTGACATCGCATTCCCCCAAGGCTTGCACATTCCCGACGTTCCCATCATGACCGTGCGCATTGAATTCAAACGCGCCGACGCCACGGATTTCCAAGCGTTCCGCGAATTTGAATACCCATACCACACGCTCTCGCCGCTACGTTTCACGCACACATTTGACGTGACGTTGTTAGGCTTGCCCGCGGGCTCGCCATGGATTCAGGTTAGGTGCCAACGGCTCACGCCGTTTTTGGCTGACCCCCCGAGCGACCATTACATACAAGACACCCAATGGGCGCGACTGTGCGCGGTGCGTTTCCTTGAGCAACGGCAATTTGATGACGTGACAATCGGGCGCCTCGCGCTCTCCAACTCACGCAACCAAGTTGCGATGGGCGAGACCTCACTCAATATGGTGGTGACGCGCAGGCTACCGCATTGGCACGCGGGCGTATGGTCGGAGCCCGTTGCCACGAATCGTTGGGCTGACAATTTCGTCGCGCGGTGTAAGGCCGATGACGGCGCGCGCCGCCCCGATCAATTCATTGACCTCGCGGGGATCTACGCCCTACAAGACCAACTTGACGCAATCGACGGCGGCGACGCGGGCGCAATCGGCATGACGCTTGACCAAGTGCAAGACGTTGACACCGAGCTCGCCGCGATTGCTGACGTGGTGCGCGCCGTGGTTTATCGCGTGGGCCGCAAAATCTTTGTCACCCGCGACCAAGCCAACGCCACCCGTATCGCGCTATTCAACTCCCGCACCAAGGGCACCGACGGTGAGACCGTGGGCGTACGCATGACGGGCGACGCGGAAAATGATTGCATCATTATCCCGTGGGTTGACGCGGCCAATAGTTACAAGCGGCGCGACTACACCTATGCGCCCCCGGGCTCGTTGCAGATTGCGCCCGCGCGCACCACAACCGTGTGTGCCAATTGGGCGCAAGCGTTCCGCCGCGCGTTGTATGAGTGGAACCGGTTGAAATATCGGCGTGAGCAAATCTCGGTGAGCGTCACCGAGGACGGGCGCATATGCCGCCCGGGCGATGTCGTCAACATCACCGACGACGTTGCCAACCTCGCGCAATCGGCGGGTGAGGTTTTATTTGTTGACGGCGCCGTGTTGACCCTTGACCGCAACGTCACGTTTGCCGCGGGGTCGTACACGGTGCTTTTGCGTGACGTGCAAGGGCAGACAACCGACGCCGTGCCATGCGTGGCGGTCGTTGGCTCGCCTAACAAAGTGCAGCTTTCACGCGCGCCGACCGTCACGATAAAGGGCCGCGACGCAACGCTCGGTACCTTGTTTGCTTTCTATGACACGACAACCGCCGTTGTGCGCCCGTGGTTGCTCACGGGCGTTGAGGCGAGCGGGCCGTATGTTGCATTGACGGGCGTGAACTATGCGCCCAAGGTTTACGACGGCGACACGGTCACGTTGGACCCGCCGCCGCCATTGTCCGCAACGATTTCCGCGCGGCACCGACCGCCGACCGGGGGAGCACCATGAACAATCCGCGTATACAACGTACCCCGGGGGCGTCCATGTGTTGTGACCCCGCGGGCAGAATTTGCGCTCTCGCCGTTCAACCCGTTGCGCTCTCAACTCTCGTGCGCGTGGCGGTCGTGCGTGGCGAGGGTAGTGAGCCGCAAATACGGGAACGCATAGCCGATATGCTCGCCGCGGGTTTGCTCATTGAATTGATTGAGGGCTAACCCATGGCAACTTTCCCCGGCCGGTACCAATCACTCAACGACTCGGGCGCGACGTGGGCAACGCTCAACCCGGTGTTGCAGGTTGGCGAGCTCGCCATCGCGGACCCCGGCAGTAGTACGCCCATCATTAAGTGCGGTGACGGCGTGCGCCCGTGGTCGGCATTGCCCGCGCTCAACGCCCCGGTTGATGCCGCCAACGATTACGTTGTCGGGGTCACGACCACGCTACCGCCCGGGAGCTCGGCGACGGTCGTGATTGACAACACGGTTGACCCGCCGACCATAAATTTTGGTTTGCCCTCGGGGCCCGCGGGCCCGCCGAATAGTTTGACCATGGGCACCGTGGTCACGGGCGCACCGGGCTCACCCGCCGCGGCGTCAATCACGGGCGCGGCGCCTAACCAAGTGCTCAACCTCACCATACCCACGGGCGCCCCGGGGCCCACGGGCTCAACGGGTGCGACGGGGCCCGCGGGCGCCGATGGCACCGACGGCATTGACGGCGCGCAAGGTCCGCCCAACACGTTGACCATTGGCACCGTGGTCACGGGTACCCCGGGCTCGCCAGCCTCGGCAACAATCACGGGCGCGGCGCCTAACCAAACGCTCAACTTGACGTTGCCGCAAGGCGCGACGGGCCCGCAAGGTCCGCAAGGAATTCCGGGGCCCTCGGGCGCCCCCAACTTGGGCGACCCAACCGCGTTGGTTGGTCTCACCGCCATCAACGGCACGGGCATCAATGCCATGCGCGCCGATGGTGCGCCCGCGCTCTCGCAAGCCATCGCCCCGACGTGGAGTGGTCAGCACGCCTTCATGGCACCGACATTTTTTGCATCAGCCGTGGAGCACTTCGGCACCACTGGGCCGACAGTTAGGCACTCCGTCACGCGCGGCTCGGCCGACTCGATTGGGCCCGGTCTCACGTTGGCGAAAACGCGCTCATCGGTGTACGACGGCCTCACGCCGGTTCAGCTTGATGACGTGCTTGGCACGATCAACTACCACGGCGCGGACGGCACGAGCCTCAACACGCTGGCCTCGTTCATTTACTCGATTGTTGCCGGGACGGTATCAACCGGATCAATACCAAGTGAACTGAGGTTAGGCACCACGCCTGTCGGCGGCGGCCCTACGGAACGCCTACGCATCAGCAGCGTCGGCGCGCTCGGGATTGCGGGGCCTAACTATGGAACCGCCGGTCAAGCGCTGATTTCGGGCGGCGCGGCCGCGCCGCCCGCGTGGGGCAATGTCGGTCTCACCGGTGCGAGTTTTGCAAACCCAACCGCGAGCGTTGGCCTCACGGCTGTCAACGGTAGCGCGTTGACGGCAATGCGTTCCGACGGTGCGCCCGCGCTCAACGTTGCCATCGCGCCAACGTGGTCGGGCGCGCATACATTCAATAGTGCGGTAGACCTCGCGGGCATTCTCAAAGCGTCGGGCGTTGAGGGCGTCAGCGGTCAAGTGCTCTCCTCACAAGGCGCGGGGTTGCCCGCCATTTGGCGCACCTCCTCGGGTGGCTCCATTGAGCTCGGGTATAACTTTTCCACGGCGGTCGGCACGGCAAACCCGGGCGCCCAAAAGATGTCGCTCAATAGCGCGGTGTACTCCTCGGTAACCGTTGCCGTTTTCAACTCAACGGCGTTCACCAACTTTGATGCCAATACGATTCTCTCACTCCTCAACGTGGGCAATCGCATTTACATCCAACAACGCAACGACGCGAGCAAGGCGGTTGTTTATGAGGTGACCGCACCGGGGACTAACAACACCGGTTATTGGACAATCCCGGTAAAACACATTGACTCGCGCGGCACCATGTTCCCGGCCAACGCCGACCTCAATGCCGTTTTCATTCTCTCGGTTTCGAGCTCAAGTCTTGCCAACCCGACGGCAACCATTGGGCTTGCCGCCATCAACGGGAGCGCAACGACCGGTATGCGTTCCGACGCGGCGCCCGCGCTCTCGCAAGCCATCGCGCCCACGTGGTCGGGTGTGCATACGTTCACGCCGTCGGGCACGGCCACGCCCGTCAACGTCAACGGACCAAGCGGCGACTGGACCGCGAAGTTTACGAACAGCGCGGCTACACCATACGGCGTGCTCATCACGGCGGGCATCAACGGCGTGGCGTCGCTGTATGTCCGACGCGGAGACTCAGGGAACCGCAACCTACTCATCGTGCAAGCCGATCTATTTCAGTTCGGCAATACCACGGATAACCCCGGGTTCAATTTTCTCGGCGCGGGCCAGATGAATGTCGGCGGCGAAATTCAGGCGACGGGTCGCGTGTTGTCTATCAACGCGGCCGGCACGGGGCCAAGTCTCGGCGCGCACGTCAGCGGCGTTGAGGGCATATATTTAGTTGCGAACAATAGCGGCACCACTGTCGCGGGCATGCCCAACGGCGGGTATGGTTTGGCAACGCTGGCCGGTAGCAACATCTCGTTTTGTCTCAACGGCATCATCCGCGCGCAATCCACGCCAACCGGTTTCTACACCTCGGGAAATTTCCGGTGTGACGATGGGCTCCAAAACACCGGGGGCAATCTCAAGTTGGTTCCCAATTTGGGCGGTGGCTCGGGGCTGACGTACGGCACGTACTACGTTGAGGGCGCGGTCGGCACCTATCACGGCATTGCAGTAAAGGACGGCACACTCAACCCGACCCTCATGTCAAGCGGCGTGGCGTCTGGCCTCTATCTACAAGGCGAGGCGAAATGGTTGCTATTCCGTAGCGATGCCTCAAACGCAATCACTCAATATGCTTTGAACGCGGTTGGGTTTTACACGGCGGCCGCAAGCGGCGGCAACATGGGCGCGGGCACAATCAACGCGACCGCCTATTACGTCAACGGTGTTGCGCTCGCCTCGGGCCCCTCGGCCGCCAACCCCTCGGCGTCGGTGGGTCTCACCGCGGCCAACGGTTCCGCGGGTACGTTCATGCGTTCCGATGCCGCGCCCGCGTTGAGCGTTGCCATTTCCCCGACATGGAGCGGCACCCATACGTTTAGCAATGCGGTGACCGCGCCGTCATTTGTCACGAGCTCGGCGCGCGCCATCAAACGCGAGACCGGTGCGCCGCGGTACGCGGCCGATATCCTCGCCCGATTGAGGCCGCTCCTGTATCGGCTCATTGATAGTGACGACCGCGAGCAACTCGGGTTGATAGCCGAGGAGGTGCATGAGGTATGCCCGCAATTGTCCGACGGCAAGACGGTCGCGTATGACCGGCTTGCAATTCTTTTGTTGGCCGCGTGGCAAGACGACCACGCGCGGGCGGCGTGACATGGCAACGGGTTTTGTAGTCAGCGGGCGCGGGGATCTTGACGCGCTCTTTAAGGCGCGCACAACCGCGGCGGGCTCCAACACCGGTTTCTTGGTAGGCGCTCAAGACCTCGCGCAACGATTCGAGCAACGCGGCGCGGCAACCGCCATCGCCGCCACGGGTTTCAAGGTGGGAGCCACTGACCTCGCGCAAACCTTTCAAGACATCGCCTACACGCCCGCATTCACGCCCGTGACGCACACGTACACGTCGGGCACCGGGAGCACCGAGACCGTGCCCGCGGGTGCAACCTCATGCGTCATTACCGTACACGGCGGCGGCGGCGGTGGCGGCATGAAACTCTCGGCCACGGGCGGCGGCGGTGGTGGTGGCTCGCGGGTTATCAAAACGGTCGCGGTCTCGGGCGGGCAAACGTTTACGTATACCGTGGGCACCAACGCGGCGGGTGCGCCAACTCAAGGCTCAAGCGGCACGGCGGGTAGAGCCTCAACGGTCACGAGTGCGTCACCCGCTATAAACCTAAATGCCGGGGGCGGTGGCCCCGGTACGTTCACGCCCACGGGCGGCGCGGGCGGCACGGCAACGGGCGGCGATACCAACACCTCGGGCGTTGCCGGACTAGCTACCGGCCAAGGTGGCGCGAGCGCGAGCGGCGCGGCGGGCGGCACGGGTGACGGTGGCTCGGGCGTTATTCCCGGGGGCGGTGGCGCGGGCGGCATTGCCAATGGGTCGGGCGCGGGCGGTGTCGGTGTACGTGGCCTCATTACCTTTGCCTACACGTGAGCGCTCAACGCATGCGACACCTTGCCCCGCTCGCCGCCGCCCTCACCCTCCTCGGGTGCGCGACCCAACCCATTGAGCTCCCGCGCGTCGGGCCCGCGCCCAACGTCGTTGAGCGGCGCGCGTTGGTCATGTGCATTTTCGCCAGTTGCAGAGTATTCATTGCCCCGATAGTTACACCCGATGAGGATTACAACGATGACTGAATCAAGAAACGGCGCCGTGTTGAACGGCTCACCCGCCGCGGCGATGCCGCCCAACACCGTGAACATCAACCCGGTACAGGCGGCGCAATTTGCGCTGATGTTTCTCTCCCGCGCCGACATGAAAGCGGCCGAGCGCGAGCCCTACGCCTACGCCGAGGGGCTCCTCACGGCGATTGCGAGCGGGCAAGTACAACTCATGCCCGCGGGCCAAGCCCCCGCCCCGCGCCCCGAGGCGCCTACCGTGGGACTAGATAGCTGATGCAACGCTCGGCGCCCGCGGCCCATGCCGCGATGGTGCCGAGGGCCATGCGGGCACGGTCGTCGCGACACGGGGCGACGTGCCCGAGGGCCATGCGGGCGATGGCCTCAAGGCGGGCGCGTGCAATGCGCGACTCGGCGCGGGCGATTCTGAGCTCGCCCGCGAGGCGACGCACCGAGACAAGGGCAGCGTCAGCCTCGGCCTCGCGCGCCTCGGCGCGGGCACGTAAAGCGATCACATAGCCGTTGTCGGTCATCGTTTCCATTGCGCGACTCAACATGGGTGCCCGTTCCCGATTAGCTAGGCTTACGACGCCGCGGGCCGCGGGGCGGGCGGCCGCGTGGTGCGATGCGTTCCCCGCCGCGTGGCCCGTGGGCAACAATGTCGGCGATGTCGTTGGAGTGCCAAAACGAGCGGCCGCCAAAGTGCGTTGCGGCTGGATACCAACCCCGTTGCATGCCGCGAAAAAATGCCGTGTATGAAATCGGCAAGTACAACCTCACTTGCTCCCACGTCAAAAGGCAATCACGCGGAACGGGCCCCGGGGGTAGCGGCGGGATCTTGGCCGCGGGTTGTGGTGTTGGCATGGGCGCACCTCGGGGTTGGTTTGATTGCGTGAACGTGCAAACGATACCGACGCGCCCGCGTTCATTGCAACACATTCCGCATTGGCCTCGGGTAGATAGGCGAGACCATTGCCGCCGCGCACCACCATCGCACCCGCGCGCACTTGACGGTGAGCTCGGGGCACTTGCGACACTTAACTCGCGAGTATAGTTACCGCCAAAAAAAAGGGCCCGATTGCTCGGGCCCCTCCTCGGTGCTCACCGCTCGCGCGTGCTACGTAGCGCGGCGGCGGCGCCTCATCGGCACGACCACGGGCGAGCCCGCGGCCGCCTCTTGGGCGGCAATGAACGCCGACCACCATGTCATGAGGCGGCGCCGCTCGGGCAAATACAACTCACGGTGCGCGCCCGTGTCGTCGTGCTCATAGCTGGCGTTGACCTTGTCGCGGTCGGTATGGTCAAGCTGGATGTGTAACGCCTTGGGGTCGTGAGGTGCGCTCACCCAATGGGCCCCGGCATGCGTCTTGAGCACCGAGCGAAACCCATGCACGGTCGCGTTGGGGCGGTAGCTCACCGCCGTGGGGTCGCCCTTGCCCGTCCATTTCATGCGCTTGAGCGCTTGCAAAAACGTTTGACCCGAAAGGGTTTGGCCCGCGTGCAACACGCTCGGGAAAATAAAGACCTCATCGCGGTCGGGCAACGCCGCGAGCTCGGCGAGGATGGCGCGCGTGTACTCGGTCAACGGTATCAAGTACGCGCCGAGTTTCGGGTTGCTCAAGCGTTGCGTGTCTTTCATGTCGGAGGGCGGCACCACAATCAACCCGTCAACCTCGTCAATGTACGACCAACGCAATTGGGTCATGGTGTTCACGCGCACGGCGAGGTGGGCCATGAGCCGCAACCCGAGCACCACCCGCCGCTCAACGCGCGGGCGGCGACCGTATGCCGCCACGTCGGCAAAGAATTGCGGCAAGCGTTCCACGGGCACGCGGTCATGCGGTATCGCGAGGTGCGTATTGATTTCAACCTCGGCGGCGGGGTTGGGCATGACGAGGCCCTTATTGCGCGCCCATTTGTACAACTGGCGCACCCAACACCTGAGGTACTTGGGCACGCTCGGCGCGGGCACGTTGTCGTCACCCGCGGGCTTTGTGATGTCGCCGTGCGCGACAATTTGGAACCGGTCGTAAAGCATGGCGGTGGTTATTTTCGCCATGCCGAGCTCACCGAAAGGGCCGTAAAGGTGGCGCGCGAAACACTCCTCAATGCGCTCGCCTTGGCCCTTGGAAATCTTTTTGTTAGCCACGCGGAACGCAATGAACTCATGCGCCATCGCCTTGAATTGGTGAGGCGCGGCGGGCGCCGCCTTGGGTGTGGCGAGCATGATGGCGAGCTCGGCCGGATTCACGAGGGCGCGGCGAAACGCCTCATGCTCGCGCCGCACGTCGGCCAAGGTGACGGCGCCGAGCATGCCGTACACGCGGGTGCGGTCTTTGACCACGCCGTCAATGGTGACCTTGTAGTCGGTGCGCAAAGACACCGAGCCGCCGCGCAAGTACGCCTTGTAAAGCCCCTCGCCGATGGGCTCTTTTTTGAGAACCGGGTTGAGGCGTTTCGCTTTCACGGCTGGCGCCGCGGCGGTTCCATGGTTCGTTTCCCTCGTGGGGATCTTGTCAGAGCTCATCGGGTATCACTCCTGAGTTTCGGGTATCAATTCAAATCTGATACCTGAATATACCGAAATGAACGTGTTAGCCCGGGTATCAAGCGCAATGAACGGCGGGGCTAAGTGCTTGAGTAGTTGGAGAAACTTTCAGCGTGTGGCGGACGTTGCGGGATTCATGGCGGACAGGCAGGGAACCTAACCGCCGAAATTGCGCAAGAGCATCAACAAGTTACACACGCCTCAAAGGTATCGGCGCCGCCGCGATACCTTGTCAACTGGTTTATTTCCGCAATCAACCGCAATCAAGGCGGGAGCCGCGGGAAACGACACTCTTATATAGTAGCGCGGTCGCGCCCCGGTCGTGTCGGGTATGGGTATCGGGTAAGGCTGGCGCGTGACCGGTGCGCCGCGGGGCTCAGTGATGACCCCGCGGTTGCACCACTACCCGCCGAGCTCACCGCGCTCGCGGAGCTCACCGACCTCACGGCATACTTTCGCCATGTGCGCACCGTCTTACGTTTTGCCGTCAACCTCTAGGTGTTGCCCTTGACGCGCGTGTCGCTCCCACTGGATGAGGCGCGGCGGATCTATCCGCCCATATGGGTCGTGTATGCCAACCCCGCCGATTTCCCGGGCGAGTGGGTGGCGCGCACGTGGTACGGCGAGGTTGCATCGGCCGAGGTCATACGCGCGGGCGACCTCGTCACGTTGCGTGACCGACTCGTGAGGGCGGGCGCATCTATCCAGTTGGCCCGACATGCGGACGATGACCCCGTCATACGTGAGGCGTGGATATAACCGCCGATACCCGACGCGCGGCGGCGTCCATGAAAAAATTACCGGGCGTGTAGTTGGGCCGCGACCCTACGCGATTACCGAGGGGCGCCGCGCCACTGTGCGAGACTACCGCCGCCGCGCACTCATACGGGTTGAGAGTATCGCGCGAGGGTATTAAACAGTTACGCAAGAAAAGTGAACACGCGCGCGAGCGCACTTAACACACGCATGGGAGTCGCCCGGGTGTCAAAGGCTCAAATGTTTTCTCAAGCAACCATGGAACGGATTGCGGCGGCGGCGGACGGTGAGGGGGAAATTTCAACCAAGGTTGCGCGCGAGCTCTTGGGCTATCGCGAGCAACGCTGGTTGAGACTTGCCCGTCATGAGGGTTTTCCGCGGGTGCCGCGCCGCGGGCAAACGTACCCGCTCAACGCGCGCAACCTCGCCGCATTCTTGCGGTTGCGCAATTACGTTGAGGCTGGCGTCACGCTCTCGCAATGGGCGGCGATGACGCGGCACACGCGCAAGTACATCGCCGCGCAAATCCGCAAGCATCATGCACCGGGGCCCATCGGGTACGTTGGCGCCCGCCCCCGGTATGACATCGTTGCCGCGCTCATGTGGTGGCACCATGACCAACGTGGCGAGGTGCGCCACTATCCGCCGCGCATTGGGCCGCCGACGGTGCCGACGCGGTGGCGGGCGTTGGACACCGAGGCCATCCTCAAACGGCGTGACCCCGTGGCGTTGTTCCACGAGCTCGGCCACCTGTACTTGACCCGCGCCGCGAAAAAAAATAAATCGGTTAGCCCCGCAATGAACCGGAAAACCGAGCACAACCGGTAGTGCGGGCGGGCTTGTGGATAACTCACGGCAAACCTGTTTGTTAGGCGGCGCCCCTCGCTCAATAGATCTTACGCGCGGGTGCGCGCGACGCGCGCGCGCGCGCGCCTCTTGGTTTTCCCTTGTATCTAGGTATGACTTACAAACTACAGTAGGCACGGTTGATAACTTTCTCGGCACCCAACACCAAACACAACCGGTTGAATTGAGCGGCACATGCCGCGGCTGGTTGCCCCTATCGCAATCAACCGGGCGGCGGCGGTACATTCCCGCCCCCGCGCAAACGGAGTTTTGCAACGATGCCCCGCAACCCACTACGCCCCGAGCTCGCCGCGGACCTACCGCCGCGCATGCGCAAACTACCCGCGGACGCCCGCGGGTATCCCGTCCCATGGTTTGTCGCCACCATCAACGGCGCCCGCGATTTCCGAATCGCCGACAACGAAAAGTTTGAGCTCGCGATACGCGCGCGGCGGTGCTGGATATGCGGGCAAGGTCTCGGCAAGTGTTACGCATTCGTCACGACCCTCATGGGCGTCGCCTTGGGCTATGCCGCCGAGCCGCCCTCGCACCTTGAGTGCGCCAAATTCGCCGCGAGGTCTTGCCCTTTCCTAACAAACCCCGCCGCCAAGTACCGCGACGCGAAACTCCCCGCCGACGTAAGTGACCCGCAAGGCGCCGAATTGTTGCGCCATAACCCGGGCGTCACGGTGTTGTGGGTTACCGAGACCTACGCCGCGCAATGGCTCGGGGCTGGCGCGTTGCTGCGATTCGGTGAACCGCGGCGCGTGCAATTCTGGCGCGAGGGCCGCCTAGCTACCCGCGCCGAGGTCATCGCCGCGCGCGAAAGTGAAATGCGAGCGCTACACGTGGCGATTGCGGCGCGCGCCGAGGCGGGCCTCACGACCGCGGGCGTGGTCACCGTTGCCGACCGCGAGGCCATGGCAATACGCATGGACGAAATACAATTTTGGTTGCCCGATGATGCGGGCGAGGAGTGTGCCGCATGAACATCGCGTGCCGCGACCATCGTATCGGCGCCGTGCTTGAGATTCAGGCGGCGTTGCTTGAGAAACACCTCAGCCAAAACGCGGGCACCCCTTACCGCCTTTTCCTCATCGTTGCGCCCGAGAATGAGCCGCGCATTTGCTCGGCCGCGTTCAACCTCGGCGGCGGCGTGGGCATGGCGCTCTTTGACGTTCTCAAATGTCAGTTTCCGTCGCTCGTGACGGAGTCAAAGACCGCCCCGGATGAGCCCGAGGCGCGCATTGTCGGCGGGTAGTTAGTGGCGCCCCGTCAACATCGCCGCGAGTGTGATGGCTTGCTCAACCTGCAAGACGCCCGAGACCGTGACCTCAGCAAACCCCGGGTACTCGGGGAGCATTTTGAAAGACATGGTTGCGGGCTTGAGCCCCTCGGGGAGCTCGCGCGGCTCGATATCGGCGCCGTTGCCGTTGCCCTTGGTCTTGCCCTTGGTCTTGGATTTACTCGCCTTTGGGCTGGCGCCGTTGCCGCTCGCCGAGCTCTCGCCGCCCTCTATCAACCGCGCAAGCGGCACCTTGAAACCCGCCGCGACGTACGCGGCGTGTTTGGCGCGCGGGAAATTGTCGCCGTTCAACCATTTGTACACGGTCACGGTGTTGTGGGGTTTCTCGTCGCCGTCAACGATCTTGGTGCCGTACAAAAACCGGGCGTATTCCATGGGCTCAATACCGCGCTCGGCCATGAGCACCCGCAAGTTGCGGGCGAAAGACTTGAATTGTTTGGGGGTGGGGGTCGTCGGCCACGTGAAACCCGCGGGCGATTTCGGCGGGCGCGGCTCGGGGGTTTTCTCAATGAAACCGGGCTTGGTCTCGGGCGTGGTGTCGGGCATGGGTTTGAGCTCCTATCGGCGTTGGTGGTCAATGGTGTTTTGTTGATGCCCGGGCATGTGCCGCCGCGACGACGGCGCGGGCTTGCTTTATCAACTTGCCGACGTACGGCGCGAGGTAATCAACTCGCCCCGTGCGATACACGAGGCGGGCGCGGTAACCCTCTAATGCTTTGGGCCCTTGCTTGCGCCAATAGCCGCGGACGGAAAGACAGGCGTCACAAAGCGTCGCGCCGCCCTTGCTCCCGCGGCCGTCGGGGATTTCGTTGTCACACTCGTGATAGTCACACGTTCGCTTTGGCATTGGTTTCAACTCCGTTTGCAATGAACCGGGAACGCCCGGAATGAACCGGAATATATACGGCAATGAGGTCAGCGTCACCCCTAGCTAGGGCGGGCGAATGTTTGGAGGCTGGCAAGCAACGGGCGAGGTGTCCCATGAGTAAAACGGCGGTCATGAAACTCCCGACAATTCCGGCGCCCGAGGCGTTGGTTGCCCTCGCCGACATTGAGGCGTTGGAGTCGTCCATCACAAAGCAACTCGTCACCGTGGATGACCTTGACGTGTTGCAACTGTGGCGAGCTCAAGCGGCCGCCCTCGCCACGTACCTACATGGCAAACAACTCCATTTGCCCATGCTCGCCGTGCAACGGAAAATTGAGGCGCGTATCGGGCAAGTCTTGGGCGAGCCGCGCAACGGCGGTGACAAGCGGCGCCCTCACTTCCCACACGTGGGAAGTGAAATCTCAAAAAATGACCGCCTACGGTTTCGCATACTGGCGCGAGGGCTCGCGGGCGGTTTGCCCGACGAGGAGTGGCGCCTCGGTCGCGATGCCTTGCTCAAGCTCATCCATGCTCGGTTTCCGGTGACACCCAAAACCCGCAACGTTCCGACCGTCGTCAAATCGGACGGGCGCACCTACAAACCCGAGGCCATGCGCGCCGAGGAAATCAAGCGGCACGCGGCCGAGGGCATGCGCGCCGCTCAGATTGGCGAGGCTATCGGCATGAGTGCCGAGCGGGTGCGACACCTAGCAAAACGCGCTGACATTGTTCTCGCTGACAAAGCTATCGGGCGCCCGCGGCGCCTTGATGCCATGCGCATACTCACGGAAACCATCAACGGCGTTGATGCGTACGTGTCCGGTCTAACTATGCTCGATGGTGTGCCACTACCCGAGATGCCCGCCCGCGATGCAACCGAGCTCATGCAATCAATCATGCGCTCAATCAATGGCCTCAAAAAACTACGTACGCGAATGGAGGATAGTTATGCGCGACCTATCAGCACGGCAACACCGATTCGTTGAGGTACCGCTCGGCGAAATGCTCGTGTGCGAGCGGGCGCAACGTGCGCTCAAACCGGGGCGCGTTGCGGCCATCCTCGCGGGCTTGGATTTCAATGCGTTTGCCGAACCGGTCTTGAGTTACCGCAACGGGCATTACTACATCATTGACGGGCAACACCGCATACGCGCCCTCGCCCAATGGCTCGGCGATGGGTGGGAACGTCAGCAAATTCTTTGCAAGGTGTACGACGATTTCACCGAGCAAGACGAGGCGCGACTATTCCGGCAACTCAATACGGTTCTCATGACGACCGCCTTTGATAAATTCAAGGTCGGCGTCACCGCGGGCTATGAGGAGGAAACGCGAATAAAAAGCATCGTTGAGGCCGCGGGGTTGCATATCAGCCGAGGCCGCAAAGACCACCCGGGCTCGGTGTCGGCCATCAGCGCATTGCGCGCGGCGTATCGCATTGCCCCGCGCTCTCTCATGTTCTCGTTGAAACTGGCGACCGAGTCATATGGTGACACCGGGCTTGAGGGCGCCATCATTGAGGGCTTTGCCCAACTACACAACCGGTATGACAAAGCGCTTGACGATGAGCTCACGATTGAGGCGCTCTCGCACGGGCGCGGCGGCGTCAAAGGGCTCATCAACGCGGCGACCAAGCGGCGCCTAACAACCGGCAACTCACTCGCCATTTGTGTCGCCGCCGAGGCGGTTGAAATTATCAACCGATTCCGCAAGGGTCGGAAACTCCCGTCATGGTGGCAAGCGGCCGCGTGAGCGGAATACTTTGAGGTGCCTAACTATGTACGTTTACATCAAATCAGAGCCCGCCCTTTTCACCGTTGGATTTTTTGACCCCGCGGGCAAATGGCACCCGGAAAGCGATTACAACGACAGGGATGACGCGGCGGCGCGGGTGGCGTGGTTGAACGGCGGCGGCGCGCGGGGTCGCGACAATGCGCCCGCCGAGCTCGGTGAGGTAGGCCATGCGCTTGACTGAGGCCGCCCTCGCCGAGTTTCTCGCCCGCGGCCAACGGGCCGCGACCGCCGTTGACGCCGAGCTCACACTCAAGGGTAAGCATCGGCGGGCGCACCCCGAGGACGACATACAACGCGCCGTGTGCGAATGGTGGGCCATGGTCTACCCCGACACGTGGGCCAAGACCTTTCACCCGCCCAACGGGCTCGCCGCCAAGAATCGCGCGTTGGCCGCGATATTCAAAGCGCTCGGCGTCAAGCCGGGAGTGTTTGACCTCATTTGCATTGCCCGCCGAGGTTGCTATAACGGGCTCGCCATTGAGCTCAAGGCCGCGCGCGGGCACGTTTCCGACGCGCAAAACGAGTGGTTAGACCATTTCCACGGCGAGGGCTGGTATGCGTGCGTTGCGTGGAACATTGACGAGGCACACGCGGCCATTGACCGATACCACGCACTACCCGAGGCGCATGTATGAGCCGCCATGACTTTAGAAACCGGGATTTCTTGCCGATCAATTGGCGGTTGGTAACGCATGCCGAGGAATTGCGACACGAGGAAATTACCGACGAGGAAACCGGCCACGTTGAGCATTGGTGGCACCATCGGTTGTATTTTGTCGGCGGCACAACGCTTGAGCTCCCGCTAAGTGATGGCCCTCACGATGTAATGAGGCCGTACACCATCATTGCAGCGGAGCCCGGGTATATGGTTATTGAGGCTGATGGTGACCGCATATACACCTCGCCCGTTGTCGCGTGGCGATGCTATGAGGAGAGTGCCGACCCGATAACGCTTGACCACTGTGACGAGTTCAACCGGGTTATCCAATGCCCCGACGGCACAGTCATTGAGCAAGATATCGCCACGTATGAAAGCGTTGATGACTGGCGAGCCGAGCGCGCGCAACGCGCCGCCCGCGCCGCCAAACTATCGGCCGCCGCGCGCAAGGTGAAAGCATGAGCGACAACCCCGAGCAAGCCCCCGCGCGCAACTACGCCGCCGCGATTGTGGAATTCCTTGACCGCGACTCGGGCAAGGTGCGCACGGCAATGATGTACCCAATTTGCTCGGTGACGTTGCTCCCGCTCAACGAGCCGCAACACCCGCAATTTGGGTATGCGGTCAACGACGCGGGCGAATGGTTTGCGACCGACGCGACCTTACCACCCGCAAGCCCCTACGTTCCCCCGGCCGCGGATGAGCAACCCGACCTATTCACCGACGAGGCGCCGCATGATCCGAATTGACCTCAAGGGCGAGGCGGGCAAAAACGTCGTTTCCCTTGATGTTGTGCGGCGGCTCGTGTTTGAGCGCGACGCCAAAGACTCATGCGCACATGAGGCGGTACTCGTTGACCCCGTGCTTGCCACGTTGGAATGTCGCACGTGTCGCGCGCAACTGTCGCCGACCGAGTGGATTGCCCGCCTTGCCGAGCGTTGGCAATACGTTCAAAACCTCACCACACAATACACGCGCTCATACCGCCTAGCTAAAGCGCTTGAGGCGAGGCTTGAGGAGCGGGCGCGTTGCACGTGTGAGCATTGCGGGCGCGTGACGCGCATCCGCCTCAAGCCCCTAACACTCGCCGAGGTGAGCCGCATTGACGGCTTGCGCGACGCGCCCCTCGGTCCACAACCCGTCAAGGATCTAAACCCATGAGCAACCAACCCCGGTCGTATTCACACGAGGAGCTCGCCGCGTGGTGTTTGGAACGCGCCAAATTTGTCGCCGCGTACATCAACGACGCCGACGGCGCCAACGATGGCCGCGAGGTCATGCGCGAGACCATGGAGCGCGATGTCAGCCACCTCAAGCAAATCGGCGCCATCCTCGGCCACCTCGCGCGCACCCGCGAGGCGACGCCCGAGCAATGGCGCGAAACCCCGATTGACCCGAGCACCGAGTACGGTGCCCCGCGCAATTTCGTCACCGCCCTTGAGGTCATCATCGCCGCGCACATGGATGCGCGCGCCTATGCCTTGCTACTGTTTCGCGACCACGGGAAAGGGCGCATAAGCATGCAACCCGTTGCCAACGTTCCGCGCTCGGCGTTGCATGAGTCGTTGGGGCTCTTTTGGCAAGAGGGCGCATTCCTCGGTACACCGAAATGAAAAAGCCCCCACGTTCACACGAGCCGCCGCCCTTGGTGCGCGCGCCCCCTATCCCGAGCAACCGCCGAGTGCGCAACCGACCACGCGCACCAACCCAAACACCGCGCCACCAAACTCACCGCGGCACCATCGTTGAGGCGGCCGACGACCCGCCCACGTGCCCCAACTGTGGGTACCCGTGGCGAGGGTAGGAGGTCAATGCCATGCCCAACGAGCTCGCCAGCAATTACGCCGCGGCCATGTTCCGCCGCGCCATGCACCTACACGCGGGCGCCGCCGTGCTCGCCCTCCTCGCCGTTGTTGCCATGTTCCAAGACCGAGTGTGGTTGGCGTGGGGCATCGCCCTCGTTGCCATCGTGCTCAACACGCGGGCCCGCGTACACCGGGAGCGGGCGCGGCGGGCGGTTGACTGGCTAGGCAAGCATTGACGCGGGCGCCGCGGGCGCGCAACGTGCGGGCGCGCGGTGGGCCCTATCTGTAGGAGTCACACGTCATGCTCATAACCATCCTCTTAGTTGCGGCCGTCGTCGCCCTCGCCCTCGCCGCGTTCAACATCAACGGCTCACCCAAGGTCAACCTCTTGGGCGTGGGGCTGGCGCTATACGTGGCGGCCGAGCTCATCGCCCACACGTACGGGCACCCCTAGCCCCCACCCACGCGCACACACACGAGGCACATGCGCCCATGCGCAACCGGGTACACCGTCAACCATTCCTCGGGCATTCGCCCCGCTATCACGCCGAGGATTGGGCGCGACTCAATGCCAAGCGCAACCCGACCATACAAGCGATGTATCGCACACAACAATGGCGCGACCTACGGCTCACGGTGCTCCGCGCCGCTAACTATCAATGCGTGTCGCCCGGGTGCCCACGCCGCGCCACCATCGCCGACCACAAGACCCCGCACCGTGGCGACAACGCCGTGTTCTTTGACGCCGACAACTTGCAGGCAATGTGTAAGCCATGCCACGACTACAAAACGGGCGCGATTGACAGTGGGTTTGGCCGAGCGGCTCGCGAGCGGGGGCGGGGCGTCAAGGGGGGGGGATAAAAAATTATTTGCAATAATGCGTGGAGCGGTGCCATTTGGGCTTATTAGCATATGTCCAATTGGCGATTTTTGAGTTATGTGTGAACCGTATCACGGAAAAGGATCTTGCGGGGGTCGCCGCGAGGGTAGTGAGGGGCTGACAGGTTGACGGCTCGCGCGCGGCGGTTAGGGGCCGCGCCACAATGGAAAAACGGCTTTTTTCAGTGGGCCGCGGGTTTCAGTGGCAACGCGCGTGAGTCGTTGACGGGCCGCTCGGGGATCTTGGCGAGGTAGTTAGAGGGTAATGAGGATATGAGCCGACGACCGACCGCGACCATTTTGAAATTGATTCGGGGCGACCAACACACGGCGCGGCTCAAGGATGACAAACCGAAAATTGACGGCATGCCCGTTGTGCCGCCCGGGGCCAATCTAAACGCCGATGAGCGGCTCATGTGGGATTGGCTCATGACACACGTCGTTGTACCGGGCGTGCATGGCACGGGCGACGGTGCGGCGTTTGTCAAGATTGCGAGGCTATGGGCGCGCGTCAATGCGGCTGACGCCAAGATTGAGAAACACGGCGTTGTAATGAAAGGGCCGCGCAACGAAAAACCCGAGCTCCAACCCTACACGCGATTGTCGCGCGACCTTTGGCAACAACTCGGCATTGCGCTCGGCGAGGTCGGTGCGACCCCGGGCGGGCGAGTCAAGATCGCGGGGCCCCGCGGCAACAAGCTACCGGGCGAGCCGACCTCATGGGACGAAATTGAATAACCGAGCGGGCGGTTGAATGCCATGCGCGGAAAACATTTCCGCGCAACTGGCGCAACCGGGGCCGCGCACGAGGAGTAGCACCGTGACCGAGACCGAGAACACGCCCGAGCCGCTCCCGCTCATCGGCTCGTTGGATGATTACACCGCCGTCATGGATGAGGTCGCCGCGCTCGTGAAATTGGACCCCGCGCCGAGCTCGCCCGAGGGGCGGCGGTTGCTGGCGCTCGCGACCATCGTTGAGGAGTATGAGGCGCGCGCATTTCCCGCGATGTTCCCGCGGGGCGCCGCCGACGTGGGCGACTAGCCGCGGGCGCGTTGTTTGGCCGCGCTACGCTTTAGCGCGCGGGCCATGCAATCGGAATGCGCATAGGCGATGACGCCGCGGGCGGGCACGTCGTAACCCGCCACGCGCAACGCGGATGTAAAACCCGCGCCGCCGACACGCCCGCAAACCCAACAACACCGCCCGACCTCAAGGTCGGGTTTTTTGCGTTGCATGGTTAGCGGCGCCGACCGACGCGGCGGAACGTGACAACACGCTCAAGACCGAGGCGGCCGAGGAGCTCCTCACTGACATGGTCGCCGCGTTCACCCGAGCGCAAGCGGCTCAACGTGGAAACGTCAACGGTTGTTGCGGATGCCGCCGAGCGTAGTGAGCCGTGCTCGG
>Ga0163161_10000316_pt1 | contig 41679 bp, 30 predicted proteins | sample S45metaG_FD_129847 | JGI IMG/M metagenome (GOLD analysis project Ga0163161, IMG submission 129847) | Switchgrass rhizosphere microbial communities from Kellogg Biological Station, Michigan, USA - S4-5 metaG | ecosystem: Host-associated > Plants > Roots > Rhizosphere > Soil | place: USA... | reverse complement strand
GCTAAAATCTAATTTTTCTGCTAAATTTGTCATGATCTTAGTTCTCTTGTTTATTTAAATTTAACAATTGTGGCTGCTAAAGACCACTTGAACTAAGATCACTTTTATTACATAGATACTGATTGGCGCGAAAATCCTTTTTTGTCGCCCTGCGCGAGCTTATATTGAACGCAGTCGAAGTGAAGGACAAAAAAGATTGACGCAAAAAGCAGGACTAGCATTAAAATAAACTACTGCAATTGCTTTCCCATATATATTTATGATACAACCTCCAAAAGACTACCTGATTTCAAATGCATAACTCCCCGCAGACAGCTGAATTTTATTATCGATGATTTTATTCCCCTGATAAACCTTCGCTCCTTTTGATTCAGGGAAATAGACTGTAGCGGTAGAATTCGCAGGTATAATCACCGCATAATGAACCCCATCTTTTTGGCGCTTCCAGTTTGAGGTAATCTTGCCGAATGGGCCGTCGTGACTGGCACAAAAATGATCAAGTCCTGTTACAAAGTTGGGTTTCAGCAAAATGTTGCTAAAGCCAGGTTTAGTTTCATCCACCCTAATTCCCCCTAAACCTTTAAAAAACCAACCGCCTATTTCGCCAAACATCATGTGGTTGTCTGAAATGTCCCTTTTCGCATCCATATCCCAGTTTTCGTGAAGCGTTGTTGCACCATTTACAATCCACCAGCCCCAGCCCGGGTAGGTATCCTGCGCAGCAAGTTGATAAGCAATATCACTATGACCGTTATCACTGAGCGCATCCAAAACGGTTTTTGCACCCAAAACCCCCACATCAATATGCATACCATCAGCTTTTACCCGTGCTGCAAGGTTATCGGCAACACGTTGCCTTGAAGCTTCAGAAACAACGCCCCAGCGAAGCGCCATGCTCAACTCAGTTTGTACGCCCTTGCCATATATCCCTTTTTTACTGTCAAAATATTTATCGTTAATGGCCTTTTTAATCTTTTGGGCCAGCTGGCTATAATGTGAATAATCCTCTAGATTTCCAAAAAGTTTAGCGGCCTTTGCCAGGATATCGGCATCTACATAAAAATAGATCGAAGAGGTATATTCCAGATCAGAGGTAGATTTAACAGGCACCCAATCGCCACGGCCAAAACTTGTTAAGCCATCTTTGCTTGTACCTTCAACATAGTTAACATATCTTTTGATGCTTTGATAATTATCAGACAGCAACTTGCTGTCGCCATAAAAAAGATAAATTTCCCAGGGAATAATGGCAATGGTACTGGTCCAATCTGTTCCGTTGGCTGTTCCATAGCCCCAGCCACCTGTAGGGATAATATCGGGCAGTACGCCGTTCGGCTGCTGCTCATCGCGGTGATCGCCCATCCATTTCTCATAAACGGTAATCCCGTCAAAATTATAAAGCCCGGTTGCGATGGCAAAATGTCCATCTCCCGTCCAACCGTTTTTCTCCCTTTGCGGACAATCCGTAGGAAATCCATATAAGTTTGACAGGTACGAATTGTTCGTGGCCCACCAAAGCTTATCGATAAGCGGATTTGATGACGAAATTTCACCAACAGCGGGAACATCACTATGCATAAAATAACCCACAAGGCTATTTTTCTCAAGTTTTATCGGGTTACTGCTGATCACCTCTACATATTGAAAGCCCTTATAATTAAAGAGCGGCATAAATTCTTCTTCTCCCTCGCCCTTTAAAATATAAATATCAGTCTGAAAGGGATCAGAACTATCTTTTGGCCGATGGTATACATCAATATTAGATAAATCAGCATGACCGCTGGCATACAAACGCTCCGCATGTTTCAACCTGATCACCGTACCTCTTTTACCGGCAACTTTGATTTTGCTTACACCAGCGATATTTCTTCCGAGATCAAAAAGATAAGTCGTATCATCAAACTTGCGGATGCTTTTTGCAGCAATTTCTTCCACATTGCGGATGGGGTGCATTACCTGTGAGACAATATTTTTGGAAGGTGCAGCCCTCAAAGTTATCCCGCGCCATTTGGAATCATCAAAGCCGACGGTATTCCAACCCTTTTGTTCCAGGCGGGCATCGTAATGTTCTCCAGTGTAAATACTGTTGGAAACAATTGGGCTGAAACTGGTCTTCCAGCCGTTGCCAGAACTCACGGTTTCTACCGAGCCATCGGTATAGGTAATCCTGATATCAAGACAAAATGTTGGACGGGCCCTCCACGGGGCCTTATCAAAATTCCATACCGCTATGGATTGGTGGTTGTACCAACCGTTACCCAATAGCACACCAACTGCATTTTGCCCTGCTTTCAGGTTTCCGGTTACATCATAACTTACATAGAGGTTCCGGCGGTCGAAACGGGTATACATCGGATCCAGACGGTGGTTACCTACCTTCTCCCCATTTAAGTAAAGCTCGTAAAGACCTGCCGCAGCGATGTACGCCCTTGCAGACCTGATCTTTTTAGTACTCTGGAATTCTTTACGGAAATAAGGTGCCGGCAGAATATTGATGTCGTTCCGGTCGCTGATCCAGGTTCCTTTCCAGTTTTCCATGCCCATTAATCCTGTTTCAAAACTAGAAATGACTATTGGTAGCGCCCGGTCATCTTTATCCCACACTTCGAGCCGCCAAAAATATTTGGTAAAGGGCTGTAGTTTCTTGCCCTTATAAGTAAACAACGATGATGAGCCGGGCAATTTTCCCGAATCCCAGAAAATCCCCTTTTTAAGCCCCATATTCAGGGAGTCTGTGCCAATGGTAATCCGGTACGCATGCTGTGCGGCACCTTTCCGCTCATCAAGCATCATCCACGATAATCGTGGATTAGGGTTATCCACACCAATCGGACGCTCCATGTATTCACACTGTAAACCATAAGATTTAGCTGCATGGCCAGATTGCGCGACAGCAATTAGCGTGAGAAAAAAAAGAATGCCCATGATGGGCTTTGTGTATAGTGATTTCATGATTTGGCAAATTTACGGTCGGTCAATGATACGATAAATTAATTTTAACAGAAAACCCGGGCCGCAGCCCGGGAATTCACCATTTACTAACTAACCGTATTTTAATTATTGAGGATTTTGTGATAGATTATCCAAAATCACCTCCCTTTGCGGAATTGGCAGGAGAATCTTATTTTGGGTAAGTACATATGCACCAGATGGGTATTGCGCCGGAGCCTTTGCGATTTCGCGCTGACCATGTGGATTCATTACCTCTAGTGCTTTGCCCGTACGCACCAGATCAAACCATCTGTGATTCTCAAAAGCCAGTTCAACTTTGCGTTCCTGGTAAATTGCTTCGCGAAAAGCCGCCTGTGTGCTTACATTTAATGCAGGGACAACATTGCCCGAAGTTTTATCCGGAATACCCGCACGTGTACGGATGGCATTTAATAAATTAAAAGCTTCTCCGTTAGCCACAAATCCCTGTTCGTTTAGGCATTCGGCAATCATGAGCATGACATCTGCATAACGGATCACCGGAAAATTAACATTGGTTTGCCCTGGCTGCACAAAACCCTGATTGTATTTTTTAATATAGGGTACCGCAACAAATCCCGAAGTACCTGTGAAACCTTCCGCAAGCGAAACATCTTTCCGTACATCGCCAGCTTCGTAAGAAGCAATCAGATCACTTGTTGGGGTATTCCAGCCACTGGTAAAACTGAGGTTCGTTCCCGGGTCTTGCGTAACAATGGTACCAGAGTTAAACGGCGCAAACTGATACATAAAGTTGCTCGAAAGGTTTGTACCCACGGTAGCATAATACTGAATTTCAAAAATGGATTCCTGATTATTTTTGTTGGCCACCTGAAAGATACCTGCATAGGTTGGCATCAGGCTATAACCAGTTACTTTTCTAAGTGCGGTAAGTGCTTCACCAAATTTTTTCTGGGTCATGTATACCTCTCCTAAAAGTGCGTTGGCGGAGCCTTTTGTTACCCGGCCTTTATCTGCTGCCGCATAGCTGGCTGCTTCTGGCAATTTGCTGGCCGCATCATTAAGATCGGCAATAATTTGGGCATAAACAGCCTCAACTGTCGCTCTGCCCTTTGATGGAGCATCGGTTGGAGATTTGATTGCCTCTAAACGGAGTGGCACACCGCCAAACTGCCTCACCAGGTTAAAATAATGGAAAGCCCTCAAAAATTTAACCTCGCCTGTAGCCTGCGCACGCGCAGCCTCCGACATTGGAATAGCGTCCACATGGTCTAATACATCGTTAGACCTGAAAATCGCGGTATAGCTGTCTCTCCAGAAGTCCTGAAGCAATGTATTGGCTGAATTGGCCAAAAATTCATCCACCTGTTCCCTGTTCTCCTGCCCCCTCTGTGGCGCATTGTACTGAAAAGTGGTATTATCTGAGCGCATTTCCCCAAAAAGCCAGAAACTAAATGTGCCTAGTCCGCGCAGGCTACTGTAAGCACCGTTAACACCCTGTTTCAGGTCGGATTCAGTTTTCCAGAAATTACTATTGGTGAGGTTGGCTTCTGGCGACTGGTTTAAAAAGTCTTTCTTGCACCCAAAAAAGGAAGAAGCAAGAACCAATAAGCCAATTGGTATATATAATGATTGATTTTTCATGTTTTTTTGTTCTTGATTAAAACGTCATGTTAATTCCAGCGGTGATAATTCTTGGCAGTGGATAAGCTGTAAAATCGCGTCCGGGCGTAAGCGCAGAAAATCCGTCATTGGTACCGGCCTCGGGATTTGCACCACTGTACTTGGTGAAAGTAACCAGGTTCTGTACGCTGGCATACAAGCGCAGTGCTTTGATTACTTTCGAATCGGTAATGAATTTTTGCTTAAAATTATAACCAAGAGAAACGTTCTGAATGCGCAGGAAACTGGCATCCTCAATCCATTGGGAGTTTACCTCGCGGTAAAGCGTTCTGCCGCCAACAGTGGTTGGCGCAAATCCATTTCCAGGATTTGAGGGAGATCTCCACCTGTCGAGCACCTTGCGGTCTACATTAAATACACCATCGGTATTGGTGAGGAATTCATTTCCCGTTTTCATGATCTGGCCACCCTGGCTACCCACAACCAAAATATTGAGATCGAAGTTTTTGTATCCAAAAGTATTGGTTAAGCCATAGGTAAAATCAGGCTGGGAATTCCCCAATACGGTAAAATCTTTAACCTCCTCTATAATCCCATTACCATCGATATCTTTATACCTTACCGAGCCTACAACAGACGATCCGTGTTTAGGCTGACTGGCCAGCTCTGCGGCATTTTGATAAATGCCATCAAACTGGAAACCAAAAAACTGCCCGATCGGTTTTCCAACTTCTGTTTTATGCGTTGAATAACCTCCGCCACTTCTGCCGCTATAAATCGGTGCATTATTGTTTCCGGGATTAAGTTCGAGCACCATATTTCGGTTGATGCTGATATTGGCATTGGTGTTCCAGGTAAATTCGCCGGTCAGGTTTTTCGAGGTAATCCCGATTTCAAATCCCCTGTTTCTTACTTTACCCAGGTTGATGGTCGCGTTAGAGAAACCTGAAGCAGAAGGCAGCTCAGCATTTAATAACAGATCGCTGGTAATGCGGTTATAAAAATCGAATGTCAGGTTTAACCTGCTGTTAAATACGGCTAAGTCTAATCCAAGATCCAGTTCGTCGGCCGTTTCCCAGGTCAGGTTTTCGTTTGCGATAGAACCGGATACCCGGCCACTGGCTAAACCTCCGCCGAACGAATAATTAGAAGAACCGATATTTGCTGCATATTGGTAATTTGGAATATTAAAATTACCGGTACGGCCATAACTTGCTCTTACCTTAAGATCGCTTAACCAGCTCAGATCCTTGAAAAATCCTTCCTGAGCAGCACGCCAGGCCAACGCAACTGATGGAAAAGTACCATAACGAAAATTGGAGCCGAAACGGGATGAACCATCTGAACGTACCGTTGCGGTGAACAGGTATTTATCCTTAAAAGAATAGTTTACCCGTCCAAGGTAAGAGATCAAGCCCCATTTTTCGATACCAGCGGCAGCGCCGTTCAATAAGGTGGAAGCATTGATGGTCTGGATCAGGTCATCCGGATAATTGGTCGCACCAAATGAGTAACCTTCATATCTTTCCTGCTGCGCCGTGTAACCCGCCACCGCACTAATCTTATGATCTTTACCTAAGGTCTTATCATAAGAAAGCGTAATTTCCGACAACCAGTTTGAAGTGGTGTTCTGAGCGGTACTGGATGAAGGAATGGATAGATTTGGGTTCTGATTGCCTGTTTCTCCGATCACAAAGGTTGGACTGAAAGCAAATGAACTGTTATTGGTATAATCGTAATTGAAACTATACTTTGCCTTTAAGCCATCTACAATCCTGTATTCAGCAAAAGCAGTGGCCAGTCCCCTAAAATATTTGGCTTTTGTTCCGGCAAACTCCAGTGTGTTCAAGGGGTTTCCGGCGCCAATGGCTCCCGGTGAGGTAATAAATACAGTCCTGTTGCCCGCAGCATTGGTTATGGGTACAATTGGACTCAGCCATAAGGTCCTCGTTAATACGTCACGGATGCCGGATTCGAAACCGTTCCGGTTCTGTACGCCTCCGCTTGGTGCGATGCTCAATCCCAGTTTTATTTTTTTACTCACATCCGATTCGATGTTAAAGTTAACGGAGTAACGTTTGTAGTCGGTGTAACGGATGGTTCCTTCCTGTTCCAAACGCCCGATTGAAGCCGAATAACGGGTGCTTTCTGAACCTCCACGGATACTTGCGTCTACATTGTTCTGCATGGCGGTTCTAAGCACCGCATCGTACCAGTTAGTTCCTTCTCCATATTGTGAAGGATTTCTAAACTGCACAGGAATATCATTATCAGTTGCCGTTAAACCGCGCGAGGCAAAATCGTCAATGATCATTTCTTTTCTGAACTGTGCATATTCCGTACCGTTAAGTACATCCGGTCGGCCTTTTTGCGGAACTTGCTGAGCACCTATATAAGAATTTACACTGATTACCGGTGGCCCGGTTTTACCTCTTTTGGTGGTAATTAACACCACACCATTTGATCCCCTCGAGCCATATATTGCTGTGGATGAGGCGTCTTTTAACACGGTTACCGATTCGATATCATCAGGACTGATTACATTCAACGGGTTATAAGCCTGTCCACCTGAATTGGAAATCGCAAAACCATCTACCACAAACAAAGGATTATTCCCGGCCGTAATAGATCCTGTTCCCCTGATCTTGATATTTACACCACCTCCAGGTGCTCCAGTAGGTGCACTGATCTGTACACCTGCAATCTGTCCAACCAATTTTTGGTCGATCGAACTTACCGGAAGATCTTTTACCTGGGCTGATGAAAGTGTAGATACAGAACCCGTGAGGTCTTTTTTCTGCGTGGTTCCATACCCCACAACCACTACCTCAGTCAAACTATTTTCTGATTCTATAAGCTGGATTGCTGTTAAGTTTCCGGAAGCCGGAATCTCACGCGTGGTATAACCCTGATAAGTAATGACCAGGATATCGGTATCTGCAACGCCGTTTAGGCGAAATTTACCATCTCCATCAGTAATGGTGGCTCCTTTTCCCGATTTTACCCTTACGGTTGCGCCGGGTATAGGCTGCCCTTTACTATCTACTATCCTTCCCGATACATCTAAGCGATGTGTTTTTATCGAAAGACCTTCCTTGGGGCTAGTCTCGGTAACAGGATACGCTAAGGCTGGTGTACAGAAAGCGCTGAGCAGACAGGTTGCCATCAGGGCAGAAGCCCTGAGTACCGGCAGACCTGTTTTAGCCCGAAAGCATAGGTAATTGCTTCTCTTTGAAGTATAATTTTCCATGATTTGTTGGTTTGGGTATATATGAATTTGATTAAGCTATTCTTGATGATGAACCGTTCTCTACGCGTAATGAGGAGCGCTATAGGATCCGACAGAAGATAAATAATGCTGAAAAAGATTATTGTTATTTCCAGCAACAGGGTATTTCTTTTTGATTTTCCCAGGAAAAACGAGACAGACGAGAAATGTCAGTAAGGGATAGGTTTTAAACATACAATTGGTTAGATTTTTTTTAGATAGCCTGCGGACACACTAACTAAAACGTTTAACCAAAAATAGGGCATATACAAAACATGCCCTTTATACTATTTGATATTCCCTTTGTATTTTATGATTTTCAACTATAAGCTATTACCGCTGGCATGTGCCCTAAAAACGGTGGGGCTCGAACCTGTTTTATCTTTAAAAAGCTTAGAAAAATAAAAATAGGAGTCGAAATGCAGTCCATAGGCAATCTCCTTTATTGGGATATTACGGTCGTTGAGCATTTCTTTTGCTTTTTCTATTTTCAGCTGGATATAGAACTGACCTGGTGAAACTCCTGTATAGGACTTGAAGAGTTTACGGAAATAAGAATAGCCTATGGCCAGTTCTTTAGCGGCCTGTTCCGGAGAAAATGCAGACATCAGTCTGGAGCGGAACAATAATTTGGCCTTATCCACCAGCAACTGCTTCTCTTCTAATTGCACCATAGGTTCTTTTTGAAGCGCATGGATACAGCCTAACAAGTGCATGGTTGCACCAGATATCTGTGGCTGGTAATTAATATGCTGTTGCCGGGTTTTTTCGATGATGGAGTTAAAAAGACCAAAGGCCTGTTCATTAAAGCCCAATTCAATACATGGTTGCCCCGGACTAAAGATATTTCGCTTTACCAGATCATCCATGATCGAACCTCTAAAACCTATCCAATATTCGTTCCAGCCTGTTTGTAATGAGGGTTTGTACCTATGCCTTTCGCCCGGAAAGAGTAATATTACTGTTCCGGATCTTACCAAAGAACTACCAAAACTCTCCGACTCAAAAATGCCTTCGCCTTCAGTTACATAAATCAGCTGATATTCGCTTAAAACCCGTCCATTTTGCCAGTTAAAATCATAATTTTCGGGGTGTCCATTAAGGGGATAGCCACAATCAGCACCAATTTGCATGTAGCCGGCATTAAGCACATAAAGCCCCCAGTTTTCATCGTCTTTTACTAAAGGAAGATAATTATAATAATTAGTCATCTTACAGATTATCTTTAATGTTTCAAATGCTGAGCGCGTTAAGATCCGTCAAAATCAACAGTAAATAATAGCTGTGAAGTTTTTGATTAAAGAGAATGTATCATTTTTATCATTGAATCCGTTTGTCACGCTGAACCTGTTTAAACGCCTTGCAAGACATTTAAACAGGTACTTCGACTACTCATCCCGATTAATCGGAAAGCCCAGGATGACAATTCTATTTATGATATACCCTCGTTAAATTTTAATAGCCTGGGTTTTGCACCATATTCAGGTTTCCGGCCATCTCTTCTCCCGGGATGGGCCACAACCAGTCTTTGTTGGTAAACTTCCTGGTTTCGGCAATTACCGTAACACCGGTTGCAGGATTGGTTGCGCCATACACAACACCATTCATCACCTGATCGGCAATACGCCATCTTCTCATATCGAATAAGCGGCTCCCTTCAAATGCCAGTTCAACACGGCGTTCTCTACGGTAGAGTTCGCGCATTTTTGCTTCTGTATTGTATACGGTGGTATTAACGTTCGGCATGCCGGCCCTCTCGCGGATCTGGTTTAGATAGGTTACTACGTCAGTATTGCTCCATTGACCGCTTTCTACCAAAGCTTCAACATACATTAAAAGTACATCCGCATAACGGTAGATCATGAAATCCAACGATCCGTTTTCCGGACGGGTACGGTCGGCCAGATCGGCATATTTCCTTACCCAAAAACCTGTACGAGAGGAGTTGTTCGCACCAATTGCACAAACATTTGGCAGTGGCGCAAATGGATCAACAAGTGTATAAAAGGTAGCGCCCGGATAAATGATACTGGCTTTAAACCTCGGATCACGGTTATCGTTATAATTGGGGTTTCTTTTGTAGATCTCCAAACTGTCGGTACCCAATTCAGCCAAAGTTTTACCCTGCCTGGTTTCATAGGTGTTTACCATAGCAGCAGTAGGGTTTACGGTCGATGTTCCACCTGCATTTGGCGGAGCAAGCCTAAGAAAAGCATCTTTGTGGTTCCCGTTCTGTATCGAGATAATCCTTTCTTTATTGGTTTCTCCCGAATACATAAAAAGGTTGAGATAGCTATTCTTTGGGTCAGCAGCTTTGTAAAGCTCATAATAACGCAGATCGATCACCTCTTTTGCTGCCGATGCCGCTTGTGGATACATGCCGGCGTTAAGAAAGGCTACAGTTTTCATTGTCAGGGCAGCCCCTTTGGTTATACGGTTAAAAATATCCCCACCCTGGGCAGAATAATCTAATGGCAGGCCTGCAGCACATTCGCTAAGTTCGGAAGTAATAAACTGGATCACTTCTTCTTTGGTATTGCGTTTAAGGTCTGATTCGTTAGGTGTGATGGATTTGGTTACAATGGGTATCGCACCATAATATAAAAACAGTTCCAGATGAAAGAAAGCGCGATAAGCCCTTACCTCGAGCATATACCTTTTAAGATCTGCCGGATCAACATAAGCACTCGATGCATTCTCCAGAAAACGGTTGGCCAGCCTGATCCTGCTGTAGTCGTCTCTCCAAAAAGGTAAAACGGCCATAAAGGCAGATGGAGGCAGGATCGGTGTGGCATTGCCCAATGCAATGGTATTGATTTCGGGAAGAAAATTCGCGGTCCACACTGCATCATCGGTAAGCCCGGTGAAAGAGATCCGGGTATTTCCGTTAAAATTAAATACCCCTCCCGGAAGTCCTCCGGCAAGATCATTCACTACGGTAAGCAATTGGGCCTCTGTTTTCCAGAACTGCTCATCGGTAGTAGAAGTCGGGTTATCTTTGGTCAAAAACTCCTTCGTACAGGAAGGAAAGAACAGCAGGTATGCTGCCGCTAATACATATATCTTTTTCATAAGAGAATTTCCATAATTGATCGGCCATCCGGGATGGCCGGTTTTTACGTTGATCTGTTGTTTTTTACTTGCCATGACCTTTAAATTTTAACATTGATTCCGAAAGTATAAAATCGCATCATCGGGTAGGTGGTATCCGCCCCTCTGGTTTCAGGATCTAAATATTTCATATCCGTAAAAGTGAAAGGGTTCTGGGCATTGAAATACAGGCGCACCTGCGAAAGCCTTGCTTTTTTAATCAGCTTTTCGTTAAAGGTATATCCAAGCTGAATAAAACGTACCCTTGCAAATGCGGCATTGGTTTGCCAATAATCGGAAGCAAGGGCATTGTTGCCAGGCGAAGGGGTTAACCTTGGAAGACTGGCTCCGGTATTTTCAGGTGTCCAGGTATCGGTTTGCCAGGTCATCGGTGTACCGCCACCATCAGTAAAGTTCAACGGGGCATTGTAACGTCCGGTATAATAGGCGTCGGTTTTGGTAAAGCCGTTGAGCTGTGCCTGCAGATCAAAACGTTTTAAGTCTAATCTCATGTTCAGAAAATAGTTGCCTTTTGGATTTGGATTGCCGATAACCGTACGGTCGGCACTGGTGATCTGTTTATCACCATTTAAATCCAGATAACGGATATCACCTGCAACCTGTCCGGCAATAATGGGTACTCCGGCAGCGATATCAGCCTGTTGAAGAAGGCCATTGCTCATATACCCATAATAACTGTTCAGCGGAAATCCTTCTTTCTGTATCTGCGATCCGTTAACGTAAGGGCCTTTGGTTAAGCTGAGTATTTTGTTCTCATAGTAAGAATAACCAGCGCTCACACTGCCTTTAAGCTGCTTACCAATTTCATAATTATAGTTTACCGCAACTTCCCAGCCCTTATTGCTTACCGAACCTGCATTTACCGGGATTGAACTGCCCAGACCTGAGGATAAGGAAAGCGGCGGGGTAAGCAGGATGTCTTCGGTTTTTTTATCAAAATAATCAACCGTCAAACCGATCCTATTCTCCAAAAATGAAGCATCAAGACCAATATCAAGCATTTTTACCGTTTCCCAGGTAATGTCGGGATTTCCGATTACGGCTTCCCTGCCGGTCCCGGCATTAATGGTGGTCTGGTACTGATAAAGCCCTACGTTTTGGTTATTGCCCAACAGACCATAAGAGGCTCTTAGCTTTAGGTTGCTAATGGTTTTAACGTTTTTTAAGAAACCTTCTTTATTGATATTCCAGCCTACCGCTGCTGAAGGAAATACACCCCATTTCTTCCCAGGACCAAATTTAGATGAACCATCAGTACGGATGGTACTTTCAAAAAGATATTTATCGTTATAAATATAATTCAGCTTTAGGAAAAAAGAGGCCAGGTTTGCTTCTGCAAACTGATTACTGGTACTGGGATTATCCATTTCCCTTGATAAACCAGCTAAACCATAAATGGTGTGTTTCGCAAAGGTTTTGTTATAATCCAATGTAGCCGACATGTACTGATAGTTCTTTTTAGCCAGCCCGGTCGTTTTAATCGCCCCAAACTGATAACGGAGTGCATTGGTAAAATAATCAAGAAAATTATAGGCATCGCGGTTGGTTACCGAACCGGTGCTAAATGTCCTGAAAAGGTATTGTCCACGAAGCTTTAAACCTGGGATAATATCCCATTGGGGCTGGAAGTTGATATTGATGTCGTCGTCCTTACTTAGCGTATAACCGCCTCTTTCCAGCTCGGCGAGCGGGTTTAACATTTCGCCGTACACGCCATAGGCCTGATAACCATCTGCCCTATCCGGGTATTTAGCTACAATATTTGGTGGAATCCGATACGTTTCGTACAGAATATACCCGGGGCCACCCGCACCTGCGGCAAGGTTGCCGATCCGTTGTACGGGTCTTTCGCTTTCTTTTCTCACCAGGGCCAGATCCAGGTACATCGACAGTTTATCACTTAAAGTTACACTGGTATTTGCCCTTAGGTTATACCGGTTAAAACTGGTATTGGATATAATACCGTCCTGCTTGAGGTAACTTCCGGTTACGGCAAACCTTGCCAGGTTATTCCCACCCGAAATACCGATGGTATGGTTCTGCGAATTGGCCTGATCTTTTAAAATCAGTGCAGACCAGTTGGTATTTGGATAAACCAGCGGATCTGTTCCCGCTCTGGTAATATCGATCTGACTTTGGGTATAGGTAGGTGTACCGCCATTGTTGCGCTGGGCAAGATTGACCATCTCCATATACTGCGGTGCTTCCACAAAATCAGGGATATAGGTTGGTTTCTGTATACCGAAATATCCATCGTAAACAATACTCACCTTCCCTACCTTACCTCTTCTGGTCGTTACTACGATTACCCCATTTGCCGCTCTGGATCCATAAATAGACGCTGCCGCCGCATCTTTTAATACACTAATGCTTTCAACAGTGGTTGGATCAATATCATCCAAAGGATAAGGTACACCATCTACCAGGATCAGGGGATCTGACACACCAAGGGTAGAAATACCCCTGATCAGGATTTTTGCAGCATCACCACCCGGAAGACCCGAGGCCTGTTGCACGGTAAGACCGGTTACTCCGCCTTGTAATGCTTGCGAAAGCTGCGTAATGGGTTTATCCTGAATGGTTGCTTTGATGTCAACCAGGCCCATGGAGTTGGCCAGATGTTTAAGCTTGCGTTCGGTATATCCGGTTACCACTACCTCATCGAGGGCATTAATGTCTGCCACCAGCGAAATGGTTAGGTTTTCCTTTAAGTTACGAATGGTATATTCCTGGCTTTTAAAGCCCACGTAGCTAAAAAGCAATATATCACCCTGATTCACAGATATTTCAAAATTACCATTCGGATCGGTTGTTGCCGAAACCGCTCTGTCTTTGACCTTAACAATAACCCCAGGTATAGGGCTTGGTGGTTCTCCATTGTCATACACGCGCCCTTTAATTTTAAACAGGCTATCCGCACTGCTCTTTACCAGGGGAATACTTTTGATAATAACAGCATTAGAAGATATCGTATAACTCAGGGGCTGTCCTGCCAGACATTTTTCTATCACCTGCTTTAAGGGCATATCCTTAACGTTAAGGTTTATGGGTGCTATTTTTTTTAGGTCGGCAGAACGGTAAAGGATATCGTAGCCTGTCTGGTCATGCAGCTGGGCAAAAACTGACTCTATAGCCAGGTTATTGACCTTCAGGGTTACTTTCTGTGCGTGTATCGATGCGCTTACCTGCATGAGGGTAGCTAAGCAAATAAAGAATGTCAGTTTCATTCTGAGCAAGATTGAACTTAAGGGCCGGGCATAGGGCTCCCCTAAGAATCTGGTTAAATTTCTATACATTTGTTTGGGTTTAGTTATTGTTGATTTCCGATTAATTGTAATTATCCTGAACGGTGGTTTAAACCGGTGCCGGAAGTGGTGAGAAACTTCCGGCTTTTTTTGGATAACTGTAAAGGTTTAGCGTAGTGTTATTCCATTACAATAATCCTCCTTCCTTCAATCTTAAATTTTAGATCACATAATACTTCCAGATTTTTAAGCAACTCCGCAAGTGGCCTGTTACGGTTAAGGGTGCCACCGAAAAGCTGTTTAGCCGGCGATTTTGTAAATACAACATCAGCATCATACCACCTCGAAATTTTTTTCATAATCGCGGCAATGTCTTCATCCTTAAAGCTGATCAAACCACTTTTCCAGGCGATGGCCTGTTTGAGGTCTGCGGTACGGATAGCAATAAGCCCCCCTGATCTGGCCAATATTGCCTCTTCACCAGGTTTTAGCACTGCATTTTCATCCTTGTTGCTGAGGCGTACAGCGCCTTCGAGTAAAGTAGTTCGCATCTCTTGTTGATCCTGATAAGCATTAACATTAAAATGCGTGCCCAGTACCTGTACAACAGTACCCCCGGCACTCACCTTAAATGGATGCCTGCCGTCTTTCGCTACTTCAAAATAGGCTTCCCCGGTTAGTTCGACCAGGCGCTCATGACCTGTAAATACCGTGGGATAACGTAATCTAGAGGCTGCATTCAGCCATACTTTGGTACCATCACCCAGCACCAGCGAAAACTGCCCGCCACGTGGGGTTGTTAAAGTGTTGGTCTCAGCGGCTTCATTTACCGTATTTATCCGGGTGTAATCAAGCCGGTTTTTATGCTGTATGATCCTTGCACCAGCAAAAGTGGTATTTATGGTGGTTGCGGAATCCAGTTGGATAAGCGCTTCTTTCCCTAACGACAGCACCGCATGGTCATAACCTGGCGTAAGTGGTCCTTTTGCGATTTGATTTTGACTTTCCGATGGATTTCTGCCAAAAAAATAATAAAGAGAGAAACTTACAGAGAGCACGACGAAAAGAGATGCCGCAATTGCCAGATACCGCTTCATGATAAGCTGTTTTTTTGGAGCGGCCGCTATGAAGCGTTTGTCTTCAAGTATTTTTGAATAAACAGGCAGCATCCGTTCATGATCCCAATCATCCTTTAAACTTTCAGGGGATAAGACCTCTTGGATTGCTGCTGAGAGTTCTTGCTGATCTGCTACGGAAATATAGTCCAATAATTCTTTTGTCTCCTCTGGACTTATCGTATCTGAAAAATAGGCGTGAAGTAAAATAGTAAGTCTGGTTTTGTCCACTTGCAGAAAATTAGGTGCGTTCTTAATATAGAACACACATACGCGTGCATAGGACTAGTTGGAATGAATTTATTTTTTAATCCAGGAAAAAATAAGGGACTAGAAAAAAGAGATGGCTGTAGTTTAGCTTCGATTTTAGGGTTTTAAGCGCTTCAACCATGTGGTTTTTAACGGTATTGGGTGATATCTGGAGTTTTTCGGCGATCTCCCGGTGCGAAAGCCCTTCGTCCCGGCTCATTTTGAAAATCAATTGCTGCTGGCTGGGCAGTTTTTTCAATAGTGTACCTACAAACTGCTCCATATCGTTGGCCAGAATTTCTTCTTCTGTAGCATTGTGTAATTCAGAAATCCTGCTAATCAATCCTGAAAAAAGTTCGGCAGATTGGTTAATTTTTCTCAGCTCGTTTAAGCATAAGCGCTTGGCAATAACATATAGATAAAGATAAATATTGCCCTGTCCATCTAACTTTCCCCTGTTAACCCATAGATTGATAAAGGTTTCCTGTACAATTTCTTCACTTTGCTGCTGACTTTTCAGAAAACGGAACGCTAGTGCATAAATTTTCCGGCCATACAGCTTGTACACACTGTTGAAAACAGAAAGATCGCCCGATCTCAAAGATGCAAGGTCAGCAGCTGAAATTGTTTTGTGCAATTTGGTTTGTATTAGGGATAATCCCTGTAATATTAAAACTATTAAAGTGAATTTGCAAATTTCAACAAGCTATTGGTCAGCCTCTTGATACAGGACAGTACAGGATGCCAACATCATAATATGTTGATTAAAACACAAACAACCTGGCTATCACAGCCGATTTATATTTTAAATATTTTCGGTCTATGCGAGATTAAATCAAGCTTATCCAGATGAGAAAACAATAAATAATAAAAATATTTGGTTATTGTTGTCGAATATACTATATTTGCAACAACAATAATCAATAACATGAGAAAATTAGATTTTGCTTCCCTTCAGGTTAGGGATTTAGACACTTCGAAGGAATTTTACACCAATAAACTGGGATTTGACATTTCGGTTACTACACCCGACGCCTGTATTTTTAGCTACAATAAAGGTGAGGCCAGCTTTGCCATCCGAAAACCGATGGTAAACCTGGAAGGAAAAGAGCTTGGCGTCGGCGTATCATTATGGTTTGCTATTGATGGAAATATGGAGGACTTAGCGAAACAGCTGGCTTTGGTAGAAGTTAAACCTATGGGCGCCATCAACACCACCCCATTCGGTAAAACATTGATCGTAAAAGATCCGGATGGATACAATATTACTTTTTTACAACCAAACCAGTCCTAACATGGAAAATCAAAAACCAAGATACTGGATTATCGTAGCCTCCAAAGACCATGTTAAAAATGGTATAGCGGAGGGATTTGCCCAGGCTTGCCATGGAAAAGCCGCGCCCTTAAAAAGAATGCACCAGGGTGATTTTATCATCTATTATTCCGGAAAACAAACAATGGGGCAACCCCAGGCTTGCCAGCAATTTACCGCTATTGGCAAGGTTACCGATGCGCATACCTATCAGTTCCAGGTTACTGAAGATTTCTGCCCTTCAAGAAGAAATATAGATTTTTTACCAAGCAAAGATATTTCTATCTTACCTTTGATTGCAGAACTGGATTTCATCCAAAACAAAAAAAGCTGGGGTTATCCATTTCGCTTTGGTTTTTTCGAGATCCAACACCACGATTTTGAACTGATCTCCTCGCACATGCTTATCCACCACTATGCCTAAAAAAATAGAATTCCATTTTAAGCGTCCGCAGGATAGCCCGGGTTATCTGCTCGGGCAGCTGACTATGTTATGGCACCGGAAACTGAAACGGGTGCTTGATCCCTTAGACCTCACCCATACCCAATTTGCACTGCTCTGTGCCCTGGCATGGCTCTCCAGAGAAAGTGACAATGTAACTCAAATTGATATCGCCAACCAGGGCAATGCCGACCGGATGATGGTTTCTAAAGTATTGCGTACGCTGGAGGAAAAAAAATTCATTACCAGACGGGAGCATAAAACCGATACCAGGGCAAAAACCATCAGCCTGACCGAACATGGCGAAATCATACTTCAAAAGGCCATTATCGCTGTGGAGATGGCAGATATAGAATTCTTCTCTGCGCTGAATACAGACCTCCCTATATTCAATTCCAACATGGCCTCTCTGATCGAAATGAACAAAAATGACTAAGATGATGATAAACAAAAAAAGCATTTTTTAAGAACTGCTTTTAAATTGGAGATTATCCAAAAGTGGTCACTTTTTTCGCTCCAAAACGGCCAATCGGCCGATTTTAAGCGGTTTTAAGCTCCCGGAAAGCCTTACTGACTCAATATTTTCTCTTAAAGAAACCAGAATGGCAATACGCTAACAAACATTATGGGCTTTGATTAAAAGAAATTACTAACGATTGCCAAAAGCTGCGACAGGCCATTATATTAAAAATCCTGATCAGGTCTAGATCACAAAGGCTTTTAATTCGCACATCTTGCCTTCACGGAACCGCCAGATGTCGCAGTACTCATAATCGATCCATTCGCCATTCTCCTCCTTCAGGCTGATTTTGCCAGTGGCGATAAGCAATTCGCCTTCGGCCACGAGGTTTTCAACCCTGAACTTAGGCGGCTCCAGGTAGGCGGTTGTCATATATCGCCGGATGGCTTCTTTACCCTTTAGCACTTTATCGCCAATAAAGGTCCATACCGAATCATCTGCACAAAACGATAAAAACCTTTCATGATTGCCCGCAACAATAGCTGCATTTGCCTGCTGCAAGATTGCTTTGTTATTTGAAATCATACTTTATTATTTTTATCTCAATAAACATTCCACCTGCATACTTGTTTTTTTATTCGCGTACGGAAGATGGGATTTCCCGGACGCAATCCTGCCACAATGTATTTATGAAACCCCTCATGTGATTGATGCGCTACTTGAGTTTGACTGAAACACCGGAATAAGATTAAGTTGAAGTGAAAATAACGAAATCATAGAAACTGATAATATGCTATCGGCTGGAAATTTCATTAAAAGCATTTCGCCCAGGGATTTACCGTCAAATTCATTGAAAATTAAAAAAGATGGATTTGAATAATCTTTGAGTAAAATTGTTAAACGCTATTCCAGACTGATGAACATTGAGGAAAAGTTGATCGTCAACCTGCCAAATTGCTTGATCACATCCTGACCGATATTGCCATAAAAACAGTCTTTCTCCTCCATAAGGCTTTCACTAAAAAGGTGCACATCATTAATTTGGAGTCTACGGCCATTTATCAATGGCCTATAGGTAACCTTATATCCCTTTTTCCTGAGCACCCCACCGGCACCGCCAAACTGAAGTTCGGTCTGAGCATATTTGCCCACAACATCATTGAAATGTTTTCGTAAGTACTTACTATACAGCATCGTTCCTGAAGCACCCGTATCAAAAGTAAAATATTCTCCTTCAAGATCAATTATGGGCGTTAGGAAGTCAAGGGCCATGTTGTGCAGGTCCCCATTCGATCTCACTTTTGGCACAATGAACTCATCATCCCGTGTAAGCTGGATTTCTTTGAGTCCTTCAATAACAGGAAAGCCGATAATGCCGTTGATCTGGTATTTTATCTGTGGAAAGGCCAATGCGCTGTCGGGAAAGACCAGAAATACAACATTTCTTACGGTGATATTACCAATAGAAAACTCAGGGCACAGGGCAAGTCTCGAATTTACCTTAGCGCCGGTTATGGCATCTACCTCAAGTGAGCCTTCAAGCGATTTCATCCCCAGCACCCGGGCTGTCGTCTCGCTTACTGTAGAAAAATTGGCGCCAGTATCAAAGATAAAATCTGAAACTGATCCGTTGGCTTTTACCTCCAGATTGGCTAGTTTGGCCTTGTCCCGTCTCATCTTGATCGCCGTATTTGCCTTAACGTGAATAAGCTGCTTTGGGCTGCCAGCCAATGCTTTCCAAATGACTGCCATGTTTTGGTAGTCTGCACTGTCCTCAGCAGCGAGCAGCTTGCCATAATCGGCAAATATCTCACCATTCACCTTAAAGGCATTTGCATACTCAAAAAGTCTCACATGGTTTAATAGCTTTAGCCGCAGCAGTGCTAGTTTCAGTGAATCACCTGTGTGCTTCCCAAAGCGGTCCAGAAAAGTAGTTATAGCCTTATTAGACGCTGCGGGCTGGTTGAAAGCATGTGCAAGATAAGATTCGATCACCAGCTTCTCACGTAGCGACATCATACCCTGTGAGGCTGTGTAAAAATCCCGGGCGCGAAAATAATCCTTTTCCTTCAAAAATGCCTGCAACTTATCATAGACTGTATGTTGCTGGGCAAGACAAACCTTTGGAAACACCATATAAAGGAAGAGCATCCACCATAAATTTCTCATATATTTTTTTACCATAATATTTATATAAAGTACTGCATATGCTGCTTCCTATTTCACCTGAACGTCTGATCGTGGCTGAGCACGATGATCTTCTTTTAATAAAACCTGAAAGAATTCCTTTGGTAGAAACGCCACTAAAAGACAAAACGTTACAGGCCTTGTCCATAATATTGAGCACCCCTTCCGGACCGAAAGGCAGCTCATCTCTTAAAACCAGGAAGACAAACAGCAAACAACCTGACTTTTTTAGTAGAAATGTCAGACAAATGAAATATTGATTAAGCTCCCACTGTAAGACCTGTACTTGGATTGATTTTTGAAACAGGATATACAAATTGCTTTAACTGCCATGAAAAATTTTCTTCCATTTCTGTTTGCTACCGCTATCTCGATCATCGCCATATTTTCATCCTTTACCCTTGCTGATCCTGAGTTGGGGATTTCTACAGCCCTTGTTAGCTGGGTGGCCTGCATCTGGATCATTTCCGGGAACCGTAAAAACCAGAATTGCCTTTCCTAAGTGCCCACACTTAGCGTATCATTATTTTTAAGGTATCCCCACGGATGACCAATTTTGAATTTCTTAAAAAAGATTCATTCCGGCAGCGGAATTATTATCAAACTGCGATTTATAAGGAAGGTCTCGCGGTCGTATTGCGCTTTGCACAAAGGAATGGAAATCAATAGGCCTGCCTGATAAATGGTTATAACCGGCACAACCGGTCGATTATTTCACCATGTATCGGAAATTCTGACCTTAATTCATCTTTTTTAGCAAGTTCAAATTCCCCGAACTCAAATCCCGGTGCTACCGCGCAGCTCACCAGAGCAAAACCCTTTTTTTCCTTCATTTCCGCAGAGAACCATTTACTACCTTTTACCACATGAGAAAAAACACCTGATTGGTCTCCGGAAAGCTCAATACTGTTCAATTGCAGGTCATTTTCCAGAGTATGTATGATCAACGCATCTCCTTTGTGGAAGTACCAGATTTCATCTGAAGATATCCGGTGAAAAGAGGAAAAATCACTTTTTTCAAGTAAATAATAGATGGAGGTAACGGCACTTTTTTTTCTTTCGCTTTTTGTTTCCGAAACCTCATCAGCGGACCGGTAAACCTCCCTATAATAACCACCTTCTGGATGTGGCTGTAGTCCAAGTTTTGTCACCCAATAATCTGCTCCGTTTTCTATCAGTTCCATATTTCGTTTCAATTTCACAATGATTGATAAAATCCCCAAATTAGTTTATAAGAATCTCCGGAAAACTGCTGAATTAAAACATTTGCAGCATTGGAAAATCAAAGCTCCATCTGATGTGCCTGGTAATTGGATCCCAAGACTGTCAGATGTTGACGTCGCGTCTGCCAAATTGGATTAGTAGTAACATGACCAACTAACAAAAAGATACAAAGGTGATGATCACTCGTTCAAGTAAGTTTATTTGCGGGATTGAAACAGTATTTTGAAATCGTAGCCCTGATTACGCTTAGCGACTGGTATAGCACATATTTAAACACGGCAATCTTTTTAGACAATGCAAACCCCACAACCATCGAACTGCTTATTAGCAGCACATATTTTCAGGACAAATAATTTGATTGCAAATATGCCACTCTCAAAATCGGAGTCCGGGTTCAAAAACATTATTTGCAAGACTGGCGAATATTATCCAGTATAATTATAGCTGTAAATACGGCAGACAGGAAAATAATTTCAAAACCGAGCTAAAGATATACAACAAAAAAGGGAGGACCTTTAAGTCCTCCCTTTTCGTACTCGAGGCGGGAATCGAACCCGCACGCCTTTGAAAGCACAGGATTTTAAGTCCTGCGTGTCTACCAGTTCCACCACTCGAGCATTATCCTGTTCCGATATCCTTTGGCAGGTTAATTTTAAATACAAATGCCTTCTGGCAGGAAGGCATTTATTGGAGCGAAAGACGAGATTCGAACTCGCGACCCCGACCTTGGCAAGGTCGTGCTCTACCAACTGAGCTACTTTCGCAAAATTCACACATCAGCTGTGTTCCTTTGGGGTTGCAAATATAGGAATTAAACTTTCCTAAGCAAAAGAAATATCACAAAAAATAAGCTCAAGAATATTAGTATTTAAAAATCAGGGAATTAAAATTATTTTTTTTTCCAGATCAGTATTTTAAACACAGGAACAGGCAAGCATGCATATCAAGGATCTACAGGCATTTTCCTCTTGATCTCAATTAAATCAATTTTCGGGCTTAGAAATGAACCTTTCCGAAACAAAAAAGCAGTTCCTTTCAGAATTGCTTTAAAACCCGGGGCAGTCACAATCCAAAATAAAAACCAATTTGTGGACGAATTAATTGAACCAGGCTGTTTTTTAAAATTCTAGCAGATGTATAAAATCCAATTTTGATTTGCTGATTGTACGCAAAAAAATATTGATCTCCTTGGGCTGACTCCTTCTGCAAATGGTTTACCCGGTAAAAATAAAAGACAAAGAAGGAAATATTATTGGCCGCAATGGCTTATTTCCTTAACTGATTATCAGGTCAACCACCCTTCATTTCAGAAACGAGAGACTACATCAATCAAAATAAAATCATACCTTGTTCTTTACAATCAGGATATAATTACCACAATGCATCCTTTAACTAAAAATACTTTCCAAATGATTAAGAAGCTGGTGTTTGCTATTTTCCTCTTCACTTCCTTAAATGCCCAAGGCCAGGAAAATCTGAATTTTAACAAGAACAAAGAAATTACATCACCGGAAATCAGTGTAGACAATAGTCTTACATTTCGTTTAATGGCTCCCAACGCAAAAAAGGTGGAACTGCAGGGCGATCTGCTTGGAAAAAGTGATCCGGTTGCCATGACTAAGCAGAATGATGGTTTGTGGAGTTACACTACTTCTCCTTTAAAGCCTGAACTATACAGCTATTCATTCATTGTTGACGGTCTGAAGATCAGGGACGCAAATAATGTTTACCAGATCAGAGATGTAGCATCGGTAGTGAACGTTGTAATTGTTCCTGGTGGAAAAGCCGATAATTATCTGGTGAAAGATGTGCCTCATGGAACGGTTAGCAAAAGATGGTATAAATCACCTGGAAATGAAAAAGACAGAAGAATTTCCGTTTACACACCGCCGGGCTATGAGGATGATAAAAAAAAGTATCCGGTATTTTATCTGCTACATGGCATGGGCGGCGATGAAGAAGCGTGGCTGGCCCTGGGCAGAACTGCCCAGATTTTAGATAACCTGATTGCACAGGGCAAAGCTACGCCAATGATCGTAGTTATGCCAAATGGAAACGTGGCACAGGCCGCTGCTCCTGGAGAAGATTCAAAGGGCCAGTACAAGCCCACCATGCAACTGCCCAATACCATGGACGGCAAAATGGAAGAAACGTTTATGGACATCATCAAATTTATTGAAGGAAATTATAGAGTCAAAGCAGATCATGCACACCGTGCTATTGCTGGATTATCCATGGGTGGTTTCCATTCGCTTCACATTAGCAGGTTTTATCCAAAGACATTTGATTACGTAGGTCTTTTCTCACCGGCCATTATGCCCTTTGGCAAAACGACATCCCCTGTTTACGAAAATTTTGAGGTTACCTTAAAAAACCAGTTCGATAAGGGCTTAAAACTATACTGGATCGGCATAGGCAAAACTGATTTCCTTTACAAATCAGTAGCAGATTACAGAAAAAAATTAGATGAAACCGGCGCAAAGTACATTTATTCGGAAAGTGAAGGTGGCCATACCTGGTCGAACTGGCGAGACTATCTTGTACTTTTCACACAACAGCTATTTAAAAAACCATAGGAGTCATTCTCCTGATAACGTTTTTTCATAACCCAATTTTCGGATAATAATAAATCGGCAAAGTTTAATTAATTCATTAGCTCCAAATAAAGGGAATGTTCATGTAGATTAAAATGCAAAATTCTAGGCAGTTAGTTTCACCTTTTTTCCAGTTTTTACGGCTTGGTATACGGCATCAATAATTTTAAGATCTTTTAAACCTTCCTCACCGTTTACGGGAACTACTGGCTTGTTATTTTCAAAAATAAAAGTTGCCATTTCATCCATCTGAACAGTCTGTTGAGTAGTTATGGGCTGCGTGAGTTCACCCTTGTGTGTTCTGCCCCGTATCGGACCATATCCGGTGGAAGGTTGCATTTCTGCAAATCCCTTATCCCCACTCATAAAAAATCTATCTAGATGGTTGATGTTATAACTGGAGAGGCAGGAGGCTACCGCACCGCTCGGGAAACCTAATTGAAATTGTATGGTTTCATCCACCCCTTCTTTAAACTTAATCTGGTCGGTCTTGGTCTCCTGAGCAGTCACCCAAATCGGCTCTTCGCCTACCATATACCTTGCCCCGTTAAGCGCATAGATCCCAATATCCATCATTGATCCACCGCCCGCAAGTGCTTTATTTAACCTCCATTGCGTAGGATCACCTATTTTAAAACCACATTGTCCCTGGAAAAACATGATCTTACCGAAATCGCCGGCATTTCTCATTTGGATCACCTCCAGCGTCCGGGGTTCAAAATGCATCCTATAGCCAACCAGTAATTTTACATTTGCTTTTTCACATGCATCAATCATCTCCTGTCCCTGTGTGGCATTCAGTGCCATCGGTTTTTCACATATGGCATGTTTTCCAGCTTTTGCTACACGGATAACCTGATTATGATGCAGTGCGTTCGGAGTAATCACATAAATAGCATCTATATCCGGGTTATTTTTTACCTGATCGAAGTTGTCATAGTTATAGCAATTCTTTTCTGGTATATCATACTTCGTTTGCCACTCTTTAATTTTTGATGGTGTACCACTGATCACACCCACTAGCTTCGCCTTTGAACAACTCTTCATTGCCTCAGCTACACGGGTGCCATACCCGCCTAAACCCATAATGGCTACTCTAAGTACCCTGCCCTGGTAAGCCTGTTCGATGTGGCCAGGAGCGTCTGCAAATGCTGTTACTGAACTCAATTTCAGCATTAATGCTGATACACCTATTTTTTGTAGAAAATCTCTTCTTGTATTCATATCATGTGTAGTTATGTACTATTCAGCAAAATATTAAACAATATGTGGGATCACCCGTTTTTGACGCATCATTGATTGATTAGGTCAAGATATTTAACAATGATTGCCTACTTTTAGTTTTCAATATCTCGCTCATTGATAATAAGTTATAAAATAACATAATATAGATAGAGGGGCTTATCTTCAAACCTGAATTTACGAAATTTACAAAAGAAACGCGATGCTGTTCCTAAGTAAATGATATCAATTATGAGAACCAGTAACCTTATCTTTTTGACCGGAGAGATGCTCCGGTGATAACAACTGTTTTATTGATCATAGCGTTTAATGATAAAGGTGATAGTGCTGCAACGGCAAATTATTAAAATGTTTGCGGCTTTGGGTATCCTCCTTATATCCCGATTGAGCCAAAGAATTCCTATCAGGAAATGGATTCGGTAATGATTTAAAACTTTAGCGCCAGCGCACTGTTAGAAAAAGAAATTAAATACATCAGATATGACAGCAGATAAAAAGCAGCAAGCGATCAAATTATTGAAACAGGGATTGGAAACCATACAGGACCGCGCCTATACCGAGATCGCAGAAATCCCAACCGAAGACCAAGACGATTTTCAGGTTAAGTATAGTTTTGTGCATGAAGGTATCGAGGGTATTTTTACCGTGATCGGAAAAGCTGCGCACGCTGAGGAGGAAGAAGCTGAAATCAGGTTTACCCTGCTGAGCGAATTCGCCGAGGATTCCCTACATTATGAGTCAGTGACGGCAAAAGAGCAGGTTGACAACGATCTGGTCAGCGCCGAAAGTTATCTGAACGGACACATTAACCAAGGCTAACTCACTGTTTATGGACAAACCCAGCTATCTGCACTTTGACTACTCAAAATATGTCTGGAAACCAGACATTGATTACCGGAAAAATCCCGGGGCATATCGGGTAGGCAAAGGTGAGCAGGGTGTTCTGATCTGTGAGCCTTACAAAAGTGAAATTGGCCAACACTGGCGTTTTAAAACACCAGAAATCGCCAGGGAAAGCAGTAATAAAATCTATGCTATGTTTCTGGCCTATCTGCAGGAAGGAGATTTTGTGGGTGCAGATATGGCCCGAAAATATTTGCAGATGGGCTTTACCAGATCCAGGCGTTATGCCAATTACAAGGGTGGTAAAAAATATGATGCCGATCAGGATTACCGCCAGCTGGAACGCGGCACGGGTGATGAGCAAAAAGCAGTATCGGCATCCATATTTTATGATCAATGGAAACTGGCGGAAGCCAATGGGCAATATGCCGAACTAAAAACGCATTGGAAAGTTGAAAGGGGTTAAAAAGAAGGAGCTCCCCAAAACAGTACAAGACATGTGGACGAAACTTTAACTGGAGAAAAAAACAGGAAAAGGTTTGGGAGAAAATAAAATATTGCTCCGAGAAGTGCAGGAGAAACAGGGAAAATTTATCTGCTCATTAATGCGCGTTTTGTGTTTTGCTTTCGAGGTACAAGACACATAACACTCATTTCAGAAAATCTAAATACAAATCCAGCATTTAATTCTTGGCTGCGTATTTCAGTGAATTTTAAAGTGAAATGGGGTTACAGCTTAAATGCGGAACGGAAGCACACTTTTGCCGAAATACCCAGTCTGACGGCTTTTATTGATTTACCACTCAACAGGTTAAGGTTTAATTCTTGGGCCTGAGGAAAACCAAAGCTATGCCTGCTGATATAATAGCAAGAACGGCAGCACCTTTCAAAACAAGTTGATAACTATAAATAAAGGATTGCCGATAGCTTTTATTGATATCTGTTTGTTTCTGAGCAGCAAAACTTTTAGGTGCCCTCGCTGCCCCGAAGCTGGATGTCCGGGTTTCTATTATTCTATATTCGCTAAGGGTGTAATTCTTGGATTTCAAATCCCGGGCAACTGTATTGGAAAATATGATCAGGGCCAGGGCTCCGAAAATAGCATTTGCAAAAACCGAAGCTATTCTGCTCAGTGAATTATTGATTCCGGAGGCCACCCCTGAGAATTCCTCTCTTACAGATCCCATTACAGTAGCAGTTAGCGGGGATACCGTAAAAGACATTCCAATACCTAAAGCCAGAATACCCGGAAAAAATGATATCCAATAAGCTTGAGGGCCTTGCGTTTCGCTGGGAAGCGATAAAAGGAAAAAACCTAACGCGCTCACTACAGGCCCGAAGGTTAAAAACAATCTTGCCCCATATTTATCTGAGAGCTTGCCTGCAATACCTGAAAGGGCAATCATTAACAGGGTAAAGGGAAGAAAGGCCATTCCCGATTGCAATTGGTTATATCCCTGTGCCTGTACCAGATTTAGGGACAAAAACAACATGGCCCCGCCCAATCCAGCATACAGGAAAAACGTCAAAAGGTTTGTTCCGGCAAATACTTTATCCCGGAAAAGAGTTAGCGGCATCATGGCGTTGTCCGTTTTCCATTCCACCAGGATAAAAATCAGAAAACAGATTATCCCCCCTCCTATGCTTCCAGCAACAAAAAACGTCCAGAGCTTATGGTCAGGGAGACTGAGCAGGCCATAGGTGATGCATGCAAGAGACAACGCGGCGAGTATTGCACCAGAGAAATCAATTTTTTTCAGTTTCTCAGCGCGAATGGTTTCAGCAACCCTAAAGATCAATATCGATCCTGCAACCAGGCCCAAGGGCACGTTTATGAAAAAGATATATCTCCAAAGGCCAGAATCCGCCAAAGCACCGCCCAAGACCGGTCCTCCAAGCATAACAAGGGTTGTACAGGCCGACCATATCCCAATTGCCCTGCCCCGCTCCTTTTTTTGTATCGAAGATGAGATCAAAGCCAGACTGCCTGGAATCATAAGTGCCCCGCCCATTGCCTGCAAAACCCTGAATAGTATTAACATATCTAAACTACCAGCTAAGCCACAGGCCATTGAACCGCCTACAAAAATGAGTATGCCAATTATAAATATTTTTCTCCGTCCAAGGTTATCGCCCAAAGCCCCTCCAATTAAGATCAGGGAGGCCAGGATGAGCAAATACGCATTTAGCACCCAAAACAGGCTACTTGCAGAAGCAGAAAACTCTTGTTGAAGCGAAGGAAGAACAACATTTAATGCTGTAGCATCAATGAATGCCATTGAAGAGGCCAGGATTGACGATGCCATTACCCATTTACCTTCTGTACTTCTTAGCGATAAATTCCCCATAATATAAATTTACAATAATATACGGGTGGGATGAAATAAAATTCAATCACCATTTATGAGTATTTTATCACTTAAAATGTAGAGAAAACCTCAATGTCGGTCTCTGGCGAAAGCATGGCTTCTAACGTCACTCAGCTTTTGGTATTCATTTGATAAAAGCACCGTGTTGGCGGAATAAGTTTGAGATAATATCCATCTCGCCGGAAAGGACACTTAAGGTTTTGTCTCGCGAACACTGGCCTATTTCACCCATCGGTAAAGGTGATCGTGCCAATCCGGTTTTTCCGAGAGCCGTTTTTATTTCTCAAGGCTACATTGTAGTACAACGATACCAGCCTCAGACAGGTGCTGGAATAATAACCTCAGCATTGACTGGTTCTGGGGCATGATTTTTACATGAACAATCCCCTTCTGGTCCTCCCGAAAAAGGCTTGCCCCGTCTTGTGACACACCCAATGTCAGTCCTGTTCGCGAAAAAATATGCATCAGCATTGTTTGTTTTTCATCGGGCAGGAGAATTGCAAGATCAAAGCCCTTACCCGGATCTTTTCGATGCATTCCGGGAGTCCTGGATGTTGCACAACCAGTTAAAAATAACACTGATACACAAAAACTGAGCAAAATTATTTTTGCCAAATGGATGTTTGGAGCGGTTTTCTTCATAAAGCGTGATTGAATAATAGACGGCGTAAACGGATGTTAAAATTGCGGCCTGCCTTACTAAAATCTGAATAATACGGAGCCAGCGCACAGCCTCGTTAGGTTGCACGGAAAGTCTGCCTGCTGAGCAAAACAATATCAACCGGTCAGGCGTTCAGTCTGTTGACCGAAATCACCTAACCGGTTAGGATATAATGGGGAGGTTTATCGGATTACTTCCGCCAGTTTCTCTTCCAGCGCTTTTCCCCTTAAGTTTTTTGCAATGATCTTCCCTGCCGGATCAATCAGGAAATTCTGTGGGATAGCCGCGATACCATAAGCTTTCGCAATGGCATTGTCTCTTCCCTTTAAGTCTGAAAGCTGGATCCATTCAAAGCCGTTAGACCTGATGGCATCCAACCAAAGTTCCTTTTTATCATCAATCGAGATACCAATAATTTCGAAGTGCTTATCCTTGTATTTAGCATATGCAGCCTTTAAGTGGGGATATTCGGTACGACAGGGCCCACACCAGCTTGCCCAGAAATCAACGAGGACGAATTTGCCTTTTTGATCCGAAAGGGACACTACCCTGCCTTTATCGTCCGTTTGACTGAAGTTTGTGGCCGGCTGGCCAATGGATAATCTTTTGGTTAAAGCTACCTTATCTTCTACAGCTCTAAATCTTGCGGTCTGGCCGAATTCAGGTTTTAACGCGTCAATCATTCCTTCCACATATTTAAAATCCTCCACGATCACGGAACTGTTTTGCAGGATATTAAAAGACATCGCCGATTTTGGGTGAAACTGGATAAATTTAAGCGTTTCATCTTTTCCTATTTTTTGCCTGGCATACAGCAGCCTTTGAAACGCCGCTGTGGAATCTTCAGGGAGCTGGCCCTGTTGTGCTTTCCAGACCCGGTAAACCGAATCGCCAACATTCCCCATCATCATGTGGTATGCGGCATAATCCCTCTGGCCTTCGCCACCGGTTACTTTCGCGTCGAATAAACGTTTACCTTCGATAGTGACCGTCCCCTTTTCAAGCAAAAAAGATTTGCCTTCGCTGGCCGATCCTTCCGGTTTAACATTTGGCGGATAGATCCAATGTACATATAACGTAGCATCGGACGCATGTTCCAGATTTCCCGAAAAAGTAAACTTGCCATCCCGGGCCATGGTTGAATCGGCAACTTTGCGGTCTCCATCACGGAAGTAAAGGAACACTTTCATAGGGACTGTTGAACCGGTAAGTTTTCCTTTAAGGCTAAAGCGGTTCTCTTGTGCGCTCGCTGATGTGAGTATACAGATCAGCAAAAATAGATATATATTGAATTTCATGATATTAAATTGATTTAATGTTTAATTGATATAACCTGGATTCTGTGTGAGGTTTCCATTTCTGCCCCGCTGATCAGCTGGAATGGGATATAGTGCCGCTTCTGGCTTCCATGTGGGTTTAACTGCCCCTAATACGGCATTCGCTCTTGCGGTCCTCTTCAGATCAAACCACCTGTGCCCCATTTCGCAGCTCAGTTCTATCCTCCGCTCACGCTCCACGGCAAGCAGTAACGCGTCTTTGTCGCTAGCCGGCGTCGCGCCAAGGCCCGCACGCTGACGGAGTGCCAATAAATCTGCACTGGCGCCCGTTACATTATTGAGCTGGGCACGTGCTTCAGCGCGGATCAGATATTGTTCCCCAAGCCTGAACAGGGTAAAGTATTCAGCGTTGCCGGCCGTCGTGCCCTTATATTTTGCAGGGCAGGTGTACACGACCGCATTCGGGGCAGTGACGGTAACGGACCAGGCTGCCTTTCGTCCATCTCCAGTTTCAGCCGCGTAAGCACTTTTCAGCTGATCGGTAAATACATATTTCGGTATAGTTGGTGCTGTTGGGCTGGGTAACATCGCGCTTGCATATGGATTTATGCCACTTGCATCATTATACAATTGCAGAATTGCTTCCTTACTTGTCGGCACAAAAATCCTGCTCAGATCTTCGAGGCCGAACAGGGCCGTATTTTCCAACAGGGAAGTTGCCTGTGTTTCGGCCGCCGTCCAATTGCCCAGATATAAATAGGTCCGGGCGAGCAAAGCAGTAGCCGCCCATTTGTTAGCACGGGTCCTCGCGCCAGCAGACAATGCGTAGTTAGCTGGCAAATTCGCCTGTGCAAAAAGTAAATCGGCTGTTATCTGTGCATAAACGGCCGCTACAGAACTGCGTGGACTTGTTTTGTTCGCCTCTACATCGGTTGTAGTCACCAAAGGCACATCCCCAAACAGGTTTACCAGATAGAAATAACAAAATGCGCGGACGAACCTGGCCTCAGCAATACTCTGCACCTGAAACTTCGGTGATAAGTTGCTTCCCGCGGGTACATTTTCGATAACCGCATTGGCGGCATAAATAACCGAATAAGGGGCCGACCAGAAATTGTTGTTTACCTCCGCATTTGTGGTCAGGATACTGTTCAATACAAACTGGTTAACAGGTTCCAGGTTATAATTGGTAAGTTCATCCGCGCTGTAACCCGGAAATCCGGACAGGAGCACGCTATATCTGTTATTGGTAATCAGGCTGCTGTACATGCCAGCTAAGGCCCCCTTTACAGTGGCTGAATCTTTGTATACCTCTTTATCCAGCAACTGGCCCCCGGAAGCATTATTTTCTATTAATTTTTTACAGCCTCCCAATGTAAGCAGCAATGTAAAGGCCAATAGCGCAAATACGGCCTGCCCTATATATTTAAAAGAATTTTTCATTTTTTTGAGATTAAAAGGTTGCTCTTATACCGGTTGTAAACATTTTTAAAGGTGGGACCTGTGTCGTCAGCGTTTCGGGATCCAGACCTTTATAGTCAGTGAAGGTGATCAGATTCTGCCCACGCACATATATCTGAAGCGATGACATCCCTATCTTTTTGCTAAACGGCGCCGGTAAACTGTAGGTTAACGAAACATTTCTCAACCGTACAAAAGAGGCCGATTCTACCGCGGCGTCAGATCCGGTAAACAGATTGTATCTGCTGCCGGCAACCGATGCGGTATTGGTAGAATATTTGAGGCCAACATCAGCCAGTGTAACAGGGAGATTGTAACCGAAACCCGGATAGGTTCCAAAATTTAAATCACCGCGGGTTGCCGTGCGGCTGACCCCGGTTAAAAACACGTCCAATTGAAAGCCTTTGTAGGTAAAGGTATTATTAAAACCTCCGTAATATTTAGGGTCATTGTTACCGTACACGTACTGGTCGCCCCTTCCGTTTTCGAAAATTCCACCGGTAATTACGCCGTCGCCATTTAGATCGGCAACGGTAGCAATGCCGTTTACGATACCTGTTGACTGGTAAACCGTACGGAGATTGAGCGACTGACCGACCACATAAGTATTATTGTTGGTAGAAGTCAACAGCCCCGGATAGGAAACCAGTCTGTTCTGCGGGAAAGTGATGTTAAATGAGGAAGTCCACCGAAATCCGCCCTTATCCAAGTTGATGGTATTTAGCTCGAGCTCCAGCCCCTTGTTCTGCACAGTGGCATCAAAATTTGAAGTGTATTGACTAAAACCCGTCTGTGCGGCAAGCGGCACGCTCTGCAACAGGTTGGTGGACCTGTTGCGGTAATAACCTGCAGTTAGCAGAATCCTGTCTTTAAGAAAACCCAGTTCCAGGGCGATGTCGAGCTTCCGGGTTTCTTCCCACTTTAAATATGGGTTTGCAACCCTGGCCGGTGTGAGTGTAGTTGATGGCCCGTATGGTGAAGATCCTGAATAGTTTGACTGATATTCGTAATCCCTGATTTTATCGTTTCCAACCGTACCGTAACTCGCCCTTAACTTCCCGTAGCTTAACCATGGAAGATTGTCGCCGATCAGTTTTTCCTTACTGAATATCCAGCCCAAAGCGGCACTTCCAAAGTTTCCAAAACGGTTATTGTTACCGAATTTGGTAGACCCGTCCCTTCTGATGTTCGCACTGACCAGGTATTTATTACTTAAATTATATTCCGCACGGCCATAAACCGAAGTATAACGGAAGTCGGCATAATCAGAATTCTTGGCCAGGATATTGGTCTGGTTTAAATTGGTCGCCAACTGTGGATTGGTATAGTTGCCCAGGATCCAAAAAGGCTGGACCGTTTCTGTTTGCTGCCAGGTACCTCCGGCAATCAGGTTTAGTTTGCCCTTTCCTGTATTAAATTCGTATGACACCTGCGGTTCGGCGATGTAGGTCCTGATATAATTGTTGTTTGAAATGATCTGGGGCAATGAATTAAAAGACGGATTGGTAGCGGATACCGGGGTGACCATGTTTCCTTTTACATCTATCAGATTATAGCCACCGTTAGCTTTGATATCCAGTCCCGGTAAAACCGTATAACGCAAAGTCGCTGCTGCGTTCAGGTTGGTAGATTTTAAATTATTATAGGTATCGAATGCAGCCAAAGGGTTGGTATAGCCCGGACCCCAGTATAAAGCACCTGTTGGCGTATATAAAGGATAATTCGGCGGCAGGCCATAATTGGTTAAGTTCATATTGTAAATCGGAATCTGGTTATTGTCCGAATTATAACTTACCGTTGCAGTGGTTGCGAACCTGGAATTCCTGCTTTTGTGCTGTACACTTAAGCGGAGCTGAGTGGCTTTATCATCCGACCGATCATAATAAACGGTAGATTCCCGGCGGAAAGTCCCACTCAATGTAAACTGAGTAAAAGCATCCCCACCAGAGATCGCTAAACCCGCATTGGTCTGTTTTGAGGTATTTCCGATCAACAATTCAGGAAAATTTGTAAAAGCATTCTGATCGAAAAGCGTCAGATCAGGTGCATTGGTCACCGTTGGGGTGATGTTGTCATTTATGAATGCCTGTTTTCTGATGTTCAGATAATCAGCGGTCCCCAGCATTTCGACCAGATTGACCACCTCACCAAACCCCTGACTAAAATCCACCGCAACATTTGTACGGCCCGGACGGCCTTTTTTTGTAGTAATCAAAATCACGCCATTGGCACCACGCGAACCGTAAATCGCGGTGGCGTCAGCATCTTTTAATACCACAACGTTTTCAATCTCTGCGGGATTGATCGTATTTAAAGGGCTAAAATCACTTTGTGGAGAAAAAGCACCGATACTTTTCTCTACCGGAGCACTGCCAAAAGGAACACCATCTACAATGTATAAAGGCGCGGATGAATTTAATGTTAAGCTGTTCTGGCCCCGGATCGTAACCGATACGTTTCCGCCCGCATAACCGGCGCTTTGGGTAATGAACAATCCGGGAACCCGTCCCTGCAAGGCTACGACAGCATTAGAAACGGGCTGTTTAATAATCTCCTCACCCGCTACTTTTCCAATTGAGCCGGTACTTAGTCTGCGTGTAGTCTGGCTGTAGGACATCACGGTTACTTCATCCAGTTTGCCTATGCTGGCGATTAACCTGATGATACCAAGATCTTGTTTCGCTGGAAGGACTATAGTTTTATAGCCCACGTAGCTGATTTCCAGCATTTCCCCAGCTTTTAATCCCGAAATGGTAAAATCCCCGCCTGAGTTGGTATAAATGGTTTTCGGTTTTCCAACAACTTTGACTGTCGCACCGGGGATCCCAAGGCCCAGTGAGTCTACTACCTTTCCGCGCACGTCGATATCAGCGGTGAAAAGCGCTTCCGCAAGGCCTTTTACGCGGTCGATGTAGGATGGTTCATTTTTTTTAAGCACGATAGTATTGTCCTTAAGTTCATAAGCGAGATTGGGCTGGCCTTCAAAAATCCTGTCCAGTGCATCTGTTAACGTGAGGCCGGTAAATGAAATGCGGACGTTTTTGGTCCTGTCGAGTAAAGCGTCGGGATATACCACCTTTGCCCCTGCCTGCGCGGCAATGGTTTCCAGTGCGGTTTTAAATGCCACATTGCGGGCATTCAGGTTAATTTTTTGACCGAAGGAAGAAGCACTGACCTGTATTAAACAGGCGGTTAGTAAAATAATGAGCAGCTTCATAGTTTTGATTAAAACTTTTGAGCCAGGGCACGGCCAAAGCATGCCTTTGGTAAAAGCATAAAAATTCATAATTTCGTTTGGTTGGGTTAAAGTTGATAAAACGGTTTCGCAATTGTTTTTGGGTTAACTCAGCTTGCCATGGTAGTGCGTCAACACTGCCGTGGCTTTTTTTTGAGCCATCCCAGGGCAAATCAGATTTTCTGTCGTAGTGGTCCGGTCATAATGGTTGGTTTAAGTTTGTGAATGGATAGTTGATTATTGAGTAATTACTATGGTTCTTTGTTCAATTTTAATTTTCAGTTCTCCGGTAGTCTGAAGAATATCCAACAGTTTTGAAATGTGCTCGTACCTGGATATGGTTCCCGAAAATCTAGTATGGGCCAGTGAAGGATTTTCGAAAACCACTTCCACATTGTACCATCTGGCCACTCTTTTCATGATATCGCCAATCGGTTCGCTCCTAAAAACGAAAAGGCCGTTTTTCCAGGCTATTTCATCATCCGCGTTTACATTAATGATTTTTAAGTCCTTATCCTTAAGCACCGCCTGTTGGCCATGGACCAATTGCCCTGAATTTTTATCCTGGAAGGTCACTTCAGCCTTTCCCTCAATAATGGTGGTTTTTGTCAATGGCTCATCAGCATAAGCTTTTATATTGAATGCGGTACCGATATCCCGGACGGACTGACCATTGCTTTCTACCTTGAAAGGTTGTTTTGCATTGTGCACAACCTGGAAAAAAGCCTCGCCTGTTAAACTGATTTTACGGTCCTTTCCATCGAAAGCAGAAGGGAAAGTGAGTTTTGAATCTGCGTTCAGCCAGACATCCGTCCCATCGGGAAGGGTAAAACGGTAAGTCTGTCCTTTTGCTGTCTCAGCAGACAACATGGTAGTGCTTAATAATTTCTGACCGGCTGATAGCCCTAAAACAGTTGTCCCGTCCAGATAGCTCAGCCCGGCCCCTATTTTAATTCCGTTTTTTGCCCCATTCAATGAGAGTTTTGTTCCATCGGCAAAAGTGATGGTTGCGCCGCTTTTTCCCGGAGCGGGCACTGCAGCAGAATATGAATTTTTCTCACCGTTAATATAGAAAAGAAGGAGAACGCCAATCAGCACCGCAGCCACTGCCGCCGCTGCGATAGAAATGCGTGGCCAAAGTTTGATAGCGGGCATTTTTTTCGTGCTTATGATGGCATGGATGCCCTGCCAGGATTGCCGTTGTAACAGGCTGGCATCAATATCAAGTTCCTTCCAGTGTTCCGCCTCCTGAAACCGCTCAAAGCAGAGGTTGTAAAGCAGGAGCTCTGATTTTGTAGCCTTGCCATCGGCAACTTTTGCGGCAAGCAGGTTGAATTCCTCGTTGGTCATATTATGCAGTATTACCTATAAGTAACCTAACTGTGCCAAATACTTACAGGAAATAAAAAAATAATTGAGATACTGAAATAAACAGCCTGAAAAGCAATTTTTGACGATCATGATGATCCACCAACCTGGCCCAAACCCTTAGTCCGCCACAATGTTATCAAATAAAGAAACTTGCCCAGAAGTAATTGTTCCCCAGTTCACTTTTCAGTTTAGTGAGGGCCCGGAGGATCTGGACCGAAACGGTTTTCTCTGAGATACCCAGTTTTTGTGCGATTTCCTTGTTGCTTAAGTGCTGTTCGCGGCTCATTTTGAAAACCTCACGGCAACGGTCAGGCAGTTTTGAGGTGAAGCTTTTGATAATGCCCTGTAATTCTTTCATTTCCATGGTGAGCCCACTGTTATCCTGAATGTTCTCAATGTTATCAAGGGGGAAATGGTCACGGACTTTAAGGCTCCGGATATAGTTTGCGGACTGGTATTTTACAGCCATTAACAAATAACCCCTGAGATTGCGGATCTGGTGCCCCGACCGGTGTTCCCAAAACCACAGCATCACTTCCTGCACGATGTCCAAACAAACCTCACGGTCTCTGAGCACATTGTACGCCGCACGAAAAATATCGTCGAAATAACGATCATGAATTTCGTTAAAAGCATCAGTATTGCCCTGGGCAATCAATGTTAAAAGCTCAGGATCCGTTTGTTGCCTAATTCCAGTCATTTATAATACCTTGGCTAAGGTAACAAATATTCCCAATCTTCACCGTGTGCTTATCTGCAACGGGGGGGGCAGAAAAAGTTTCCCAATAGCGCATAACTCAGTAAATAGGAACTATTGGTTCCCTGTTCCCAATCAGAATTTCCGGCCTCCCCTGCCCAACGGATACTGCAAAGACGTACCTTCAAATCTTCCAGAATGGATTAGGCTGATATTAATCTTAAATCGTTCACAGTATCTTTCTCTAAGAAATAATACAGCAGGAAAAGGTTCTAAAATGAAATTTTTTACAGGATTCACTCGACGAGTGCCAAAATATTTGTTGAAAGAAATGCCAAAATCTGCCTGATGTTTAGATTGAATTAGGTTATGTATCTCAAATGCTTTTTTAACCATGTCTAAACTATTGTTTACACAGTTCCACTCACTAGCGGACATATTGCACCTATAAACAGAATAAACCAACCTACTATCCATTACAGTTTTAAACATTCGATAAAAGTTGCCAATAAGGTTTGTATTGTATAACAATCCGTTTTTTGTACCGTCATTTGTCACAGGCAGTTCCATTTACTTCTGATAAAAAATTTTTATCTTTAGCAATTATAAAATACCCCGTCACAATGGCCAACGACGTTATTAAACGTAACCATGTAAATATAATTGGAAACGGCCAGCAGGTGATGTTGTTTGCCCATGGCTTTGGCTGTGACCAAAATGCTTGGAAATTTATCGTCGATGCCTTCACGGATGATTATAAGGTTGTACTTTTCGATTACACCGGGTCGGGAAACTCAGACATCACCCAATATGACCGCATAAAATACAGCACCCTCGATGGCTATGTCCAGGATTTACTTGAAGTCTACGAATCGCTATCACTCAGGGAAGTAATTTTTGTAGGCCACTCGGTGAGCAGTATGGTTGGCCTGCTTGCTGCAAACCATTATCCTGATTATTTTTCCAAGCTGATTTTTATCGGTCCCTCACCCCGCTACTTAAATGAAGGGGCGTATAACGGTGGATTTGAAAAAAAGGATCTGGAAGATTTATTCGACTTTATGGATAGTAATTACCTTGGCTGGTCGAGTGCCCTGGCACCCGCAATCATGGGCAACGCCGACCGTCCGGAGCTAGGTGAATTTTTAACCGGAAGTTTTTGCGCCACTGACCCCGATGTAGCCAGGGACTTTGCCAGGGTTACTTTCTTCTCCGATAACCGGGCTGATTTGGCGAAGTCAAAAGTAGAAAGCTTAACACTTCAGTGCGCTGACGACATCATCGCCCCAACCATAGTAGGAAAGTATGTTCATGAAAATACCCCTGGAAATGAGTTCGTTCAGCTCAATGCAAAGGGACATTGTCCACATATTAGTGAACCCGAAGAAACAATTGCTGCTATAAAACGTTACCTACTGAAAAACTAATGGACGAACTTTCAGCTTATGGGCACCAAGAATTCCTTTCCTCGCTCATCGATGTCGCTGAACTGTACAACAATGCTCCCTGTGGTTATTGCTCTATCTCGCCAAACGGAATCATCCTTAAAATTAACCATACCTTATTAAATTGGTTGGGCTACAGAGAAGATGAATTGATCGGACAGAAATTTTCTGTGCTCCTTTCCAAAGGCGGACAGATGCATTTTGAGATGTTTTTTTTACCACTTGCATCAGTTGAACATTCGGTCAAGGAGATGAGCTATGAGATCAACCGTAAGGACGGCAGTAGCCATCCGGTTTTACTGAATGCATCAGTGAAACTGGATGACCATCAAAGAATCACCGCCATCAACACGGTACTAACGGACAATTCAGCGAGAAGACAATATGAAAAGGACCTGATCAGATCCAGGCAAATGGCAGAGAGCGAGCGGAAGCGGCTTCAGTTCATGGCAGACTTTATTCCCGAGATAATTTTTACCGCTACCGCTAAAGGTAAAATAGATTACCTCAATGCGAGGTTCTTTGAATATTTCAAATGTGACATCAAAATACCAGGATCCGCATTCATTCTTTCACAATTTCATCCGGAAGACCTGAAAATGCTGCTAAAGACCTGGCAGGAGAGCATTAATCTGGGCAAAGACTTACAGGTGGAAATCCGCCTAAAAAATTTTTCCGGCGGTTATGAATGGCACCTGTTAAAAGCGGCGAAATTTATTACCGAAGGCGGGGAAATAGCTAACTGGTTTGGCTCCTGTGCCAATATAAATGACCATGTAAATGCTCTAAAGAAAAAGGATGAGTTTATTGATATCGCCAGTCACGAACTCAAAACCCCCATTACCAGCCTCAAGGCAATATTACAATTACTGGACCGCGTTAAAGCGGATCCCGGAAACAGAATGATCCCCAGTCTGATTGAGAAAGCCAACAAAAACCTTCGCAAAGTAAATATTCTGGTGGATGACCTACTTAATGCCAGTCAGTTGGCCCAAGGTCATCTGCAACTGAACAAAGTCCAGGTAAATCTTTTTGAACTTATCGGGGATTGCGTGCACCATATCCGTATGGAAAACAACTATGAAATCCTAACTGAAGGTGATAAAGATGCCACTGTTGTTGCTGACGAAGGCCGTATCGAGCAGGTGGTGACCAATTTTATCAGCAATGCCATTAAGTACGCGCCGGACAGTAAAAAGATTCGTGTCAAGATCTGCAGGCTAGCTACCAGTATAAGAACCGAAGTTATCGATTTCGGCCAGGGTATTGCAGCTGAAAAAATCCCCTTCCTTTTTGACCGCTATTACCAGGTTGAAAATAAAGGCGTTAAGTATACCGGACTGGGACTGGGCCTATTCATCTGTTCGGAAATCATCAAAAAACATGGGGGAAAGATTGGGGCAGAAAGTATTCAGGGCGAGGGCAGCACCTTCTGGTTTGAACTGCCTATACAATAAAAAAAATCAATCACCCACAGGCCAAACAGGAAACCGGCAGTTTCATTATTTATAAGCAGGAATCACTTTGCCCAAATTTTAATTAGCCAATACACATTAAAATCAGCAAATTGGAAGGAATAAAACCAAGGAATTAAGTATGTTAAAGCTCGACCCGGAATTTAAAGCCGCCTTTTTAGACCTGAGCAGAAGCAAAAATCAATTATTTATTGGGGGATAGGAACCCACCGAAATAAGCCATTCAAATGTACGCCTTTCCTGGTCATATCTATTGATGCACAGGAAATGCAATTGAAAAAGAAGATCCCTTACTTGGCACACTCTCCACCCAGATCCGTCCACCATGATCGGATATGATCTTTGAGGTAATATAAAGCCCCATACCAAGGCCAGGATGGGAACTGCTCACCTCTTCCAAACGGTAAAATTTATCAAATATACGTTCAATGCCCTCCTTTGACATCCCGAGTCCACGGTCTGTGATGGTAACTGTTACACTCGTTTCGTCAGGAGAAAGTTTTGTTAAAACATCAATGACAGAATTTTTTGGGGAATACTTTACAGCATTTCCCAACAGGTTCGCCATCACCTGCTCCAATCGCAGGGGATCTGCCTTTATACGGCAGTTTTCTCCAAGGGTCAACCTGATCTCATTTCCAATGTGAATGCTCGACAGGATATCAAGCGCCTCTTTAATGAATGAATTCAGGTCGACATCTACCAGTTCATACTGAAGGCTGCCGTTCTCGATTTTCGATACATCCATTAACTGTTGCGCGAGAAGGGAAAGTTTGGTTGTCTGCAGGTCAAGTTTATCCAATACCCCTGATACTTTTTCAGAATATTCACCTTTTAACTGTTTTAGCATCTGGGTGTATGCTTTTACAATGGTTATCGGTGTTTTAAGCTCATGGCTGGCAATGGAAATGAACTCTTTTTTCTTTTCATCCAGTTCCCGGCGCATGCGGATTTCTTCTTCCTGTTCACCGGTAAGCTTGTTGAGATGGTTATTCTTGTTTTTGATCTCCTCATATGCATTTAACGGCTCTGCATTTTCAAAATGATCCTTCAAAAGACCAAGCTTCGGGTCGTCAAGTTTAAGCGATCGGGGAAGCCCAAGCCCCATTTCAATGAAGTAAGCATTTCCTGATGAGTTAAAGGTAAAATCGGGAAGAAGTTTTTTGGCATAAAAAAAACCTTCATCACTGGCCCTGAAAACCTGGTCAGAATCGAAAACAACATGTGCATAGAGTGAATAGCGTGGAAATTTACCTGTAACGATAATATTCAATCTTCCGTTATCCGTATATTCGATAGCTGTTCTTGCTACCTCTGACACAGCGGTTGCAAACGTTGTCCGTGTAGCTACTGTCAGGCCAAGCTGTTCGCCTACCTGCATAGACCGGCGGTGCGCCAACACCAGGTCCATTTCATTTTCAAGGGAAATATCGAGGATTTCTTTCATGTTAACGAACTTTAATGATTACAACTGACATATCATCGGTCCTGCGCGCATGGTCTTTGTAAATACATGCTGCCAAAATAGACGGATCATGTTTTAGTATTCCGGGATATTTGGTCACTTCCCACCTTGTTTTTATGCCATCGGAGCATAAAACCAGCTGGTTAAATTCAGTTGTATTATAGATTTGATCATTCATGGTCGTTGGGATATTGTGCCCAACAATCCCATTATAAGACATATGGTTTTTAGAACTCGAAGGGCCGATCCACTTTGCCGCTATATTTCCTATACCCGAGGATGACCATTGCCGTTTTTCGTGGTCATAATATGTGATATTGGCAACCATGCCGCGTGTCTTCCTGATCGAGGAATGGATAAAGCGAAGGCTCTCAACG
>Ga0163161_10000315_pt1 | contig 41700 bp, 29 predicted proteins | sample S45metaG_FD_129847 | JGI IMG/M metagenome (GOLD analysis project Ga0163161, IMG submission 129847) | Switchgrass rhizosphere microbial communities from Kellogg Biological Station, Michigan, USA - S4-5 metaG | ecosystem: Host-associated > Plants > Roots > Rhizosphere > Soil | place: USA... | reverse complement strand
GCTTTTTCCAAGATTAGATGCCTTAAGCGAAATTTTATGGAGCCCAAAAGAAAAACGGAATTATCCGGATTTTCAAAAAAGGCTTAAAACACAGTTTAAACGCTACGACATAATGGGAATTACCTATTCGAAAAGGTATTTAGAAAATTAGTGGATCAGCTGATTTGCCACCCGCAATTGATATGCTCCTGGTGTAATCCCGACATTCTTTTTAAATGCCCGGATAAAGTAATTGGCATCACTGAAACCAAGCTCGTAACTTATTGATGCTACCTTAGCCCCAGGCTGGGCCAGTAAAAGCTTGGCCTTGTTAATCTTTTCGGTTAAAATAAAATCATTTGGACTGATACCAAGCTCGCGCTTAAACAACCTGTAAAATGTTGCCTTGCTCATGCAGGCTTTATCGCTCAGGCTATTTATACTAATCTTTTCATTGAGGTTTGATTTAATATAGTTCAGCACAAAAGCTAAGGGATTTTGATTGAGGTTATAACCATCATCGCTAATGGTTTTAAGATTTTGGGTCTGCATAATGCGCACCAACAATTCCTTCAAAGTCAAATCAGCCAGCACATCTTTTTCTTTTGTCCGTTCAGAGCAGATGCGGATTACTTTATTAATGAGGTAGGCAATTTCTTCATTGTTATAAAAATGATATTCATCGTAATTTAACAGCCATTTTTCGTTGCTTCCTTCCTTTGGAAAAAACTCGTTCAGATAAGCAATCGTTTTTTGGATCTGCTCCTGATCAATCGCCAGGGCAATACATTGGGTAGGATTAAGGTTAGTCGCCTCCTGAAAATCAATTTCCATAGTAACGGCAGGCGGAACAATAACGGTTTGGCCAGGGAAATAATCAAAACCTTTCTTATCAAATAAATGCATTACCTTTTTGCCCCTCAGCATACTCGTAATTACAAAATCGTTAAAAGTAAGCGGAACTTTATACGATTCGGTATAGGTTTCGAAAACATTTAATTCGCATCGCTCTAAGGTGTATGAGGTCCTGTTCTCTACCAAAGTTTGCAACGTTTCTGAAGCACTGAGCTTTACCTGATCTAATGTATGTTGCATAAACCGAAAGATTTGGTTAGAAATATTTGCTATAAATCAAATATAACTATTTCATCTGCTTATATCCTACATCCAAAACACCTATTATAGCTACACAGGCATCAATCTTTACTGGCTGAGCATCTAAGATCGTTTAGCGTTTCAATATGTTACACAGGCTGAAATAATTGTGCTACCGATTGATCCGATTGTACTATCTGCTCCATTCGCTTTGCAATTAGGTTTGTATTAACCAAATCTTACAACCGCAAAAATCATGATGAGCAATCGCTTTAAAATCCTATACCTAAACTGCTCATGATGGTTTTTAAGAATTTAATAATCAATAATAATTATGGAAAATTTAATTGAGAAACCATCATTCAAACCCCAGTACGATAACTATATCGGTGGAAAATTTGTAGCTCCTGTTAAAGGCGCTTACTTCGATAATATTTCGCCGATTGATGGTAAAGTTTTTACTAAAGCAGCACACTCCACAAAAGAAGATTTAGAATTAGCCGTTGATGCTGCACATGAGGCATTTAAAACCTGGAGCAAAACCTCTTCTACCGAAAGAAGCATCATATTGAACAAAATTGCGCAACGGATGGAAGACAACCTCGAATATCTGGCAGCAGTTGAAACCATCGATAATGGCAAAGCGGTTAGAGAAACCTTAGCTGCCGATTTACCACTGGGTGTAGACCATTTCAGGTATTTCGCAGGGGTTATCCGTGCCGAAGAAGGTTCATTATCAGAACTTGATCAAAATACAGTTTCATTAATCGTACATGAGCCAATTGGTGTGGTGGCACAGATTATTCCATGGAATTTTCCGCTTTTAATGGGCATCTGGAAACTTGCTCCTGCTCTCGCTGCAGGAAACTGTGTGGTTTTAAAACCAGCAGAAAGCACACCTGTTTCGATTATGGTTTTAATGGAACTGATTGGCGATTTATTGCCGCCAGGAGTAGTAAATGTGGTAAATGGTTTTGGCGCTGAACTTGGGCGTGCCTTAGTGACCAACCCTAAAATTTCAAAAGCAGCATTTACGGGTTCTACCCCTACGGGCAGATTGGTGATGCAATATGCAACCGAAAATATTATCCCGGTTACACTCGAACTTGGTGGAAAATCGCCAAATATATTTTTCAGCTCGGTAATGGCCGAAGATGATGCCTTTTTAGATAAAGCAGTGGAAGGGGCTGTAATGTTTGCATTAAACCAAGGCGAAATTTGTACCTGCCCATCTCGTTTATTGATCCAGGAAGATATTTATGAAAAATTTATTGCAAAGGTAATTGAGCGAACCAAAGCAATAAAAATAGGCAATCCGTTGGATAGAACGGTGATGATGGGCGCCCAGGCCTCTAAAATCCAGTTCGAAAAAATTGCCGCTTACATTAAGTTAGGTAAAGAAGAAGGTGCTGAAGTTTTGACTGGGGGAGAAATTAATGAACTATCTGGCGAATTAGGTGGTGGCTATTACATCAAACCAACCATCTTTAAAGGCCATAATAAAATGAGGATTTTCCAGGAAGAAATTTTCGGCCCGGTATTAGCCGTCACTACATTTAAAACAGTTGAAGAAGCTATTGAAATTGCAAACGATACTTTGTATGGTTTAGGTGCTGGTGTATGGACACGCGATGCACACGAGCTTTATCAGGTACCGAGAGCCATCCAAGCAGGACGTGTTTGGGTAAACCAATACCATGCTTATCCTGCAGGTGCTCCTTTTGGTGGCTACAAGCAATCGGGTGTGGGCAGAGAAAACCATAAAATGATGTTAGGCCATTACCGCCAAACCAAAAATATGCTCATTTCTTACGATAAAAATAAATTAGGTTTCTTTTAGTCCGTTTGAATAAGAGGCTGTATTCTAAATATAGAATTGTCATCCTGAGCCTGTCGAAGGAGTAAATTAAATCACCTTGGCAAAGCATTTCGACAGGCTCAATGTGACAATTTGAGTTTAATCCGGCTCTATATTCTTTCTAAAAGATTCATTTCAAACCTAAAAACCGATCATGATCAAGCGTATAGACAGTACTGAAAAGGCAAAGGAGCTGATTGCGGTACTTAAAGAAAAACATGGAGAACTGATGTTTTACCAGGCTGGTGGGTGCTGCGAAGGCACACAGCCACAATGTTTTGAAAAAGGAGGTTATTATTTGAGAATGCGCGATGTTTGTTTAGGTGAAATAGAAGGCTGCGAGTTTTGGGTAGACAGAGACCTGTTTGAATATTGGAAATTCTCGCACTTTACTTTAGATGTGCTTGATGGATTTGGCGTAGGTGGTTTTTCTTTAGAAACCCCGCTTCAAAAAACATTTAAAATTCATTACCGCCTATTCTCCGAAGAAGAATTAAAGAACTTAACTCCTGTAAAAACTGCAGAGTAATTGTTGTTTATTTGGTTTAAACAGAGGTCAGTTTGGAGCAATCCAGCTGACTTTTTTGTTATATATGCTATAATAAATCGTCATCTCGACCGGAACGCAGTGAAATGGAGAGATCTACTGCGATAGATTTAGTTTCACTGCGCACTACCTGGTTCTCGACTTGGTTGCACCCGATAGCTATCGGGTCCATTCGAAATGACTACCTCTGTGATATATCATCCATCATTTCACCTCATTTCTAATATCTTTTGTTTAAAAAGCTTTGAGATCACGCTAATAAAAAGCATGTGTAATTTTAAAAATTTATGCAATCTTTGCATTAAAAATTAAACCATGCGTAAACTATTTGCCGTCCTTTCTACCATCATTACCCTGTTTGCTATCAAAGAAACGGTATACGTATTTACTTCTACTGAGGCAGACATGGTTAAGCAAAAAGCAATCATGATTGTAATTGCATTAAGCATTACTATACCATTAATTATTTTAACACTTTGGCTTTGGTCGCCGGGCAGAAAGAAAAATGGTCAACAAAATTAAGCTAAAAACTTATTTTTCAACTCAGGCGTTGGCACCCAGCAACTCTCCTGCCTACCCCACCATCTGTAACGGTTTTTGGCAACAATATCGTAAACCCAATCGCGGATAAATTTAGGAATGACGATAAATGCATAAAGAAGTGGAATTAATCCATTAAGTTTTCGGGCAATGCGCAATGCCGCTGAAGATTTAGTATAGAGTCTTCCATCCTCTAACAATAAAATTGTATTCAACTTTTCTGAATCAGCATTGAATTTTGGCAGAATTTCTTTGGCAAAATCACCTTGTAGTGCCGTAAATTTGAATTGATCTTTTTTATCCTGTGCAATAACAAACTGAACCGATGCATTGCAAAGATTACAAACGCCATCAAAGAAGATTACAGGTTGCCCGATCATATGCTATAAAAATAAAGCTTTTTAAGCTAATAAATATCTGAGGAATGTCTAATAACCATTAGTTGATAAGCGGAGGCAGAAATATCTGATGAATATAACAGGTTGGTTTGCCCCAGCGTAATTGCAGAAACTGGCCCGCTAAACCGGATGGAAACGGCAGCTTCCGATTGAAAACCGGAACTACAGTGTACAGCCGGACTAACATTAAAATGAAAAACAGCCATTGCTTTCCAAAAAACATTGCAAAATGAAAAATAGATTTTTAAATGTTGTAACAGAACAATTTAGCATTTAAAAAATAAAACAATCCAGCTTCAACTTTCTTACCTTAAAACATTTTTATATATTTGCCCAATCCTTCTTCAATGCAAAAGAAAACACTTCTTGACGGACAAAAAATTCAGATTACAATTAAGAGGCTCTGCCATCAATTAATTGAAAACCACGACGATTTCGCAAATACCGTTTTAATTGGCATCCAGCCAAGGGGTATTTTTTTAGCAGATCGCATTCATCAGGATCTTCAACAGATACTAAAAAACAAGAAAATTTTAAAGGGAAACCTTGATATTACTTTCTTTAGAGATGATTTCCGCCGTAAAGACGGGCTGGTTACCGCAAGCAGCAACTCGATCGATTTTATCATCGAAGGCAAAAAAGTAATTTTAATTGATGATGTACTTTGGACCGGCAGAACCATCAGGGCAGCGCTTGATGCCCTACTTGCCTATGGCCGCCCAGAGAAGGTTGAACTTTTGGTTTTAATAGACCGTAGGTTTAGCAGGCATTTACCTATTGAGCCTGATTACATTGGGCATCAGGTAGATAGCTTAAACTCACAACAGGTGAAAGTAACCTGGGCGAGTGAAGGAAGTGAAGACAAAGTGATTTTAATATCCGAAAATAATAAATAAAAATGGCAGCAGAAAAACTATCAACCCGACATCTTTTAGGCATTAAAGATATTAACCGGAATGATATCGAATTGATTTTCGAAACTGCGGACAATTTCAAGGAGGTGATTAACAGACCGATTAAAAAGGTCCCTTCGCTCCGTGATATTACCATTGCCAATATCTTTTTCGAAAACTCTACCCGTACCAAACTTTCATTCGAACTTGCTGAAAAAAGGCTTTCGGCCGATGTGGTGAATTTTGCTGCCTCATCTTCATCGGTGAGCAAAGGCGAAACCCTGATCGATACTGTAAACAACATCTTATCCATGAAAGTTGATATGGTGGTGATGCGCCACCCTTATGCAGGTGCTGGCCAGTTTTTAAGTAAACACGTTAAAGCGCAAATTGTAAATGCAGGAGACGGTGCGCACGAACACCCAACACAAGCTTTACTTGATGCCTTCTCTATCCGCCAGAAATTGGGCGATGTAGCCGGTAAAAAGGTAGTAATTGTGGGCGATATCCTGCACTCGCGTGTAGCCATTTCGAACATCCTTTGCCTACAGCGTTTAGGCGCAGAAGTAATGGTTTGCGGACCAACAACTTTAATCCCCAAACACATCCACCAACTTGGAGTAAAAGTTGAGCACAATCTAATTAAAGCACTGAACTGGTGCGATGTAGCAAACATGCTCCGTATTCAATTGGAACGTCAAGACATTAAATATTTCCCATCGCTAAGGGAATACGCCATGATGTACGGCTTAAACAAACAAATCTTAGATAACCTTGATAAAGAAATCATTGTGATGCACCCTGGCCCTATAAACAGAGGGGTTGAGATTACCAGCGATGTGGCCGATAGCAAACAATCGATCATTTTAGAACAGGTAGAAAACGGAGTGGCAGTAAGAATGGCCGTGCTGTATTTGTTGGCAAGCCAGGGGTAGGTTAGCCCAATAGTTCATTTATCATTGGTTCATTAGTGCATAGTTGAGCGTCCATAGTCCTAAGTCCGCAGTAATTAGTCCGGATTCTGAAGGTTCATTGATAATCGTTAATTTCTAGCCTCTTTTCCTCACGCGATCGTCATGCTGTCCCTAACTTTCGGGATCAGCATCTTCTTTTTGCAGAATAGACCTTGAAATAAATTACCTTCGGTGAACTCGCTAGGGCTCGGTTCAGGGTGACGACTACACTTTAAATACATAAACATCTATTTTACCGAACATCACTAATTTTCAAACAATTAACCAGTTAAGCTTCCTGTAGATTGCTTTGTTGGCTAAAAAGCCGTCTCGCAATTGACGGATGCGGCGGCGCACCAATGAACTAATGGCTATTGAACCAATGAACCGTTAACGGATGTGGCGGCACCAATGATGAATGAACTAATGACCAATAAACCTAACTTTTCCACATTCGTTCATCCCTTAATACCAAACCAAAAATCCTGTCGTTAATCTGTGTTATTAACAGATGTTAATTACTTCTGTTGATAAGCTTTGATACTATTTCTAATTTAGTACCAACCATATTTGAAACCAATGCAGAAAAAATACATACTAATTCCGCTAATTTTAGCAGGAAGTTTTAGCACCTACGCTCAGGTTAGCGCTGTGCAAAACCTCAATAAAAACTATCAAACGGGCTTAGAATTATTAGACAAAGAAAAATACACTGCAGCTGCACAACAATTTAAACTTGTTGAGCTGCAACGTTATAAACCTTCTACCCAAACGGAGAGTAATGCCGAATTATCTTTACTAAAAGAAAATGCAAAATTCTATGCAGCTGTTTGTGCATTAGAATTAACCAATAGCGATGCCGAAAGTTTGTTTCAGGCATTTATCCGTGATTATCCGTTAAATCCAAACACTAAATTGGCTTATTTCTACGTTGGAAAAACTTATTTCAACCAGAAAAACTATAAAAAAGCTTTAGAATGGTTCGAAAAAACAGATCCCTCTACACTTTCAGGCAAACAAAGAAACGAATACCAGTTTAAACAAGGTTACGCCTATTTCGAACTTAAAGACTACAGCAAAGCAGAACCTTTATTCGAAAAAGTTAAAAAAGAAGAAGGCGATTTCCAGGAAAGTGCCACCTACTATTTTGCTTACATCAATTACTTAAACAAAGAGTATAAAACGGCACTGGCCAACTTCGAAAAGTTAAAGGGCTCCCCTACTTATGAGGCGAGTTATCCATATTACATCACTTCGATGTACTATCTTGACGAGCGTTACGATGATGTAATTAGCTATGCTTTGGCAGCCATTCAAAAAACTAAACAGCAGTTCGAACCAGAAATGTTGAGTTTAGTTGCAGCATCATACTTTGCAAAATCTGAATTTAAAAATGCTGAAAAGTATTTCGCCGAATATTATGCAAAGGATAAAAGTGAAACCAAAAACAACCTCTTCATTTACCAATACGGGTACTCTTTGTTCCAGAATAAAAAGTATAAAGAGTCTGTTACTGTTTTAGAAAAACTAAATACCGATGATGTTTACCTTCAAAATGGTATGCATACTTTGGGTAAAGCTTTTATTCAATTGGGCGATAAACCAAAAGCGCAGAGTGCTTTTTTCAGGGCATCGCGTTTAAGTTTTGACAAGGGAATACAGGAAGAAGCCTGGTTAAATTATGCCAAATTAAGTTACGAATTAGAATTCCACCAACAAGCTTTAGAGGCTACACAGGGTTTCTTAAAAACTTTCCCAAAATCGCGTAAAATAAACGAAGCCAAAACTTTATTGGGCGAAGTTTTATTAACCACCAAAAACTATCAGGCGGCTGTAGATATTTTAGAACCTATTCCGGATAAAAACCTTGAAGCTAAAGAAGCTTACCAAAAAGTAACCTATTTCCGCGGATTAGAGTTTTATAATGAAAGAGCATTCCCAAATGCATTATCGATGTTTTTACGTTCTGAAAAGTTCCCTGAAGACAACGAGATCAATGCATTAAATACTTACTGGAAAGCTGAATCGATGTACGAGCTGCGTAAGTTCGGCGAAGCAGTTGCCACTTTTGAGAAATTCTTAAAAATGCCAGATGCCGATAAAACCGGTGTTTACAATTTTGCTAACTACGCTTTGGCCTATGCGGCTTTCGAAGATGAGAAATACAGCAAAGCAGCTACTTATTTCGAAAAATTCCTCGCGGGTAGTGATAAAGACCAAAAAACGATTGATGATGCCACCATCCGTTTGGCCGATTCATATTTCGTAAACAAAAACTATAGTGATGCAATGGCGAATTACAACAAGATCATTAGCCGCAAAACCACTTCTCAAGATTACGCCACTTTCCAGAAAGGAATGATCCAGGGATTGGAAACGCAGTATGATGCAAAAATTGCGACCATGCAGAGCCTGTTGAATACTTTTCCAAATTCTAATTACGCTGATGATGCTGGTTTCGAAACCGCTTATACTTATTTTAACAAAGGCGATTTTGATAAATCTAAATCAGATCTTGTAGCCCTGGTAGCTAAATATCCACGTAGCAGTTATGTGGCAAAAGCTTTGGTAACCATCGGTTTGGTTCAATATAACCAGGATCAGGACGATGCCGCTTTAGAATCGTTCAAAAAAGTAATCCGCGATTACCCAACTGCCGATGAAGCCAAGCAAGCAATGGAATCGATCAAGAACATTTATGTAGATCGTGGTGATGCAAATGGTTTTATCGCTTACGCAGCAACTACCCCACTTGGAAATTATTCGGGCTCAGAGCAAGATAATATTGTATTTGCCGCAGCGAATAACACCTATCTAAAAGGCGATGCCAATGGTGCATTCCAGGCGGTAAATGCTTATTTTGATAAATTTCCTAAAGCGAACCATGAAAAAGAAGCTAAATTTATCAGGGCAGAATCGTTAGTGAAACTGGGCAGGCCAGATGAAGCCATTCCTGATTACGAATTTATCTTAAACGACTGGACGAGCGATTATACCGAACGTTCTCTGGTAAGCATCTCTCAACTCTTCTTAAATCAGAAGAAATACAACGAGGCGATTGTTTACCTCAAAAGATTAGAAACTACTACCGATTACAAGTCGCACTATAGCTTTGCCATCAACAATCTGTTAAAGGCTTACACAGCCTTAAACATGCCTGATGACATGCTTAAATATGCACAACTGACCAAAGAATCGGAAAAAGCTTCTGAGGAAGAAAAAAACAGTTCGAGTTTATATTCGGGTAAGGCTTACTTGTTAAAAGGCGATACCACCACAGCCATAAAAGAATTTAAAAATGTAGTGGCTAAAACAAAAACAGTTGCTGCCGCAGAAGCGAAATACAATTTAGCTTTATTAGAATACAACAAAGGTGATTTCAAAACTTCATCCAAAACCTGTTTTGATCTGGTTAACAACATGGCCGCTTACGATTACTGGGTAGCAAAGGCGTTTATCCTTTTATCTGATAATTATGTGGCCCTGAAAGACAATTTACAGGCAAAAAGTACACTTCTCAGTATAATTGATAATTACGAAGGCAAGGATGATATCATCCCTACAGCCAAAGAAAAACTAGAAAAACTAAACCAGAAGAAGTAGCATTATGAAATCGATTAAATATATATATAGTTCACTGTTTTTTTTAGCTGCTGGATTAATGACTGTTCAGGCGCAGGATAAAAAAACTGAGGAAAAAGGAGTTGTAAACGAAGAGATTGAAGTTGTTCGCCCATATAAACCAATTTTGGCCGAAGCTGTAAAACTGAGAAGAAGCCCGAATTTGGATGATGTTAAAACTTACAAAGCAAAATTAAACTATAGCATTTTGGATAGAAAGCTGGAGTTGAACAGTGATATCCAAAAGCTACAGGCACAAGCCCTGGCTGAAGAAAAAGAAAGCATATTGGTTAACAATTACGTAAAAGGTGCATTCGGGTCGTTGGCCACCCTTTTGGGTGAAGCTTATTTCAACACCGGTAAAGATGAAGGTTTACAGGTTGGTGGATACTTTAAACATTTTAGTCAGGAAGGAAAGCTGAACAAGCAGAATAGCAGCAACCAGCAATTAAGCATTTTTGGCCGCAGTATTTTAGAGCAGAATACTGTTAGTGGCCGCATTAATTTTGAACGCAACGGCACCTACTTTTATGGTATAGATGATGCCAGACCTACGCTAAACCCCAACCCTGATAAACAGGCCTTAACCACCATTGAACTGGAAGGTGAGCTGGTAAAAAACTTTACCGAAGATGAAGATGCTTTTAGTTACGCATTAAAAGCCAATGGATATATCTGGAATGATAAATTCAGTGCAAAAGAAAACTACCTGAGCTTAAATGGTTATGTAAACAAACGCATTAATTCGTTAAACTTAGGTTTAGCCGCATCAACCGAATTTGGTAATAGCAAAGACGCTTTAACCAGCGTTGGCAATAACCTGTTGCGTTTAAATCCGTATATCCGTTTACAGGTTAAAGGCGCTAAAATTACGGCGGGAATTAATTTCGTACAAGAATTTGGTGCTGTTAGCAGCTCTAGAATCTTTCCTGCTGTTACCGCCGATTTTACTTTAATTCCAGATTATTTACAGGTTTTCGGAGAAGTTAAAGGCGATGTAAACAGAAACTCGCTAAAAGGCTTTACCGATGAAAACCCTTGGTTAAACAGCAATATCGTTGTTAGAAACACGGTTGAAAAGTTAAGTTTCAGTGCTGGTATTAAAGGTACCGGTGGCCCGGGTTTTGGTTATAAAGCGCGTGTATATGTAAAACAGTTTGATGATATGCCTTTGTTCATCAACAACTTTACTGATTTTAACAAATTTGATGTGATATACGATTTCGGTAAAACCAAATTAACAGGCTTAGAAGGTGAGATTTCCATTCAGGTAAGCGATGCCTTAAAATGGACAGGGAAATTAAATATCGACGATTGGAAACCCGCATCAGAGACTTACTCTTGGTTTAAACCGGGTTTAAAAGTAAGTTCAAACTTTGTTTATACCTATAATAAAAAACTAAGCTTTAACGCTGCTGTTGTAATTCAGGATGATATTAAAGCAAAAGTAAACATTTCAAACCCAGTTAATCCTGCACAATATGTGATCCCAAATCCATCGATAGAGGAAATTAAAACGGTGAAAGGTTATGTTGATTTGGGGCTTGGAGCGGACTACCGCATCAACAAAAAATTCTCTGTTTTTGCAAAAGCAAACAACATCTTAAATACAAACTACAGTAGGTTTTTGTATTATCAGGCAAACGGATTTAATATTTTCGGAGGATTGACGTATTCGTTTTAAGCGATAAAATCATAAAATTCATTTTTTTAATCTGATATATGCCTTTAAGTTTAAACTTAAAGGCATATTTTGTTATTGTTAAGCTACAAGCAACATAGCCAATAATACTAAATAAAAACCGACTAAGTATGAAACAAATATTCATCACCATTTTAACGATTCTGGCCCTGACTTCTTATGGTCAGGATAAAAACGATTATGTTCATTTTAACAAATTAACAGAGGCTGAGGGACAGATTATTTAATTGCAAGTGTTGAAATTTGGGGGAAAATAGCCGATAAGAACTACGACAAAACGGATAAAAGCGAAATTTTAATTTACGACTTAAAAACGCTGAAACTAGTTAGTAAAATTTGAGAGAAGATTTACTAGCGTTTCGCCGATATAAATTGAGGATAAGCCTCAAAAACCGACTGTTACACACTTAAAAATACGCTCCAATGAAAATATTTAATTTACAGCCCATCACAATAAATGAATACATCTATAACGATGAATTTCTTGCAGAAAGCCAAACAGATTGGGGTTATTCATCTGGATTTGAAATTACCGGCGAGAAGGTAGGGGCTTTAAATACAATGTACATCTCATTCGATATTGTTTATAATGTAGGTAGTACCAACGAAGAAGAAGTTGTTACCCACACTGGTCCGGGTAAGTACAGCGTTGCCATTTCATTTGAAGAAGGTGATGACGTATTTATCTCTTACAAAAGCTCTTGTCAGTTTAACTTCGAAAGTGAAGGCTTTGATGCTGATGTGACTTCCTTAACTGATTTTTTAAGGGATTATCAAGCGCATACCAGATCATTTTTTAATCAATACGGACATAAGCCCTTAATCGCAATTGAAGAAGAAACACGAAAACAACAGCCGCTACTGGCCGATGCCAAAATAGCAATCGAAAACTTACGGGCTAATAATATGTATGAGTTTTAATGCAACCTGCTTCAGCTATAAAAAAAGCACTTATCTTGCAAAATATCTTTATTAGACTTACCTCCGGTTGATTATTTATCCCACCAAACCCTAGCCGTAAGTACATCCCCTCCCGCTATCCTGGCTACCGCATCTTTATAATTTTGAGGGTTGTTTAGCACCTCTGTCGAAAGATAGATCATTCGGCGGGGGATAGTGCCATTGGTAACGTTGCCTTTGTAATTTATGGGAATAAGCTTGGGATAATCGCTCCTTTTCCAGTTTAGCCAGGCTTCTATGAAATTAAAATTCGTTCCTGTAGTTACCCAGTATTGTGTATTGATTGCGCTTAGTGCATTTTGTGTACTGCTTTCATCAAGTGGATTCTGGTTAACAAATGCAGTAACTTTATTGGCTTCAACCGCAGCTAAAGGATCCAGCTGTGCAAGCGATTGGATTGCACCGGTTAAGCCATTGGTATAGTGCAGATTTGCGGTTCCATTTATATTCCATCCTCTCACTTTAGCCTCTGCAAGCAAAAATTCAATTTCAGCGTAACTCAGGATAAAAATCGGACCACCTAGTTTAAGGTATATTCCGGTGCGTGGTCTGGAATATTTTCCAAGCGGAGCAAAATCACTTCCGCTACCCGTTCCACCTGGATAGCTTGGCGAATGACTGATATCGGTGATTCCACCCTGTAGATCGTATCCATTTGGCAACCCAAGCTGAACAGCTGCATCGGTATTTCCGCTTAAATTCTGATCTGCATTTTTGGTCAATCCATCTTTTGGTACCTCACCTATCACCCCCAGTCTGGGGTCGTTGGTGTTTTTTAACTGATCTATCAATGTTTTACTCCACCGCACTTCCAGATAGTCGGAAAATGTTCTTAAAGCAAGCGATGTTCCGTTTTGGCTGTTAAAAGAGGAAGCATCGGTTAACAGAATCGCATTGTCGTTAATACTGTTAAAAGTTTTCCCCGCAGCCTTTTCTGTCCAGATTCTGGCCTTCTCCGGATCTACTTTCGTTAACCGCATGGCAGTCCTAACCATTAACGAATAACCAAATTTTTTCCATTTACCGATATCACCTTTATAAAAAAGATCGGCGCTTGGTCCGGGTTTTTCGGTATCCAGTTGCGCGGTAGCCGTTTCGAGATCGTTCAGCATTTGGGTATAAATATCTTCCTGGCGGTCGTAAACGGGATATTTGACACCTTGCATTGCTTTTACCGCCTGCGAGTAAGGCACATCGCCATAAGTATCGGTAATGCGTTGCAAAATCAACACAAACATGATATCACCAATAGCAATCAGGTTTTTATAGGCCACCGGATCTTTTAATCTGGCCAGTCGTTGCATCTCTCTGATGTAAGAGGCATCGGCATAACCTTCGTCAAAAATTCTGCCTTGATAATCGGTAAAGCTGCCTACATTGATATATTTGTCTCCATTGTTGTAATAGTAATAGGTAGAGGCAAGCAACTGCATCATCGTACTCTGATACAGAAGCTGATAATAACCCAAATTGGCGTATTTTAACTGTGCCTGTGCAAGCAGGCTATTGGGATCGTAATTGTCTTCTGTGAGTTTGGTCGGGTCGGTATTAATCTCATCCAGCTTCGCTTTAGAACAACTGTCCATTAAAACCAGGAAAAACATACCTATGAAATATAACTTGTTCCGGCTCATCCTTTATTTGAATTTAAAATTAAAATTAATCCCAAATGTACGCGTTGCTGGCAATGACGCCCCTTCTATCCCGGCATAACCCAATGTTGGTGAGAACTGCGATTCAGGATCTATATTTTTAGTGTATTTAAGCAAGGTAAACAGGTTCCGCGCCACCAGATCTATTCCTATATTACTAAAAGGTGTTCTCTTTAAAAAGCGTTCGCTAAAAGAATAACCAAATGTGGCCTGCCTCAGCTTGATAAAACTGCCATTGAGTACAGATAATGTAGAAATATTGGTGGCCAGTTCGGGGTAATAGGCATAAGCCGGAACATTAATCGTGTTCTTTTGTCCATTTTCTAACAGGCCATCGGCCACAATCCCTGTTTCTCTCCCGATCAAAGTGGCTTTATTTAAGCCAAGTACGTAACTGTAATATTCTGTTGCCGATAGGATTTTATTGCCAAAGCGATAATCGATCAAAAACGAAAAACTAAACTGTTTATAGTTAAAACTGTTGCTTATCCCTCCATATAAAGTTGGCATAGTGCCGCCCATAGGAATAAAATTACCCCGTTTAGGTATACCATCCGATCCGACAATGATGTTTCCATTTGCATCCCGTAAATAATCGTAGGCCATAATCTGCGTAATCGGTTTACCAACCACCAGCGCAGTATTGGCATTTAGCGGCCGATAGGTGCCTGTAAGGGTGTAATTACTGTTGCCATCGATAGAAAGTAAGGTATTCTTTACCTTGGTCATATTAAAGTTAACTTGCCATTTGCCCCTTGTTGTAAGCAATGGCGTATAGCCTAAAGCCAGTTCTATCCCTGCATTCCGGGTCTCGCCAAGGTTAACATAGGCGGAGGTAAAACCTGTGGTAACCGATTGTTTTGCATTAATAATTTCGTTGTGGGTAATGCGGTTGAAATAGGTAAAATCGATATCCAAACGGCTATTGAAAAATTTAAGGTCGAGACCGGCCTCTATTTCATTCAGGGTAAACGGTTTTAAATTGTAATTGGGTAAATCGCCGGAAAAACCACCTACAGGCACCCCGTTTACCTGATTATCTACGGTATAATAGATTTGCGTGGTGTACGGAACAATGGGTTCGCCACTTGTTTTGGCAAAATCCAACCGCAATTTACCAAAGTCCAGCCCCTTAAGTTTCAACAGGTCTGAGAAAATAAAACTGCCCGATATCCCTGGCACAAAAATACCGCGATTGTTGGCAGGCAAGGTAGAATAGATATCATAACGGCCGGTAACGGAAAAGTTAAGATAACGCTGATAGCTGAGATCGGCAGTATAATAAGCCGATTCGGTTACAATTCTGGATATGGCCAATGTTTTGGTACTGGTAATCAGATTTTCTGGCACATACAGATACGGTATTTTAAACTGCGATCCTTTCAGTTTTTCGGTATTGCCCCTTCTTTCGCGATAATTTGCGCCCAGTGAAAATTCGAGGTTCAATTTATCGCTCAGGTTTCTGGTTGCACTGAATAAAATATCGCTATTGAGTTCTGAAGTATGATTTTGATCATAAGCATTCATACCGCCCTGCCTGTTAATGGAAAATGCAGTCCCTGTTGGCAAAATACTAACCACTTCATCTTTACTCGAATCGTAGCCAATTCTGCCCTGCAGTGATGCCCAGCTAGTCAACTTATATTTTAATACGGCTGATGTGATATAACGGTTTCTATTGGCATAATCGGCCTGTTTGTTCATTAAAAAATACGGATTGGTTTTATATTCATCCCCATTCCAACGCGTTTCAAAACCTGTTCCGGTATCAAAACCTGGGGCTAAGATCGATTGATCTAAACTGGTGGCCAGGGCTGAAATGCCATAATTTGCATTTAAAGGGCCATCGCTGAGGTAACTTTTGTTTTTGTTCCTTTCGTAAATGTAATTACCGGTAAAGCTCAGGGATATTTTAGGACTTAGCTCCACTGTACCATAAAAATTTAACGTTTTACGGTTTAGGGCTCCATTGGTTAAAACAGAATTGTAATCTAAATTGGAAACTGAAACACGATAGTTATTATCGGTATTTCCACCAACCAGCGACAACGTATTAATAAAAGCCGGGGCGGTGCGGTAAAAAGTCTGGATGTTATTTTTTACAGGAGCATAAGGCCGCATAGAACCATCTACCTGAGGGCTTAATTTACCGTCCATAAGTTCTCCCCAGCTCAACAAACCCGTGGTAATTGCATTGAACAGATCGGAAGGACGTTTATTTTGTGTTCCTTGGCCATATAAATATTGAAAATCGGTAGAATTAACCGGCACATCGAAAGCCAGGTTTGCATTGTACTCCAGCTTTGGCTGGGCATTTTCTCCACCGCTTTTCAGGTTGATGAGGATCACACCATTTGCAGCCCTTGCGCCATATAAAGCCGAAGCAGCCGAACCTTTTAATATCGTAATGGTTTCAATATCATCAGGATTAATGTTACTAATCCCATCGCCATAATCGGCCCCGCCATATTCATTTGCACTTCCACGAATGCTGTTATCAATGGGAACACCATTTACGATAAATAACGGAGAGGCAGCAGTCATACTAGAAACACCACGGATGAGTATGCGAGCCGCAGATCCCGGGCCACCGTTTACACCGGTAATGTTAAGTCCGGCTACCCTACCCTGTAGCGCCATAATCATATTGCTCTCTCTTGCTTTAGCGATGGAAGAACCTTTAATGGTGGTTAAGGCATAGCCAACTTTATGATTGTCTTTTTCGATACCCAAAGCCGTAATTACCACCTCTTTTAAAAAACGGACACTATCAGAACCCATTTTCCCTTCGGTATTTTTTCTGATTACGATTAAATTATTCGGCAAAAGAGAATAGGTATAATCACTATTGTGCAGCAATTGATCGATCACCTTTATAGCTTCCTCTTCTTCAACCTTTATTGATACCTGATGTTTAGGGATTTTAGATTCGCTGTAAGCGAAATGATAAACAGTTTGTTGTTGTATGGCTTCTACAACCTGCTCAAAATTTGCTCCGTTAAAACTTAAGGTTACTTTAGTTTGCGCATTGGTACATAGCGGAAAAATCAATCCAATTAACAATATGATTCTCTGCGCACAATTCATGGCTACAAATATACATTGCTTAACTGTTTGTGCTAACGGTAGATATAGACATTTTTCCCCTTTATCGAATAATTGAAATTTTCGATCAGTTTTAACACATTTAAAGCTTCGATAATGGTTTCTTTATCTACATGTCCGGTAAATTTCACCGTTTTAAGATCAGCTTCTTTAAAGGTTATTTTAACATCATACCATCGCTCAAAAAGCCTGGCAATTTCATCAAAACGGTTGTTTTTATAGATGAGTTCGTGGTTTGTCCATGCGGTTTCCATTACTTTGTCGGTCCCTGTTCCACTAAAATGGGTGACCTGGCTCATGCCAGCTTTACCACCAGCCAAAGTAAATTTATCGTTTGGCTTTAAGATAAAAGTTTGCTTGGTATTATTTGTAAGCGAGATAGCGACGCTTCCCCTGATCAAGGTAGTTTCGGTGAAAGCATCATTATGATAAGCTTTAACATCGAATGCAGTACCCAGTACTTTTACCGCCAATTGTTCGGTGTGCACAATAAAAGGGTGTTTAGGATCTTTTTTAACATCAAAAAATGCCTCACCAGATAAGTAAACATCCCTGGTATCAGCAGTAAAATGATCCGGGTATTTTAAGCTGCTCCCCGAATTCATTTTTACAGTAGAGCCATCGGCCAGTACAATGGTTTTCACCTCTGCGGCTTTGGTTAGCGCCTGAGTTAGTACCAACTCATCTGGTTTATTGAAGAAAATAGCCGCTCTATTGTATACCAATGTACCTGCAACAACAATAGCCACAACCGCAGCAACTTTTAGCCAGATGCTGTAAGATTTATTTTTAGCCACCGTTAAACCAGATTCTCCAGGAACGGTAATTTGAGCTTTGATCCGATTAAAAACTAGATCGATATTTTCTTCTTCAGCTGTTTCAGATTCAAAATAAGTTTGTAACTGTTTATATTCTGTTCTAAACACTTCATTATCGGCTAAAATCGATTTCAGTTCAACAGATTCATCCGGTGAAATTTCACCGGCCAATTGTTTTCCAAGCAATTCTGTAAATCTTTGATCTGTCATTTTTTTTCCGCCCTTTATGATATGTTCCTTTTTCTGTTAAAATTGCCTACAAGAAATAAAAAAAAGATAAAGTACCCACTAAGATAATCAGAGAGATCATTTTTCCAAGTTTTTTTTCATCCGGTCCTTTGTCCTGTAAGGGCTGTAATATTAAGCGGAGTTTTGCAATTGCCCTGAACAATTGGGTCTGCACCGTTCGGGGCGAAATGTTCAACAGTTCTGCCACTTCTTTATATTTCATTCCACTTTCTTTGATCAACCTAAAAACTGTAGCTGCCTGAGGTGCCAAACCGGCAATAGCGAAATCAAGTTGCTGGTGTAGTTCTTTGGTTTCCAAAATATACTCCGGCGTTTGTGCTGTTACCGAAACATCCTCTTCAGCATCTACTAAATCGATAAACGTAATTGAAGAATTTTTTTTGAGGTATTTAAGTGATTGATTTTTTACCGCGATAAAAAAATAACTTTCGGGATTTAATACATGGGTACTTGTTGCGCGGTTTTCCCAGCATTTAACAAATACCTCGGTAACCAGGTCTTCTGCAGTCTGTTTGTCAACCACATAGTAAATAGAAAATTTGATTAACCTACTGTATAGAAAGCGGTAAAGTTGCTCAAAAGATTTTATATCGTCCTCGAGGCAAATCTTATTCCATAAAACGACTAGATCTGGCTTAGCTGCTTTCAACTTGGTTAGTTTGGTGAATCAAATGTAAGGTAATAAAAAATATTTCATAAAAAAATCTTCCCGCTGTAGGCAATTTAACAAAAAAAGGACTCTTTATTCAGTGCCATAATAAGGTACAAGCCATTTATAGATCTATTGAAGCATAAAACAATGAATAAAAACAAATATGTGATGGGCATTGATATCGGGGGTTCGCACATTACGGCTGCCATACTCGATATGCAGCAGCGGAACATTCTTAAAAATTCCTATATGCGCGAACGTGTCGACTCTCACGGCTCAACAGGGCAGATTATCCAAACTTGGTGCAATGCAATTAAAGCAGCATATCGAAAGGTTGATATCCAAATTGGCCGTTTAGGTATTGCCATGCCGGGCCCTTTCGATTATGATAACGGCATCTCCTATATCGCTGGCAACGATAAATATGCCGCTTTTTATGGCCTAAACGTAAAAGATATGCTGGCCAGTGAACTTCAGATCGACCGCGATCAGATTTTAATGAGTAACGATGCTGCCTGCTTTTTGGCTGGAGAAATATTTGCAGGTGAAGCACGTGTCTATCAGCATCTGATTGGTATTACATTGGGAACAGGCCTGGGAAGTGCGGTTTATCATGAGGGGAAAGTTGACGATGCCAATTTATGGTGTGCTCCTTTTTTAGATGGCATAACAGAAGATTATCTTTCCACACGATGGTTTTTAAAACGCTATTATGAACTCACAGGGTTAAACATCCTAAATGTTCGCGAATTGACCATGCTTTATGATGAGAATCAGACAGTACGGAAAATATTTGCTGAGTTTAGCCATAACCTTGGGCTTTTCCTCAAAAAATTTCAACAGGATCATACGGCAGAGGCGATTGTGATCGGCGGTAATATAGCCAACGCATCAGGCCGTTTTATTCCAGGTGTGGTTAAATATCTCCATTCGCAGGACATCACTTTACCTATACATATTTCTGAATTGAATGAAGATGCGGCCTTGGTTGGAGCTGCAGGATGCTGGGCTACGCAGACATTTAAAACGATCGAAAAAATCTAACAAAAAATTATTTAAAAATAATTCAATTTCCTTGTAGGCAATTTGTGTAAGCAAAATGCTCTTAACTATAAACCCGGACGGATGGAAATCCTGAAGGTGGCAAACAATTAACCAAGTACTTATTCAAAATTATTCATAATGAATATGAAAAAATCTTTACAGCTAACGTGCTTATTGCTCTATGCATCCACAGGCTTGTATGCAGCTGCACCAATCGAACATTTTAATCGTGCAGTTTCTTTCCATGCTGTTTATCAGGATGTGATTAAAGGAACCGTAAAAGATGAAACCGGCGCTACCTTACCGGGTGTAACCATTATTATAAAAGGCGCACAGGCGGGCACTCAAACCAATACTTCAGGCCAATATAGTATAACGGCTAAAACGGGTGATGTTTTGGTGTTCTCGTTTATCGGCTACCAGAGCAAAGAAGTTACCGTTGGTACGCAAAGTACTATTGATGTAACTTTAACCCCTGATTCTAAAAATCTCGAAACCGTAGTGGTAACTGCCTTAGGGGTAAAAAGATCAGAAAAATCCTTAACCTATAATACACAACAGGTATCGGGCGATGAATTATCAAAAGTAAAAAGCCCCAACTTAATGAACTCCCTGAACGGTAAAGTTGCAGGTTTAACCATTAGTCCAAGTGCATCGGGTGTTGGTGGTTCGGCAAAGGTAATTTTGAGAGGAAGCCGTTCGGTAAGCGGTAACAATCAACCTTTATATGTAATAGATGGGGTACCAATCAGTAATAATGGTAATGCCAATGGCCAGCAGAACAGTGTATTTGGTGGCGGTCAGGATGGTGGCGATGGTATTTCTAACCTTAATCCTGATGATATTGCAAGCATCACCGTTTTAGAAGGCGCATCAGCAGCTGCCCTTTACGGTAGCCAGGCACAGAACGGTGTAATTTTAATTACCACCAAACAAGGTAAAGCAGGCAAAGCCGAAATTGGTTTTTCATCGGGCATAACCATTGATAATATTGCTTACGAGCCAAAGTTCCAAAACAGTTACGGACCTGCATCTACTACAACGAGAGATAGCTGGGGAGGTGGAATCGGCAATACGACAGATAATCTAAAAGATTTTTTCAAAACGGGGATTAATACCTCGAATGCGATAAATCTTTCGGGCGGATCTGAAATAGCTCAAACCTATTTTTCCTATTCAAACACCTATGCCAGTGGCATTCAGCCAGGAAATAAGTTAAACCGGAACAACTTAAACCTGCGCGAAACAGCTAAATTTTTCGATAATAAATTAACGGTAGATGGAAGTGTAAACTACATTAATCAACGCATCAACAACAGTCCTTCTTTAGGTTTATATTTAAATCCGTTATTGGGTTTGTATCTTTTCCCTAGAGGTGTTGATATTACCCCATATAAAGATCAGTATTTATTGGCTGGCAATACAGGTGGTGCACGCCAAAACTGGTTAGGCGGTCCGGCCGATATTAACCAAAACCCATGGTGGTTGACCAATTTAAACCCAAATACATCTGTCCGTAACCGTTTCTTATTGAGCGGAAGCGTTAAATATGATGTTGCGTCATGGTTAAATATTCAGGTTAGGGGAAATATGGACCGTACCACGGATGATTATGAAAACCGGAGGTACTCGGGTATTGCGACCAATTTCAACTCTACCGGAACAGGTTATTTTGCACAGAGCAACCAAACTTATGTTCAGAAATATGTTGATGCGATTGCCAACATTACCGTTCCAATGACTGGTTCTGATTTTAAAGTAAATGGATTAATCGGTGGAAGCATTAACGACCAGAAAACGTCAGGTTTATCTTTAGGTGGTAACCTTTCGGCGGTCGATTTCTTTTCACCAGCTAACACGATCGTTGCCCTTCCAGGTACCTTTAGTGGAAATACATTAAGTAACGTAGTTCCTATTGTTCCTAATCACAGCCAGCTACAGGCCGTTTTTGGTAACGCCAATATTTCATATAAAGACTGGGCTTTCTTAACCGTAACAGGCAGAAACGATTGGTCTTCTAACTTATCATATACACCTAACGATTCTTATTTCTATCCTTCAGTTGGTTTATCATTTATTGTTTCGCAGATGTTCAAACTTCCTGAGGCCATTACCTATGCCAAATTAAGAGGAACTTATGCAGAAGTTGGAAATACCGTACCACCTTATCTTACTTTTATTCAAAATACCTTAAAATCAGACGGTGCATTAAATTTCAACACCAATGCTGCTTTCAGAGAGTTAAAACCTGAAAGAACAAAATCATTTGAGGTAGGTACCGATTTACGTTTTCTATCGAACAGAATCAATTTCAGCTTTACCTATTATAAAACCAATACCAAAAACCAGTATATCCCTGTAGTTGCACCTCCTTCTTCATTGGTATCAACAGGGTATCTGAACGCAGGTAATGTAGAGAACAAAGGTTTCCAGTTTATTTTAGGTGCTGATGTTATTAAAGGCGACGGACTGAACTGGAACACTTCAATAAACGGTTCGTTAAACAGAAATAAAATCATCGATATAGCTTCTGCCGATAAAATTAACAGTGTAGATTTAACAGGGGCTGGCAATACTTCTTATATTTCGAGGTTAAAAGTGGGTGGTTCTTATGGCGATATTTATAGCTATACTTTACAGAGAGATGCACAAAACCGTATCATATTAGGTGGAGACGGAACAACAGCTTCGCCATATACACCGCTAAAAAGTAAAGAATTTAACTATGTAGGCAATCCTAATCCAAAATTCCAATTGGGCTGGAACAACAGTTTCAATTACAAAGATTTTAGCTTAAGCTTCTTAGTCGACGGTAAATTTGGCGGTCAGGTATTATCGCTTACCGAAGCTTTAATGGACGAAGCAGGTGTATCTGAAGCAACAGGTAATGCCAGGGCGCAGGGCGGCGTTAAAATTGATGGTGTAGATACAAAAGGTAATGCAGTATCAACAACGGTTAACCCACAAGCATACTATTCATTTATTGGTGGCAGATCGGGCGTATCAGGCGAATATATTTATAGCGCTACTGTAGTACGTTTAAGAGAAGCTGCTTTAGGTTATACTCTTCCGTTAACTGGTAAAGCATTTAAAAGTGTTAAATTTTCGGTTACCGGCAGAAACCTGTTTTATTTCTATAAAAAGGCTCCTTTCGATCCGGAAATCACGATGTCTACCGGGAATGGTTTATCTGGTGTAGATGTTTTTAACCAACCTGCAACACGCAGTTTAGGCTTCAATCTAAATTTATCATTTTAATTCTATTCAAAAAACAACATGAAAACTATATATCATAAATCCTCGAATAACAGGATTAAAGGATTGTCTGCTGTTTTGCTGGCATCTTTGATGGCCTTAAATATTGGATGTACAAAAAACTTTGAAGATTTTAACACCAACCCAACTGCGCTTTCGCCTGAGCAAACTACTGCGCTTTTAAAATCGGCAATTGGCCCAATTGAGCAGGAAATTTTCCACAACTATCAGATTGCACAAAACCTCAGTGCCGATGCTTTTAGTGGTTACATGATGGCACCTACACCTTTTGGTGGTGGGATCAACAATATGAATTATTCGCTAAATGATGGTTGGAACAGTGCCGGTTTTAACGACCAGTATAACTATGTAATGGCGCCAATTTCTAAAATCGGCCAGAGTGAGGTGAAAACCAAATCGCCGGAAGCCTGGGGAATTGCCCTTTTGGTTCAGGTAATGGCCATGAGTAGGGTTACCGACAAATTTGGTCCTATTCCATATACTACAGCTGGTTCTTCTTTGGTATCTACACCTTATGAGGATCAGAAAACAGTTTATAATGCTTTTTTTAAACAAATCGATACAGCAGCCAATAACTTACAAGCTTATATTGCAGCAAACCCTGGTAAAACGGCTTTTTATGATAAAGGCGATTTAATCTATGCAGGTGATCCGGTGAAATGGTTAAAATTGGCCAACTCTTTACGTTTGCGTTTAGCTACGCGTATTGTAAAGGCCGATGCGGCTACAGCAAAACTTCAGGCCGAAAAAGCCTTGAGCGCACCTGGAGGTTTATTAACAACTGTAGCAGATAATGCAGCAGTGGCACAGTCGGGCACAAGAGATAACGATTTGTGGGTGGTTACCGTTGCTTATGATGGAGATAATGCTTTAGGTGCAGCTTTACAAACGTACTTGGTAGGCTATAACGATCCGCGTTTACCGGTTTACGCCAGACCTGCTACCGATCCTTTATTTACGGGGCAATATGTAGGAATCAGATCGGGTGCAAATACTTCATTTAATGGTTTGGGTAAAGCAGGTTATAAAACTTATTCTACCTTAAACTCTACTGATAATTTAAAATCACCAATCGGACAAAAAGCGCCACAAATTTTAATGACTGCTGCTGAGGTTTGGTTTTTAAAAGCAGAGGCCGCATTACGTGGCTGGACAGGTGCAGGAGATGCACAAACCAACTATGAAACCGGAATTACCACCTCATTACAGCAATGGAGTGTAGCTGCAGGAAGTTATTTATCAGATGCAACCAGTCTACCTACCGCTTATGTAGATCCGAAAAATGCCGCAAACAATGCTGCAGCTGTAAGTACAATAACCGTAAAATGGGACCCTACTTCTACCAATGAACAAAAATTAGAGCGCATTATTACACAAAAATGGTTGGCTATTTTCCCTGACGGACAGGAAGCCTGGTCTGAGTACAGACGTACAGGGTACCCTAAGTTATTTACCGTAGCCAATAATAACAGTGGCGGATCTATCAATACCCAAACCCAGATCAGAAGATTACCATTCCCATCAACCGAATATGGAAACGGTAACAGCGCCGAGGTTGTTAAAGCGGTTGGCCTCTTAGGCGGACCAGACAACGGTGGCACCAGATTATGGTGGGACGTGAATAAAGCGAACTTCTAACACACAAACACCTCCAGGTAGGATAACGAAAGTTGTCCTACCTTTTTTATACCAAACCAATTTCTAACCAAAATTTTTAAACCTATGAGAAAACTAACCGTTTTCGGCGTACTGCTGTTAACAGCTTTCGCCCTGTTGTATGCTTGTAAAAAAGCCAATTCCGAAAAAGAAGACAACGCTTTAAGCACCAAAGGTACCGCCAGAGCCGCTACCAATGCCTCTGCCCTGGCCCTAACTACTCCATTCATGACCGCCTATGTGGAGGTAAACAGCAACAATTTCGTAAATCCGGGCTGTTACACCTACGGCACTTCAGCTAGTCAGTTATTTGGCGTTTCTGTTATTTTCGCAGCAAATATTAACTCGGTAAATGGTGTACCAACTTTGTATTTCAATCCACAGGTGCAGGAAACCTTAAATTCGGGCAAGGTGGCTTACCTTAAATCATTAGGCATAAAAGTAGTGCTCGATGTACTTGGAAATCACCAGGATGCTGGATGGGGCTGTTTTACCACTTATGCCCAGGCCGATGCCTTTGCCATCCAATGTGCCAACGCTGTACAACAGTATGGTTTAGATGGGATTGATATCGACGATGAGTATTCTTCGTGCACTGCAAATGATGGCTCATTAGTACTTGCAGCAGCAGCACTTAGGTCACGTATGGGTACCGATAAACTCATTACCATGGCTGCATTTAATCAGGCCAATTATTTCACCTCTACTTATAACAACCAAAAACTTGGCGATATTTTAGATTATGTATTTGAGCAAACTTACTTCTCTACAAATTATGCTGGTCGATTACAGCCCTACATTAATGCTGGCGTACCCAAGAGTAAATTGGGTTTAGGTACTGATTTGGGGAATAGCGATCAGGCAGCGGTAGCCACTTACGTAAAAAACAATGGTTTGGCCAGTGCGATGGTTTACAACGTAGCAAATAATTCGCAAACTAAGTTATCGGCCATGTCTAACGCACTTTATGGATCGGCAACCGCCGTAAAACCAAACTGTATTGATGGTAATGGAAGTACGCCACCAGTAGCCGGAAACCGTTCATTGGTTTTCGATGGCACTAATGAATACTTAAATTCGAATACCTTCAATCTTGCAGGTACCAGCTTAACTTATGAAGCCTGGATTAAACCTACTGCTTTTAAAGCTACTGCTCCAAATATCTCGACCATTATGGGGATTGAAGTGAGCGATGCCAATGTGGCTTTACTCCGCTTGGGTGATGCTTCCTTAGCCAATAATAAAGTGCAGTTTGTATTGAACACAGGCGGCGCAACGCCTAAAAAACTAAACTCTGCTACCGCGCTAAACGCCAATACCTGGTATCATATTGCGGCAACCTACGATGGATCGACGATGAAAATTTACATCAATGGAACTTTAGATGCCAGCATGAGTGCTACAGGCACTATCGCTGCTAACGGAACATTTCAGATTTCGAGAAGCTGGGATGCCAACAGAGGTTTCAACGGTCAGTTTGATGAAATGCGGGTTTGGAAATCAGCATTGGCACAGTCGACAATTTCGGCCAATAAATGCAGTGTAAGTGCTACTAGTACCAACTTAGAGGCCTATTGGAAATTCGACGAAGGCACCGGAACCACCATTGCAGATGCAACCGGGCACGGCCACACCGCAAGCTTGCTTAACATGGAGAGTACTGATTGGTCTACTACCGTTCCTTGTCCATAGATTTTCTCCATAAATGTTAAATTCTAGTGGTGGGTGTTTCCACCCACTAAGAAAACTTAATGGACGGTGTCCTCACCGTCCATTTTAAAACATTCCAGCTTCGTTTTCTGCATACGCTTTTCTATAGTAAAGCGTTTCTATAACTTAGGCCCTAGCTTCAAATTCGATATTATATCGATTTAGCGATTTGCTTACTAGCATACCATTTCTATCTTTGTAACCGTTATCTTTGCACGGATACAGATATAGGTATAAAAAACTGTGATTTTTTTTCATGATTAAAATAACAAAACTGTACTCGTTTTTGTCCCCTTTTTGGAATAGGATGTGTAATAGCACCCATAGACACTATTTGAAGGTAGAATATAATTTTTAATTTTAAACGCTTAATTTTACCCGAATGGATATCTTATCATACCTATTAGAACTCTTGCAGCAACGCAAAGAAGTTGGTATTACCGGCTTGGGCACCTTTTATAAGAAGAAATACCCAGGAAGATACGATAAGGAAAAACAAACGTTTTTGCCTCCTGGATATACGCTGCAATTTTCAGCGGAAGCAACCGAAGAAGACGCTTTAGCCAATTTCATTTCAGCTAAGACAAACATCACCACAGAAGATGCCCGCAATCACATTGCCCAGTTTGTTGAAGAAGTAAATCAAAAATTAGAATTAGACCATGAGGCCGAGTTGCAAAATACTGGTCGTTTATTTTTTACCGAACAAGGATTAGGTTTCGAGCCGGTTAAAAATATGAACTATGGTTCTGAATTTTACGGACTTCCTTCATTAGCAGAAACTGCAATTGAGGAAACAAAAGCTGATTCACCTCAACAAGAGGAAGAGGTTTACGACGAAATTGCTGAAGCACCAGTGGTACCATCACCATTTGAGAATAAATCATACCAGGCCCCGGTAATCGAAAATGTAGAATTGGATGAAGTTAAAGATGATCTTAAAAACACTTTAAAACACTCAGAAAATCCTGTAGATGAAATTGTTGAAGCGCCAGAATTTATTAAGGAACAGCACGAAGAACATCCAAACCGTTTTGGTCATACACCAGAATCGGAAGTAGAGAATATCGCTGCGGAGCAACATGCGATTGAAACACCTGAATCTGCTGAAACACAAGAAGAAATAGAAAAAGTAACATATACTACTGAAGAGATAGAAATACCGGAATCAGAAGTTGAAAATATTGCTACTGAACACCCTGCTATTGAAACCCCTGAATCTGATGAAACACAAGAAGAAATAGAAGAAGTAACAAATACTACTGAAGAAGTAGAAGTTCCTGAATCAATTGTGACACAGCACGAAGAGCATCCAGACCGTTTTGGTCATACGCCAGAATCGGAAGTAGAGAATATCGCTGCCGAACATCAGACAATTGAGACACCTGAATCTGACGATGCACAGGATGAAGTAATTGCTACAGAAAATAGCTCAGCACCTAAAGAAATCAATACCTTGGAGGTACCAGAAACGGTTATTCCACTAAATGAACCTTCGAGCCGTTTTTCTCTTAGGTCGCAAACAGAGGAAGCTAAAACATACATCAATTTAGAAGAGGAAGCTAAAAAAGAAGAACCTGTAATTGAGGCCCCTGCATTTATCAAAGAGCAACACGCAGAGCATCCTAACCGTTTTGGTCACGACCCAATTGAACATGGAGACGAAACGCGACAAGGTATGTCTACCTGGTTGATGATTACAATTGCAGTGTTAGCTTTGGTTGTTATTGCAGCAATAACCTATTTGGTTAAACCAGAATTATTTACAGGTGAAACAACTGAAGCTGTAAAGCCCGCACAAGTAATTGTCGATTCGCCGAAGGTTGTTGTTGATACCCTAAAAGCAAAACAGGATTCTATAGCTAAAACAGATAGCATTTTAAAAGCCAACCAGGTTCAGAAAAAAGCAGATACGGTTAAAAAAGTGGATGCAAAGCCTGTAGCCAAGCCTACTGTAGAAGCACCAAAAGAAAATAAAATTGTACCAAACACTGGTCCTTCTACGTTTTACGTTATTGCAGCATCTTTTCAATCAGAGAAAAAAGCACTTGTGTTTATCAAGCAAATGGAAAAAATTGGTTTAAATGCCGAAATCGCAAAAGTACCTGGCCGTTTAAAAAAGGTAAGTATAGCGAGTTTCACAACTGAAAAGGAAGCTAAAGAACAGAAAGATATTTTACAGAAAAAACTAAAGGGAAAAGGATATTTCGTACAACAAAAATCTAACAACACACAACCATAATGATAACTTTATTAATTCAGGACACCACACAAGCATTACAAGACACAGCAAATGCGGTTAACCAAGCAGTAACACAGCCACAGCCAGAACTACATTTTATCGATCTGCTTTTTAAAGGCGGCCGGGTAATGGTTCCATTGGCTTTTTTAGCATTGTTAGCCTTAGTTATTTTCTTTGAACGTTATTTAACCATTAAAAAAGCAACCAAAGACGAATCGAACCTAATGGGTCAGATCAGGTCATATATCCAATCTGGAAATTTGGAGGGTGCAATGTCGCTTTTAAGAAATAATAACTCTCCCCTTTCGCGCATGTTGCAAAAAGGTTTAAAACGCATTGGTCGCCCGATTAAAGATATTGAAGGTGCCATCGAAAACGTTGGTAAATTGGAAGTTTCTAAATTAGAGAAGAACATCAGCATATTGGGTATTGTTGCAGGTATTGCGCCAATGCTTGGTTTCGTAGGTACAATTGTGGGAGTAATTACCATTTTCCACCAGGTATCAATAAAAGGTGCGATTGAAATTGGAACTATCTCTGGCGGTTTATACACTAAAATGATTACTTCTGCAACCGGATTAATTATTGGTATTATCGCTTACGTGCTCTATCACATTTTAAACATTATGGTCGAAAAAATCATCCTTAAAATGGAAACCGATGCAATTGATTTTATTGATTTACTAGAAGAACCAGGCAAATAATGAATTTACGCAAAAGAACAAAAGGATCGGTAGAAGTACATACTTCAGCGTTGAACGATATTATGTTCTTCCTGATGCTGTTTTTCTTATTGGCCTCTGCAGTGGTAAATCCTACTGTGGTTAAATTATTGTTGCCACAATCATCAAGCGGTCAGCAATCTACAGCGAAGAAAGCAGTTACGGTTACGATAGACGAAAACCTTAAATATTTCGTTGAAAAAAAACCAGTTAGCATTGAAGAATTAGAACCAACTTTGGCATCATATCGAAAACTGGCACCAGATATGACCATTCTTTTATATGTATCGCGTAACGTAACTTATCAGGATGGATTTGTGGTAAACGATATTGCCAATAAATTAAAATTAAAACTTGTTGTAGCCGTTGAGCCTAAAAAATAATGAACTACAAAGCACAAAACGTACCTAACGAGGAAAATAACTACCCTAAGGCCATTGCCATAGCAAGCGGAATTATGGGCTTTTTATTATTGATCAGCTTTTTTATCGTGATTGGTTCTTTCCAGCCACCTGAAGAAGTAGGTATGGGTGGTATGGTTGTAAATTACGGAACTTCAGCAGAAGGAATGGGTGATGATTATACCAGCATTGAAGAGCCATCGGCAGATCCGAATGCCAATGGCAAAGCACCTGATAAGGTAACGCCGGAAGAAAAAGTAACCCCAACAACCTCCACCGAAAATACTGAAAAAGAAATTCAGACACAAAATACGGAAGATGCCATTGCCGTAAATACCAAACCTACAAAACCGACTACTGCGGCACCAACTCCGGTAACTGAAGATAAGCCATCTAAACCGGTGATTAACCAAAATGCGCTTTACAAAGGGAAAAAGAATACCGGCCAAGGGCAGGGAGATGGAACTGGAAAAACACCAGGAAACCAGGGTGATAAAGATGGCGACCCATTGGCGTCTAATTATGGAGAAGGTGGTTCCGGAAATGGCAATGTACAATTATCACTGGCAAGCAGAAAATTCATCGATATTCCAAGGATACAGGATGACGGGCAAAGTGCGGGAAAAATTGCTGTTCAGATCCGGGTTGACAAAAATGGTAAGGTGGTTCAGGCCCGCGCAGGTGCAAAAGGCACTACCTTATCTGATTTAGCACTTTGGCGGAAATGCGAACAGGCGGTATTGGGCGCAAGTTTAAACAAATTAGAATCAGCACCCGATGTACAAACCGGGATTGTAATGTTCAACTTTAAAGTGAAATAAAAAATATCCATGGTCTTTATTATTTGTGCTGTCAGATATTACTATCTGACAAAAGACTTATTTCAGATCTGGTAATCAATAATGGAATTCTTCAATAAACGATTATTCTCAATTATAACCTAATACCAGTCAGATGGTAACATCTGACTGCACATCTACCATGATGTGTGTCACATAGACCATCAAAATGAATTAAAGACTTCCGAAGTTTCCCCAATGCACAACCCTCTTAAACTTCGGAAGAAATCTGCTCATTTCGTTTCATAATAACTCCAGTCAACTTATATTTGATGCATATTATGAACTACCAACAAACGCTTGATTTTTTATACAGTAAACTCCCCATGTTTACCCGGGTTGGCGCGTCTGCTTTCAAAAAAGATTTAACCAATACGATCATTCTTTGCGGAGCTTTGGATAATCCACAGGATAAATTTAAAAGCATCCACGTGGCGGGTACAAATGGAAAAGGATCAACCTCGCACATGCTTGCTTCGGTACTACAGGCTCAGGGATATAAAACAGGATTGTACACCTCTCCCCATTTGAAAGATTTCCGCGAACGCATCCGCATCAATGGAAAAATGATGAGTAAAACTGAAGTCGTATCGTTCGTAAAAAATCAACAAAAATTGATCGAAAAAACCGAGCCTTCATTTTTCGAGGTCACCGTTGCCATGGCATTCGATCATTTTGCCAAACACGAGGTAGATGTGGCTGTAATTGAAGTGGGTTTAGGTGGAAGGTTAGATTCGACCAATATCATTACCCCGCAAATTTCGGTCATCACTAATATTAGCCTAGATCACATGAATATGCTGGGCAATACACTTACTGAAATTGCTCGTGAAAAGGCAGGCATTATTAAAAAAAATATTCCGGTTGTAATCGGCGAAACACATGAAGAATCTGCTCCAGTTTTTATTAGTAAGGCAGAAGAATTAGGTGCTCCAATTGTTTTTGCCGATGCGAAGTTAAGGGCTCAGGATTTTAAGATCAGGAACAATAAACTTTCTCTATCTGTTTATCAGAATAGTGAAATTAAATACAAGGATCTTCAAAGTGATCTTACCGGCGTTTATCAGCACAAAAATATTTTAACGGTTTTAGAAACTCTAGCTGTACTTAACGAGAAAACGGAAATTAAAATCGATCAGTCAAGTATCTATAAAGGGCTAAATCTGGTTAAAAAACAAACAGGTTTACAGGGGCGTTGGCAAACTTTGAGCAGAAATCCTTTAGTGATCTGTGATACCGGCCATAATGAAGCTGGCATTGCCGAGGTAATTAAAAACATCGCACAAACCCCTTATCAAAACCTACATGTTGTCTTTGGTATGGTTAAGGACAAAGATATTTCGAAAGTTTTATCCCTGATGCCTAAAAATGCGACTTATTATTTCTGCAAGCCAGATTTAGAACGCGGTTTGGCAGCAGATGAACTTAAAAAACAGGCCGCAACATTTAATCTAAATGGAAACAGTTATGCATCGGTAGCCGAAGCAAAAGAAAAGGCTCTTCAATCTGCCGATTCAAAAGATCTGATTTTTATTGGCGGAAGCACATTTGTAGTGGCCGAAGCGATATAAGCAAAGGAGATAAACAACATTTATCCCCTTTGCTTAAATTTAATTACTGTGCTTCCAATAGCCATTGCTGATTTGGTGATCCAGCACTACCATTCATACTATACTGCACAATCTTGGTACCACTGCTTGTACTACTACCTGGGTTGTCGAGAACATAATGGTTAGAAAGATTACTCTGGATTACATATTTATTAGCGCCAACAGGAATTAAATTCCAATTTTGATTTGCCCCATTTGTAACGGTGTACTGAATGATATTTCCATTTAATGCCTGCGTGCCCCCTGCAATATCCAATGCTTTATTGCTATTGGCATTAACAACAACATAACTTGTCCCTTGCGTGTTAAACTTCCATTTTTGACCATTTCCGGTGGCACTGGTACTTTGAACTAAAAAGGTGCTATTAGCTATGCTGTTATTTTCTATGGCGAGATAAAGCCCGCTCGCAGCATTTTTTATCTTATACCAGATACTTCCCGAAATAGCATTGGTAACCGGCACCGTTAATGGCGCCGAATTCTGGTTAAAAATATCGGTTAGGGTAATTCTAACTGAATAAGTACCTGTGCCTAGGCTGCTGGTAATAGTCACAGATCTTTTTTGCGGCAATACCTCATTTACAGTACTAACTACATTACCTGATGAATTCAATAATTCAATTTTTGAAGAAAGTTGAGGGCTTTTAAGCTGATTATTTATCCAGTTTACCGTAACCGTATTACCGTTGGCAACAGCTGTTGCAGATTGTACCTCTCCAATTGTTAATGTTGGTGCAGTACCCTGATTGCTTTGTGCCGGAAGGCTCAATGTTCTTCCTGTACCAAAACCGGCGCTCGGTTGAGTATTTCCTCCATGTTCCATAAAATAGGCATCTTCTGTAGTATCATAGCCTGAATTAAAAGACCTATCATAAATCCCGTTTCTACCCTCATCTCCTGCATTGGCACTAAAACTTCTACTGGTATGTTTTTCCCATGTATTACTCGTATTTAAGTTCCAGCAATCCTTAAAAAATGCTTTTCTAACAAACCTTCCATCATAATCAGGGTTAGTTCCAACCCAGTTTTCTAAGAACGCATCGTTACTCGAACCCAGGAAAGTGGTGCGTTCAGGAATAGCCAATGTACTCGTATGAAACCAGATACCACTCGATTGATTTTGGATAAAAGTACCGATATATAGTTTTCCATCTCGTTTCCATGCCCTTAAGGCAATATTATACCAGGTATTAAGCGCCCATTGGTAAGGATTAATTGTTTTATATCCATCGCCCTCTCCTCCAAATCTACTGCTAATGGTTTGTGCACCGGTATAAGCCACTTCTGAATAGATCCCCCCAGAAGTATTTGGATCCCATAATGAGGATATAAGGATATTTGGTGTTCCAAAAGAATTATCAGGTGTTTGCTGTAAGCCTGCATAGCCGCCTGAATAATTATGCACAGAAAAATATTCGGCATAGGCAGATTGCGTAATTTTTATTTTATGTAGTTTAGCAATAGCATCAGAAGGAAAAGAAAAATATAGATGTTCTGATGGAGCAGCATTTTCTCCGCTTACAAGAGCTGTATTTACCGAACTCTTTTTGGGTATCGATAGTTGGGTATTTTCAGCAATAATGCTTTTCTGACAAGACAGAATGCTAAATAACAAGATAATCCAAGCCGGTAACAACCAGGAAAAAGTAGTTAATGGTTTCATAGTTTTTTAAGGTTAGGTATTAATTATAATTGACTATTAAAACTACCAATTAAACAATGCTGTTATTATTTTTTGTCTACACAAACGATTGAGTGTCCTTCTGGGCTTCAAACAATTCATTTAACACCCTAAAAATGAGAATACTAACACCATTTTAATATTTTACAAACTTCAAACTCAAAGTAACAAACCAATTAACCTCTTTTTGACCTGTATCAATAAGACAAACGTTTGCGCATAATTAATCCTACATACATAGATTAGCGTGTAATTTACATTGGTTTCTAAATCTTTACATAAACTTCAAAATATCTTCACTTAAAAGTTATTACTTTAGCCCTTTAACTAAAACACAATGAAGAAAATATCCTGTCTAATCTTTTCCATTTCTATTTTTTCGATCGCACTCACTTCAGCCCAGACTAAAAAAACTATTACAGCACAGCCTAAAGCATTTCCTGCCGAGGTGGCCCGCCCTAAATTGGTGGTTGGCTTAGTGGTTGATCAAATGCGCTGGGATTATTTATACCGCTACTATAACCGCTATACCAATGGTGGCTTTAAAAGATTAATCAATGAAGGTTTTTCTGTGGAAAATACTTTTATTCCTTATACACCGACTTATACAGCATGTGGCCACACCTGCATTTATACAGGTTCAGTTCCGGCTGTTCATGGTATTATCGGTAATGATTGGTACGATCCTGAAAGCAAAAAGAATGTGTATTGTACAGAGGATTCTTCTGTATCTACTGTCGGGAGTACCCCTTCTTCTGAGGGAAATATGTCGCCGAAAAACATGTTAACCACTACCATTACCGATGAATTGAGATTAGCTACGAATTTTAGAGGTAAAGTAATTGGTATTTCATTAAAAGACAGGGGTTCGATTCTTCCTGCTGGCCACGCGGCAAATGCAGCATATTGGTATCAGGGTAGCACCGGAAACTGGATTACCAGTACTTATTACATGAAAGAAGTGCCAACATGGATTGCCGATTACAATAAATTGAAGTTAGCGAACAAGTTCTACACAAAAAACTGGGAAACATTGTATCCAATAAATACTTATGTAAACAGTACCGCAGATGAGAAAGCATACGAAGGTAAATCGAATACCTTCCCACACCAGCTTACCCAAAACATTGATAAAAATTTCGATGCCATCAGAAGTACTCCTTATGGCAATACCATCACGTTAGATCTTGCTAAATTAGCGATCCTTTCTGAAGATTTAGGGCAAGATAACATTACCGATTTCTTAGCAGTAAGCTGCTCATCTACTGATTATGTTGGTCACGCTTATGGTCCAAATTCGGTAGAAGCAGAAGATACCTATTTGCGTTTGGATAAAGATTTCGAAGAGTTTTTCAATTACCTGGATAAAAAAGTAGGTAAAGGAAACTATACTGTATTTTTAACTGCCGATCATGGTGCTGCTCATGTACCAGGTTTTATGCAGGAGAACAAATTACCTTCGGGCGTAGTAAGTGACCGTGATATTGCCAACAAACTAAATGCTTACTTAAATGATAAATTTAAAGTAAACAATGTGGTTTTAAGATCTCAGAACAACCAGATCATTTTCGATCACGATAAAACCGATAAAGGTGACGTGAGTTTCGATGTGATTAAATCGGCATCTGTTGAATTCTTAAAAAGATTAGACGGTTTCCAAAATGCAGTTGATATTGCTAAAATATCGCAAAGCACACTTCAGGAAATCCAGAAAAAGATGATTACTAATGGATACAATGCCCGTAGAAGCGGTGATATCTACTATGTTTTACAACCAAACTGGTTTAACGGTAGCAGCACAGGTACCACGCACGGAAACTGGAACCCATACGATTCTCACATTCCGCTGGTTTTTATGGGCTGGGGAATCAAGTCAGGCGCAACAAACAAAACTCATTACATGACCGATATTGCACCAACGCTAGCTGCGCTGCTCCATATTCAGATGCCAAATGGTAATGTTGGTGAACCGATCACAGAGATTACAAACAAATAATTCAAGGAAACTATGCTCACCAGCATAGTTTTTTTGTTTTAATGAAGTCGTCATCTCGACTGGAACGCAGTGGAATGGAGAGATCTATCATCATAGATTTCTCGACTCCGCTCGAAATGACGGTAGCTTGAGGTAGGCATATACATCAAATTCTCATTCATCAATATTGATTTTATACATAATTCAAACTCGAAATGACGATAGCTTGCTAAAATTTCCAATTTCCCCTATTTAGGTCATGTCAACATACACCGCAACTAAGCTAACACCCATGCTCGAATCGCATGATATGCAAGCAACATTAAAGTTTTATACAGCAGTTTTAAACTTCACTTGCAATGTAAAACTCGATGACCTAAGTTGGTTAACCCTCCGAAAAGACGAGATCGAAATCATGTTTTGTACCCCAAATAAGCATCGCAATAGCCCTAAATCAATGATGAGCGGTTCACTTTACATCAATACAAACGAGGTCACTACACTCTGGGAAAGTTTAAAAGATCAATGTGAAATCTGTTACCCGCTCGAAGATTTTGACTATGGCATGAGGGAGTTTGCCATTTACGATAATAACGGTTATTTACTGCAATTCGGGCAGGATTTATAGCTGAACCAAAAGCCATAACGGTATAGGGTATTCGCCATTTAAACTGCTTATTTTAGTACATTTGCATACCAAATATATTTGGACAAGGATTGGCTTTTTGAGCACACTGATCCTTTAAATCCTATTGTATGCAACAAGTAGAAATCTATAAGCCTAAAAATAAAATCCGTTTTGTAACCGCTGCTTCACTTTTCGACGGACACGATGCCACCATTAACATCATGCGCCGTATTCTTCAATCTTCAGGTGCTGAAGTCATCCATCTAGGTCACAATAGATCGGTTGATGAAGTGGTAAACTGTGCCATTCAGGAAGATGTTCAGGGTATTGCAATGACTTCCTATCAAGGCGGACACATTGAATACTTTAAATACATGTACGATCTCCTGCAAGAAAGAGGATCTGGCCATATTAAAATATTTGCAGGTGGCGGTGGCGTAATCTTACCTTCAGAGATAGAAGAACTCCAGGCTTACGGAATTGCTAAAATCTACTCTCCGGATGATGGCCGCAAGATGGGTTTGCAGGGTATGATCAATGATATGCTAGTCCAGACCGATTTCATCACCAAAGCCAGCATCACTAACGAGCTCGAAACTATTCCTACAAAAGATATTAAAGCCATTGCCGGGGCCATTACCGTTGCAGAAAATGATCCCGAAGGTGTACAGAAATTTGTAGATGAATTAAAAAAACTATCCAAAAACAACACCGCTCCTATTTTAGGCATCACCGGAACGGGAGGAGCCGGAAAATCATCACTGGTAGATGAGCTTGTACGCCGTTTCCTGGTAGAAGTGAAAGATAAAACCTTAGCGATTATCTCTGTCGATCCTTCAAAAAGAAAAACCGGAGGCGCTTTACTGGGCGATCGTATCCGGATGAATGCCATCAATAACCCGAGGGTTTACATGCGTTCTTTAGCCACCCGGCAGGCCAACCTTGCATTATCTAAAAACGTACAGGAAAGTATCGATATCTGTAAAGCTGCAGGTTACGATTTAATTATTGTAGAAACCTCAGGAATTGGCCAGTCAGATACCGAAATTACCGAACACTGTGATGTTTCCCTATACGTAATGACCCCAGAATTTGGTGCAGCTACACAATTAGAGAAAATCGACATGTTGGATTTTGCCGATCTGGTAGCCATTAACAAATTTGATAAAAGAGGTGCATTAGATGCACTGAGAGATGTGCGCAAGCAATACAAGCGCAACCACAATATTTTTGATGCGAAGGATGATGAAATTCCTGTTTATGGAACTATGGCATCACAATTTAATGATCCGGGCATGAATAACCTATTTGTTGCCTTAATGGAGAAGATCAGGATAAAAACCGGAACGGATTTTAAAGCCAAAATGGAACTCACCTCCGATCAATCAGAGAAAATTTACATCATCCCCCCCGATCGCATCCGCTATTTGGCAGAAATTGCCGAAGCAAGCCAAACGTACAACGAATGGGTAGATAAACAGGCAGCGATAGCCAGAAAAATGTACCAATTGAAAGGTGTGATTGATTTACTAAGTGATAATAATTCCCCTGTCACAGAAGGATGTTCACAGGAAGAAATACTAACAAACTTAAATGCAACCTATACTTTCTTCGAAGAACAATTAGATGGCGAATGCAAACGTATATTGCGCCAATGGCCAGATATCAAAAGAGCTTACAAAGAAGAGTTTTTCATTTATAAAGTCCGCGATAAAGAGATTAAACAACCCTTATTTTACGAATCACTTTCAAAACTGAATATCCCTAAAGTTTCACTACCGAGATATGAAGATTGGGGCGATATTTTAAGATGGTTGTTAACCGAAAACCTTCCAGGCGAATTTCCATATGCAGCAGGTGTATTCCCGTTAAAAAGAGAAGGAGAAGATCCTACACGGATGTTTGCTGGAGAAGGTGGTCCAGAAAGAACAAATAAACGTTTTCACTATGTTTCTTTAGGTCAGCCAGCGCACCGCTTATCTACTGCTTTCGATTCTGTTACTCTTTACGGAGAAGATCCGCACATCCGTCCCGATATTTATGGAAAAATCGGAAACTCGGGTGTAAGTATTGCCACTTTAGATGATGCTAAAAAACTGTATTCAGGTTTTGATCTTTGTGCGCCATCCACTTCGGTATCTATGACCATTAACGGCCCAGCGCCAATGTTACTGGGTTTTTTCATGAATGCTGCGATCGATCAGCAATGCGAAAAATACATTATCGAAAATGAGTTAACAGAAGAAGTTCAGGCCAAAATTGATTCAATCTATAAAGCAAAAAATATACCGCGACCAACCTATAAAGGTGCTTTACCAGAAGGAAACAATGGCTTAGGTTTAATGCTTTTGGGCCTTACCGGAGATCAGGTTTTACCTGCGGATATTTATGCGCAGATCAGGGCTAAAGCCATCAGCTCGGTTAGAGGAACCGTTCAGGCCGATATTTTAAAGGAAGATCAGGCGCAAAATACCTGTATATTTTCTACAGAATTTGCCCTGAGAATGATGGGCGATATCCAGAAATACTTCATTGATGAAAAAGTGAGGAACTTCTACTCGGTATCTATTTCGGGCTATCATATTGCAGAAGCGGGTGCTAATCCCATCTCGCAACTTGCCTTTACCTTAAGTAATGGATTTACATTTGTAGAATATTATTTGAGCAGGGGCATGCATATCGATGATTTTGCCCCTAACCTATCTTTCTTTTTCTCCAATGGAATCGATCCAGAATATGCCGTTATCGGTCGCGTAGCCAGAAGAATCTGGGCCAAAGCAATCAAAAACAAATACAAGGGGAATGATCGCTCACAGAAACTTAAATACCATATCCAAACTTCCGGCCGTTCGTTACATGCCCAGGAAATCGACTTTAATGATATCCGTACTACTTTACAGGCCCTTTATGCCATTTACGATAACTGTAATTCGCTACATACCAATGCTTACGATGAAGCCATTACTACACCTACTGAAGAATCAGTTAGGAGAGCAATGGCCATTCAGTTGATCATCAACAGAGAATTGGGCTTGGCCAAGAACGAGAACCCATTGCAGGGCGCCTTTATCATTGAAGAATTAACCGATCTGGTAGAAGATGCTGTGCTTGCAGAATTCAAACGCATCAACGATCGTGGTGGTGTTTTAGGTGCGATGGAAACGATGTACCAGCGTGGAAAAATCCAGGAAGAAAGTCTGTATTACGAAACGCTTAAACACACAGGCGAATATCCAATTGTTGGGGTAAATACCTTTTTAAATAAGAATGGTTCACCTACCATTGTTCCAGGCGAAGTAATCCGTGCTACGGAAGATGAAAAACAATATCAGATTTCGGCATTGCAAAAATTTCAGGACCGTAATGCAGACCGTGCACCAGATCTCTTAAAACAACTTCAAAAATCGGCTATAGCTGGCGATAACATTTTTGAGCAACTGATGGAAGTATGCAAAATATGTTCGTTAGGACAGATCAGCAAGGCACTTTACGAAGTTGGTGGCCAATATAGAAGAAACATGTAATAAAAAAGCCCTTATCAAATTGATAGGGGCTCATATAATTTTAATTAAGATTCAAATATTTAACCAGCAATCCAGCTAAATTTATAATCTATAGTTGGGTTTTTCATTCTTTCGGCAACACGTAATAAACGCGAAGGTAAAGCCATAATATAATCGCGGGCTTTTTCACCAGCTTCATTTAAATCGCGCATACCCTCAATTTTCCAGTCTTCAATCAACTGTTGCATAATTTCAACATAGTCTATGGCAGTGTAAACACCTAAACGTTGCGCAGCATCTGTAAAGTGACCGAATGTTTGACCAATTTTCAAACCTACCTCACGTAAGAAATGGGCTGGCATTACAATTTTCTTGCGCATCATATCTTCAAAAGCCAACATTGCTTCGTTAGGATCGACCTCAAAAATACGGTTCATGAAATCTTTATAAGCTTTTGCATGTCTGGCCTCGTCTGACGCAATTACACCACACATTCTAGACAATAATGTATCACCGTCTTTTTTAGCCAAAGAAGCTACCCTTCTGTGCGATACATTGGTAGCCAATTCCTGAAAAGAAGTATAGATAAAATTACGGTATGGATCATGACCAGTACCAATATCGAAACCATCAGCAATAAGATACTGCGTAGAAATTTCCATTTGGCGCATGTCTACACGGCCGGATAGGTATAAATATTTATTTAACAAGTCACCATGACGGTTTTCCTCAGCAGTCCAATGGCGAACCCATTTCATCCAGCCACCTTCTTCGTCCCTACTATGTCCGTCAACCATAGCTAACCACGATTCGTATGTTGGTAAAGCTTCTTCAGTAATGGTATCGCCAATTAAAACGGCCACTAAATCGTAAGAAAGATCTTTTGCGTTATCCCTCAAAATTCTCACATCTTGATAAAATGTTTCACTCGTAGAATCTGGTAAAAAATCAGAAGGTTGCCAGTTGGTATCGATCGGTTTCAAATAAGTTCCCATCGACTCCAGCATATATTTTTCAATATGCAACATTACTTCCCTTCTTTTATCTGCAAAAAAACTCATTACTTATACTTATATTTTTGTTAAAAACAAAGATAACCAAATATTGTGGCAAACCTTATGATATTAACATATTTAGCGTTAAATCAGTTTTAATTGTGGCTGAAATTATCAACATTGGCACAAACGGTTTTATTTATTGTACATAAAGCGTTTATGGAAGAATATAGAACACTTATTCATGGGTTTATTATTAGGAGCGCAATAGCAGCAATATATAGGTTGGGTCCTGTCCTGCTGTAGGCTGCAATCCTTTTGGGAAACCCTTGGGGATAAACAATCTACCGCTGCCCAAAAGGGATTTCCGCTACCATCAGGGCTATTGAACATCGG
>Ga0163161_10000314_pt1 | contig 41729 bp, 44 predicted proteins | sample S45metaG_FD_129847 | JGI IMG/M metagenome (GOLD analysis project Ga0163161, IMG submission 129847) | Switchgrass rhizosphere microbial communities from Kellogg Biological Station, Michigan, USA - S4-5 metaG | ecosystem: Host-associated > Plants > Roots > Rhizosphere > Soil | place: USA... | reverse complement strand
GCGGTCTGGCGGGCGTTTTCCGTCCCGCACTTGGCCCCGTAGCTCAGCTGGATAGAGCGTCCCCCTCCTAAGGGGAAGGTCGCCCGTTCGAATCGGGCCGGGGTCACCAAAATCAATGGCTTACATTCAGCGGTAGGCTGGGTGCCTGCCGTAAATCGCTCCATTTCAGACGCGTTCTGGCACAGTTGGCACAGTGCATACGTTGGGGGGCGAGTATGGGGTCCAAGCTATTTGAGCAGCCGAGGCAGAAGCTGCATCGCGCCGAAGAGCACATCCGCGAAGTTGAACGCGCCGTACCCGCATACTTCGCTGGGGATTGGTGTTCTCGTAAGCTGACAGAAAATTCGGAAGGCAGCTACGAATTATCTGTAGTCATGCATGGGCAACCAGCCGGGCTGGAAGTAGTGCTTGGGGACGCGGTGCATAACCTCCGGGCCTCACTTGATCTACTTGCCGTCGAAGTGGTGGCGTTGAACGGAGGGGCTTCCAAAGACGTTTACTTCCCCTTCGCCGACAAAGCGGAGAACTTGGGGGCGGTCATTAAAAAACGGAATTGGGGCCGCGCTGATCCACAGGACATTGAGATCGTCAGAGAGTTGCGTCCTTACAGGGGTGGCAATCACCTGTTGAGATCACTGCATGATCTAGACATCCAAGACAAGCACGTCTCACTTATTGTGAACGACGCATGGCTCTCATCGGGAGGTGTTCGCGTAAAGCAGGATGAGGACGGAAAGCCTGTGGGATTCGATGAGCAGAGGCTGGAGCTGGAACTGGACCCGACGACGAGTCCCAGTGCGGCTTTCGTCTTCCCGGACAACAGTGCGTTTCCTGGTGAAGAGGTGACGGACGTTTTGCATCGGCTAGCTAACCTCGTGGCCGGCATTGTTGATAAGTTCGAAGCTCGTCACAGAATGCCGATGTCCTAGAAGCGCAATTTCGCGACCGCGCCATCGTCCCAGTCGGGAGTGAGGTGAGCGTAGTACTTTTCGGTCGTACCGTAGTCAGCATGCCCGGCAAGGATCTGTACGCGGCGAAGCGGGACGCCGCCCATAACCATATGAGCGCAGAAGGTGTGGCGAAGCCTATGCAGATGGCCGCCAATTTCGGCTCGCGCAGAGTCTTTTTTGAACCAGTCCGACAACGTGTCTTTGTGCATCGGGACCAGTGGATCTGGAAGGTGGCGAAGCGCCCATCTGGCGTAGCGGTTTAGGGGAACTTCCTGCCACTTGCCCGACTTGGTCCGCCCGGCGCCAGTCTCGTCGGGGTCACTCTCGACAAAGAGGCGGCCGGCGACCACCGAGATTTTCTCCAGCCCGATGACTTCGCCTCGGCGCAGCCCCGTGTGAGCCATGAACAACCACAGCGGGGCGCGCGCTGGGTTGGCCCGGTATAGTCGCCGCATCGCGGCTCGATCATAGAACTTGACCGCTACGCTCCGTACGCCGCGCGGTGCCTTGACCAACTTGGCGGACTGGGTGGCCGTCGCGGTGGGCCCACTCGCAGCGCTGGCGACCACGGCGGTTGCAGTTATGGCTTACAAGTCGTCTATCCGTGCAGTCGGCATCGCGGAAGAGGCGAAGGGGATCGCTGCGCAACAGCAACGATGAGGCAGTGAAGACGCGAGAGGCGAACGCTCGAATCATTGGCCGGCTTCTGCTTCATGAAGTCAGCGCTCTCCCGGTTCGCATTGAGAAGCTCCGGAAGCGTATGGAGGTCGCACTCGACGGAGACCCGCGCGGAGCTTTGAAGCTCCTGCACACCAGCGGGGAACTGAGTGTGCCGCTGCTGCCGAACGCCGAACGGGTCGAGGACAGGATTCATACTCTTCCTGACCTGGTCGGCGCTGATTTGGCCACGATGATCAGCCATGCGCGTGACTTGGTGGCCGCCGCAAAAAGGCTGAAGGACGCGATCGTGGTCCATGAGCCGACCGCCATCGGGAGTCGGACGACCTACCATTTCGTGGGCAACCCCAAGCAACCTGAAGAACTCCTCGAACACCTGAAATTCATCGAAGCTCTCGCCACCAGCTTCGCAAGCAAGTTCCAAGCGTTTGTGGCTCAAGCGGGTCAGCGGACGAAGAGGTTGACCGGTAAGCGGACATCCCTACTCATGCCGCCGCCCCTATCCCAACCAAGTCGATCTCGGCCACGAGGTCGCGGAGAGGGGGGTAGGTGGCGCGCAGACCGACGGCAACATCTGCGCACGTGTGGTGCGTCAGGGGGAAGTTGAAGGAGCGGGAGCCATCAGCCATTGGTGCATTCCTTGATTTCTGCGACGGCGGGGACGCGCACGCGCAGGTTGCGCGGCGGCTTGACGGTGGCCAGGGTGGTAGGCGGGCTGATCGCCCGTTCAGGCGCTCTCTCTTCCACGCGACAGGAGGAGGGCGTAAAGTGCGGCGGCCAATTCAGCAAATCGTCTCGATGACACCGACCACCTCGCGCCGGACCCTCCGCGGAACTCTTTCCGGGCACGCTTTCGTCGTGTCCGTCATGGAGGTCGGAGCGGGGGGCTACGAGTACAGTGTTACGGTCGATGGGCAGCCGATTCCTTCCAAGAAGGCCGGGCGAATCCTGAGCAAGGGTGACGCGCTCCAGCTCGGCGTTGCCGCTGCCGAAATCCACATTGGCGCGCTCCCTCGCGGCTAAGGATTGCGCCGCAGGCATGGTGGTATTAGCCATTGCCCACCCCGCTCGGATCGTGCGTGCCCTGGCTGATACGCACCCCCGGCGCTGCATCGCGCTTCTGATCGGCCGGGAAGCCCAGCGCCTGCTCCACCAGCAGCAACGTGCGTTCGCGGCACTGGTTGAAACCTTGGCGCCACGCTTGCCCGGGCGTCAGGTCATCGAACGGCCCACCAAGCTGTTCGCTGACCGGAGCAATTTCCGTCATCACCGGGACGGAGCGGATGCGCGATGCGAGCGAGTTCGTGCCCGTCGCCGGCGTGGGGCAGTTGCCGCTGTTCGCGGTCGACGTGCAGGCGCGCATCATTGTGCCGCTCTGGGATAACGCGCCCGAGGGGGTGAGGCGACGTTCCTTGGCGGAGGTGAAGGCCGAACTTTCCCGCAATCAACGCATCCTGCGACCGCTGCTGGGCAAGCTGCGAAAGGGGGAGGGGCTGGTGGTTCTGCCGTATGGCGACAGCAACTTCGCCCAGATGGGGGGGGCATGCAGCCTCGCCGCAGTGCGATCGACGGCCAACACCCAGTTCCACGACCGGACCAAGGACATCAACGGCCTGTTGGCGACTCCACCGTATGGCGCCGACGTGCTGGCGACCGTGCCGACGTACGACAACGGCGACGGCGCGGTCGCGGTGCACACCCGCTTCGGCATGGTGTGGGAGCTGATCAGGGCGATGGAGGCGGCATACGGCGGCCCGGTGACCATGCGTAACCGCAGCATCCCCGGCACCACCTCGGCCACCTCCACTTATCAGGGGCAGGACAGCGTGCGGCTGGGTGCGGCGGTGGCTGACGTAACCGCCGGCGATCTGGTCATCATCGGTTTCGGCCAGAACGAGCTCGGCCAGGCCACCACTCGCGCCAACGTCATCGCGATCTGTCAGGCATTCCAGGCGGCCGGCGCCGCGGTGCTGGTCGTGGGGTGCTTCCGGCCGAACGCAAACGATCTGCATGCCAGCCACGCCAACGGCAACTGGTGATACACCCAGCGTGCATTGCGCGAGGCTGCATAAGCCTGCGGGGCAGCGTATGTGTCCACGGAGTTGCTGTACGACGACGCGGTGCCTGGTGCGCTGGGCCTGTCGGCAAACGATTTCAGCGCTGGGACGCTGGATGTCCATCCGGGGCCGCGAGAGCATCGCCATCTGGGCGCCCGTCTCGCATTCTGGTTGGATTGAAAGGGTGGCTAGCCTACGACTGCCGGGCACCCTTCACGCGACTGCAGTGAGCAGTTCCTCGCTGTTGTTACGCGGGGGTGTCACCGCGCAGCTTGCGCGGTAGGCGTCCTAACGAAGAGTGCGCAGGATGAGATAAACAAGACCGGCGCAAAATGTCAGAGCTGATACTCCAAGAAGCAGAAGCATCTCCCACTGCTTGAACTTACGCCGAGAATCTACGTAGTTTTCCTGGCTTCGCTGCACTCCATCCTCCAACTGGCCGGCGTTGGAGATCTCGAATTTATCTTTGCTCATTTCTTCACCTGCTAGCTTTGGAGTTCATCTCTTTGGTGTAGGAGCGGCATCCCTCAATCAAAGACTACGATTTCTTTCGATACGCGCTGGCCACCCCGGGGAGGTGAAGGACCTTTCATTTTCTATCGATCAATAGAACTTTCAAGAAGATGAATACACGATTGTGGGGGTCTGATCAATACGCGCCAATCATCGGCCGAGGTCAGTAGGTGTGAGCTGATTCGGGATGAGTCAAGAGGGTTGAAGCCGAACGCTTCAGGCCGTGAACGTTCCATCGTCGCAGCCCTTTCGACTACCGGCCGTATCCTTCCGGCCATGCACCCTCCTGACTTCCGATGGCGATCAGTGGCCAGCCGCCCCGACGGGCTGCCGGACGCGCTTCTTTGCGATGGCGTTGAGGTGTTGCGGCTGAACCAGCGCGTGGACGATTACGTGTGGTGGGTCTGCGTTGATGGGCATGTCCCCTGCGAGCGGATGAAGGACAGGGTATGCACGAGCTACGAGCAGGGCGTCACCGGCTCGGAGCTTTGGGCGATCCGGCACCAGGACCGTCTGCGCCTTGAGGTGCAGCAGCAGCGCAGACTGCGCGAGGCCTTGAAGCTGGGCTCAAGGCTGCCCCGCCAGAGCTTAAGTACGGTGGCGCACCGCTTCGCTGATCTGCTCCTTGATGATTCCTAGGCCCTGGTGGAGAACCGCTTGATACATCGGATCCGGGCTGGGGCTGGTGATTGAGCAGCTTTGGTCGTTATTTTTGTTGATCTTCCCCGACCTTGACATGGTAGGGGTCACCGTTGATTGTCACCTCTTGCCACTTCGGAACGTGATCGTATGGCCGCTGATCCGGATGATGGAATTGCGAACGCATTTGTGGCGAGCATTCTGGCCGCAGGTGCGGACAAGGGATACCGATCACTTGATGTCTTTGTAACGTGGTTCTTCGCGGGCTCAGCAGCAGCTATGGGGTTGGCTGCGGCCAATTCAGACAAGCTTTCGTGGCTGATCAGCACTAAGGGCATCAGGGAAGGGCTTCCGTTGTTCGGTTTCATTCTGCTGCTGGTTCTCATCTCCAAATTCTTCGGCAGCCTCATCTGCACCATGGCTGGGGCGATGGAGGCATCCGTGGGAGTAATGCGGCAGTTCAACGAGATCAGAGTGCCGGCAGTGGGCCTTTCAGCGTTGGCAGCAGCACTTCGCCGCGCCAGGCCTTGGCCCTTGCGAGCGCTCGCCTGGGTATGGACGCTGCTCAACTGCGGACGTAAGCCGAACTTGGGCAAGGTAGTGATTTGGTTCCTCATGATTAGCGGCTTCTGCGCATTGAGTGCGGCCTGTCTCACGGTGCTGTTTTGGGCGCAACTCCTGATGAACTGACGGCCTACCCGAGTCATTCGGCCACCACAGTCTGGCACAGCGTTGGCACAGGCAATGGCGAGCCCTTGGGATACATGGACGGAGCGCCCCCTCCTAAGGGGAAGGTCGCCCGTTCGAATCGGGCCGGGGTCACTCCCATTCGTGTGGCCGAGTACATTCTGGATTTGGATGCACCGGATGATAGGGGCTTCCCTGCTCGTTTTCCCGGTTTTACTTCGATGGTTTAACAGGCCACTTCGCCAGCCGAGTTCTAGGTTGCCCCGTCTCTTTTTCATGGCGCCGTAAAGGTGGGCGGGGCAAGGGCGTGGCGCGCGCAACTGCGTCGAGGGTAGACAAAATGCGCTGTATTTAGCTTTTACGCTCAGAATGCCAATCTCGTCATATTAGAGCGTAGAAAGTCTGGATAGACTCAGCCGGCACGCATGAGGCGTGCACTACGCCAATTCCGAGGACGATAGTCATGTTGAAAGGATTTACACCTCTCGCCGCAGCTGCGCTGTGCCTGCTTGGCCTGTCCGCCTTCGCCCAGGACGCCGCAGCGGGTCAATGGGTAGACAGCGGCAGAACCGCGTACTTCAGACAGAGCGCCTACATCAGCGCTTTTGACTACACCTGCAACGCCGGCCAGAATCCTACCAGTGGTTTTCCAGGCAGCTGCCCCAACGATGCGGCCAGTGGCTGGACGGCCAACTATGACGTCTCCAGCGCAGAGGCCAATAGTCAGCGCATGGCCTGCAACCACAATCCGTACCAGATCGGCTCGACTTGCTACGGCATTGCTTATGCGATCAACGGGCACGCCTACGCCGGTGATCTACCGGCCGCGTGCAACGTGGGCGCGCGCACAGTGGTCTATTTCTCGCTCATGGAAACTGTCGCGATCCAGTACGAAGAGCTCGACTTGAACATCGTCGAATCGGCGACAGAGTACGTCTGCCAGTAAACCGGTAGCAGAACGCCGCCGCCGGGCGCGACGGCGTTCTGCACCCCTGACCGTCTGTACGGAGGATCAGGTACGGCCAGCCGCCGAATCTGAGAACACGACCCATATCCTGCACGCATGATCCGGCCTGACTTTCGATCGCAATCCGTGGCTAGCGAGCCCGACAGGCTGCCGGATGCGCCGCTGTGCGACAGAGGCTATTCCCGCCTCCTCAAAAGGTCCTCAAACACCACGCTGCTGATCGCCTGTCTCGCCTTGCAGCCAGGGCAACGCATCGCAATGCCACCGGGCACAGCCAGCAGTGTAGATTCGTCAGCCGCAGTGAAGTGATGGTTGCACTTGAGGCAAGACGCGGTAACGGACGTGACGCGCGCTGCCCGATCGCTCGACAGCTCGCGATCGCCAGCAACTTCAATCAGATGGAAGACACCTGTGGAGCACATCGTTGACTGATCCGTTGTCTTGCTGAAGAAGTAGATGAAAGTAGACCAGTGCAGGTGTACTGCGCCGGTGTAGTCATGGTCAACGCCGGGTGTAGAGCGGACCTTGCCGCCACTGCTCCAGGCTATCGGCCCTAATCTCCAGGACGGGGCACATGCAAGCGTTGAACATTGGCGCCACGATCCGCCTGGATTTCACCCCGGTCACAAGCTGGGACGAATACCACGATGCCTTCGTTGCAGCTTTCGGCCTGCCGTCATTCTATGGCCGCAACGGTCATGCGCTGCTCGACTGCCTGTCCTCCCTGCGCGACGCCGACACAGGGATATGCCGAGTGGTGGTAGCGCCCGGGGAGGTCGTTCTGGTGCAGGTGGACGGCCTCGCCGCCATGCCGCGCGAGCTGCGCGAGTCCTTCATCATGACACTTGAAGTGCTTGGTGAACGCTACGCGGCGCGCGAACAGTCGTCGCCCATTGTCCTCGTGATCATCTAGTCGCAGCTGCCGCTGCGGGGGCAGGGTGGCTGGCGGGCAGCGCCGTCCCCAGGTGCCGCGCAAAAAACCTCGCCATCACCCGATACGCCTGCTGGCTTTCCGGCAGCTTGGCATCCAGATGGAACGCGTGCCCCAGACCCTCCCACACATGCAGGTCCGACACGCGCTCCAGGTCCACCAGCCGGCTGTGCATGTAGGACACATTGCTCAGCTCCGCCGCGCGGGTGCCGGTGATGAACAGTGTGGGCGGAAACTGCGCCAGCAGCGGTTCGGAAAACACCGGCGAAACCAGCGGGTCGCGGAAGTCCACGTCGCCGTAGTAGAGGTCCTCCATGATGGGCAATGTGCCGTCGGCATGGGGCAGCAGGGCGTCGTTGATCGCGGCCATGACGTAGCGCGAGTCGCCGCCGTAACGCGCATCGCCGCCCGCGCAGAACAGGCCGGCAGCGCCAGGCATGGGCAGCTTCTCCTTGGCGAACCAGGCCAGTGATTCGCCGGTGAGCACGCCACCGGCCGAGCAGCCGAAGATGCCGATATGCGCGGCGGGCATCCGCGCCAACGCCGCCCGGTACACGGCTGCGACATCCTCGCTGGCGGCAGGGAAGCGGTGCTCGGGACCCTGGCGATACTCCACGGCAAGCACGGTCATGCCCGTCATCGCCGCCACCGGGATCGCCTCGAGCAGGCCCAGGCTGTCGGCGCGGCCGAACACGAAGGCGCCGCCATGCAGTTCGATCAGCAGGCGTCGGTTTGCAGGATCAGCCGGTGCGCTCTGCGGCTGCACGCGCACCACCGGAATGCCGCCCCAGGTTTCGTGATGCAGCTCGACCGCGAAACGCTTGCGCAGTTCGGCGATCTCGCCATACGCCCACTGGTCGGCACCCTTGCGGATACTGCCCAGCTGCGCGAGGACGACCGCATTGTCCAGCTTGGCCGTGGGATCACCATGGATCACTGCGCCGCGTACGCTGTCCTGCGCCTGCGGGCTGAGGTAAGGCGACACGGGCAATGCGAAGCTGGGCACCTGGCGGACACCCTCGGCAGGTGTTTCGGCGTGCGCGCCGGCAGCCAGCAGCAGGCACAGCGAAAACGCTGAGGTCCATTTTGAAAACACCATGTACGCGGTCCACGTTGCGGGAATGCCGCACAGGATAGCGCCCGGCGTGGCCGGGCACTAAGCGTCACCCTGCCGATACGTGCACGGCGCCGTCGCCGGTTGTTGACGCGCCACCGGAGATGCTGTGTATCCCCATTCGTTGGAGCTACCCGATGAACGCATCGTCGCATTCGCCGCCCGGCGCGCCCACCACGGCCCCGCCAGGGTCGCCTGTTGCGCCACCCGTGGAAGTACCGGTAAGCCCGGAACCGCCGGTGCAGGAGCCACCGGCCGAAGCGCCGCCGCAAGGCGATCCTCCCGCGCAAACCCCGCCGCTGGAGGCGCCGCCTGAAGGCGATCCGGCCCCTGCATCGCCACCGGTGGAAGCGCCGCCCGCGTCGCCGCCTGGGCAGCAGTAGGCGCACAACGGGTGCCTTCACTCAGTCCCGCGACGGGGGCGCCTCATAGTCGGACGGGGTGACCTTGCCGTCGTCCTGTTCCGGCATGTCCTTGTCCTTCCACCGGGCGTCGTCATTGCGGACGGTGTCCGGCGTGAACGCCTTCTGCTGATCGTCTTCAGGCGTGCCGCGTGGGTGGGTGGGTGTGTTCATTCGCTGACGCCTGTGCGGGTGAAGTTGGAGCATCCTCCCGCCCGGGTGAACGTACCGTCGCTCCCCCTCAACATGGCGCACACGGTTGAGTCACCCCCCCGGTACGCGGGACGGCGTAGCAATGGTGCATCCCTCACTGGAGCAGCATATGCGCGCTTTGACCTACCACGGCAGCAAGGACGTCCGTGTCGACACCGTCCCCGATCCGGTGTTGGCGGCCCCCGACGACCTGATTCTGCGCGTGACCGCCACGGCGATCTGCGGCTCGGACCTGCATCTGTACCGCGGCAAGATCCCCGACCTGCACAGCGGCGATGTGCTGGGTCATGAGTTCATGGGCATTGTCGAAGAGGTCGGCAGCGGTGTGAGCGACCTTCGGCCGGGCGATCGGGTCGTGATTCCCTTCGTGATCGCCTGTGGCGCCTGCTTCCATTGCCGTCTTGCCGAATTTGCCGCATGCGAAACCACCAACAGCGGCAAGGGGGCGGCGATCAACCAGAAAGGTATCCGTCCGCCGGCAGCGCTGTTCGGCTACAGCCACCTGTATGGCGGCGTGTCGGGCGGGCAGGCCGAGTTCGTGCGCGTGCCCAAGGCCAATGTCGGGCCGTTGCGCATTCCTGACGGGCTGTCCGACGAGCAGGTGCTGTTCCTGTCCGACATCCTGCCCACTGGCTACCAGGCGGCAATCAATGCCGGGGTCAGGCCCGGCTCCAGCGTGGCGATCTTCGGCGCAGGGCCGGTTGGCCTGATGAGCGCGGCGTGCTGTCGCCTGCTGGGGGCGGAGACCATCTTCATGGTCGACCACCTGGCGTACCGCCTCGACTTCGCGCAACGCACCTACGGGGTGACGCCGATCGACTTCACGCGCGTCGATGATCCGGCCGAGTACATCGTCACCCAGACCAACGGACGGGGCGTGGATGCCACCATCGAGGCGGTTGGCTTTGAAGCCGAGGGCAGCGCGCTGGAAGCCGCGCTGACCACGCTGAAGGTGGAAGGCAGCAGTGGCGTGGCGATCCGCCAGTGCATCGCGGCCACGCGCCGCGGTGGCACGGTGAGCATTCCCGGGGTGTATGCGGGCTTCGTGCACGGCTTCCTGCTCGGCGATGCGTTCGACAAGGGCCTGACCTTCAAGATGGGGCAGACCCACGTGCAGAAGTTGATGCCGGAGCTGCTCGACCATATCGCTGAAGGCAACCTGGACCCCGGGGTGATCGTCACCCACCGGATGCCGCTGGAAGAGGCGGCCAAGGGTTATGAAATCTTCGACCGCAAGCAGGAGGATTGCCGCAAGGTGATCCTGACGCCCTGAGATGGCCGCGAGGATGGAGAGGGCAATCCCCACTGCGGAGTCACCCGCGTTGATGCAGCAGGCGCGTGCATGGCGGGCCAGCCATAACGCATTGCCGCCACCGGGAGGAGGCGACACGCTGGGGCGCTGGCGGCACCTGGCGAACCTCGGCGCGCGGGACCTGTGCCTGGCCAAGGTGCTTGAAGCGCATCATGACGCCGAGGCGATTCTGCAGGAGCTGCAGGCGCCACCGTTGACTGCAGGGCAGCTCGCTGCGGTATGGGCCGCCGAGGGGCCTGCGGCGACGCTGGCCTTCGACGCACGCAGCAGCACGTTGAGCGGCACCAAACCGTGGTGCTCGGGCGCCGGGTGGGTGGATACCGCGCTGGTGACGGTGCGGACAGACGGGAAATGTCGCCTGTACCGTGCAGATCTACGGGGTGCACGCATCCACTGCGACGTGCAGGATTGGCAGGCCACTGGGATGGAGCGGATTCCCAGCGCCACCGCCCACCTTGACCAGGTGCCTGCCGTGGAAGTCGGCACCGCCGACGCCTACCTGCAACGACCGGGCTTCTGGCACGGCGGCGCCGGCATCGCCGCGTGCTGGTATGGGGCGGCGACGGCGCTGGCCGAACCGCTGCGGTGCAGCGCCAAGGCGGCCGAACCGGGCGTGGTGGCCGGGTTGCTGGGGCAGGTCGATATGACCCTGTCTGCATGCGCGGCGCTGCTGCGTGAGCTGGCCGCCCGGATCGACGCGGACCCCACGCGCGCCCACATGACCGACGTGGTGAGGGTGCGCAGCGTGGTGGAGCGCGGCTGCGTGCAGACCCTCGACCTGGTTGCGCGGGCATTGGGACCGGGGCCCATGTGCATGGACCCGGCGCACGCCCGGCGCTGGAGCGACCTGACCGTATTCATCCGGCAGAGCCATGCCGACCGCGACTGGCAGCAGCTGGGCATGGACTGTCATCGGGAGGGGCAGGGATGGACGCTGTAGCGCGCCACATCGCCGGTGGCGGCGTCACCGAGGCCCAGTGGATGGCCTGCGACTGGCTGGGTTCGCTGCCGGCATCCAATGTCGCGACGCTGCTTGCCGACCATGCACGGCTGGTGGTGGTGTCGCCGCATCCCGATGACGAAGTGCTCGCCTGCGGTGGGCTGATGGCGCAAACGCAGGCGCTCGGGCTGCCGGTCGTGGTGATTTCCGTCACCGATGGTGAAGCCTGCTACCCCGGTCAGCCGGCGTGGCCGCCGCATCGGCTGCGCTGCGCGCGTCAGCAGGAGCTTGCGCGCGCACTGGGCTGCCTGGGTCTGGTCGATGTGGATCATCAAGCCTGGCACATCGGCGACGGTGAGGTGACCGGCAGCGAAGCCGCGCTGGCCGCGCGCCTGCACACCGTGCTGCGCCCCGACGATCTGGTGCTGGGGCCGTGGCACCTGGATGCGCATCCCGACCACGAAGCCGTGGGCCGTGCCTGCGCGCAGGCCGCAACGTCGCGTGGCTGCGCCCTGCGCGAGTACCCGGTATGGGGCTGGCATTGGCTGGATCCAGACGACGCGCCGGGCGCCTGGACACCGGCAACACGGTTCGCGCTGAGCCCGCAGGTCCTGCAGCGCAAGCGCGCAGCCATCGCGCAGTTTTCGACCCAGCTGGGTTCCGTGGACGGACTGGACTGCGACCCCATCCTGCCACCGGCGGTATTGCAGCGTTTCGAACGCGCCTACGAGGTCCTGATCGGATGAACACAACCGCCTACTTCGACGCGCTCTACCAGCAGGAAGATCCGTTCGAGTACCGCACCCGCTGGTACGAGGCGCGCAAGCGTGCGCTGACCCTGGCCAGCCTGCCACGGGAGCACTACCTGCGGGGCTGGGAGCTGGGCTGCTCCAACGGGGTGCTTACCGCTGCGCTTGCGCCGCGCTGCGCGCAGTTGCTGGCCACCGACCTGAGCGAGCAGGCGGTGACGGCGGCGCGCCTTGCCTTGGCCAGGCACGCGCATGTGCGGGTCGAGCGCGCCGAGCATCCGCGGCAGTGGCCCGATGGCACGTTCGACCTGATCGTGTTCAGCGAGCTGGGCTACTACCTGGACCCGCCGACGATGCAGGCGATGGCGGCGCGCCTGGCTGCGTCATTGGACACGCAGGGCGTGCTCGTCGCCTGTCATTGGCGTCCCGACTTCGCACAGGCGCGGTGCTCGGCGGAATTCGTGCACGCGCAGCTGGACGCGTTGCTGCCGCGGGCGTTCTCTTGGAGCGATGCCGACATGCTGCTGCAGGGCTGGTCGCGCGACACCCGCTCGGTCGCCGCGCACGAGGGCCTGCGATGATCGCCGCAATCGTTCCCGCGCATAACGAGGAGCGTCTGATCGGCCCGTGCCTGCAGGCACTGCAGTCCGCTGCGCGGCATCCCGGGCTGGCGGGCGAGGCGGTGGCGATCGTGGTGGCGCTGGACCGGTGCAGCGATGCGACGGCTGCGGTCTGCCGGCGCTTCGGCGTGCACGTGGTACGGGTGGAAGCCGGGTGTGTCGGCGTGGCCCGGGCCGTGGCCAGCGAGCATGCGCTGTCGCTGGGCGCGCGTTGGATCGGCTGCACCGATGCCGACAGCCGGGTGCCGGCCGACTGGCTGTGGCGGCAGGTGGCCTGCGAGGCCGGCGCCTTCTGCGGGGTGGTCAGCGTGGATGACTGGCTGGACTACGCGCCTTCGGTACGGCAGCAGTTCCTGCTTGGCGAGCGGGCGCAGGATGGCCACCCCCATGTGCACGGCGCCAACATGGGATTCAGTGCAGCGGCGTACCGCGACAGCGGCGGCTTCCTGCCCCTGGCTACCGGCGAGGACGTCGCGCTCATCGATGCAATCCAACGCAGCGGCGCGCGGGTGGCGCGGCTGGCAGCGCCCCAGGTGGTGACCAGTGCGCGTCGGCACGCGCGGGCAAGCCATGGCTTCAGCGATTTCCTCAAGCGCCTTGAGCGCAGCATCGGCGATGCACCCGCATCTTCCGGTCTGGCGGTGTGCGCCACGGGCACCAAACCGGCGGGGGCGTGCTGATGGCCGCTGTCGATCTGCTGGGGTGGGCTGCGACGGCGGTGCTGGTGGCGACCTTGTGGCGGCAGATATGGAAACAGTGGCGCGCCGACGATGCCCAGGCGGTATCGACGTGGCTGTTCATTGGCCAGATGACCGCCTCGGTGCTGTTCATTGCCTACAGCATCGCGCTGCATTCCTGGGTATTCGTGGTGACCAACAGCCTGGTGCTGGCCACCGCGATTGCAGGGCAGTGCATGGCTTGGATGAAGCGCCGACGCGCGCTGTCGTGACGGTGCAATCGCGCGTTGAACACGCCGGGCAAACAACTGTATTTCGCCGTGCATACGTCGCTGAATCGTGTGGTTTCAGTGTCACGCCGACTTCATCGGCGATGCGGAAAAGTGGACCCACCCAAGCACGGGCACCCCGCAGATGCGGGCATCCCGACACCACAGGAGCATCACCAGTGACTACCGAAACCAAGACCACCCACACCTTGAACGACCTGATTGAAATCGCCCGCGACGGCAAGGATTTCTACACCGAAGCTGCGGGCAAGGTGAAGGATGCCGAACTGTCTGCGCTGTTCACCCGCATCGCCGGGGTGAAGGACGAACTCGTGCGCTCGCTCAGCGCTACTGTTCTGGCCGCCGGTGGCAAGCCGGCCGACCACGGCACGGTGGTGGGTTCGATGCAGCAGTTCTACGGCAAGGTCCGCGCCACCCTGGGCGACACCCAGTATGGCTATGTTGCCGAACTGGAAGAGTCTGAAGACCGTCTGCTGAAGGCGTTCAAGGACACCCTCACCGACAGCGACACCACCCCGGCCGCCCGCCAGGAAGTGCAGCGCTTGCTGCCGCAGGTGCAGGAATGCCACGCGGTGATGCGCGACCGCAAACATGCGATGAAGCACTGACACCTGGCAGTACCGGCGCGTTGACCGCCGCCAGATGAACACGCGCAGACAGCCCCGGGATTCCCGGGGCTGTCTGCGTAAGGGGGCCGGACGCCGCGGTACGGGGGGGGGGGATTTGGTGCATACTCGATCGAAAGGCCTGACTGGATCTGTTATGGAACACATGCGTTGGCTGACACTTCGGCTTGGCAACAATCAATCCATCGGACCGAAGGTGCTGTCGGACCTGTGGTCCAATGCCTGTGAAACGAATCAGTCGTCGGTGACCCGCGATACGATGCCGGGCAAGTCCACGTCCTATGCGCTGCATGCGCCGCTGTCGCTGGCCTACCCGAAGCGCGCCGAACTGCGCATGCGCAAGCTGCTGGAAGAGGCGGGCTACACGTTCACGCTGGGCTCGCTCGCCGACCGTCCCGCACCGCAGCCGGTGCGCGCGCGCTGAGCCATCACGGCGGCGAAAGCCGCCGCACCATGATGCGCACCGGAAACCCGCCGGCGTGCTGGATCGACTCCAGCGGTTCCCATCCCAGCCGGCGGTACAGGCCGCCATCGTCGGCTTCGGTCTGCAGGTACACCTCGCGCACGCCCTCGCTGGCGGCACGTGCCATCAGGTCGGCGATCAGCGCCTCGGCAATGCCCTTGCCGCGTTGCGTGGCATCGACGTACACGCCGCCCAGCCAGTGAAGACGTTCCGGGCGTTCCGCGCGTTCGCGGAACTTCAGCTGCGCGGCCGCGACAGGGCGGTCACCCTGCATCGCGATCAACAACATCGGCAGGGCGTCGGGCTGCAGGAACACCTCCAGCCGTTCGCATTCGTCGGCCAACGTCCGACCAGGCACGTGGTGTCCCCACTGCGCGAAGTACCAGGCCGCGACCTCCGGCAGCAGCTGGGGCCGGTCGCTCAACGTCACCCGGAGCAGGGCGGTCACGGCGCAGCCGGGTAGACGGCGAGGATCGCGCAACGCGACAGCGTGCGGTTGATGGGCGGTTCCGGCAGGGGCCCACGTTCGGAGATTGCGACCAGGATGGGGTCCACCGTGGGGATCACTTCCAGCCGGTCGCCCGGGTGCCCGCAGATGACGCCGGTATTGAAACCGGAATGGAAGCGTACCTGCGGCGAATGCACCAGCTCGCCGCAGGACGACGCCACTTCAATGACGTAGTGCCGGTGGCCACCGGAATAGCGCGGGTTGGTTTCCACGGTGAAGCCCTGCGGGCTTTCGCTCCAGCTGCGCACGTGGCGGGTGTTGAAGCAGTACGACGGTGAACCGCGGAAGGTGCGCCGATGCTCGGTGACATTCACCGTGCCCAGCGTAACCGGGCGCGCAACGCCGCTCTGCTTTGCGTGCTGTGCGAATTCGCGGCGGCTGATCCGGTCCGCCGCGGTGATGGTGCAGGTTGTGTCGCCGGCAACGACCCGTTCATTGCCGGTGCCACAGACCCAGCTGTCGACAGCGGCAACGCGCGGGTCTTCGGCGGCGAGCAGTCCCGGGCAGGCGGCGCTGAAGCGCAGCCGCCACGGTGACTGGTCGCGATCCAGCAAGGTGATGCTGTCAGGGCTGCTCTGGTTCATTTCCAGAAGGCCCTTGGCGTCCATGCAGTGCGGGCCCGGCGCAGTGCGCGCGACGGACACCGGGGCAGGGGATTCGGCGTGGGCGGTGGTCAAGGGAAGACCCACGGCCAGGAGCGTGAGCAGGGTCGGCAACCGGCGGCGCTGTCGCGTAGGCAGAGTGGAACGGGTCGTCACGGCATGCACTCCTTGCTGACTGGACGGTTCCGACTATAGCACCGGCCCGCACAGCCCTTGTTGCACCGGGGTCATGTGGCGCGCAGACTGCCTGTTTCCCTGCTACGCGCGCTCATCGCCATGTTCACCGCTGCCTTCAACCTGCGTCGCTACGGTCGCACGTCCAGCGTGGACCGGCATGACTTCGCGCAATGGGTGGTGCCGCTGCAGGGCGAACTGGCCTTCGAGCTGGAGGGGCGCGGCGCACGCCTGGACGTGTGGCAGGGCGCGTTCGTGGCGCCGTCGGCGGGGCACGCGCAAAGCGCGCTGCAGGATGACCGCTTCCTGATCGTGGATTGCCCGGCCGCGCTGCTGGATGACGACACTCTGCAGTGCCTGGCGCAGCAGCCGGTGTTGGCGCTGCCTGCGCCGGTACGTGCGATGGCGCGCCGGGTCTGCGTGGCGGGCGCCGGGCAGATCGACGCTGCGGTGGTGGCACGCGAAATGCCGCTGCTGCTGCACGCATTTTCGCTGGCCGGCAGTGCGACGCGCCTGCAGGCGGTATGCGCGCGCATTGAACGCCAACCAGGACACGCGTGGCCGGTGGAGCGCATCGCGGCCGAGGTGGGCGTCAGCGTCAGCCGCGTGCATGCCTTGTTCCGCCAGGCATTCGGGTTGAGCCCACACGCCTGGCTGAGCAGCTGCCGGCTGCGCTGGGCGCGCGGGCAGTTGGCCGCCACCGATGCGACCATCGCGCAGATTGCCCAGCACGCTGGCTATTCCGAGCAGAGCGCACTGACCCGGGCATTACGTCGCGAATGGGGCATGAGTCCGGCCGAGTACCGGCGCCGCCAGCGGCAGTAGCCTGGGTCAAGATTGCTACCGCGCCGATGCCTACACTGGCGCCTTCTTTCCGGCAGCGGTGCACGCACGCAGATGAATCGATCGATGGGAGTGGGCATCGCCAACGGGATTGCCGCCGGTGCGCTGTGGGGCGTGGTGTTCCTGGCTCCGGCGATGCTGAGCCAGTTTGGCGCGGTGCAGCTCTCGGCGGGCCGCTATCTGGTCTACGGCCTGATCGCCGTGGTGCTGCTGGCGCCGCGTTGGCGCGACCTGCGCACGCGTATCGGCATCGCCGAGTGGCGCGGCCTGCTCTGGCTGAGCCTGGCCGGCAATCTGGTGTATTTCGTGCTGCTGGCCAATGCCGTGCAGTGGGCCGGTGGCGCGGCGGCCTCACTGATCGTGGGCCTGATTCCGGTCGTGGTGACGCTGGCGGGCGTACGCGAGAAGGGCGCCGTGCCGCTGCGCAAACTGGCGCCCGCGCTGCTGCTGTGCCTGGCCGGCGTGGCGTTGGTGGGTTACGAGGCGCTGCAGGCCGAGCACGCGCAGGGTTCCACCGGCCGCCGCCTGCTGGGCCTGCTGTGTGCGCTGGGCGCGCTGTTTTCGTGGGCGGTCTATTCGATCGGCAACAGCCGCTGGCTGGCGCGGCGGCCAGACCTGTCCGGGCACGACTGGTCGCTGCTGACCGGCGTGGCGACCGGCGCGTTGGCGCTGTTGTTGGTGCCCAGTGCCTTCCTGCTGCCGAACGCACCCCACGCCGCGGTGGACTGGGGCTGGTTCTGGCTGATCAGCGCCGGCGTGGCCGTGGTGGCGTCGGTGCTGGGCAACGCGTGCTGGAACCGGGCCAGCCGCAACCTGCCGCTGACCCTGACCGGGCAGATGATCGTGTTCGAGACCCTGTTCGCGCTGCTGTACGGGTTCGCCTGGCAACAGCGATGGCCCACGGCGATGGAGACGGTGGCGATCGTGTGCCTGGTTTCCGGGGTGCTGATGTGCGCCCATGCACATCGGCCACCACGTGCAATCACCGAACATGCGGGCTGATCGCGTTGGCGCAGCTGCATCGTCTCATTCGCAACCTTTTTGCCGACGATGCAGGCCGATCGCGCCCAGGTTGATTTTGCACTGCAACACTTGACAAGCCCCCCGGCGGCGTAGTTTTCTTGCCCCATGGTCTTCGTCGCCGCCACCGCCCAGCGCTGCACCTCCGCCCTCGCGGCCGGTCGAGCCGTGCCTGCGCAGACCACCGGTACCACCACCATTACCACCGTCACCACTCGCCTGGTGCGGCCCGTCGTCTTCGCGTAATTTCCGAAAACAACGGCCCCGCACCCGGAACAGGTTGCGGGGGAGCGCCTTCAACCTGACCCGATGCGGGGCCTCGAATCGAGGTCTTCATGTCATCCGTCGCCGTCCTGCCTGCTGTCGCTGAACCCGCTGCCCCCGGACTTCGGGCCGCCACCTCCACCATCGTGCATAAATTCGGCGGCACCTCGGTGGCCGATGCCGAGCGCTACCGCCATGTGGCCCAGCTGCTGCTGGCACGCGAGGAAGCGGTGCAGGTCACCGTGGTGTCGGCCATGAAGGGCGTCACCGATGCGCTGATCGCGGTGGCCGGTCTGGCGGCCGACGATGCGCCGCACTGGCGCGACGCGTGGCATGCATTGCGCGCACGTCATCGCGGTGCCGCGGTGGCGTTGCTGGGTGAGCACGCCGGCCTGACGGTGGAGTGGCTGGACGCCCGGTTCGACCACCTTGCCGAGGTTCTCGGTGCACTGGCGGTGATCGGCGAGCTGCCGGTGGAAGTGCTGGACCGGGTGCAGGGGCTGGGCGAGGTCTACTCGGCGCAGCTGCTTGGCCAGTACCTGCAGAGCCTGGGCGAGGAATGCGCCGTGCTCGACGCACGGGAGGTACTGGTGGTGGATCGCGGCGAGCTGGGCGTGGACGTGGACTGGGTGCAGAGCGCACAGCGCCTCGCACGCTGGCGTGAGGCGCACCCGTCGCCGCGCGTGGTCGCCACCGGTTTCGTGGCCCGCGACCGCCGCGACCGCATCACCACCCTGGGCCGCAACGGCAGCGACTATTCCGGCGCGATCTTCGCAGCGCTGTTCAACGCCGACGAACTGCATATCTGGACCGATGTGGATGGCGTGCTCTCGGCCGACCCGCGCGTGGTGCCGGAAGCCGTGCAGCTGGACGCCCTCAGCTACGACGAGGCCTGCGAGCTGGCGTACTTCGGGGCGAAGGTGGTGCACCCGCAGACGATGTCACCGGCGATCGAGCGCGGCCTGCCGATCATCATCCGCAACACCTTCAATCCCCTCCATCCGGGCACGCGCATCACCGCCGAACGGACCGTTGCCGGGCCGATCAAGGGCCTGACGCTGAGCCCGGACCTGGCCGTGCTGAACCTGGAGGGCACCGGTCTGATCGGCGTGCCGGGTACGGCCGAGCGGGTGTTCGCCTCGCTGCGCAACGCGCATGTGTCGGTGGTGATGATCTCGCAGGGATCGTCGGAGCATTCGATCTGCTGCGTGGTCAAGCAGGCCGAAGCGGTGCGTGCGCGCGATGCACTGCTGCAGGCGTTTGCCCATGAACTCAACCTTGGCCAGGTGCAGCGCGTGCAGCTCACCGACAACGTCAGCGTGCTGGCGGCAGTGGGCGATGGCATGGCCGGGCAGCCGGGCGTGGCCGCACGCCTGTTTGAATCGCTGGGGCGGGCGCAGGTCAACATCCTGGCGATCGCGCAGGGCTCGTCCGAGCGCAACATCTCGGTCGCCGTCGACAGCCGGCACGCCACCAAGGCGCTGCGCGCCGCCCATGCCGGGTTCTGGCTGTCGCCGCAGACCTTCTCGGTGGGCGTGATCGGGCCGGGCAACGTCGGCGCGGCGCTGCTGGACCAGCTGCAGGCGGCGCAGTCGCAGCTGCTGGGGCGTGCCAACGTCGACCTGCGTCTGCGCGCGGTGGCCTCGCGCAGCCGCATGGTGCTCGATCAGCGCGGCCTGCATGGCGACTGGCGCAGCGCGCTGGCCGCATCGTCCGACGCCACCGACCTGGACGCCTTTACCGAACACCTGCTGTCGGCGCACCTGCCGCATGCGCTGGTCATCGACTGCAGCGGCAGCGCCGAGGTGGCCGACCGCTACGCCGGGTGGCTGGCGGCCGGCATCCATGTGGTAACCCCGAACAAACAGGCCGGCGCCGGCCCGCTGCCGCGCTACCAGGCCATCCGCGAGGCGGCCGCCGCCAGCGGTGCGCGTTTCCGCTACGAAGCCACGGTGGGGGCCGGCCTGCCGGTGATCACCACGTTGCGCGACCTGGTCGATACCGGCGACGAAGTGCTTGCCATTGACGGCATCTTCTCCGGCACGCTGGCGTGGCTGTTCAACAAGTACGACGGGCAGGTACCGTTCTCGCAGCTGGTGGCGCAGGCCCGCGGCATGGGCTACACCGAGCCGGACCCGCGCGATGACCTGTCAGGCGTGGATGTGGCGCGCAAACTGGTGATCCTCGCGCGCGAGGCCGGGCGTGACTTGAGCCTGGAGCAGGTGCAGGTGGAGAGCCTGGTGCCCGAGGCGCTGCGTCAGGCCGGGGTGGAGGAGTTCATGGCCGGGCTGGATGCGGTGGATGCGGTCTTCGCCGAGCGCCTGGCCGTGGCCCAGGCGCGGGGCGCGGTGTTGCGTTACGTGGCACGGCTGTCGCCCGAGGGTGCGCAGGTGGGGCTGGTTGAGCTGCCGGCCGGGCACGCGTTCGCGAACCTGCGCCTGACCGACAACGTGGTGCAGTTCACCACGCGCCGCTACTGCGACAACCCGCTTGTGGTGCAGGGCCCGGGTGCGGGCCCCGAAGTGACCGCCGCTGGCGTATTCGCCGATGTGCTGCGGGTGGCGGTGGGCGAAGGAGCGCGCCTGTGAGTCGTGGTGATGACAACGTGGCACGGGCGTTCTCGCCAGCTTCGGTGGGCAACGCCGCGGTGGGCTTCGACATCTTGGGACATGCCATCGCCGGTGTTGGCGACACGGTGACGGTGCGCCGTATCGACGCGCCGGAGGTGCGCATTGCGGCCATCCGCGGCACCCCGTTCGCGCTGCCGCTACACGCGCCGGACAATACCGCAGGTGCGGCGTTGATCGCGCTGCGCGAGGCGCTGGCCTTGCCGTTCGGATTCGAGGTGGAGATCGACAAGGGCATCGCGCTGGGGTCGGGCATGGGCGGATCGGCGGCGTCCTGCGTGGCCGCGCTGGTGGCGGCCAATGCGCTGCTGGACGCGCCGCTGTCGCGCGAGGCGCTGTATCCGTTCGCGCTGGAGGGCGAGGCGGTGGCCAGCGGCGGGCGGCACGGCGACAACCTGGGCCCGATGCTGCTGGGCGGGCTGGTGTTGAGCACGGCCGAGCGGCTGGTGCCGATTCCCGTGCCCGACGTCTGGCACAGCCTGCTGGTGCATCCGGAGGCCGTGCTGGAAACGCGCCTTGCCCGCGCGGCGCTGCAGGGCAGCTACGCGCTGGGCGAGTTCGTTGAACAGAGCGCCAACCTCGCGCTGGTGCTGAGCGGCTGCTTCACCGCCGACGCGTCGCTGGTGCGTGCCGGGCTGCGCGACGTGCTGGTGGAGCCGCGCCGGGCGGGATTGATTGGCGGCTTCCATGCTGCACGTGATGCGGCGCTGGCAGCCGGTGCGATGGGGGCCAGCATTTCCGGTGCCGGGCCGAGCGTGTTCGCCTGGTTCGAGCGGCGCGACGCCGCGCTGGCGGCGCAGGCGGCGGTGCAGCAGGCCTTCGCCGACGCCGGGTTCGACAGCCAGGGGTGGGTCTCGCCCTTGAACGCGCCGGGCGCGCAGTTGCGGTGAGTGTGGTGTTTATTACTTTCTTCCAGGATGACCGATGAATTTCGTTTCCACCCGTCACACCGCACCGCCCGTCACGCTCAGCCAGGCCATTGCCGCCGGGCTGGCTCCCGACGGCGGCCTGTATGTTCCGGCGCAGCACCCGCAGGCGTCAGCGTGGCAGCCGCAGGGCTCGCTGGCCCTGGATGCTGCCGCGGTGCTGGCACCGTACTTCGAAGGCGATGCGCTGGCACCGCACCTGTCCAAGCTGTGCGCCGATGCCTTCGATTTCCCCGCGCCGCTGCGCGCCCTGAGCACCCCCGGCAACCATGTGCTGGAGCTGTTCCATGGTCCCACTGCGGCGTTCAAGGATTTCGGTGCGCGCTTCCTGGCGGCCAGCCTGGCCGAGTTGCAGCGCGACCGCGAGCACCCGCTGACGATCGTGGTGGCCACCTCCGGCGATACCGGCGCGGCGGTAGCGGCGGCGTTCCACGGCCAACCCGGCATCCGCGTGGTGGTGCTGTACCCGGACGGGCGCGTGTCGCCCCGGCAGGCGCACCAGCTGGGGTGCTTCGGCGACAACATCCACACGCTGCGCGTGGCCGGCTCGTTCGATGACTGCCAGGCGATGGTGAAGCAGGCCTTGGGCGACCGCGAGCTGCAGGCCCGCGTACCACTGAGCTCGGCCAATAGCATCAGCCTGGGGCGCTGGCTGCCGCAGATGAGTTACTACGCCCATGCCGCGCTGGAACACCACGCCCGTACCGGCAACGTGCTCAACCTGGTGGTCCCCACCGGCAACCTGGGCAATGCGATGGCCGCGCTGCTGGCCCGGGCGATGGGCCTGCCATTGGGGCAGGTTGCACTGGCCACCAACGCCAACGACGTGCTGCCGCGCTTCTTCCAGGGTGGCGCGTACCAGCCGGCGACCAGCGTGGCGACCCTGGCCAATGCGATGGACGTGGGCGCGCCGAGCAACTTCGAGCGGCTGCGCTGGCTGTATGCCGACGACGATGCGGCGCTGCGCGCGGACCTGCACGTGGAGGCGGTGGACGATGCGGCGATCCGTGCAGTGATCGCGCGGCGCTGGGCACAGGCAGGCGAAGTGTTCTGCCCGCATACCGCCACCGCGGTGGCGGTGCTGGAGGCGTTGCGTGCCGATGGCATGCAGGGGGATTGGGCGGTCGCGGCGACGGCGCACCCGGCCAAGTTCGAATCGGTGGTGGAACCGTTGATCGGCCGGGCGCTGGACGTGCCGCCGTCGCTGTCGGCGCTGCTGCAGCGGCCGGCGCACGCGCAGCCGTGCGCGCCGGAATACGCGGCGTTACGCGAACGGCTGCTCGCGTAGCGCCGGGCTCTGCCCGGCTGCCGTTCGTTCCGGGGTCATGATGTCTGATACAAGCCGGGCAGAGCCCGGTTCCACGCGTCAATCGCCGCAGTGGCCGCTCACGTAGCGCCGGGCTCTGCCCGGCTGCCGTTCGTTCCGGGGTCATGATGTCTGATGCAAGCCGGGCAGAGCCCGGCTCTACGCGCCAATCGCCGCAGTGGCTGCTCACGTAGCGCCGGGCTCTGCCCGGCTGCCGTTCGTTCCGGGGTCATGATGGCTGATGCAAGCCGGGCAGAGCCCGGCTCTACGCGCCAGTCGCCGGAGTGGCTGCTCACGTAGCGCCGGGCTCTGCCCGGCTGCCGTTCGTTTCGGGGTCATGATGTCTAATGCAAGCCGGGCAGAGCCCGGCTCTACGCGCCAATCGCCGGAGTGGCCGCTCACGTAGCGCCGGGCTCTGCCCGGCTGCTGTTCGTTCCGGGGTCATGATGTCTGATGCAAGCCGGGTAGAGCCCGGCGTTACCGGTTACTCGCCGGAGAGCGTGTGCAGTGCGGCTTCGTCGAGGATCTCAACGGTGTTCAGGTGGGGCAGGGCGATCAGGCCCTGCTGGCGAAGCTTGGTGAACGTGCGGCTCACCGTTTCCATGGTCAGCCCAAGGTGGTCGGCGATGTCGCCGCGGCCCATGGGCAAGGTCACGCGCAGGCCGTTGCCACCCAGTCGGGCTTCGCGGGCAGCCAGGCGGAGCAGGAAATCGGCCAGCTTTTCCGCCGGTTGCAGGCGGGCCAGCGACATGGCCGCGTCCTGCGCCGCGTCCAGTTCCTGGCAGGCGCGCTGCAGCAGCTTGCGCTCCAGGTGCGGGTAACGCGCGCGCAGCTCTTTCATCTGTGGCAGCGCCACCCGGCAGACGCGGCTGTCGGCGATGGCCTCGATGTCGTAGCGATGGTGGTCGTTGCCACTCAGGCCCAGGTAATCGCCGGGCAGCACGAACCCACTGATCTGGCGGCGGCCGTCGGCCAGTGTCCGCACCAGGCGCAGCGCCCCGGCGGTCAAGGTATAGACATGTAGGCGCGGTTCACCGCTGCGGGCCAGGGTGGCGCCCAGCGCCAGCGGCTGGGACACGGTCACCCGTTCCAGCGCCAGCACTTCGTCGGGCGACAGCGCCGAGCACACGGCCAGATGACGTACCGAGCAGTGCAGGCAGTCGCGCAGCGGCGAGCAGCCCGGGCTGGCGGGATCTTCAACGGCGGAAAGGGCGGTACCGGAGTGGGGCCGGGTCATGTCGAACCAGGGAGCGGGGCCTGCTTATGATACTTCATGCGGCCATTGGCCCGGACCGGCGCGATCAGCGCAGCCCGGCGCGCCGGCTGCGGCTAGAATATGCACCACGCTCATCCCCGATTCGCAGGAGTCCCGCAAGTGATCAAGCCCCGTACGCCGCCCGGCATCATGGAATTGCTGCCGCGCGAGCAGATCGCGTTCCAGCGCATGCTGGACGTCATCCGCCGCAATTACGAGCGGTTCGGGTTCCTGCCGGTGGAAACCCCGGTGTTCGAGCTGTCCGATGTCCTGCTGACCAAGTCCGGCGGTGAAACCGAGCGCCAGGTCTATTTCGTGCAGTCCACCGGCGCATTGGCCAACGCCGCCGAAGCCGGCGACAAGGCGCTGCCCGAGCTGGCCCTGCGCTTCGACCTCACCGTGCCGCTGGCCCGCTACGTGGCCGAACACGAGCACGACCTGACCTTCCCGTTCCGTCGTTACCAGATGCAGCGCGTGTACCGCGGCGAGCGTGCCCAGCGCGGCCGCTTCCGCGAGTTCTACCAGTGCGACATCGACGTGATCGGCAAGGACACCCTGAGCACCCGTTATGACGCCGAAGTCCTGGCGGTGATCCATGCGGTGTTCGCCGAGCTCAGCATCGGCGCCTTCAGCATCCAGCTGAACAACCGCAAGCTGCTGCGCGGCTTCTTCGAGAGCCTGGGCGTGGCCGATGGCGAGCGTCAGCTCGCGGTGCTGCGAGAAGTGGACAAGCTGGACAAGCGCGGGCCCGACTACGTGCGCGAGACGCTGGTGGGTGAGGGCTTCGCGATTCCGGCCGAGCAGGTCGTGCGGATCCTGGCTTTCGTGGCGGTGCGTTCCAGCAGCCACGCCGACGCGTTGGCGCAGCTGGACGCGCTGCTCGCCGATCCGGCCGCCAGTGACACGCTGAAGGTGGGCGTGGCCGAACTGCGCGAAGTGCTGCAGCTGGTCAAGGCGCTGGGCGTGCCGGAAACCACGTACTGCCTGAACTTCTCCATTGCGCGCGGCCTGGATTACTACACCGGCACCGTGTACGAAACCACGCTGACCGACCACCCGCAGATCGGTTCGATCTGCTCCGGTGGCCGGTATGAAGACCTGGCCAGCCACTACAGCAAGTCCAAGCTGCCGGGCGTGGGTATTTCCATCGGCCTGACCCGTCTGTTCTGGCAGCTGCGCGAAGCCGGCCTGATCGCGGGGATCGAAGACAGCAGCGTGCACGCGCTGGTGGCGCTGATGGACGACGCCAGCCTGCCGCAGTCGCTGGACATCGCCCGTCGCCTGCGCGCCGGTGGCATCAACGCCGAAGTGCAGATGGAGCCGAAGAAGATCGGCAAGCAGTTCCAGTACGCGGCCAAGGCCGGGATCCGTTTCGTGGTGCTGGCCGGTGACGACGAGCTGGCCCGCGGCGTGGTGGCGGTGAAGGACCTGCTGCGCGAGCAGCAGTTCGAGGTGTCGCGCGAGGAACTGGCTAGCACCCTGCAGGTGGAACTGGAGCAGGCCAAGGTCATGCCATGAGGCGGCTGGGGGCGGCGGCTACGCTGCTGCTCCTGCTGACCGCGTGCCGGACCGATCCTTCGCTGCATGGCCAGCGGATCGGTCCGGGCCAGTACCGGCTGACGGTCGACCGCTGCCACGTGATCGACCGGGAGCAGTTGCAGCATGACCTGCGCGGGTTGGCCGGGCAGAAGTGCCCGGACGGGGCAGGGGAGCTGGAAGCCATCCAGTCCATCCCGAGCCGCCAGGGCAGCCTGTTCGGCGAGTGCCTGCGCAGCGGCGCCCTCCGCGCCGAGGTCATGTGCCGGTAGGTACCGACCGTTGGTCGGTACGCCCTTGAACGCCCGATACCCAAAAAAACGCCCGCTCAGCGGGCGTTTTTCGTTCCCGCCCTGAACCAACCCGATCCGGGCAGCAGCCCGGTTTGACCATGCCCCTTCATTTGCGCTAATGTAATAGCACGCTATTACATTGATACGATGAAACTACGCCCCGCCCCCCGAGAAAAAGACGCCCAGGCCGATCTGGCCTGCCTGGCGGCGGCCTTCGCCGCGTTGTCCAGCCCCGAGCAGGTCACCGCGTTCCTGCGCGACCTGTGCACCCCGGCCGAGCTGGAGGCGCTGTCGGACCGCTGGAAGGTGGTCCCGCTGCTGCAGCAGGGCGTTCCGTACCGCGAAATCCACGAACTGACCGGCGTCAGCGTGACCACTACCGGGCGCGTGGCGCGTTCGCTGGAGCATGGCCACGGCGGCTATGCCGCCGCCATCGCCGTCACCGCCACGCCTACGCCCCCCGAATCCGAGTAAGAGAGCCTCCCCCATGAGTGCAACCCAGAACGCCCCGGCCCGTGACCGGCTGCGGATCGCCATCCAGAAGAACGGGCGGCTGGCCGAGCCGGCGCGCAGCCTGCTCACCGCCTGCGGTCTGAGCTGGCGGCAGAGCCGCGACAAGCTGTTCTGCTACGGCGAATCGCTGCCGGTGGACCTGCTGCTGGTACGCGACGACGACATCCCCGGGCTGATCGCCGACGGCGTCTGCGATTTCGGCATCGTTGGCCGCAACGAGCTGGACGAACAGGGCGCCGCGCGCCGCCGGATCGGCCTGCCGGACGCCTACCAGGCGCTGCGCGGCCTGAATTTCGGGCAATGCCGGTTGATGCTGGCGGTGCCCGAGGAATGGGAATGGACCGGCGTTGAGCAGCTGGCCGGCAAGCGCATCGCCACCAGCTACCCGGCAATCCTGGCCGACTGGCTGGCCGCGCGCGGCGTGGATGCGCAGGTGGTGGAACTGTCCGGGTCGGTGGAAATCGCGCCGCGCCTGGGCACCGCCGACCTGATCTGCGACCTGGTCTCCAGCGGTGCCACCCTGGCCGCCAACCAGCTCAAGCCGGTGGAAACGCTGCTGGAAAGCGAAGCGGTGCTGGCCGGCCCGGTGAAGACCCCCGACGACGCCCGCGCCGGCCTGATGGCGATGCTGCTGCGGCGGCTGGATGGCGTGGTCAAGGTGCAGGACAGCAAGCTGCTGATGTTCCGTGCCGCGCTGGACCGCGTGTCCGAACTGACCCGGCTGCTGCCCGATGCCGACCCGCTGGTGCAGCTGCCCGACGACGGCGGCCACCTGCGCCTGCAGACCATGTGCCACGGCGCCTTGACCTGGCAGCGGCTGGAAGACCTGGAGCGCGCAGGCGCCCAGGGCCTGATGGTATTGAGCGTGGAGCGTTCGCTGGCATGAACCGTCTTTCGATGAATGTAGTGGAGTGGTCCACCCTGGACGCCAGCGCGCAGGTGCAGGCGCTGCAGCGCCCGGTGCAGGCCGTGGCCGCGCAGACCCGTGATGCGGTGGCCGCGTTGATCGCCGCCGTGCGCGCTGACGGCGACGCCGCGCTGCGCGAGATCAGCCTGCGCTTCGATGGCGTGGCCCCCGAATCGTTTGAGGTCACCGAGGCCGAGTTTGCCGCGGCCGAACAAGCCGTCCCGGCCGACCTGCGCCAGGCGATGGTCGAGGCGGCCGCGCGCATCGGCGTGTTCCACAAGGCCGGCATGAGCCAGGGCTATGCAGTGGACACCGCGCCGGGCGTGCGCTGCGAGCGCGTGGTGCGGCCGATCGGCCGGGTGGGCCTGTACGTACCGGCCGGCAGCGCACCGCTGCCGTCCACCGCGTTGATGCTGGGCGTGCCCGCGCAACTGGCCGGGTGCCGCGAAGTGGTGCTGTGCACGCCGCCGCGCAAGGACGGCAGTGCCGACCCGGCGGTGCTGGTGGCCGCGCGCCTGACCGGCGTGCACCGCGTGTTCAAGCTGGGCGGTGCGCAGGCGATCGCCGCGATGGCCTATGGCACCGACAGCGTGCCGGCCTGCGACAAGCTGTTCGGCCCCGGCAACAGCTTCGTCACCGAAGCCAAGCAGCAGGTGGCCCAGGACGGTGCAGCGGCGATCGACATGCCGGCCGGTCCGTCCGAAGTGCTGGTGATCGCCGATGCCGGCGCCAACCCGGCCTTCGTCGCTGCCGATCTGTTGTCCCAGGCCGAGCACGGCCCCGATTCGCAGGTGCTGCTGCTCACCGACGACGCGGCCCTGCTGGCCCGGGTCGACGCTGAGGTGCAGGCACAGCTGGCGCGTCTGTCGCGCAGGGACATCGCCACCCAGGCGCTGCAGGCCTCGCAGCTGATCCTGGTGGATTCGCTGGCGCAGGCCTTCCAGATCAGCAACCGCTACGCACCCGAACACCTGATCCTGGCCCTGCGCGACCCTCGCGCGTGGCTGGAACAGGTCGAGGCGGCAGGCTCGGTATTCCTCGGTGACTACACGCCGGAGGCGCTGGGCGACTACTGCAGCGGCACCAACCATGTGCTGCCCACTGCCGGTGCCGCGCGTGCCTACAGCGGCGTCAGCGTGGCCAGCTTCCAGAACATGATCAGCGTGCAGTCGGCCACCGCGCAGGGCATTGCCGCGATCGGCGGCTGCGCGCGCACGCTGGCCCGCGCCGAAGGCCTGGACGCGCACGAAAATGCGGTGGCACTGCGCATGCAGGTGGCCGCATGAGCGCGCCCGCTTCGGTGATGTCGCTGGTCCGTGCGGACCTGCAGGCCTTTGTGGGCTATTCGTCGGCGCGCAGCAGCGCGCTGGTGGGCGATGTATGGCTGAACGCCAACGAGTCGGCCTGGGCCAATCCGGCCGACAGCGAAGGCCGCGCGCGGCGCTACCCGGATCCGCAGCCGGCTGCGCTGCGTGCACGCTTGGCCGAGCTGTATGGCTGCGCGACCGAGCAGCTGCTGATCGGCCGCGGCAGCGACGAGGCGATCGACCTGCTGGTGCGCGCGCTGTGCGAGCCCGGCCGCGATGCGGTGCTGGTGACCCCGCCGGTATTTGGCATGTACGCGGTGTGCGCGCGGCTGCAGAACGCGCCGCTGCTGGAGGTGCCGCTGCGTGACGACGGCGATGCGCTCAATGCCGATATCGACGCGGTGATCGCCACCGCACTGGCCGGCAACGCCAAGCTGGTGTTCCTGTGTTCGCCTTCGAACCCGGCCGGCAGCGCGATCGCGCTGGAACAGGTGGAACGGGTAGCCACGGCGCTGCAGGGCAGGGCGCTGGTGGTGGTGGACGAGGCCTACGCCGAGTACGCCGCGCTGCCGTCGGCAGTCACGCTGCTGCCGCGTTACGACAATGTGGCCGTGCTGCGTACGCTGTCCAAGGCGCACGCGCTGGCCGCGGCGCGCATCGGCAGCCTGATTGCCGCGCCGGCGCTGATCGCGCTGCTGCGGCGCTGCCAGGCGCCGTACCCGATTCCCGGCCCCTGCGCCGAGCTGGCCCTGGCGGGCTTGAGCGACAGCAACCTGCAGCTCACCGCCTCGCGCGTGGAGCGCATCAAGGCCGAGCGTGGGCGCCTGCAGCAGGCCCTGGCGGTGTTGCCCGGAGTGCTGCGCGTGTATCCCTCGCAGGGCAATTACCTGCTGGTGCGCTTCAGTGATGCACAGCAGGCCTTCGATGCGCTGCTGGCAGCCGGCGTGGTAGTACGCGACCAGCGCGCCGCGCCACAGCTGCACGACGCCCTGCGCATCACCATCGGCAGCACCCTGGAGAACGACCGTGTGCTCAGTGCGCTGGCCGCGCGGAGGGTAGCGGCATGACCCCCATCCTGTTCGTGGACCGCGACGGCACGCTGATTGAAGAGCCGGCCGATTTCCAGATCGACGCCTATGAAAAGATCCGCTTCGTGCGCGATGTGATCCCGGCGATGCTCAAGCTGCGCGATGCCGGCTACCAGTTCGTGATCGTCAGCAACCAGGACGGCCTGGGCAGCGAAGGCTACCCGCAGGCCAGTTTCGACGGCCCCAATGACCTGATGCTGCAGATTTTCGCCAGCCAGGGCATCGTATTCCGTGACGTGCTGATCGACGGCACCTGGCCGCACGACAACGCGCCGACCCGCAAGCCGGGCATCGGCATGATGCTGCCCTACCTGCAGGACCGCAGCATCGACTGGGCCCGATCGGGCATGGTCGGCGACCGGCCCACCGACATCCAGTTCGCCGAGAACATGAAGATCCGCGGCTTCCAGCTGCGCACCGAACAGTTCGGCGGGCAGTGGGACTGGAACGGCATCGCCCATGAACTGGCCGATGCACCGCGCCGCGCCACCGTGCAGCGCAACACCAAGGAAACCCGGATCCGCGTCGAGGTCGACCTGGACCGCACCGCCGAGCCACAGACCCACACCGGGTTGCCGTTCTTCGATCACATGCTGGAGCAGATCGGCAAGCACGGCGGCTTCGCGCTGAGCGTGCAGGCCGAGGGTGACCTGCACATCGACGAACACCACACCATCGAAGACACCGGCCTGGCGCTGGGCCAGGCGCTGCGGGAAGCGCTGGGCGACAAGCGCGGCATCGGCCGCTACGGCTTCACCCTGCCAATGGATGAAACCCTGGCCAGCGCCGCCCTGGATTTCAGCGGCCGGCCGTATTTCGTGTTCGAAGGCGAGTTCAAGCGCGAGCGCGTGGGCGATATGCCCACCGAGCTGGTGCCGCACTTCTTCCGGTCGCTGTGCGACGCCGCCGGGCTTAACCTGCACCTGAGCGTGCGCGGCGACAACGACCACCACAAGGTGGAGGCGTGCTTCAAGGCACTGGCCCGCGCCCTGCGCCAGGCGCTGCCGCGCCAGGGCACCGCACTGCCCAGCACCAAGGGGGCGCTGTGACCGAGGTTGCCCTGATCGATGCCGGCGGCGCCAACCTGGGCTCGGTGCGCTATGCACTGGAACGGCTGGGCGTGGAGGCGCGGCTGGTACGCGATGCGAAGGGCCTGCGGGGCGTGTCGCGGGTGATCCTGCCGGGCGTGGGCGCGGCCCCGCACGGCATGGCGCGCCTGCATGCGCAGGACCTGGTGCAACCGCTGCGCGACCTGCAGGTGCCGTTGCTGGGCATCTGCCTGGGGATGCAGCTGTTGTTCGAGGGCTCCGAAGAGGGCCACGTGGAATGCCTGGGGCTGATGCCCGGGGTGGTCCGCCACCTGCACCCGGCCACCGGCATCCGCGTGCCGCACATGGGCTGGAACCGGCTGCGGCCGTTGCGCGAATCGATGCTGCTGGACGGCGTGCCCGAGCGCGCCAGCGCCTACTTCGTGCACAGCTATGCGGCGCCACTGGGCGAGCACACCGTGGCCGCCTGCGACCATGGCGGCCTGTTCGCCGCAGTGGTACAGCGCGGCCTCCACAGCGGCGCCCAGTTCCACCCGGAGCGCTCGGCCGCCACCGGTGCCCGGATCCTGCGCAACTTCATCGAGAACGAACCGTCATGAGTTTCACCGTCTATCCCGCCCTGGACATCCGCGAAGGCCGCGTGGTGCGCCTGCTGCAGGGCGATTACGCGCAGCAGACCACCTATGGCGACGACCCGTTGCCGCGCGCGCAGGCATTCGCCGATGCCGGCGCCACCTGGATGCACCTGGTCGACCTGGATGCCGCACGCGCCGGCGGTTACACGCTGGCCCCGCTGCTGTCGGCGATTGCCGGCCAGACCGGCTTGAAGGTGCAGACCGGCGGCGGCGTGCGCTCGCGCGACGACGTGGCGCGCATTCTCGATGCCGGTGCTACCCGCGTGGTGGTCGGTTCGGTGTCGGTGCGCGCGCCGGAGACGGTGATCGACTGGCTGGCCGAGTTCGGCCCGGAGCGGCTGACCATCGCGCTGGATGCCCGCCAGGCCGATGACGGCCGCTGGCTGCTGCCCGTGCACGGCTGGACCGAGACCGCCGAAAACACCCTGGACGTGCTGGCAACGCGCTATGCGCAGGCCGGCATGACCCACCTGCTGTGTACCGACATCGCCCGCGACGGCATGTTGTCCGGCCCCAACATCGGCCTCTACCAGCACCTGGCCACTCTGCTGCCGGGCGTGGCGGTGCAGGCGTCCGGGGGCGTGCGCGGCGCTGCCGACGTGGCCGAGGCCAGGGCGGTGGGCTGCGGCGGCGCGATCCTGGGCAAGGCGCTGCTGGAAGGCCGCATGACCCTGGCGGAGGCGCTGGCATGCTGAGCCGTCGGCTGATTCCCTGCCTGGACGTGCGCGATGGCCGCGTGGTCAAGGGCGTGCGCTTCCGCGACCACGTCGACATGGGCGACATCGTCGAGTTGGCGCTGCGGTACCGCGACCAGGGCGCCGACGAGCTGGTGTTCTACGACATCGGCGCCAGCCCCGAAGGCCGTGCGGTGGACGTGGGCTGGATCGAGCGCATCGCGCGCCTGATCGACATTCCGTTCTGCGTGGCCGGCGGCATTTCCGACGTGGAGACCGCCCGCCGCGTGCTGTATGCCGGTGCCGACAAGATTTCGATCAACTCTCCGGCACTGGGGCGCCCGGCGCTGATCGAGGAATTGGCCGACGCGTTCGGCGTGCAGTGCGTGGTGGTCGGCGTCGATTCGGTGCGCGAGGCCGACGGCGAATGGCGGGTGCGGCGCTTCAGCGGCGACCCGGACAAGACCCATGCCGTGCCGGTGCGCACGCTGGACTGGCTGGTCGAGGCACAGCGCCGCGGCGCTGGCGAGATCGTGCTGAACTGCATGGACAGCGACGGTGTGCGCCGGGGCTACGACGTAGCCCAGCTGCGCCAGGCGCGCGCGCTGTGCCATGTGCCGCTGATCGCCTCCGGCGGTGCCGGTGAGATGCAGCACTTCGCTGACGTGTTCGACCAGGCCGATGTCGACGGTGCCTTGGCCGCCAGCGTTTTCCACAGTGGTGCCATTGCCATTCCCGCGCTCAAGCAGTTCCTGCGCGAGCAGCAGATCGAGGTTCGAGATGTCTATTGAAGTACTGCCGTCGCGCGAGGCGCTGGACGGACTGGAGTGGAGCAAGGGCGACGGCCTGCTGCCGGTGGTCGTGCAGGACGCCGACAGCCTGGCCGTATTGATGCTCGGCTACGCCAACGCCGAAGCGATGGAGCTGACCCTGGCCACCGGCCATATGACCTTCTACAGCCGCAGCAAGCAGCGCCTGTGGACCAAGGGCGAGTCGTCGGGCAATGTGCTGGCGGTGGTGGCGGTGCGCGTGGACTGCGACAACGACACCCTGCTGGTGAGTGCGCGCCCGGCGGGCCCGACCTGCCATACCGGCAGCGAAAGCTGCTTCGACCAGGCCCCGGGCAACTTCCTGGGCCGCCTGGATGCGTTCGTGCGCCAGCGCGAGCAGCAGCGCCCGGTGGGCAGCTACACCACGTCGCTGTTCGACGGCGAGATCCGTCGCATCGCGCAGAAGGTGGGCGAGGAGGGCGTGGAAACCGCGCTGGCGGGGGTGGCGCAGGACGATGCGGCGCTGCTGGGCGAGTCGGCCGACCTGCTGTTCCATCTGATCGTGTTGCTGCGGGCGCGCGGCTTGTCACTGGCCGACGCGGTGGCCGTGCTGGCGGCGCGCCACGCAGGGTGAGCGCATGAATCGCGTTTAACGTCGGTGAAACGCGGCACAAGCGATGATGTGCCGCTTTACAATCACCCACCCCGAACGGACCGTCCCGATGACCCGCACTGCTGCCTGGCTGGCTTGCCTGCTGTTGACTACCGCACCCGCCCTGGCCGCCGAGGTGACCGTGACCGGCAAGGTCTACCAGGAACGCGACGGCAAGCCGGGGCGCGGACCGACCGACCCGGGCATGGCCGGGGTGCAGGTGTCCAACGGCGAGGTGATCGTGCGTACCGCCGCCGACGGCAGCTACAGCCTGCCGGTGCGCGACGGACAGACGGTGTTTGTGATCAAGCCCGATGAGTACCGTTTCCCGGCCGCCAGCAATGGGCTGCCGTCGTACTGGCGCCACTACGCGCCGCAGGGCTCGCCGCGGCTGAAGTACGACGGTATCCGCGCCACCGGCAGCAACGTGCGCAACTGGGACTTCGCGCTGGAACCGGCCAAGGGCAGCGACGCCGCCCGCGCCGGGTTCGAGATGCTGGTCTTCACCGATTCGCAGACCGCCAGCCGGCAGGACATCGACTACTACCAGCGCGCCATCGTCGACCCCATCATCGGCAAGCATCCGGCACGGCTGGGCACCACGCTCGGCGATATCGTCAACGATGACCTGGACCTGTACCCGACCATCAACAAGGCCACCGCGCTGCTGCAGGTGCCGTGGTTCCACGTGCCGGGCAACCATGACCTCGATTTCGACGCCGGCGATGACCGCCACTCGCTCGACAGCTGGCGCGCGGTGTACGGGCCCGATACCTACGCGGTGGAAGAGGGCGGGGCCAGCTTCGTGTTCCTCGACGACGTGGTCTACGACCCTGCCGCCAAGCCGAGCTACGTGGGCGGGCTGCGCCCGGACCAGTTCACCTTCCTCGGCAACTACCTGAAGGGCCTGCCGCGCGACCGCCTGGTGGTGCTGGGCATGCACATTCCGCTGTTCGATGCCGCGCCCGGCCGCGAAACCTTCCGCCACGCCGACCGCACGCGCCTGTTCGAGATGCTCAAGGTGTTCCCCAACGTGCTGGTGCTCAGCGGCCACAGCCACACCCAGCAGCACTACTACCATGGCGCCGCCGAGGGCTGGCAGGGCAGCAAGCCGTTGCATGAGTACAACGTGGGCGCCGCCTGTGGCGCGTTCTGGTCGGGCGTGAAGGACAGCAGCGGCATTCCCGATGCCACCATGAGCGACGGCACGCCGAACGGCTATGCGGTGTTGTCGGTCAAGCCCGGCGGCGACTACGGCCTGCGCTACTACGTGGCCCGCGCCCCGGACGACTACCAGATCGCCCTGCACGCGCCCAAGGTGCTGCGCAAGGATGCATACCCGGCGTGGGGTGTGTACGCCAATGTGTTCATGGGCCAGGCCGACACGCTGGTGGAGTACCGCGTGGACAGTGGTGCCTGGCAGAGCATGAAGCGGGTGGAGCAGCCGGATCCGCGCCTGCTGGTGGAGAACGTGGCCGACGACCAGGCCGAGCGCCTGCGCGGTTTCGATCGCTCTCCCGAAGCGACGCCGTCGCCGCACCTGTGGCGCGGCGCGCTGCCCACCAACCTGGCGGCCGGCGAGCACAAGGTGGAAGTGCGCGCGGTTCACGCCGATGGTCCCACCGCCTCGGCCAGCACCAGCTACCGGCTGCAGGTCGGCAAGCCTTGACGAGGTGCCTGCCGCGCACCGTGCAGCAGCTGCATACGCTGCTGTACGGCACTACATGCTTTGCAAACCCCGGGCGATCGCCGAAAATCGCACCGGGTTATTCGACCCCAGCCAAGGCCTGCGAGTGAGCGTTGCGGTACCGTTTCCGGAGCATCCTCCGGCCCCGTCCGATGTGTCCCTGCTGACACCCGGTCGGGCATCGTCTGTTGAAACGCTGCTTGTCGCCGACGTCGGGGGAACGTTCGCGCGCCTGGCCGTGGCCGAACTGCGTGCCGGTCAGCCGCCGCAGCTGGTTGGCCTGCGCCGTTACAGCTGCGCCGCGTTTGCCAGCCTGGCCGCTATCCTGGCCGATTTCATCGCCAGCGCCGGGCAGCCGCTGGACAACGCCGTGGTGGCGATCGCCGGGCTGCTGGAAGGCGACCACCTGGTCAACACCAACCTGCCGTGGCCGGTGTCGGTGGCCGATACGCGCACCCAGGCCGGCCTGCGTTCGCTGGCGCTGATCAATGATTTCGAAGCGGTCGCCTACGCGATCCCGCATGTGCAGGCCGATACCCTGGTGCCGCTCAACGGCGAGCCCAAGGGCGGCTCGCGTTGGCCGGCGCTGGTGCTGGGCCCGGGCACCGGACTGGGCGCGGCACTGCGTTTCCAGGGCGGGCATCAACCGGTGCTGGCCAGCGAAGCGGGCCATGCCGCGCTTACGGCCGGCACGGAACTGGAACTGGAGATCCTGCGGCAGATGCAGCAGCGCTGGCCGCACGTGGACCAGGAGCGCATCCTGTCCGGCAGCGGCCTGATGAATCTGTATCCGTGTCTGTGCGGCCTTCGTGGCGTGGCACCCCAATGGAACACGCCCGAACAGCTGATCGCCGCGGCGCATCTGGGCGACGACCCGGTGGCGGTGGAAACGCTGGAGGTGTTCAGCGCATGGCTGGGCAGCCTCGCCGGCGACCTCGCCATTACCTTCGGTGCACGTTCGGTGTACCTGGTGGGCGGCATTCCGCCGCGCATCGCGCATTTCCTGCACGCGGGCGGCTTCCAGGCGCGGTTCCTGGCCAAGGGTGTGATGGGCCGGGTGCTGGCCCAGGTGCCGGTGTGGCGGGTGGAACATGGCGAACTGGGCATGCTGGGTGCGGCGGTCTGGCACGCCGCGCGCCACGGACGCGCCGTGGCATGACGCTTCCGCCCGGTTGGCGGGCGGCTCGATGACCGATCTTGCAGGGAGTGGGTGGGATGACCGATCGCAGACAGTTCCTCCAGGCCGGTGTGCTGGCCGCAGGCGCGCTGGCCTTGCCGCGTGCGGGCGCACGGGCGGCCAGTGGCGCGCGGGTGGTGTCCACCTGGGACTTTGGCGTGGGCGCCAACCAGGCGGCGTGGAAGGTCTTGGCGGGCGGCGGCAGCGCACTGGACGCGGTGGAAGCTGGCGCGCGCTGGGCTGAAAGCGAGTTGTGCAACCCCACCGTGGGCCGCTGCGGCAATCCCGATCGCGACGGTGTGCTCAGCCTCGATGCCAGCATCATGGACGGCGATGGCCGCTGTGGATCGGTGGCGGCGCTGACCGACATCCTGCATCCGGTGTCGGTGGCCCGCAAAGTCATGGAAAACACCCCGCATGTGATGCTGGTCGGGGAGGGAGCGCAGCAGTTCGCGGTGGCGCAGGGCTTCGAGCGCCAGAAGCTGCTCACGCCCGCCGCCGAGAAGGCATGGCGCGACTGGTTGAGGACCGCGCAGTACACGCCGGAGATCAACGTCGAGCGCCGCGGGCGTCCGGGCGACAGCAGCAACCACGACACCCTGGGCATGCTGGCCATCGACGCCAACGGCCGTCTGGCCGGTGCCTGCACCACCAGTGGCATGGCCTGGAAGCTGCACGGCCGCGTGGGCGACAGCCCGATCATCGGCGCTGGCCTGTACGTGGACAACGAGGTGGGCGGGGCGACGGCGTCGGGGGTGGGCGAAGAGATGATGCGCAACGCTGCCTCGTTCCTGGTGGTGGAGCTGATGCGCCAGGGGCGCTCGCCCGCCGAGGCCTGCCGCGAGGCGATTGCCCGGCTGGTACGCAAACGCCCCGAGGCCAGCAAGACCCTGCAGGTGTGCTTCCTGGCGCTGGACAAGCAGGGCCAGGTCGGCGCGTATGCGTTGCACCGCGGCTTCGTCTATGCGGTCTGCGACACCGATCGCCAGGACGACCTGCGTGATTCCGCCTCGGTCTACACCAGCGAGCAGACCTGAGCATGGTGCGCCGGCTGCTGGAAATCGCCTCCAATTCGGTGGCCTCCGCGTTGGCCGCGCAGGCCGGTGGGGCCGATCGCATCGAGTTGTTCGACAACCTCGCCGAGGGCGGCACCACGCCGTCGTACGGCAGCATCGCCGTGGCCCGCGAGCGCCTGCGCATTCCGTTGTTCGTATTGATCCGCGCGCGCCCCGGTGACTTCCACTACGGGGCGCTCGAGGCGGAAATCATGCTGCGCGATATCGCCCACTGCCGGCAGCTGGGCTGCGATGGCGTGGTGATCGGCGCGCTGGACGCCGACGGCAACGTGGATACGGTGCTGTGCCAGATGCTGGTGTCGGCTGCCGGGCCGCTGCAGGTGACGTTCCATCGCGCCTTCGATGCCGCGCGCGACCTGCCGGCCGCGTTGGAACAGGTGATCGCCCTGGGCTGCCAGCGGGTGCTGACCTCGGGTGGCCAGGCCAGCGCGGAAGCGGGCGCGGACACATTGGCCGCGCTGGTGGCGCAGTCGAACGCACGCATCAGCGTGATGGCCGGCGCAGGGCTCAACGCACGCAACATCGCCGCGGTGGCCGCACGCACGGGTTGCGTCGAACTGCACGCGTCGGCCAAGGCCGCGCAACGTTCGGCGATGCGCCACCACAACCCGGCCCTGGTGGGTCTGTCGCCGGATTGGACCGTTACCGAAGCCGGCGAAGTCGCCGCGTTGCGCGCCGCGCTGGATGCGATCTGACGAAGTGACGGGTGCAGCCACCCATGGGTGGCTGCTCGGTCAACGTTCCCGCCGCGGGACGGAGTCGGCACTGTGCGCCACCACAAAAAACGGCAGCCACCTGTACCAGCGCGGCTGCCGTGGAGGACCGTTGCCCCGCCCGGAGGCGGGGGCGGGTGACGCTTAGAACTTGTAGTTCACGCCGAAGTACAACTGGCGACCGGTGTAGGTGTTGGAGATCAGGCGCGCGGTGGTGTCGTTGCCCAGATTGATGCGCTGCTCGGACTTGGTGGCATTGAGCACCGAAGCGGTGAAGGTCAGCGCATCGGTGAAGTTGTAGGCCACGTTGAGATCAAGCTGGTCGTAGGGTTCGGAGTACTGACTCATGCCGTTGACCGGACCGCCCACCACTTCGCCGCGCCGGTTGTAGGAGGCGCGTGCCAGGAACGTCTCGTTCTCGTAGAACACGGTGATGTTGGCCTGGTTCTTGGCGCTGCCCACCAGCGGCGACTCGCCGATGTTCTCGCCGTCCAGCACGATGGCGGCCAGGTTGGTGTCGTTGTAGGTGTAGTTGGCCTGGATGCCGAAGCCCATGTCGAAGGTGTACTGGCCATACAGTTCCACGCCCTGCGAGACGCCGTCGCGGCCATTGGCCTGCGTTTCGTACTTCTGCACGGTGACCGTTTCGCCGCCCACGGTCATCTGCTGGTCGCGGATCACCGGCACGGTGAAGTTGTCGACGTTCTTGCGGAACAGACCGATGCCAGCCACCGCGCCGGGCTTGAAGTACCACTCCAGGCCGATGTCGACCTGGGTGGCCTCGAACGGTTCCAGGTTCTTGTTGCTGCCATGGCCGTACCAGCCGGGGGTGTCGGTGCCGCCGGCCACGCGGCGGTCGTTGCTGTACTCCTCGCTGATGTAGTTCAGCGCACCCGGTGCGGCGATGCTGGTATAGCTGGGGCGGGCGATCACCTTGGAGGCCGCGCCACGCAGCACCAGGTTGTCGGTGATGTCCCAGGCGATGTTGAAGCTCGGCAGGATGTCGGTGTAGGTCTTCTCCAGCGAGGTGAACGCGTAGGTCTTCTCGCGCGCCAGGCCATCGGGCAGGCGCACGAAACCGCTCTGGCACACATACCCGGTATTGGAGCCGATCAGCGCACCAGCCGCCGGGTCATTGCAGTCCATCGGCGCGCCGGCTGCGTTGTCCTGGAAGTAGTCGTTGAACTTTTCTACCGAATCGCTGGATTCTGCGAACTGCCTGGTCCTGACCACGCGCACGCCGACGTTGCCGCGCACGCGCTCGGTGCGGAAGTTGGCCTGGAAGTAACCGGCAAAGACCTTCTCGTTGACGTTGTAGACGAAGTCGTCTTCCTTGCGGCTGTATGAGCCGCCGTACTTGTCGTTGAGGTAATCGATGTATGCCGGGTAGTTGATCCCCGGGAACACGTTGGCATTGAAGCCGCCGGTGATGTTGCTGATCGGGTTGGACAGGAAGAAGCCCGGCTGGGCGACACCGGCGGTGGCATCGCAGCCGGCCTGGTACCGGTTGTTGTCGTAGTCGGCCGGATCCTTGCCCTGGCACACCCAGTAGGTGTTGCCGGTGTTGCGGTGCACGTCGCCATCGCGGTACTTGGCGCCGAACTGGATGGAGTCCAGCCAGCCGCTTTCAAACAGCTTGGTCACATCGGCCTGGAAGTAGCTCTGTTTGACCTCGGTCTGCATCCACGACGAACCGGTGGACCCGGTATCGATCTCGGCCACGCCGTTCATCAGCTGCTGCTGCAGGTCCGGCGAGAAGGTCACCGACGGAGTGCCACTGACATCCCACGCGGTGTACTGGTTGCCGGACTGCCACACGCCATCCACCTGGCGGCGCGGCTTGGCCGACATGCCGAAGTTCATCGACGGGCCGCCTTCGGACCAGGTACGACCGCCGGTGAAGGAGGCCTTCCACAGCGGGCTGATGTCCCACTCAACGCTGAGGTCGGCGGTCTGCGAGAGTGCTTTTTCCTTGCTGTAGGTACCGGTCAGCTGCGGGGTGGGGATGGTGCAGTCATCCGGGCCCCAGCCACCCGGCGGCAGGCCGGCGGCCGCGGCCTGCTGTTCGCTGCAGTAATAGGTTTTGCCGGCCAGCTTTTCATACTCGGCACCGGTGACGATGCTGCCGCTGGGATCGAAGGTCAGCCCGTTGAGCAGGCGCCCGCCGGCCCAGTTGCCGTCCCCGTTGAAGCGGGCCAGGTTCCACTCGGGCACCTTGAGCATGTTCTGGGTGTAGTTGCCTTCCAGCTCGAAACGGAAGTAGTTCGCGGTCAGGGTGAGGTTGTCGACCGGCTTGAACTGGAAGGTGAACTGCCCGCCGGTACGCTGGCGGTCTTCTTCCTTCACCGCGAAGTTCACCGAGGTGGGCATGAAGAACTCGCTGTAGTTGCGCCCGCTCTGGTCATTGAAGCCCGACTGGCCCCACCAGTAGTGGATGCCGTCCTGCAACTGCGGGGTGCCATACGCATTCACCGCATCGGTGCCATTGCCGTACCACTGGTAGTCTTCGGTACTGGCCTGCATGGTGCGGCTGGTGCGCTTCTGCTTGGTTGCGCCGACCAGCACGCCGAAGCGCTCGTCCTGGCTGTGCCAGGAGTACAGCGCCGAGGCCTGGGGATCCACGTCGTGGCTGGTGTCCGAGGAGGTGCCTTCCAGGTTCACGTAGCCCGAGTTGGCTTCCATGTCCAGCGGCCGCCGCGTGTGCAGGATCACCGTGCCGCCGATGCCGCCTTCGTCCAGGCGGGCCTCGGGCGATTTGAACAGCTCGGCGCTGGACAGCATGTTGGCCGGGAGCAGGGTGTAGTTGAACGAACGGCTGGCTTCGTCGTTGGTCTCCGACGTGGCCACGTAGTTGCCGTTCAACTGGGTCAGGGTCAGGTCCGGATCCAGGCCGCGCACGCTCACGCTTTTGCCTTCGCCACCGCTGCGCTCGATGATCACGCCCGGCACGCGCTGCAGGGCATCGGCCACGTTTTTGTCGGGGAACTTGCCGACGTCTTCGGCGGTGATCACTTCGACAACGGCGTTGGCGTCGCGCTTCTGCTGCAGACTCTTTTCGATGGCGTAGCGATAGCCGGTGACGTTCACGCTGTCGAGCGTGGTGGCCTCCGGCGACGAAGCGGGGCTGGCCTGCTGTGCGAAGGCACTGGCGGGCACCATCGCGGCGGCGAACAGCGTGGCGGTAATGGCGGCCGACAGCGTGTCGCGGTTGCGCATGCGGGACATCTTGTTCATTCCACTCTCTCCCTCTCCTGGATTGAAACGGTGGCGATACGTTGTTGAATCGATCTAATGTTTTGG
>Ga0163161_10000313_pt1 | contig 42138 bp, 65 predicted proteins | sample S45metaG_FD_129847 | JGI IMG/M metagenome (GOLD analysis project Ga0163161, IMG submission 129847) | Switchgrass rhizosphere microbial communities from Kellogg Biological Station, Michigan, USA - S4-5 metaG | ecosystem: Host-associated > Plants > Roots > Rhizosphere > Soil | place: USA... | reverse complement strand
TGCGGTGGTCAGGCACGCCGGCGATGTCGCCATCGGTGACCGCCTGCGCGTGATGCTTGGTGACGGCGAACTCAAGGTCCGCCGCGAGGACTGAAGTGCTGCTTCAGGGCGCCAAGCATATGGACAACATCGTTGTGCCCGGCTTCAAGACCGAGGTGACGTACAGCGATTAACTCTATTGCCGTCGGTGGTTAGCTATCTCGGCGACGAAATTCTGTAGTCCTGATAATGCATTAGCCACCAAGTATCCGTATCTGTCCGTCCCCGACCGAATTTGCATCTCGAAAACACGCGACACCCATCACGACGACGACGTACGTTTATCCCATGTCGGCAGAGTCCGGCATCGCTCCCCGGGAAGACGACCCTCCCACACGACAAGGACTGTCTCCATGAATACCCGCCCGTACGCCACGGCGTCGCTCGCCGACGTGAAACAGCTCACGTACTTCCGGATCTACAAGACCAACCCCAACGAAGAGCATGGGACGATCAAGCTCTTCAGCAACGGAAACCAGCAGTGCCCGATCACGGTCGGGTTGATCGCTGCCGATGCCGATGCCAATCCCATCACGCTGACGCAAGCGGAGATCAAGCAGGCGGTCACGCTCATCTTCTACGATGATGCCGCCGAACTGGGTGATGGATACGCGGCCTCGTTCACCGCGAACGACTTCGAATGGACCGAGTCCGCCATTCCCGCGGAGAGTCAGCGACCGGGCGATGCCACGCGAGGCAGCAACGCGGCGCCCAACCAGGACTCCGCCCACGGTTCGCCGCAGGCCATCCAGACGACCACGCTGTATGTGTCCGCCATACCCGGATCGTCGGTGCGGTCGCTCGCGGCACGCTTCGAAGTCAATCCCGACCTCTACTTTACGACCAGCCCGGTTGCGAGCGGCACCGCCCGTCAGGCTCGCGATGGGGACTTCGACAGTTCGGTCGAAGTGCTCTTGGCCGAGCCGCCTTTCCTCTCCGCTACCGACTTCGGCGCAGCATCCAGCGGCGTCGTCACTGGGAAAAAGGTGGGCGATACGACAACCTACTTCTACTGGGCGACCGAGTACTACCTCAATCCGAAATTGAATGGTCGCGCGCTGCCCCTTCGTTCCGTCGGTGCCAGCAAAGGAAAGACAGACGCATTCGGCTTCTATGTCTACGGCGACTTCTTCGCGAGCGTGCAATGGGGTATCAGCTACTTCAGCCAACCCGGTAAAACGGTAGCGAGCGGCTTGCCCATGGCCCCACTTTCCTGGATCGACGTGGGCTCGCAGCGTTCCAACGCCGGGCACCGTGCAGGCGCTGCGACAGTCACGACCTCCGTACGTGCCGACGGTGATGTCGACAGCGTCACCACCACAGTGCGGATGGGTGGACGCGACGCGGCCCGCGGCCGTCATGGATCGCCGCAGACGAAATACCTGCCCAAGGACATGTTCGACGAGTGCGTCGGCAGCATTCAGGGCGCGAACGCGAACCGTGTCGTGATCGGCATACTGAAGGGCAATATCGAGGCTGCTTTCAAGAACACCTCTGGCGGCACGACGCCGGAAGTGTCGAGCACGACCATGCACATCATGGACGCCTACGGCAACGATCACGTCCTTTCCCTTTCGTACGACGCTTACGCCGACGAATTCATGATCTCGTAAACGTACCCGGAAGAGGGAAAACGTCATGACCGACCATGCCCCCAAGGCTCCCCGACTCAGGCTACAGAATGTGGCTGTCGCCTTCGAACAAACGAAGGTCTACGCCAACAAGCGCCAGCAAGCCAGGTTCCGGCTGGAACTGGAATGCACGCACGACGGCAATGCCGATTACCTGACCCCCTCCGAGGTGGACGGAATTTCGGTGTTCGCCTATGCGGTGACCGGTTCGACGATCCCCTTTTCCGATGATGGGTCCGCTACGTATGAAGGGTGGTCGGCGCAAAGAGAACCGCTAGGATACCTGTCCCAAACCGGCACACCTGCCAGGGCGGGGCCGCGACAGACCTACTATCGGTACCTCACCGCCGGCCCCGAAGCGGTGGAGACCCTTCGGGTTTCGTTTCGGGTCACGGGTGACGACGGTTCGATTTTCCGCACCAACGGGTTCGTCACCATCAACGGCGTGGAGCAGTACGACAACACCTTCGATAAGAAAGAGGGCATTACCGTAGCGCGCGTCGACCCCGTCCACTATCCCGCCAGCGCTTTCGAACTCATTCGCCGCCCCTACAGCAGCTCACGGTTTTTGCGGATGACGCCGGCAGGTGTCTTCGGGCGTATGGCCGAATTCGTCCGGCGCCTCCTCTCCCGTCGTAGCCACGCTGAAAAAGAGCGGGCCGACATCTTCGACGATATCGTGACCCTTTCGATCGTCCTGCCGGACCAGACACGGCTCGGCATCCGTACCTTCCAATGCGATCCGGCCGGATCGATTCACTGGAAGGACAAGGTGAGTTGGGTGCGACAGCCCTGCTTTACCGGATATGCGACGCCGGGCAGCACGGAGATTCACTGGAACGAAAGCGGCATGGCCGATCACTGGGGTGGACAACCGCGCCCCAAGACACTCGAGCAAGCCGAGATCGACGTAGGTGTCATCGTGCTGTGCGGAAGGATCGACATACCATCGTGGTCAGGTGCGCCGGAAGCTCCTGTCAAGGTAACCCTCATCGACGCCCACGGCAGCGAACAGACCTGCCGCATCGCCTTCGAACGAGGTGAGCGGGACAAACTGATTGTGACGTAAGCGGCAGCGCAACCAAGGAAGGTATCGCCATGACGGCCACCCATGACCACGCTCAGCGTCCCCTCGCAACAGGGGACATGTATTCCACCGCCTTCCAGTTCTACAGCCATATCAATGCGGACGTCGATCCCCGCACGGGTATGTATTCGGCCAGCGTCGACCTGACAACGGGTGAAGGGAATCGTTTGCGGGGACCGCACCTGCCTTTCCGCCTGAGCTACAGCGCGGTCGACACGATCGACGACGGCTTCGGTACGGGATGGCGCCTCGGCCTCACCGAACTCGATGTCAGCACGGGCTTGCTTACCCTGTCCAGCGGTGACAGCCACAAGGTCGAGGGGCTGTTCTTTGGCGAACCGGCCGGCTTCCCGGATCGCAAGCTCGACAGCTGCTCGCTGGTCGTGACGGACACCAGCCAGGAGAAAGCCGTCGTCGAACACATCACCGGTGTCGTCGAGTATCTGGAGGCCATGCCGGGCCAGCGGACGCTTCTACGCCCCGTGCGCATCGTCAATCCCAGTGGCGACGCACTTCGGCTTATCTGGACGCCGGATACGGTTGCCATACCGAGGCTGACAAGTGTCGTCGACGACGATGACGAAGAGTTGCTCCGTATCGACTACAGCGATGCGACGCTCGTCCGCGTCATCCTCCATCTGGCAACTGCCCGCCATCGGGACGATGCGTTTCCCCTGGAAATGATCTTTGGTATTCCCTTCGGGCAGCTGAAGGACATTTCCATTCCGCTCATCACCGAGCTCAACACAGAGGGCACGATCGAGGGCGACGAGGCCGTCTGGAAGTTCGAGTATTACAACCACGCCGACGTCATGACGCTGCTCTCGTCGGTGACGTCCCCCGACGGCCTGCATGACGCGGTGGAATACAACCTGGACGCGCTCAAGCTTCCGGCCGACGGCCCGATGTCGTACATGCCGGCCGTGGTCCGGCGGACGCGGACCACCGTGGCCGATTCAACGAATGTGGTCCGGGAGAGTTCATACACCTACGGCGAGCACAACGAATCCCCAAACTTCTATGGCTACCCGGTCGTGCAGACCTGGGAGAACCGTAGTGACCAGCTCCTGCACATGTCCGGTGCGGATGGTTTCACCTATCGATCGGTCGAACAGCAGTTTCAGGACGGCACGCTCCTGTGCAGTATCGAGCGTAACTACAATCACTACCACCTCATTACCAACGAGACCACCACCCGGGGAAGCGTCGTACAGACCCTCGTCACCGAGTACGGTGACCAGGCCGATACCTCGTTCGAAAACCAGAGACCGAGCTTCCAGCTTCCGCACAAGGTGATCACCACGTGCTACGGCAGTGAGAAACCCGAGGTCAGGCAGACGACCTTCACCGAGAGCTCCTACGACGACAGCGGTAACGTCCTGTCACGCTACGACAGCGCCACCGATACCACCGAGGAGTCGGCTTACTATCCGCCCGAAGGCGAGATGGAAACGCCTGAAGGAAAAAAGGATTCAGCCGGGGAAGCCGTCGAGCTGTGTCCACCCGATCCGATCGGCAAGGTTCGCCGTCTCAAGAGCCGTCGGACCTTGCCCGGGAAAAACGGTGGCCCCATTCGCTCGACGCACTATCGATACACCCGCGTGCCAGTGAAGGCGCCGATAAAGTACGAGGCCACCGATGCGACCGGAACGAAGTGGTCGCGAGAACGCACTTACTACGTCCAGGCGTCGGAAGAGACGTCCATGGCATCCGACGCCGGTGTCGAACGAACACTCGTCCACAGCAAACAGGCATTCATCGTCGATCTGGGCGACCAGCACGGAAGCTTGTCGAAGGAGACGCGCACGCAGGATGGCCTTACCGAAACCCGCGCGTTCGCCTACCAGACCGACGACATCGAGGGCACGGTCACCACGACGACCACGCACGCCACCCATGTCACGACTCCCACGGAAGATCCCGTGGTCAACACCACCAGCGAAACCCTGCAGCTCATCAGCGGCCTCGTGACGTCCACCGTGGACGCCTTGGGCAACGTCGCCGAGTTCACCTACGACGCGCTGGGTCGCCGAAAGACCGAAGTCCTGTCTCCCCACGTCGCAGGGTATGAGGTCACAACGAGCTGGAATTACCAGCTCTCGATGAGCGAACGCTGGGTCGAACGCGTCGGCATCACCGGCCTGCCACACCGGGTCTGGATGGACGAGCAAGGCCGAACCATCCGTCGTCAGGAACCTCTTCCCGACAAGACACTGATCACCGTGCACGAGCTGGAGTACGACGGCTTCGGTCAGCTCGTTCGCGAAGTGCAGAGCGACCTGCAGGGGAACGGTCAGCCACTGAGTCTGGAAACCCGCTTCGCGTACGACGACTGGGGCCATTGCTCCCAGATGACGGCGCCTGACGGAAGCCGGACCGAAAGCGAAACGACGCTCGTGCAAGACCCACTCATCTATGGCGACGAGATCATCACCCGCACGACCCAGTGGCAGGTGTACGGCCCCGATAGCGACAAGACAGGCTGGCGGTCGACCGACCTCGACGCCGCGGACCGGCAACGGCGCACGGCCGCTGGTACATGGACCGAGGCGGGCGAACAGGAAACGGATTCGACGACGACCTGGACCTATGACGGCGTGGGTCGTTGCGTCTCGATGGAAGATCCCGTGGGACACGTGACGCGCCAGGCATGGGATGCCTACGACCGCCTGGTGCGCACCGACCTGCCCGACGGAACCGCGGTGCTGCGTACTTACGCCGAGGGTCACGAAGACGAATTCATCGCACGTCTCAGCATCGTGCCACCGGCCGCCGAAAGGGATTTCTGGGGCACCGCGTTGGCTGCGGGCGACATGCTGATCGGGACCCGTGCCTGGGACGGTCTTGGACGACTGAAAACCGAGCAAGCCGGTAGCCTGACCACCCGCTACACGTATAGAAAAGAGCAGATGAGTGCCGACACGAAGACGATGCCAAGCAAGGACTGGCTCCAGATGGTTTACGACGTGCGTCTGCGGGAGGTGCTGATCGGCTCGACGCTGATCAGCGCCGACGGCGGCACGCAGAGCAACCTGACTTCCGCTACCTACGACAACCAGCTTGGCCTGCCTTCGACGATCGCCGCGGAAGGCGTCGGCACGATGACCATCGTGCCCGATTATCTCGGTCGGATGACATACCAGACCATGGCCCTGGAAGGCGACGATACGCGGACCTGCGAGGTCATCGTGACGCCGGGAGGGCTTGTCCTGGAGAAGACCGGCACCGATGGCGTGAAACAGATATACGGTTACGACGACAAGGGGCGCGTCGAGAGCATCACCGATCAGGACGTCGAGGTCACAGTGGTCTACGACGCGCTGTCGCGCCTGTCCAGTCGCACAGTGCGCTCCGTGGCCGACGGCCGCTCCGTCGTCCAGGGGACGACATACGACGCCCTCGGGCGGCTATCCGAGCAGAGCTGGTTGCATACCGATGCGTCGACGCCGACAGCACGCAAGAGCAGGCTCGTCCTTGGTTGGCGCGAAGACGACAAGGTACTCGGACGGACGTGGTACGGCGAGGACGGCACACCCGCCGTGCGCACCGAGACCATGGAGTACGACGCCAGGGGGCGCCTTACCATCCACGCCATCGAGGCCATCGACGGCGAGCACCCGGCCGACGAGATGGGTAATCCCTACGTGCGCCAGGTGTTTGAACACGACTGTCTGGACAACCTGCGAACGGTGACGACCACACTCCTCGACGGCCGTGTCAACCAGACTCTTTACACGTATGACACCGGCACGACCCCGCCCAATCTCGATCGACTGGTCGGTGTAAGCAACAGCCTGCCGGCGTATCCCGGCTTTGGCGCGCCACTCACGCTCATCTACGACGACAACGGCAATCTGACCGACGACGGCCAGGGCAGAAAGCTGGTCTGGGACGGCGCAGGGCGACTGTCGACCGTGACGCTTGCCGATGGGGGCACGACCGTGACTTACGCTCACGGACCGGACGGCCGCGTCAGTCGCGTCACCCGTGATCAGGCAACGACATTTCGCTACCGCGAAGACGGTGCCATCGCTTACGAGCACGAAAACAGTACGAAGGAAGGACGTCGGTACATTCGCACCCAGGGAGGCATCGTCGCCGAAACCCGGCTCACGGGAGCGATACGCGACACCTTCCTGCTTGGCACCGATCCGCAAGGTTCCGTGGTGACGGAGTCCGACCCCGGAACGACGCCATGACGCATCCCCTCGCGTATGGCGCCTACGGTGAACGCGTCGCTCCGACGGACCTCGCACGGACGTCTTACGCGGGCGAGCTCGTCGAACGCGATACGGGCCATTACCTGCTCGGCCATCGCCCTTACAGTCCGATACTACGGCGCTTCCTGGCACCGGACCCGGAAAGTCCGTTCAACCACGGCGGGTTCAATCGCTATGCCTATTGCAGCGGCGATCCCGTCAGTCGCATCGATCCCACGGGCGACGCATGGACGGACTGGCTGGCGTCCGGACTGATGCTCGGCCTGACCATCGTGGGTAGTGTGCTGAGCGCAGGCGCCCTGGCGGCCCCCCTGACTGCGGCGACCAGCGCGGGCATGGCGGCCGCCGCCGGGGGAGCAGGGGTCGCGGGATCGGTGGCGGCCGCGGCCGCGACGCCAGGCGTCGTGGCCGCATCGATCGCTGCGGCGATGGACGTCTATTCAACCGTCGCAGCCGTGGGCTCGATCGCATCCATGGCGACCCACAACCAACAAGCCAGCACGATCTTCGGCTGGGTCTCCCTGGGGACGGGCATCGCGTCGGGCGCCGGCGCGGTCACGGCAGCCAAGCAGATCTCCCGTGGGTCCGCGGGGGTGTCGGCCACGCGTGGGGCGGCCACCGCGATGCCCGGCGCCCGTCGCGCGAGTACGGCGACAACCGCACAAGCTGCGGTCAGCGTCGTGCGTGCAACCGCGCCCGTCCTGACCTCGGCGGCGTCCTCGCGCCTCGGCACCAGGCGTTCGACCCGCAGCCTGGTGGCGCGCGACACGACCAGCAACCTTGCCCAAACGCGAAGAGCGCTGGCCGACCTCAAGGCGGATGGTGCCGAACAGACGACCTTGCTCTTCGGAACCAGAGGCTCGCGGGAAGCGTTCGGCAATCCACATGCGAGAAGGCGCCAATCAAGGGAGGCGCTCTACCGGGCCGACACGTTGCGGGTCACACAAACGGGTGCGTCGGCGGGTGTGAAGGTCGATGCCGTGGACATGAACACGGCGACGAAGGAGCAGACGCGACGACGCCTGTCCGAAGATGGCGTGCATGTCGCCGTGACCGGGCACGGCATGGTCGACCAGGCTGCCCTGACCGCACTGAATATCCCGGACACCGTCTCGGACCACCTGGTACCCGTGCGAGCGGGCCCGTGATGAATGGATCGACCCGGACGCACGGTGCGGTGCCTACGGTGTCCGCAGGGCGAGCGCGAAAGGAGGGTACGCCGTGATATCCGTTGCCGACAGAAGACAGGTTTATGGCGCCTACGGTGAGCGAACGGGATCGGCCGTTCGCTCACGCAGCGCATTTTGCGGCGAAGTCCGTGACGTCTCGACCGGCTGGTACCTACTGGGCGAGCGGCTTTACAGCCCTACGCTACGTCGATTCGTCGCGCCCGACCGCGCGAGCCCGTTCGCCCGTGGTGGCATCAATCGCTATGCCTATTGCGGCGGCGACCCTGTCAACAGGATCGACCCGAGCGGCAACAGCTGGCTTAGCTGGTTGGCTTCATCGCAAGGGCTGGCAGGAAACCGGGGCGCTGCCCGCATGGTAACCGCGGGCTCCCGAAATTCGGACGTGTCCACGACCCCGGGCACGCTCAACGCGGCGGCGGCAGCCCGGGGCGACATCATCTCCATCGCGGCGGCAGTCGACTCGGTCGCACTGGCGGCATCGGCTCGCCCGAAGGCCGAGGGCCTCTTCGGATCGGTCGCCATGGACGCCGAGACCACGACGGGCGGTTCCGCGCTTCCGGCACCGAGGTCAGGTCCCCCGCAGCCGCGTTTTCTCGGCCGGCAACGAGTCGTCACCCGGCCCTCGGCCGGGGGAGGCCGCCCGGCGAGGCAGGTGACCGTCATCGAAGGTAGCCAGATTCCCAGCGACCGATTGACGAGCACGCGTCTTCCGGGAAAACGACGCCTGATCAGGAACTGGATCGATCGTCCTCACGGGCGCAATTCAGAGACAAGCATCATCGCGGCGGATACGACGATCAAAGGCGGCCACCTCATCGAGGTTATCGATCGGGTGGCGCAAGCCGGGATACGTAGCGCGAACGTCTATACGGGGGGTCATGGCGACATACTTGGGGCGAATTGGAACCCTCGCGGCGACAGGTATCCCGATCTGGCCGTGTCGACGTTTGCCGCGGAAGACGCTGCCTTCACCGTGATGGCCAGGAAACGGGGAATCAAACTGACCTTGATCAACCTGAACGAGATCAACCTGAACCAGTTTGAAGAACGCCTCGCCAGCGACGGCGTTCACATCATCGCGCATTGTTTCGGCGTGGCGGATCCCGCCGTCATGAATGCGCTCAACCTGTCCCATGTGTTCGTCTACGACCGCCCGCCACCCTGAAATCATCTCGGGATTCAGCGGCGCCCGACACGGGCGGCAACGAGCGGGTCATTGCGAGGGCGCGAGATCCCCGACGAGAGTAGGAATGAGTTCCGACACCGTCGGATGAATCGGCACCGCCCACTGCAAGGCACCGATGGACGCGTCCGCATTCATCATGTCGAGAATGCCATGGATCGCTTCGTCGCCACCCGTGCCGAGGATGGCTGCGCCGAGGATCTTCTTCGTCTCCGCGTCAGCCACCAACTTCATGAAGCCCCAGGTCTCGGCCTTCTCCACGGCACGGCCGACGCGTGTCATGGCGCGTTTCGATATCAACAGCGGCCGACCCGACGCGCGCGCCTGCGCTTCCGTCATGCCGACGCGGCCCAGCGGCGGATCCACGTAGAGCGCGTAGCCGAGGATGCGGTCGCTGACCTTACGTTCCTCTCCATCGAGCAGGTTCGCCGCGACGATTTCGTAATCGTTCCACGCCGTATGCGTGAAGGCGCCCTTGCCATTGCAATCGCCCATCGCCCAGATGCCTTCGGCACTCGTCTTCAAATGGTCGTCGACCTTGATGTAGCCCTTCTCGTCCAGCTCGACGCCAGCCTTTTCCAGGCCGAGATCGTCGGTATTGGGACGACGACCGACGGCAAGCAGGACATGCGTGCCAACCACCTCCGGTGCGCCCTCGGTGCAATCGACGCCGACCTTCACACCACGCTCGTGCTTTCCCAGCGTGATACAGCAGGCATCGGTACGCACGCTGATACCTTCGGCCTCGAGAAACGCGCGGATCTCGGCGGAAACGTCTTCGTCTTCACGGCTGACCAGTCGAGCGTTCTTCTCCACGATGGTCACCTCGGCGCCAAAGCGCCGATACATCTGGGCGAATTCCAGACCGATATAGCTGCCCCCCACCACGATGAGGTGTTCGGGCACGGCCTGCAACGGAATGATCGTGCTGTTGGTGAGGTAGTCGACCTCGTCGACGCCGGGGAAATCCGGGATGTTGGCGCGACCACCCACATTCAGGAAGACCTGAGGCGCCTCGAACGTTTCACCGTTCACCTCGACGCGCCTCGGGCCGATGAAGCGCGCATGCCCACGGATCAACGTAAGCCCGGGCATCGATGCCAGCCAGTCCTCGTTGCCTTTGCGCGAGTCCAGGATGACCTTCTGCGCACGTGCGGCGACGACAGGCATGGCGATGTGGATGGACCCGACGCCGACACCGAACTCGGCCCCTCGCTGCGCGAAACGCGCAGCAGAGGCGCTGGCGATAAGGGTCTTGGTCGGCTTGCAGCCGGTGTTGACACATGTGCCGCCCACCAGGTGTCGTTCGATGATGGCGACTTTCTTGCCGAGCCCGGTCAAGCGTCCGGCCAGTGCGGGTCCGGCCTGCCCGGCCCCCACGATGATGGCGTCGAAAGTGCGGGTCATGGGCGGTGCTCCGGCGGATGAATGACCCTCGAAGGGTAACCCGAGTCGCTGGCAGTCGCCTTGCACGAAAACCCTGAGTGGTGACCCCGGCCCGATTCGAACGGGCGACCTTCCCCTTAGGAGGGGGACGCTCTATCCAGCTGAGCTACGGGGCCTGAGAGTTGGTCTACACAAGGTCTACATTTTACCCTGCCTGGACCGGGCTGGATCATACCCGATAGGGCTATGGCTTGCCCTCATGCGGCATCCGATGCCTACCCTTGGCCGGCGCTATCCGCTGGTGGTTATGCTCGGCCCAGCGCTCGACGAACTTCCTCGCGAGGGCCTCGGTTGCCACCCTGGCGCCGAAGGTCTGCTCGTCATCCACCCCATGCGGGAAGATGGCGATACGCCAAGGGTCAATGATCCCAGCCGTCTGGGTTACGTACCCGAAGACCGCCCCGTCCCAGTACGCGAAGTGGGCGGCACCTTGGACGGTTGGCGGCTTCCAGTAGACGGGCATATGCCCATGGTACGTCAGGAGTTGGGGAAGGCGGCTGAAAATTGTGGGGCGGTTTACGACCGGTTGTCGGTCACATTGAAGTCCTGTGACTTGACGGCCGATACCGCATCCGTGACGGTTGCTGTGAACACGCCCGTGACGTTGCTGGCCGGGGGGTTACCGATGCGTCGGAATACCGGATTGGCGCTCGTGTTACCCGTCACGTTGTAGTTAGTCCCGCTCTTGAACACGGTATTGTAAGTGTAGGGCGGAGTTCCTCCACTGACGATCATGTGGCCCGTACCAACTAGGTCGTTGCTGACGCCGACAAGCGTCGATCCGGTAACGTCGGAAATCGACATAGCCAGGGCAGACCCGGAGGTCGCCCCGCTGAGCTATGACATCAACATTGGGGCGGTTTGAGGGACGCCAGCATTGGGCCCAGTGTTCGGTACGGCACCCCCTGGCGCCCTTCGCAGCTAGCCAAGCGTGCCGCCCACACCAATGCCGAACACGGACAGACAAAACGAAAGAGTGAAAGGAGGCGAGCCTGGAATGGTAGCCATTACCAGAGTCCCGCCTTCTTGAGCTTATTTTCCAGATAGGCGACTCGCTCAAGGACCATGTTCAGCTTGTCTACCGTGAGATTGCCATTGTCGTCCTCTATGACAAGATCGGGAGCAACACGCTGGAGAGACTAGGCAATAACGCCGCGTCCGTTTCCCTTACCTTTTTGCCGCCAGTCCCACGTCACAAGGGGTACGCCGGATAGATCGCGAAGGACGACATCTTTGATGTTTTTCTTCAGCCTGACGTCGGAGGTGTATTGGAAGTCAGGGGCAGAGATAACGCCAGTAAAATCAGCGCCACCAGACGCGTTGATATTTAGAGCAACGCTTGAATCGGTAGATCCTTTGGGCCGGATCGTGACAAATCCACCGCCTCCCGCCGCGATGATACAGAACGCTCCGGTAGCCCGCATCGCGCCGCCATTTGGAATGTTCACGTTGCCGCCTACAGTCATATCTCCGGTCGAAGCAATGGAGGTTTGTCCGGTCGTTGAACCTCCATTGGGGCGAATGGATACCAGACCTGATGACGCAGCACACTGGAGAACAAGTGACGTCGGGGCACCAGTGAACGTTCCAGAAGTAGCAGAAACTCCACTGGCGCCGGTTACCGCGCCAGTGGAGCTGATGTTCCCAGTTACACTCAGCGCACCCGTCATCGTGTCACCAGCTTTATTGACCGGGACAAAGCCGATGGGGTTGGAGGTGATCTGTTTCCAGTTGCCAGAGCCCTGGCTACGGAAAGTGAGTACGTCGCCTGCACTAGTGGTGTAATTGCCGCCCGCACCGCCGCCAAGGATGATGGAGGCTGAGTTAGTGATGGTCAGGATGCCAGTGAACGTAACTTCTCGGACGATGCCCGAGGGGGCCGTGCCGAAGCTGGTGATGCCAGTGGTGCCGGTGACCGTGACCGCCTCGCCATCGGACGATCCGAGGTCAGTGGTAGACCCACTGGCAATAGTGGCAGAAGATAGGGCATTCGTTGAGCGTACGATGGCCTAGATGGCTCGCATGTAGTCATCGAGGCTATTGCCGATAGCATCCGAACCTGCCGGGCTGTTGCTAGCCGGCAGGGTGAAAAGATCAGCCATTTTAGACGGGACGGGCATTGTGGACCCTCAAAATATCTTCGTGCGAGTGTTCTTGGGAATGCTCATCGCTCCAGTCATGGCAATCCTGTTTTACGGGACCGCGAGACTGGTAGCGATGGGCGTGGCGAAGTGGATGCCAGAGTCAGCGCTGAAGCGCAGGCTACTGACCGACACCGAGAGCGGCAGATTGGCTTACAAGCCCCGAGGCTCCGGCCGCGACGTCCGCAAGGGCTGAGCGCTGCTTGGTCGTCATCTTGGCGATGATAGCCTGAGACTCGGCTGATTGTGGGTTGGCGATCACGCTGGCTAGCTTCGACTTGATGGTGTCATTGGTGCCGAATAGCTTGTACAGGGTGTCGAGAGGCTTCAGGACGGTTCCCAGAAGCCCGCTGTCAGCAAGACCGGGTAGGCCCAGGCCATTCGCCGCCTCACCCAATAGGTTCTGACTGGCGAGGTTCTGGACGGTGTTGGAGCCGGCCGACTTGCCGACGTTGTTCGCCACCTTGACGCGGCTTAGATCGCCGAGAAGCGACTGGATGCCGCTCTGTTGCTGAGGGCTGAGGATCGCATCGGCGGACGCATTCTTCTGCTTGGTGATCTTCTGGGCCATCTGGTCGAGACTGCCAACGGCACGGCCGAATGCATCGGGACGCAATACCTGATTGCCCAGCGAGTCGATATCGGCCGGGTTTGACGTGACGCGACCCAGAAGGCCCTACGCAAGCTCAAGACGGTTGACTGGCCCGCTGCCCTGAGCAAATGCCTGGCGGGCACTACGGTACTCCGGGTTCTGTCGTTCCAACTCGCCAACGAACTCACGTTTGGCGCTAGCGATGGCCGCCTGTTCCGTCTTGCCGATGCCGATCTATGGGGCCACGTTGAGCGCGTCATCAAGGGCCATTTTGATGTAGTGCTGGCCCTGAAGCGTATTCATCGGATCGCCGATATCGATACCCGCATTGGCTGCGATCGTGCGGGCCTGCTTGGCGGCCTGCTGGATGACCGGGCGCTGAGACAGTTCTTGCATCCGTGCAGAAGGGGCCAGAATGCTGTTGGCCTGATCTTGAGCCGACTGAAGTGTCTGGCTGGCCTCATCTGGCCAAAACTTTGCCGCCGCGTCCGACTTGCCCTGAGCAAGCGTGGCCGCTGCGTTCTGCTCCCTGGCTAGCTGCTGCGAGTTGAAGTCGGTGAAAGCCTGACCGTATTTCGCCTGCGCAAGCTGATCCCGAGCAGCCTTAGCTGCAGTCACGTCGGCATCAGATCCGGCCACCTGCTGAAGCAGACCGAGACGAGAGGCATTGTTCCCGGCCTACTGCTCTGCAAACTGGCGTGCGATGGCCGGATCACTGTCCGACACGGCACGGCGAAGCTGTGCGATGCCCGCGTCACCCGTCTATTCGGCAAGATCGGAGTTGACGCCAGGAACGACACTTGGAGTGGCCCGCTTGGCAGCGTCTCCACCGAAACGACTAAGGGTGTTGGCGACGATCTGGTCCTGACCGCTTTCGAAGAACGGGGCCAGTAGACCCTTGCCGGCACGGTACGCTGCGCCCACAACATTAGAGGCACCCTAACCGAGAAGGCCGGCCACGCCACCAGCTCCGGCATTGAAGGCCCGGCTACCCTCGCCCTGACCAGTAGCAAGAGGCTACACGGCACCCAGGGCCGCACCAGTGGCCGCCGCACCGCGATACCCTGCTGGTACTACGGAACCGGCCACGCCAGCTCCCTTGAGCAGTCCACCGCCGAGAAGGCCGAGACCAACGTTTCCTGCGATATCGCCGCCGAGACCCGCCTTGGTGTGCATGAGTGCAGCATCCGAGGCGTTGGCATCCGCCTGATCGGCCTTGAGGCTGTCGTAGGCGCTACCGAAAAGGTTCGGGCCACTTCCCTCTGGAGCCAAGGAATGCCGATCGATAAATGCCGGGATGGCAATCGCCGCCTACTTGGCGCCACGCAGCGTGTCCATGACAGCCTTGCCGGCACCCGCTCCGAAGTTCTGCCAGTCCGCACCCAGTCCGGTCGCCGCCTTGCCTCCGTCATCGGGAGCGTTAGCGTCGATCAGATGGTAGAGGCCCGCTTTCTTGTAGAACTCCGTGGGATTCGCATCCGGGTAGTACTTCTGACGAATGGCAGACGCCAGTTTCCCGTCCGGCACGTCGGCATACTGCGGGTACTGCTGTCGAATGTCGTCGAGTATCGTCACAGGCCAAGTCCAAGAGGATCTTTCGCGTTGAGGTCAACCGTGCCGCCGCCCGCCTGTGCAGGTGCTCCGTGACTACCGCTACCGGCCAGCTTACTGAACGTGGCCGCTGCCTTCGGGGTCACGACCTGCAAGCTCTTGGAGCCATAGCCAAGCGACTGGTTGGCCTACTCCTGAAGCGCGCTAAGTCGGCTTTGCACGAGTTCGGCATAGGTCTGGAGAGTGGATCGCAGGGCCGCATTGGGCTGGCTTGAATCGAGGCCGTGCGCAATCTCCTGGCGATCACCAAGAGCACTCTGTCCGCCGGCAAATACCTTAGCCGCCTCATCACCCACAGCCTTAGCCGCCGTGTTGTAGGTGCCAAGCGTCGAGGCACGAGCCGAATTGCCGTGGGACGCCGAGAAGTTAGCCGCCTTGTTCACGAGGCTGTAATCGCTGTTGTCGAGCTTGTCCAGTGAATCGTTGAGCGTCGCAAGGTGGCCGGCAAGCGTGTTAAGTGCCTTCACCTGTTCGCCGATCTTTCCCGAGGTGAAATTCTGGCGAGCTGCGGCACGGGACTTGTACGTGCCCGCATCAAGGGTCGGGTCAACCTGCTGAGCGACCGCGATAAGGCGCTGCCAATTCGGGTCCATGGCCTGCTTGCCGGTCGGCACTGGATATCGACCGTCCACAATAGACTGTACTGTAGCCCTGTCGGATGGAGACAAGGAATCGATAGTGGGCACGGCGCTCGTGTCCGCACCGCCAATGCCAAGGGCACGCTTCACGTCGTCATCCGTGCCGCCGTACTGCCTGATCAGCGCGACTTTCTGGGCAAATGCTGACGCGGCAGACTGCCGGGGTGCGAATCGTCCAGCGGTGGCGATGGTCTTGTAGCTGCCGTCAGCCTACTGCTCCTGCGTCAGGAGGTTGTTGCCCTGCTCGATCTTTCGCGTCTGTGGCGTGTTGAGTTCGCGCTGTGCCTGCTGGCCCTGAAGATCCGCCAACTTACTGCGCAATTCGTTCTGATGAAGCTCCTGCGCAGCCTGCGGGTCGAACTACGCAAGCGCCTGCTGATAGCCCGGCATATCGAACGTGCCATCGGGCTTGGCGAATTTTAGGGCCAGATCCTGAATCTACTGCCGACGCTGCATCTGCTGCTGCTGGTCATCCATCTGCGCCTGCTGGTAGCGCTGCTTGACCAACTGCTGACCGCCCTGCTGGGCCGACTGGATGCCGCCCAGAAGGCCGCCGGATACAGCCTGTAGTGGGGATGTCCCACGCTGCCCACTTGCCGCAAGGGTCTACAGGCCGGTCTAAAGAAGACCGCTTCGCGCAATCTGGCCACGATCGTCCTCATTCAGCCCCGGCTACTGACCAACGAATAGATCCTACCAAGCCATTACTTCATGCTCCCGAGAAGACCAAGGCGCGTATTTCCGCCGATGTATCCAGCATTGCCCTGCTGAACCTGACCCAATTGGACCGCACGCTGGTGGGCCTGTAGCGGTGATTGGGTAGCTTGAGTGGCCTGAGTGGCTTGCGTGGGACCCATTGCCGAGGCGAGAGACTGCCAATCGGGCTACTGTTGCTGCTGACCGCCGTACTGGTTTCTCTGCAATGCCCACTGGCCGATTTTGGAGAAGTCCAGGCCTTGAGTTGCGGGCGACTGCGACTGCCCACCGCCAAGAACCTGCGAATAGTCCGTAGTTGGCTGAAACTGCTGATATTGCTGCATCGGAGCGTACGCCTGAGCGTTAGCGTTCGGTGCGGCCATACCTGAAAGAAAGTCGAAAGTGCCCATATGGTCGCCTTATAGGTAATACATGCCAGCGCCAACGGCTGCGCCGATAGCTGTGCCCCAGCCGGGCATAATTGCCGTACCTGCTGCTGCACCGCCCGCTGCCGCCCCAAGGGCTCCTCCAGCCGTCTTGGGCTGGTATGCCGGGTTGGCCCCCGTCGTCGATGAGCCCTGAAACTGACCAGAAACCGCGTTCAGTGCATTTCCGTAATTGGACAACTTTTGCTGGTCATAGCCGTAGTTCTGCTGATACCAGTCGTTGTACGCCTGGTTGATGTTGCCCTGAGCATTGTCTTGGTAGACCTGGCCGATGCCGGCGAGCTGGCTGTTGTACTGGGCCTATAGAGCGCCCGCACCATTGAGGGCGTTCGATGCCCCAAGGATGTTCTGGGTGTTGTTCTGCGACGCGGCTAGCTGGTTCTGAAAGCCCTGCTGCCAGCGATTCGCTTGGTCGTTGTAGTCCTGATAGCGGAGGTTGTCCGTGTTTGCCGCAAGGCTCTGTGCGAGCTGCTACTGGCTAGCCGTCGCCGCTTGCTGCATGGCCGAACCACCGAATGCACCACCCTGCGCAAACTGGGTAGGCAACTGGACGCCTGCACCCTGAAGATACGAGTTGGTGATATCGCGATTGGAATTGTTGACGACCGAATCAAGGTACTGATTCTGGCCAAGGTACGGGCTGGTCTGCGCCTGGACGTTCTGATTGCCGCCGAGGACGCCTGTCAGGGCGTTGATCTGATTTCCGTTGCCGCCCGCGCCATAGATCGCGTTCGTCGATGCCTGCGCCTGCTGATTCGATGGCGTGGCATTGAGCTGGCCGCTGTAAGACTGGTATGGCTTCGCATTCTGGGCGTTAGTCTGCCCAATGAACTACTGGTAATCGTTTGCGAGCCAATCCGGGATTTTGGTCTCGGTGGTCGTCGTGGTGTTCTTCGGTTGTCCGCCGCCGCCCATGTTATACCTCGTACCAAGTGGTGATTTTCTTGTATTTCGCCGTCCAGCCTTCCTGCGGGCTGGAGAAGACGACGCGCTCAATGCCAGCCTCGTTGGCAACGTGACGTGCCGCTTCTGCGCCAAGGTGTCCGCTGGATTTCTCGACCGAATACCCGATCCACACGTTCAGGACAGGGGCTTCCTCATAAGGGAATGTGATGGCCTGGAGCACGGCAAATCCGGTGTAGGCGCCCTGACGGTAGCCCACGTAGAGCGACGCACCGCCAGAGACGAGGGCCGAGTAGATGTCCTCGGGAATCCACGGCTCGCCATTGGTTTCCTTGACCCTCTGGATGCCCGGAAGAATGACCGGCCAGATCTACCGAATATTGCTGACGTGGTTATAGGCGATCGACCCGTCAGCGGTGACGCCTGAAATAGGAGGAAGCATTAGTTACCTGTCAGTGTGCGGACGGGGAGCCATGTGCCGGGGTTGCCTGCGGTGACGCAAGTCCACCCGAAGATGAGGTACTTTGAGCCTGCCGTGCCAAGCTCTGCCGGAGCCGAATTGCGTACGAAGTCGCCGATAGCGCTCTGCCCTGCCGTGGGTACGGATGGACGGGCGTTGTAGACCGCTGCGGCACGACCCTCGGTCATGAGATTCACCTGTACGGCTGTCAACCTGTACAGGTCCGAGAGGCGAAGGACGAGCTACTGAAGGTCGCCCGGTAGTGTGGGGTTTTCTTGCAGCTTCATTCGGGCGTCGTCGGCTGGATGTCGGGTGTGCCGCCGTTGATCACCACCGTCCCCGTCCAGTCCATGCGAGTCCGGTGCCAACGGGCGTCACGATGGAAGTCGAACCGGCCTCGGGACTGAGCGATCGTGCTGTCCTGCACCGGAGAAGCGCCAAAGTCATAACGGTAGTAATTCGTAGCCTGAGCGGCGGTCGGCTGCACCCGATAGCGGGGCGTGTAGCGGCTGAACAGGGAGAAGTTGGTTTCGTCGCCGATGTCCCCGGTCACCAGATACGAGGCACCCGGCACACCCGTGAGGCTGTACAACTTGTGGTCGGTCGAGATGACGCCTGGAACCGTGTTGTCGGCGATCCAGAACGGCGAGTCGTAGGCGATGTTTGGCAGGTTGTCGTACGTGCTGTAGAGCGTGCCAAGGCCATCGTAGGTGACGTTGCCTGACGAGTACTGAATCACGGCCTCGATGGACCTGGCGAACTTGCCCCACTGATTCGTTCGGATATTGTACACCACACACATATCGCAGATGCCCGAGGATGCCGTACTGGGGAAGTACCAGTACACGAGGTCTCGGGTCAGGTCGGCACCACCCTTGATGTTGGATCGCTGCGAACCGTTGAGGTTGGTGAAGAACCATTCGCGGATGGGTGCACCGATGGAACGCGGGACGGTGCCGTCATAAACGAAGAAATCGGACGGTCCGACGAAGAAATGGGACGCGGCAACCACCACTACGGCCTCCTGACCGGAGCAGCCGATATCGCCAGGAATGCGCTGCCACGACCAGATCAGCGGAGGGCCGACGTATTGGCCGCGATACATGGATTTCTCCTTGTACGCGATCACATCGGCGCCGAACTCACGACCCGCAGTGATGGGTCCCGGAGAGTCCACGAGGCGCGCATTGGCCGCCTGAGAGCCTACCGTAGGCGTCCAGGCGGTCTAGTCGAACAGGTTGGAACACCACCACCCGTCGGGCTGGTCGCCGGAGCTGCCGGTCTGGTCGGACCAGTTGAAGGCCATGACGAAGTTGGAGGCCGAGCACACGATCGCGGCCAGGGGGGCGGTGGGGATGTCAGCGAACGATCCGGACGGAGCTGCCTACTGGATACGCTGGGCCCGGTTAGTAGCGATGATGTTGCTGCCGAACATGGTGAAGCGCCACGGAGCGAGGCCCGTGTAGCCACCGACCTTGCTACGGTCTACCCAAGCACCGCCAGCGATATCCCACAACTTGGCGTTGGTGCCAGCGACGATGCGCTTCGTACCGTCGAGAAGTGTTCCGACGTAGGCGCCCTTGCACGCACTGTCCAGAGCCGCCAGACCGGCGTCCACGAGGCTATTCCCTGCGGAGAAACCCTTGGTGGTCGGGATAATGTTGTCGCAGTCCACGATAACGCCAGGCGTGGCCGGGTCAGCGTCGGGAGCGAAGCCGATGAAGGGAATGGAACTCATGCGGTGATGAAGTCCACGCGAGGACGGGGCGACGGGCCATACCGGAGCATGTCGTCATTCTTCTTCATAGCCGCCAGTGCCGTCTGGTAGCCCTGACCGAACAGAGCCGTACGCTGGTCATCGCGCAAGTAAATGCACGCCTCTAGCAGCGTACCGTAGAGGTACATCTGGGGTTGGGCGAGAACGAGCCAGTTCTGGGGGGACGCGTCCGAAAGGTTCGGGATGTAGCTGTAGTAGTACAGGCGATAGTCCGTATCCGCCGCTCCCACGATGTTGATAACGCCATTGACCATCGTATAGCCGATCGGGAGCACAAAGATTTCGGCATTTGTGTCCTGGATGGGCGGGAGTGGGTAGAGTTCCCTTTCCACGCCATCCAGGCTGACGATTAGGGCCTGAACCTGACGAAAACCGGCCGGTGGCGTAATGACGCCACCCACTGACGTCCCAGTGACAAGCATCTGCTGTGGAGAGAGGCGCAAGTCGTTGTTCATCCGTGCTTCGGCGAGCTGGATGAAGGTCGGAATGATGCCCGTCAGGTCGGCACGCGCAAGAAACTACGCGACGCTGGATTGTAGGGTGGCGTAGTCGTTCAACATGGCTTAGAGCTTCCCTTGCCACACACGGTAGGCAGACAGAGACGGGTCTTCCAGAATACGACGGCTGTGCACGCCGCCATCATCGAGCATGAACTCGTGCAGCGAGATACCCCAGCGCTTGCAATAGCCCTCAATGATGACCTTGGGAACAATGCCGGCGATCTTCATTTCGGACGTGCCAACGTCGCCCATAGAGCGCATCGCAGCCACACGGTTGAGGATCGGCTCAACGTCCTGAACTCGGTTGAGCGTCAGGTCGTTCCCGTCCACATGGGCCCTCGTGATCAGCCCCATTCAAGCGGAACCACGTTGACCGAGCCAGCCGCCGTGTCCTGAATGGCGGCGATCGTGTCAGCCCCAGAGCAGTTAAGGATAATGGCCTCGTTTGGAGTAATGAGGGTGTCTGTGGCGAGCGCTGTGGCCGTCGTCTTGCCAACCTTGATGCGGGCATTGGCCGTAGCCGCAACGCGAACGTAGCGAGGCACAAGGCCAGCCGCGTTTACCGGAATGGGTGAGCTGGCCGAGGCCGCACTGGTCGTGATGTTGACGCCGGTAAGGTTGACGTCAATGGAAATGATCGGGTTCTGATACATGGTCGCTCCGCAAAGAGGTGGGGCCTCCGAAGAAGCCCCACCGTTAGGCCGATTACGTCAGGTCGCGGATCTGGGCATGTGCATCCTTGTTGTCCATCTGGAGGCCGTATTCCCAGGTGAGCAGCATCTTTTCCGCATCGCCAGTCTTGGCGAGCGGCTTCGCTTCCACGTTGCGAAGGGTCTTGAACGACACATGGTCCAGATCGAGCAGGTAAGCCGCCGAGTCGAGGAAACGATCCGGGACGATCTTCAGGCGACCGAAGTCGGTCACGTAGAAGGTGAACGCGGCATTCAGCTCGTTGCTATCAGCCTGTTCGAAGCGCGTTGCGTTGCCGTTGAAGGTCGAGGCGATCACCTTGTCTGACGGGCGCACAACGAGCATCGTCGGCTGACCACCAGCCGTGTAGGCCGTCTGCATCGCGGCCTTGACCAGCGACTCAGCGAAGGCACGAGCCGTACCGGCCACGGGAGCCGTGTTGGTGGACGGGACCGGGAAGACGCCCGCACCCGCACCCACGGAACCCTGCGTGATCCAGCCAGCGAGGCCGCGCGTCTGACGGGCGACCGTCGTCGAGCCAGCGTTGAACGTGGTGTTCTGGACGATGGCAACTTCGGCGTCGCGCTTCAGTTCCTTGAGCTTCTTCGCCTTCTGGTAGGCGATTTCCGACTTACGACCCGCCTTGTCCACGACTTCCTCGGTATCTGAGATAACGAAGTTCTTCGTGGAGACCTGGCAGTAGTTGCCCCAGCGGGTGGACGGGGTGACGGCCGTGAAGCTGGCCACGTCGTCGCCTTCCAGCTGGGCGTTGTTGGCCGCCGCAGCCAGGGCGTCGGTCTGCCACTCGTAGAAACGGGCCGAAGCCTTGGACTTCTTGAGAGCCGAGTAAACGGGGGTGTCGGTCGGCGAGATGTTGTCGATGACGTCCGACAGGTCTTCACGCTAGCCGATGGCGGCGTACGTGGTGAAGGTATTTGCAACAATTGCCACTTAGGTATTCCTCATTTGGAGCGAGCCATCAACAGGGCGGCTACATCGTCGAGCTTGCCGGTGCGCTTGGCGCGTTTTGCAAGATCGTCCACCTTCTTCTGCTGCGGCGTCGCGGTAGGGGTATTGGCGTTGCCTGCCTGGACCGCCTTGGGCGGGGTTTTGGCCTGCACCACCTGTTTCTGCTTAACTGCCTGCGCGCGATCCCACATAGCCGCCTTGTGGGCGATGAGAACGGCACGATGGTCGATGAGTTCACCCAGTTCTGCGGGGCTGTAACCCTGCGAGACGAGGAAGTCGGCCACTTCGCGTTGGGCCGCCGCTCGTTTCGTCTGGTCACGCCATTCAGGCAACTTCTCCAGTAGCAATTCCTCGTTCTCGCGGAGAGATTCGATGCGGGATTTTTCCGCCTCGTTCTTCTTCATCTGCTCGATGGCCGAGTGGTGGTGCTGGATTTCGTTGAGGCGTGCCGATTTGGACGCCATTTCCTGCTGCTTGGCGACCCATGCTGCCGGGTCGGTCTGGGCTAGCTCGGCAAGTTTCGCTTGGTCCCCTACAAGCTCCTGATAGAGCACGCTACCCAGGACGTTGAGCTGGTTGATACGGTTCTCGTATTCCTGCTTGACGAACTGGCGTTCTTGCGCGATCTGCGAGGTTAGCTGTGCAGTTTCCTGCGTCTTGCGGGTGTAATCCTGCTGCCGCATATAGCCCTTGAAGGCTTCGTCTGCGGAAACTTCCAGTTCCTCACCCTGGACGGTGATTTTTCGGGTCTTGCTCAACCATTCGTCTTCCTTGGCCTTGGCTGCGGCGGCTTCCTTTTCCTCAGGCGTGACTCCATCGTCGTCCGTGTCCTGATTTTCCTCCTGTTCGGCTTCCTAGCCACCCTCGTTGCCTTCCTGAACTTCGTTTTCGTCTTTCTCGGTCTCGGCCTACTCGTCTTCTGGGTATTTCGGCTCAAGACGCTTGAGAATTTCTTCTTCCGTCATGCCCTGTGAAGGTTCAATGCCGGTGTTATCGACTTCCCCAGTGGGATTGGTCATGGTTATTACTCGTTAGGGTGAAATTGTGGTCCCGTCGTTTAAAAGGACCTTCCAGTTGCCTCTATCCACGGGTGCGCCTGAGTAGACGCCAGTCCACGTATCCTGGCATTCGAACGGAACAGTGATGCGACACACGGTCCTTGGCCGCACAAGGCACTCAAGGCCGCTCAGAACGCTACAGAGGCTCGGCCAGTTGCTTGGGCCACGCGCATTTTCAGTGTTGCCTCGGCCATCTTGCCCGACTCGATCAGCGATCGCAGGTGCGTCTCCACCCGCTCGGACGCCTTCAGCATCAGGTACAACTTTTCGCGGCCTTCCACGTCTCTTGCCGGTGACTTGCTCCATCGTTCCTGTACCTCATTGGCGAATGTGGCGAATGCTTCGGCGATCAGTGGCTCGGCGAGTAGCTGGGCGGCCTTCTGACCACGCTGGATTTCGGCTTCGGTGATATCGGTCATTCGCGGGCTTCCTGATAGTCGGCATCGGAATCGGCCGTACTGGCGTCCTTGGCACCCATCGTCTTGGCGGACAGGATCTTGGCCTCGGCGTTGATCCGGGCGATGCGTTCAGCCGAAGCCAACTTCATGGCCTCGATGCGCTCGGCGGACTGCGTTGCCATTTCCTCCTTAGCCATCGCAAGGTTGAACTCAAGGCTTGCCTGCTCGCGGGCCAAGGTGATCTTGCTCTCGGACTCAAGCTGGTTACGCTGGGCCTCCAACTGGGTTTCCTGCTCGGCCTGCTGCGCCTGGAACGCCTGCTTCATGCGTTCGACCTCCACGTCTCCCTGCTGCTTGGCCTGCTGGAGCTGACCTTGCTGCTGCAACTCGGCCTGCTTGGCCTGCGAGTCCGCCTGGATCTTGAGTACGGCCGGATCGGGCTTGTCCTGCTGCGGAGGGCCCTCGCCGGGTGCGGTGAAGTACCTGCCTACGTCCTTCTTGCCCATCGCTGCCAGAAGGTCCTCAAGGCTGCTGTAGGCGTTCTGTGGCTGCACGAGCCCATACTGTGCGGCCTGCTGCTGGATCTGGAGCAGCATCATCGCGTTTTGGATCTGCTTGGACTTGCTGGACGTGCCGATGCCGATCGAGACGGACATCGAGTAGTTGTTCTTCCAGGCACGGGGATCGACCGCAAGCCAATTCCCGTTGACCTTGATCTGTGCCTCTCGGTCCTGATACTGCGTCGCGTTCTTGAGCAGGAGGCGGAATATGCGGGAAATGAACGTCTCGCCAATGACGCGGGCAATCAGTTCAAGGCGCTGGTCCGCCTGGTCCGTGAGCATGGCCACGCCTTCGGAGCCAATCTGCGACTTGGACAGTTCCTCGCCTACCAGACCTTGACTGAACTGCTTAATGCCTGTCCGGTTGTCGCGAACGGTGTCGAAATAGCTGATGCCAGCCTGAGCGTTCGGACCGATATCGGTCGTGATCAGCTCGCGTACCGCATCGGGATTTTCGGCCCGGATGATGCCGCCTGGACGCGGGTTGAGCAGATCATCGAGGTTAACCTGGCCAGCAACCACCACCTTCTGCGGGTTGTTAGCCAGATACATGTTGTCGAGGTACTGACGGGTTACCGCCGTCTTGATCCGCTGGATGTCCTCGGTCAGGTCCCACATGCCAAGCCCGATGAGCTTGTAGGGCATCAGGTTGGGGCAGCACAGGGCGAACTCGTGATCGTCAACGATCTCGTTTTCGAAGACGACCGTTCCAGCCTTGACGATTCGGCGGTACTCGGCAACGCCATCACCGTCGTAATCCACGCGGATGTAGACGAGTTGCAGGGTTACTACACGCTGACTCGGGTCCGGGGAGTCGTCGTCCTCGGATACCGTGAAGCTGCCGTCGTAGGACTCGCGTTCCAGGCGCTCGCCGTACGTGTCGCCCTCGTCGTCACCCGTCGGGATCTAGGCTACCTTGTCCTTGTCATACCCCATCGAAATGAGATCTGACACGGTTCGCTCGGTGTTCTGGCCCACACAGCGAAGCTTCTCGATGTCGCGGCTATCCTTGCTGAACCAGACTTCCTCTGGCGGGACGCCTTCCACCACGATGTTGTGCTTCTTTTCCTTGCGCTTGGCCGTGACGTTGAAATAGGGCTGCTGCGGTTCAACCTGCTGGCCCATGGGGCTGACAGCAACCTCGACGGGCATCACCTGAACCTGTTCGACAATCTCGATGCTCTCGTCCACCGAGAGGGCCTGCACGTCCTGCTCGGACAGGTACTCATAATGTTCCTCGCGCTCGTCCCACGCTTCCTCGCAGTAGACCTTGACAACACCCATGCGGGAAATCAGGGCCGACTTGATGGCGTCGTGGAGGACCGTGAAGCCACTATTCTTGCGAAACAGCATCCAGGCGCAGTATTCCGTAGCGTCGTTCGCGTTCTTCTCGTCCTCGGGGCCTTCCGCTTCGAATCGGATTACGTCATCGGCACCGCAGAACATGCGCATGAGCGACGGCATGGCCGACTCGACGACCTCAAGCAGATCCTTGCTGACGATCTGGGAGCGGCCATCGATGTCAGGCGGGGTCAGCTCATACGACGCCTCGCCCAGGTAATAGGCCATCGCCTTGGTGCGATCGGACGAGAGCTAGTCCGCGTAGCCAATACCGTTCTGCCGCTCGTGGTCGATGAGGGCGCAAAGCTCGCCGTCCGTCATCTTCTTGGATTTCTCTGCCATTAAGCGGTCGCCAGTGTCTTGTAATTGAGTTTCGTACTCCACTCGGAGGACGCTAGATGTGTGGCATGGTCAACGGCCATAAGACCGAAGGCGTCAGAGCCGTGACTGGCCCAGTCGTGAGCGGGGCCGAGGCCAATACCACGGTTCTCGTCGCGCTTCTCGTGATACCAGCCAAGGGCATCGCGTCCACCCTCCGTGCTTCCCTCGTTGAACCAGCAGGACGGCAGGATACGACGGACGTTCTCAATGCGTGTCATCGCTGCACCGGCACCCATGTTAGGAATGACCTTAACCGTGAATCCGGCTTGCCGCAGTGCGCTCTCGTAGCTGACGCGATAGACCTTGTCATTGTTCGCCCCGTCATGCGGGAGTATCTACTGAGCCCTATCGTATTTCTTCGACCGGAGCCAGTCGATGTGGACCGACAACTCCTGACCCACCGCCTCGTAGTAATCGAGGACGCGAATCTCTTTACCGATGAACTGGACGACCCAGATGGCACAGGCATCAGCCTTAGCCCCCGTGCCGCCAATGTCCCAGTAGGCCCGTAGCGTCATCAATGGATCGGCTGCAAGCTTGCCTATGCGACCCTCAGCCTTGGCTTTCGTGAGCCCTGTAGCGAAGTAGGCGCCCTCTACGACGCCAAGGAAGTCACCTTCCCAAATATGGTCGTACTGGTCAGGCCTATCCACCATATCGCGCTGGCGGTCTCGCTCTAGCTTGGCCGGGAACTTGGGGTTATCACGCCAATTAAGTTGCACAACCTTGATGCGTGGATCACTGGCGTTGGCGTAGCGCTCGACAGCGGCGGTCTTGCGTGCCCGGTTCCACGTCACCCACAGTTCAGCGTTCCAATCGTCACCTTCCTCTCGCAGCGTCGGCATCAGTGTGGACAACGCCTGGTCAGTGACGGGCTCGGCCTCGTCTACCCAGCACAGCAGCACGCGTCCCTTGGACTTCACGCTACCGATATTGCGATCCAGGCCGGCAAAGGCGTAACTGATCCGCCCGTCCTTCGACTTGATCTGCTTCTCGCTGATGTCGTAGAAGTCGTTCAGCCAAGGATTGTCCTCAATGGCCCGCTTAACCTCCTCCATGGACGAATCGGACAGCGAGTTCATGAACTGGCGGGCGCAGAGGATGATCCCGCTCACCCCAGCCTTGGCGAACATGTAGCCACGCACGGCGGTCATCACCGCAAAGCTACGGGTCTTGCCCGAGCCGCGACCACCATGGCTTCCGCGTACGTCAGCCTCACCCTAAAAGATCGGGATCAGCTTCTGGGGTAGTTCAACCTGGGCCGTTGCCACTCGTCACCATGGAAATGAGTTCGACGCGGGTAACCAGTGGCTGGTCCGCGTCGCCTGATACCTCGACTGACTGGCGTGGCTTACCCCAACCACGGTCAAGAAGCGTCTCAGCAGCCTTCACGCGAGCTGCGGGCGGCTTCTAATCGTCTGTGGCGATGGCGATGAGGACATTCAGTGCGGTGAGTGTGTGCTCACGGGCAGCGTCCTACACTTCAGCAAGAAGCTTCGGTCGTCCGCCAGGGTTGCCTGATTGTCCTTTCTCGAAAGCCATTGTTCGCCGTTGTTCTCAGTTCAGTTTCAATCTATTCACAACGTCAGCCCCAGGCCAATCCCAGAGCCGTTTCATCCGTTCGGAATCTATTCGTGCTCGCGTTACGCGAACGAGCCGATTAGGTCAGGTATTCGGCTCAATGGGATCGCCAGGCCACCACGACTCACCCACTTCCTAGCCACTGGCATCGTCAACGTAAATGGCGGGGGGTTCCAGAGACGATCTGGAGCCTGCGAGGTTAGAGCTCGCCGTGCTGCCGGTTACACCAACCCCCACTAAACATTCCAGCCTCAAGCTATCCGCATAGTTGCCACTGCGGACGCTGGCGTAGTACTCGCGCTTGGCGGCAAATATCCGATCCCAGTTGTCCGAGAACGTCTGTTCGTCCACGGCCAGAGGACGACGGTCATCGCCCTTGCCGCTCATGAGTATCGGGTCTCGATCTGAGCGAGTTTCATGGCAAGCTCGCCCATGGCGAGGTAGTCGTTCTTACCCCTGGCTAGGGCAATTGCTTCTCGGATGACGTCCGCTGGCGATTTGTACACTTCGCTCACCACTCAAACCTCCACGCGAATCAGGTAGTTCAGCACGGCGTACGGGCTGACGTTGGGGTGGGCTGACCCACTTCCGGCCGAGCTGGTGGCAGTAGAGGGCTGAGCAGTAACGCGGTTGCCGCTACCAAGGAGAGAAATGGACGCATCCGAAGCCACCGTGCTTGCCACGTAGTTGTGTGTATGGGCTGGCATCTGCGCAGCGGTCAGGGTGTGCGTTTCAAATCCGCCCTTCTGGCCCAGACTGCGAGACGTTCCGGTCGTATTGCCTTCGCCCGTCACGCCCTGCCCCGTGCCCATGGCACTACGGCCACGCAGGTCGGGAAGGTTGAAGGTACTCACCCCGTCGCCTGATCCATAGGTCGTTCCCAGGATCGCGTACAGGGGCGCGTAGGACGATCGGTCGATAGCCCGTCCATCGCAGATCATCCAGTCGTCGGGCTCGTCTGTGCCTGCGAACAGGACGACCATGCCGAGGATGGAGACCTGCGTGGTTCCGAGTGGCTGGACGAGGCTCATGCAGCGGGTGCGCTAGCGAAGTGACCATTCAGGTAATACGAAAGGTCATCCCATGTTCCGAAAACCAAAGCCTGCGATGCTGGGTCGGCAGGCGACTGGACCACAGCGAAGCCATTGAAGGTGCGAACGATGGTGATTGCGTTGCCAGTGATCCAGCTCGGGTCGCCCTGCATGTTTAGTCCTTTGTCGAGTTGTATTTGCCCCAGCCACAGATGGCCTTTCCGGTCTCATCATGCGTCAGGATCTATTTGGCCGTGCCATCGGTAAGCACGTCGTCTTGGGACACGTAGATGGGCTTTGCCCAGTCACAGCCGTTAATCCCGACTCCAGTTGTCGCGCAGCCTGCCAGCAGCAGAATCGTGAGGTACATCGCGAACAGGCACAGTCGGAGCGGGCGGGAGTGCATCTACGGTGTCCTCAACCTTTGTTCGCTTCTTGTGGTTCTTGGCTACGACCTTCTCTGTCCTCTGTACCTGCGCCTGTCGCTCGCTAGTCACCGCGGAGTGGTGAACCCACAGCAGGCTCGATAGCCACAGCGCGAGTACGCCCCCAGTGATCCATAGCCATCGTTGCATCGTCTTCCACCTCACAGTCACAGGGTCCAGGCTGTCTAGCCGGTGCCACGCTGGTGCTGCATGTGTTCGTGTGGGTGGCTTTCCCGCTGGCCTGGATGTAAGCCCATGCCAGCCGCTCGTTTAGCCACTCCCTCGGGTCACTCGTCATCGTCGTGGAACAGGAACATGCGGATGATCATCAGGACGACGGTGGTGACCAGGGCCAGCGTGATGCAGTCACTTATGAACTGGGACATAGCCCACCGATGCGTACTGTTCGTCCGTAAACTTGAGGGGAATGGAACCCATGAGCTTGAACTGGGTGTCGTTGTAGTTGATAACGATGGCGTAGCTGGTCACTGCCACCACTTCGCCAGCCACGTTGAAGATCCCTGACCCAGAGTCGCCGTAGTACCCATTGACGTCATAGATCGTCGTAACCTTGCCTTCCTTCTCGTCGTATCCGGCCACATGGCCTTCGCGATACAGGAAGTTCATGAAAGCCGGCTGACCCCAGAGGAACACGACATCGCCAGGCTTTGCCTCGGAACCCATATGGGCCCAGGCGGTAAACGTGGCGTCTACGACCAGCATCGTGTGGTCGTTGCCGTCGTCGATCTGCTTCTATACCTTCACGTCCTTGTCGTTGACCGTCAGATCCTTCATGCCGACGAAGCAGTGAGTCGCTGAAAGGATCAGGTGTGGGCCGATGGCCGTACCGCTACACACCCCATTACCGTCCATCTCTAGCCTAAGCGCAACCGCTCGGGTATCAGTTAGGACATCCCGGCGTGAATGCGTTGCGCACCCCACCGTAGCCGCCAAGAGGACGAGGTAAAGGAGTGCGCGAATTTTCATCTTACTGCCTCAAACCGGAGCGTCCGGTGGCTTCTTGGTTACTGCGGTCTCGGCTACCTGGGCCGAGAAGTACAAACCCAACACCCATGTGGTCATGCTTGCCCACTGAGTGGAGTCGATCTTGTTGAAGATCAGCAAGCCGAGCGCCACGAGAAAGGCTGCACATGCAAGCTGGAATCGGCTTTGGAGGAATCCGCTCATAATCCCGTCATTTCTGGATGGATACTTGAGTATCCCGTCACGGCGTCATGCACAGTCGGTACTCAGCATTCCGCCTGTTGACTAGACCCTGGATCTTTCGGCCACCTGCATAGACCCACATGAGCAGGGCCTTGCATGATCCGGCCCGGTCACCCTGGTTCGCCTTGCGGGCCATCGTGGACCCACAGAAGGCGGAAACCCCGATGTTGAACGTGGCTGACGCCATGGCCGAATACTGATTCACTGTCATGGGAGTCTGCACGCACGATGCGACACCCCATATGGCAGTAAGTATGTCCTACTTGAACCACTTATCACACTGGTAGTGATCGTACCTCCGACCTAGTACAACTTCGGGACCGGTGTGACCAGTGCAGGCAGTATTAATGCCGACGACATCTGAATAGCCGACGTATACCGTGTCCTCCCATGGCTAAACGAATGCCATGGATGTCGCCAGGAGGGTCGCTACAGTCCCGCCGATGATCTTAGGGCTTAGGCGCACGACTGTCCTTCCAGGCTCGATACCACTTGTACAACTTCTCGCCGATCAGGAAGCAGGTGTAGAGAGTCGCCACGACATACGAGGCCACGCCCCAATCGAATCCGGCCAGCTACGTGCCGATGAATCCCGCTACTGGTGTTGCCTTCACGACATCAATGACGTGTTCCTGCTGCATCACTGATGCATCCCCTGTTGGTTTATACGGAGACGGTGCGCACTGCACCACCTGTGAAGCAATCGAACTTCGCGGCGATCTTCACGGCCTCAGCCGGGGTCTTCCCGCAGGCCATCGCGGCCATCGCGTACTTGGCACCTGAGCCGATCGCGAAGGTCTTGTCTACCTCGTATGGGATCATCTTGTCCGCCTCAAGGCAGTAGACCTTTGTCTTTCCAACGAGCAGGTAAGACCCGCCATCGTCGTCATCCGATCCACATACCGGGGAGAACTCACCCGACGTCACCTGACCGAATGCGACCGGAACGTAATCGAGGCGACCCGCAGCACAGAAGATCCAGCCAGCGTACGGACCACTCTCAACCCTTCGGACCTTGACGTTACCGTGGAACTTGAACGTGCCCGTGATCTGGCTGTCCGCTGCAACCGTGCCCCTGGATACAGCGATTGTGGTCAAGCGGGCGGTCCTCGGTTAAGTTTGAATAACGGTTCAGGTTATTCAAGGATAAGTACGCTTCGTGGTACGTAAGGCCGGATAGTGTCAGTTAAAGCGTACATTTTGCAGATGTTGGCGAACGGTTACGCGGCCTCTGAGTAAGCCACTCTACCGGGCTCGGCCGTCGTTGACTTGAACCACGAACCGCAGTCCTTGCACTGGAACCGGGCGTATCGGCGCGTACTGGCGATGGCATAACCGCGACGCTGGTAGTGCTTGCCTCCGCACTTCGGACAGGCTTCCTCGGAACTGTAGTTGTTCCGGTTCGGATGCCCTGGAATCCACGGCAGGAGTTCGTCGTACAGGCTCTCAAGGAGCTTCACGTCCTGGCGGTTGTACCGCTCCATGATCTTCCATGCAGCCGCGTCGCCGTCCATACAGGCTGTCCATAGGGGCATGCCCTTGTGAACCGTCTTCGACCCAAGTCCTAGCATCTGAGACACGTAATCCAGTTTGCGGCTGGCGATACGGGCCTTGCGCGTGGTCTTGATAAGGTCGATCTGCTTGAACGGCGACGGCGGCTTCATGTGATGCTTCATGAATTCGCCAATCAGGACCGGAACGTCGAAGCTGGTCCCGTTGTAGTGACACACCGCGTCCGCCTCATCCAGTAGTGCATGAACGCGCTTTAGCATGGCCTTGGGCGTGGACTGGTGCACCGAGTCGAAGAACATTCCCTTTTCGCCGTACCACTTGGCGGCATAGCAGAGGGTGTAACCCGGCTCGACGATCTGGTTAGTGGCGATCCGTTGATCGAACAGCCCCCAGGCGTAAACCTTATGGGGCGCTGTCTCGATATCTAGCATCAAGATGCGCATCAATCACCTTCCGGGTCAGCCAATGGGAAGGCGTAATCCTCATCCCGCCAGTTACGTGCGTTACGCGGCACCGGAGCACCAGCGCTGCGCATCAATTCTTCTTGGAGCTGGGCCAGTGCCCGCCAAGCAACTTTCGCGCTGTGGCGCTGTCCGTCGCTATCGAGCGTGCCGGCGTCAAGCTGGTGCCGAAGGATCTTGTTGGCGTGGTCCGTTGACTTGTCCATCGCCCAGTGCATCGGCTGACCGGGGTTGTGCTGTTCGTTGCCGACCTTGCTCACCCTAGCGACTTCGGCCAAAGCGGCCGGGAAGTAGTACAGGAGTCCATCGGCTAGCGGGTAGTCGTTACGACTTTCGGCGTCAGAGGGCAGGCAGCTCATGCCTTAGCCTCCGTATTACCGAACCGTAGTCCGTTGAACCACCTACGAAGGATGTACTGGCGGACAAGCGAGATAGCTGTGAACACGATGCCGATCCCGAACGCCTTTGCGGCTGTGAGGCCGTTAAAGCCGAACATCGGCAGGATGATCATGTTCGCGGACCAATTAATCGCGAAGCCAACGGCAATGTTTGCCCAAGCCTCGACGAACGACCCCATCTTTGTCTGAGCCATACTGCCTCCCGAAAGGCTTTTGTAGGGTGCCGGTGCCCAGATTCGGGGCTGGGCGGGCTATACGCCTCAACCGGCAGAAAATGACCTTTAAGTGTGCGTTTCGTCCCGAAACCGGCAAAATAACGCCACTTGTTAGAAATGGTGCGGCGCCGGGGGCTTGGTAAGGACCCCCTCGCCACTGCGGTCTATTCCCGCCAGTCACGAACGAACAAAATTTGGGTGGCCGGTGCTGATCTCCGGCTTACGGCGATCCGACAGAAAAGTCGCCGTTCTAAATGCGGGCATAAACCCGTCTTACAGGGCCTCTACTGTCTTAACCCTTGCAGCGCATCATCCTGCGCATTCACCCAAACAAGGCTGGCGAATCGGCTTTCTCACCTATCGCCATGACGGAGGAATATGTCCGTCAATTGGATGAGGCACGTCCGGGAACCCCCAATCCTGATGTCGCTTAACTGGTCCCGGTGACCGAATCCGGGTCGTCCCGCCAGACGAGGCCCCGTCATTGCGACGGTAATCCCGGATCTTTCTGGCTATGCCGCGACGACAAGTCGATGACCTGGCCGGCAGAGGCTATCCGGGAAACTCAGGCTTGTAATCCGCCCTCGTGGTTGACCTTACATCCCGAAAATTCGATGGTCACAGTCGAGTTAAATATTTCACGTTAATTGTTTGACGAGGCTGGCGGTCAACCACACGAGCGAATAGCCCACAGCGTAGACAAATGCCCCTATCCCAACAATGACATTTAGAACAAGACCAATAGGAATCCAGGCCAGCACCGGAATAATGAGTAAGCAGAAAAGAAGGTAAGACACCGGTTCTGGCATTCCGACATCAACTGTCCAGTCACTCAGGCCATCGAGCGCATACAAGCTCCATAACATCGGACAAAACCAATTTTCAGCAAAGAAATCTTTCATGCGACAGCCCTCGTTGCTCGGAGTACGTGGTGGTACTGGTAGTGAAGCTCGACGGTGTAATTCTTCAGGCCCTCGGCCATAAGTGTGGTGAGTTCGCCACGGATCTTCAGGTAGGTGGCGTGGTGGATGCCCAGGCGCCGCTCAACCTCGCGTGCAAACTCGGCATGGCGACCGAAGATGATGAACTCCAACGAATCCACCCCAGCCTGAGCAATCCAGTCATTGCGACGGCCCCTAGGAGCAACAACCGCCTGCCCGTTCGTCTTCCGGGTACGTGTGTGCTGCCTTGCCATACCGATCGCCCACGCGGCTAGCTGTCGGTCGTAGACGGTATCGCCACGGACGACGCGCGAGTACAACTGCCACCCCGGATAGTGGTCGTCAAACAACTTCGCCGTCCGGTTCGCCGCGTCGATGCAAGCATCCGACAGTTCCGGCATGGCAAACGCCTCGTCCGTGTCGCGGCCGATGATGTCGTGGGTGGTCATACTGGCTGTCCCTTGTCGAACATCGCGGATGCCCTTTGCACCGACTCAAGATCACTCCGGCAATCCTTGATGAAGAAACTGCAACTACGACCCCACCAGTACCAGGGTGATTTAAGGTCAAAGTACTCGTAACCGAAAATCGTCCACTTACGGAGCCCATACTGCCCATCTTTGAACTTGACGATCTTCACGCCGCCTCCTTCATCTTCGTGTAGTTCATGGCCTTCATGAGCTGAGACCATGCGTAGGTTGGCTCGATACCGAGAATTTCCAGGATGTTCACCCGCTTGCCATTGGGAAGCTTGATGTTCCCAGTCTCGGCCGTGTCGTTACGCCAGACTGGGTTCTTTCCGAAGCCGTGTTTTGCCGTGCCCATTCCTACGTAGTCGTAAACGGCCCGTTCGTAGATGGCCCACAAGAACATGGCCTCTGGCGATGTCCAGTCGGAAGTCATCCAATAAGCCCAGATATCGAGAGACTGGCCATCCTTGTGGTGAATGGCCCGATGCTGGAGCGGCGATGCACAGGCAATTCGGTACAAGGTGACCTTGATGGAACGTTCAAATTCGGTCCTGAGTCTCATTAGCTTAGGTCCACGATTCGTTGGCGGTAGTGACGGCGATTGCCGACCTTCTTAGATGTCCAGCCGTGAACATGAATTGTCCATCCGGCCTTTCGGCAAGCTGCCAGGGCCTCGGCGTGCTCGTCGTCTGTGATCTTCTTTACCCGAGCCGCAACGCCCGTCGATGTGGTCTGGATCGCGATGGTCCCTAGCTCGCCAACTCCGATCAAATCGAACATCCCATACATATCGACTCGCTTACGGGAGAACGCGTTGTAGTACTCGCATATCCACGGCACATAGCCTTCGGCACGTAGCCAGGCGAGACTATTTTCTGTAGGAGACTTGGCCATCAGTTAGGCCTGTTCGCCGTCTTGGCGGCCCATTGCTGGGCGTTGTTGGCGATCATCCGTCCAACCGTTGCCCGCGAGTCCTCAAGCTGAACTCTGGTGAATGACAACTCCACCTCGTAATCGATTCGGTCGTCCCTCTCGTTCTCGTACAACTCTTGGTACAACTCGGACTGCTCCTTGTAGTACCGATACTTAAAATCAGCTCGGAACCAAAAACCTGCCGCAGCGAGGGCGGCGATGACAATCACGCTTACCATTTGACTAGACCCTCGTTGATGAGTTGCAGCTGAGTACGGAAGACGCCGTCCAGGAACCAGCGCTTGGCGTCTTCGGGAGAAAGAAGTTGGGTTACACGGTCGGCCTCTTGATGGCATCGAAAGCACGCCCATGCGCCCATGATGTCCGGGGCTTTCTGTGCGCCTCCGGTGATGCCTGCCATACGGATGTGAGCTAGCACAACGGTCTCGGTATCGAATGAGCACAGGCCGGGATAACGGACCTGGCATTCACGACCGCGAGCCTGTTTGCGTAGGTCAGTCATGGCGAAGGGCCAGATGCATAAGAACCCAGAAGAAAGCCCATCCATAGGAGCCCGAGATGGCGCAAAGGAATGCAAAGAAAAGACACATCACGCCACCTCGTTAGGATCTGGAATGAAGACGCCGTGCTGTGCCCCGAAGCGCTGTACGAAGGCCACGTAATCGGCGAACTCTTGTGTCGTCAGGACGGAGCGCTTGCCGTCTGCATCGGTGGTCGTGGTTCGGATAGGAACGGTGACGGTTCGTTTGCCCGGAACCCGCTTCTCCCGGCCGCCGAAGTACTCGGTGCACAGGTACTCGCTGATGTCGTCCCGCTCGTAACCCGTAGCGTCGCTCAGGAGCTTGTAGGCCACGCCGTTGAGATATCGGCACTGCGGACTACTGCGATCCTTCCGAAACTCCTTGACCTCGACCTTGACCCGCTTGCCTGGCAACGCTGCCAGCAACACGGCAGCTAGGCGGCTGATATCCGACTCCCTGTCGGTGGCTGGCAGCACGGCGATCACTTAGTGGGCCACCTGATATTCAACAGAAATGACCTTGGCGATGCGCTCGCCCTTCTTCGGGTTGGCGAACTCACGCGCCCACTCACGGGTATTTGCGAAGGTCACGACACTGCCGGTTTCCTTCTGGATCACGGCCCAGGCGGGTACGTCCTTGTCCGATACCATCACGTAATCGCCGGTCTTCAGCGGTGGGTTGTCGAAGACGTTCGGGTCGGAGAACTGGTTGATTGGCTCGTAAACGGTGCCCATTATCTTTTCCTCTTGTTGAGTAGATCGGCGGTTCGTTTGAATTGGTCGTCCATCTGAACTAATCGATCGCCATCCAGGCTTTGTGAGCTATCCGGCTTGCGTCCTATGGATCGTCCGTCCTGTTCTGCGTAGATGAGCTTTGGGTCGAACTCGGCGAACTGGTCCATAAGCTCGGCGGCAAATGGGAAGGCCTCTCTGTTACGAGTCCTCGCGGCCTCTCGCTTGGAAATTTGCGCTTCGGCCAAAGCGGCGAGGCGATCCACTGGATTGACGTTCGGTCTCGATGACATTCGGTAGCCCCTCACAGGGTGCGAAGTGCATTTGATTCAGGACGGCACGAAGTGGCTCCATGCCGGTCACGCCGTCTCGGTTCTTTCGGTAGAGAGCCTCGGCATAGCCCTTGAATGGGCTTTCCGGGTGGTAGTACTCATCGCGGTAGAGCATCACCACGACATCGGCGTCCTCCTCGATCCCGCCCGATTCACGAAGGTCGGAAAGGAGCGGGCGCTTGTCTGTTCGTTCCTCGACCTTGCGGTTCAACTGCACCAAACAGATGACCGGGATGCCCAGCTTCTTGGCCATCCGCTTCAGGGCCTTGGTGACTAGGCCGGTCTCAAGGTCCGTACGCCCGCGACCGGGTAGCTGCACCAAGCCGAGGTGGTCAACAACGACCAGGGACAACGGCTCCTGCATGTGCATCTGCATCGCCCTAGCCACGATGGACTCGGCGGTCTGTGAGGCAGAGTCGTCAATGATCAGACCGGACTCGTTCAGATCCTTGGTGGCATTGAGCAGACGGGGCCAGTGTTCTTCGCGAAGGAGCTTCGGCTTACGGATGAGGCCGTAATCGACCCGAGCCAGGTAGGACATCGCCCTCTCAGTGAGCCCCGTTCCCGTCATTTCCATTTCGGCGACATATGCCCGGCCACCGGCAACGGCGACGTTCACCGCGATCTGCATTCCCTTGGTCGTCTTGCCCATTGAAGGGCGCCCGGCGATGATGATCAGGTCACCTGGGTGCATCCCTCCCGTACGATCGTCGAAGCTAGGAATGCCAGACGAAAGCCCGGTCATGCTTCCGTCCTGCTCGATGCGTGACTGCATCGAATCCATGACTTCTGTCAGAATCCCTGAGACGTGTTTTGCGGCCTTCGCGTTCCGTGGGGCTACCGTGGCCAGGATAGCTTGGGCCTCGTTGAACGTAGGAGCTTCCAGAGCCATCCTGCGGCCTGCGGCGACCACCTTCCGGCGCTCGCTCTCGGTGCGGACGATTTCGGCGTAGGCCCGAGCGTTGGCGGCGGACGCCGCGTTGTTCGTGACTTCCATGGCATACGTCGCCATTTGGTTATCACCGAACGACTCGCCGACCACGAACACGTCCACCGGTTGGGCGGCGTCGCAAAGATCCTTCAGCTTCGCGAACAGTCGGGCGTTGCGCTGGTCGCCGAAGTCCTCGACACCCACCACATCAGCAACCTGCCAGTACGCCGCAGCGTCAAGGAAGATCGCACCGATAACGGCCTGCTCGGATGCGCTCATGCGGCCTCCAGCAAGCGGCGGGCTGACATGCGGCCGCGCATGTCAGCCGTGCAGGCAAGGCACTGGCCGAAGTTCAGCGTCCGACCGTACATCGGCCAGAATTCGTAGGTGGCCGGATGCCAGGAATCGACGCCAAGGCCGATCTTTGCGCAACGCGGGCACTGGGCGTACTCGCCATCGAACCGGCTCTGGAAGGTGGGGGCGTTCATGCGGCGGCCTCGGTCAGGCTCGCAACGTCCCCGATTGAGGGCCTCATTTTTTCGAAGCTATTGAGTGCCCCGTTCTCCATCGCGAGAAGCGCCTGACGACCGGTGCTGTTCAGGACGTAGGTGTCGCCATCGAGCCACCAGAGCTTGAGATAGTTCCCCTTGACGTAGTTTGCGAACGTGCCCGGCCAGTCCTTCTGACGCTTCGTGGCCTCCGCGAACTTGTCTTCGAAAACGGCCCACGCAAGCGACAGGAAGTCCTCGGGGAGACCGGCATCACGCGCATAGCGGAAGATGGCGTGGGTGTCTGGTACTACAGGCTGATCTTCGGGGACCGAGGCGTACCACTTGGCGAAAGTGGTTTCTGACTTCTTTGCCTTCGGCAGAGGCGGCGTCTGCACAGCAGGCGCTATCTCTTTCAAGGAATCAGGAATCAGGTTAAGGGAATCAGGAATCAGCCGGAGTGGTTCCGATGAATTCGGTACTTGCACCGTACTTGCACCGTACAACTCCGGTGCTGGAATGGTGCTAGTGGCCTCGTTCTTGTGAGGGTTCTGGTGCTTATCAAATGCAAGTACCTGAATGTACGGTGTTCCAGCAACTTCGTAACGAAGTATGAAGCCATGGTCCTCAAGCTGAGCGAGGAGACAATCGATGTCGCACGCGTCATACGGTAGGCACGCCGCACGGATCTTTTTTGGTCGATCCTCTAGCCGACCCTCTCGATCCGCCTCGCACCAGAGTCCAGCGAACAGGAGTCGTGCCAGCGGATCGCATTCCGCGAGCACGTCGTTCTTAAAGAACCCCGGCTTGATGTTTCGCGAACGACTCATTGACTACCTACCGTTGATGCTGCGTTGACGTTTTGTGCTGTTTACTTACGGACGCTGGGACAGTTGCGTGTCTGGAGTTACTGTCAAGGCGTGGGCGGACCTCTGAGACGCCTTTTCAGGGACTCCATCGGCACCACGTTGTTGCGTATCTCCGGCAGCTTGTAACGAGCCGCTACGGCCACCTCTGCCGCATGGGCGGCGAATTCCTCGATGGACATCCCTGCCCTGCTAGCCGCCTCGGTAAGCACCGAAAGCTGTTGGTCCGTTAGGTCGCACGTCATTACGGGCATGTGGCCCTCCCCAGGGACTCCCTAGACACTTCAAGCCGCACGCGCTTCGTCGTTACTCTTGGCCAGCAGTTCCACACCAGCCATCAGGAGTTCGCGGGCGAACGCGGCGGGCTGGCGTTTATTGATTCGTGCAAGGGCCTCGATGACGGCGTATTCCTCATCGTTGAGCCGAACCTTGATGGGGTTGTCCCTTACGTGCGTCGGATCTGCATACATCGGTGGTTCCTTTGGGGTCTCGTGTGAGAGAAGAAGTCAGTGCTTGGCGGCGAGACGAGGCTCGCGATCAATGAAGAAGTCTCTGCATGTCAGAAGGAGACCGCGCTCCTCGGCGAGAATGACGAGGCTCATGAAAGGCAATGCGCCAGGGAAGCGCTTGCCGTCCTCGTACATGGCGACCGCATGAGAGGTGACGCCGATGGTTAGGGCGATCTGTTTGCGGGTCATCCCGCTATCCAGGAGCTTATGGATTGCCTTCATGGACACATCGTAACTCATGGTTACGGCAATCACAACTGTCAGTTACGACCTCATTTGTAACGCAGAGTTACAATCTGGCCTTGTCTCAACACCTGCAACGGCACAATGTTTGTATGACTACGAAGTGGTACGACCGGGCGAACGCCCTGCTTGGCAAGCTGGAGATCTCCCGAGTAGCCGTGGGGGAGGCAATTGGGCAGAGCGCCCAGTCGGCCTCAATGAAGCTGGCCGGTAAGCGGCCAACAACCGTAGAAGAAATCGCTGTGATAGCGAGGTTGGTGAACGTGAGCGTCGCTGAACTGGTGGCCGACGACGAAGGGTTCGTCCGGAGCCTTGACGAGGAAGAACTACTCAAGTTGTTCAGGCTATTGAACGAGGATCAGAGAACGTCGATCCTGAACATGATGCGTAGTTTTGTGGGGAATTCACCCAACTAGTAAGGAGGTGGGTCGTGAGGAAGGTGGCGACGACAGTTATGCTGGCAGCGGCCCTAACGGGCTGCGCAGCTGCACATAAGACGGTGATGCCGGACGGTCGAGCTGGACTGTCCATTAACTGCTCCGGGGCGGCGATGTCCTGGAACCAGTGCTATGAAAAGGCCGGGGATAAGTGCCCCCACGGCTACGACATCATCAGTAAGGATGGTGATGGCGGTAACGGGATGGCCGGGGGATCAGGAAGTGGGTTCTTTGGCGCATCGGGGAATACCAGGGCCCTCATGGTGGCCTGCAAAGCGTAAATCTGACGCCACCATCAACACTGCGTGAATTTAGCCCGCCCTGAGCGGGCTTTTTCTTGCCTAGGAAAAATTCCTAGAAGAAATATCGAAACTCCCTGTTGCGGCCAGCGTAACTGCGTGTTACGCTTTATCCACGGTCGAAACAGACCGCAACGCATCGCCGCCCACCCCGCCATCCCGGCGAAGCGGCTAGGAGACTGAAGATGATCCGCTACCACTACTTCCCGAGCCAGGTCGAGGCCAACGAGTTTCTTGCCTCCCTGCGCGCCAATGGCGGTCTTGGCTACATCCTGGGTCGCGTCTGCAACGAGTACGAAGTCCGGGAGATTGTGTGATGTCACTCATCACCGGTCACGAAATCTTCGACACCGCAATTGAGTACGTCGTCGAAGCCAACGCTTCCGCTGCTCGCAAGTGGGCAGACGAGAACGCACAGAAGAACGCGACGCTTCGTCTTCTTGAAACGGCAAAGGTCATTCGCGACTCGATGTCCATCGTGGATCAGCCGTCCCTGCATGCCCGCCTCCGCAGCGACATAGAGGCCCTGAATCGACTCGGTTTGGAGACCACGCCATGAGCGCACAAATCATCCCCTTCCCCCGCTCGACGCTCCGGATCTGCCGGATGCGTAACGGAACGATGGAGTACCGAACGATTCCGGGCATCTGGACCGATTGCCCGCGTGGCTGGTCGGTGGTCTGCCGCCGCGTCGATACGCACAAGGGTATGGCGTCATGAGCGCCCAACCCGACTACGCCGCCTGGGCCGTCGATTTCTACAAGCGCGCACTGGACGACGCAGAACGCGATAAGGAGATTTTCGAGGCCCGCGTCAAGGCGATTATTCCCCTTGCACTCCGTGATCGCGAGACGTGGGAATGCGGCATAGCTGAAGCGGTGACGGAAAGTCCGAACACGCCTAGCCCGATCATCACCGCAATGATGGATGGTGATTGGCATCGGGCCGGCGAACTCATCTACGACCACGTTCGCTTCGTCAAGGCTCGGGAAGTCGCCGAGATTGCAGTTCACCGACAGGACGAGGACGCGGCCAATGACTTCGCCATCGGTTAACTGCTGGAAAGGTCCGGCTAAAGCCTGCGGTATCGCGCTATCCATCGACCTTTTCGTCTTCCTCCTGCTTCGAATCTTTTAAGGGGTATCGTATGGCTAAGAAAAAGGACGTACCGGCAACGACCATCGTTTCCTACAAGGGTTTCGACGAGAACTTGAAGTGCCGTGGCTATCAGTACGAGGTCGGCGGTTCGTACGAGCACAAGGGTGAAGTTTCGGCGTGTTCGGGTGGTTTCCACGCCTGTGAGTATCCGTTGCATGTGCTGAAGTACTACAAGCCTGGCACTTCTCGCTTCGCCATCGTCGAGCAGAGCGCCGAACTGTCCCGTCACGGCGATGACACGAAGGTCGCAAGCTCCAAGATTACCGTCAAGGCTGAACTCAATCTCGCCGGGCTCATCAAGGCCGCGATTGAGTACACGACCAAGCGTGCCAAGCCAGCAACCGGAAGTTCGTCGAAGGCGACAAATGGTTCGGCTGTTAACTCGGGCAACTCCGGTGCAGCGACCGCCTCGGGCAACTCCGGTGCAGCGACCGCCTCGGGCAACTCCGGTGCAGCGACCGCCTCGGGCAAC
>Ga0163161_10000312_pt1 | contig 42270 bp, 35 predicted proteins | sample S45metaG_FD_129847 | JGI IMG/M metagenome (GOLD analysis project Ga0163161, IMG submission 129847) | Switchgrass rhizosphere microbial communities from Kellogg Biological Station, Michigan, USA - S4-5 metaG | ecosystem: Host-associated > Plants > Roots > Rhizosphere > Soil | place: USA... | reverse complement strand
CAGCGCGCCGTCACAGCGGTGATTTTGAGCAGACGTGAAGGGGTAGACGCCGTGTCGTTCATTGAGGATCGCGCTGTGTCGGGAATTATGACCGCCAGCATTCAGAGGGGTTCCACGGAAACCGATAGCAGTGTGAACCAGATGCCAGCCACTTCGACGCAGACCGCACAGGTCGCGTTCTCTTCCTACTCCCGTTTTGTCCAGCGCCTGCGTCGCAGGTATGCGGCCGAGCTTGCATTGCTTGCCCCGGGCGAGCCGCGGCGCGAATCGATGACCGTGGCCTTCGAGGCCTTGCGCCAGCGCGGTGATGCGGTGGGCGATGCCTTGCGCATTGTCAGGCAGCTCGTGATGGAACGGCTCGTTACGCTCGATTGCGACCAGCAGGCGCCTCTTGCCGTGGTGACCACCGCGGTCACCGAACTCGCCGAATTCGCGCTCGATATCGCCTGCGCCGATGCCTGCCGCGAACTCGACGCGGTGCATGGCGCGCCGCTCGGCCCCGACGGCCAGCGCGCGCAGCTCTGGGTCATTGGCATGGGCAAGCTCGGCGCACGCGAGCTCAACGTGTCGAGCGACATCGACCTCATCTACCTGTACGACCTCGACGGCGAGACGAAGGGCGACGCCGACGGGCGCGGGCGCCTCGCGAACCAGGAGTACTTCTCGCGCGCCGTGAAGCGCATCTACGCGCTCGTGGGCGACACCACCGAGCACGGCTTCGTGTTCCGCGTCGACCTGGCGCTGCGGCCCAACGGCAACTCGGGGCCGAGCGTGGTCTCGCTCGATGCGCTCGAAGAATATTTCCAGGTGCAGGGCCGCGAGTGGGAGCGCTTCGCATGGCTGAAGAGCCGCGTGGTGGCGCCGCGCCACGTTGTGCTCGACGGCAATGCACAGGGCCTGCGCGGTGCGGTGCTGCCCTTCGTGTTCCGCCGTTATCTCGACTACAGCGTGTTCGATTCGCTGCGCACGCTGCACCGGCAGATCCGCGAGCAGTCGGCACGCCGCAGTGCCGGCCGGCCCGAGCGTGCGAACGACGTCAAGCTCTCGCGTGGTGGCATCCGCGAGATCGAATTCACCGTGCAGCTCCTGCAGGTTGTGCGCGGCGGGCAGTTCCCCGAACTGCGCACGCGGCCCACGCTCGACGCGCTGCAGCGTCTTGCACGCGCCAACCTCATGCCGCAGGAAACCGCCGATGCGCTGGCGCTCGCCTACGAGTTCCTGCGCCGCGTGGAACACCGCATCCAGTACCTGGACGACCAGCAGACCCATGTGCTGCCAGTGGCCGACGACGACCTGCGCTGGATCGCGCAATCGATGGGTTACGCCGACTGCTGCCTCTTCCTCGAACAGCTGGACACCCACCGCGAGTTCGTCGCGCAGGAGTTCGACAAGCTGCTCGGCGGCGAGAAGCCCTGCAGCGGCAAATGCAACGGCAAGAAGGCCTCGACGCCCGCCGACCTGGCCGATCTGCTCGACGACCTGCCCCCCGTTTTCGCCGAGCGCATCCGCGACTGGTGCGAAACGCCGCGCGTGCTCGCGCTGCGCGAAGAAACCCGCGGCCGGCTGCGCCAGTTGGTGCAGCGCACCGGCCAGTGGCTGAAGGAACCCGATGGCGACGGCCCGGGCCAGACGCCGCGCCACGTCGATGCCGCCATGCGCTGGGCCGACTGGATCGAACCGCTGATGCGCCGCGAGAGCTACCTCGCATTGCTGGTCGAACGGCCCGCCGTGCAGGAGCGCCTGCTGCGCCTGCTGGGCGCCGCGAAATGGCCCGCGCGCTACCTGATGCAGCACCCCGGCGTGATCGACGAGCTCGCGAGCGACGAAATGCTGTCCGGCCGTTTCGTGGCCGAGGAATTCGAGCGCGAGCTCGAAGCGCGCCACGCGTCGCTCACCCGCACCGGCGAGGCCGACGAAGAGCGCCTCTTGAACCTGCTGCGCCACGCCCATCACGCCGAGGTGTTCCGCACCCTGGCGCGCGACGTCGATGGCCGCATCACCGTCGAGCAGGTGGCCGACGACCTGAGCGCGCTGGCCGACACCACGCTGCGCGTGACCGCCCGCTGGTGCTGGCCGCATGTGCGCAACCGCCATCGCGAGGTGGCGCAGTTCGCGATCATCGGCTACGGCAAGCTGGGCGGCAAAGAACTGGGCTACGGCAGCGACCTGGACATCGTGTTCGTCTACGACGATGACGACGAGCGCGCCGGCGAGGTCTATGCGGCCTATGTGCGCAAGCTGATCAACTGGCTCACGGTGAAGACGCGCGAGGGCGACCTCTTCGAGATCGACACGGCGCTTCGGCCCAACGGCAACTCGGGCCTGCTCACCACCAGTTTCGAGGCCTACGAGAAGTACCAGCTCCGACGCGGCAGCAACACCGCGTGGACCTGGGAGCACCAGGCCATGACGCGCGCGCGCTTCGTGCTCGGCAGTGCGGACCACGGTGCCGAACTGGGCGCGCGTTTCGACCAGGTGCGCGAGGCCGTGCTGGTGTCGCCGCGGGACCGCGAAGCGCTCAAGGCCGAGATCATCGCGATGCGCGACAAGCTGCGCGGCGCACGGCCGGTGAAGGCCGGCCACTTCGACGTGAAGCACAGCCCCGGCGGCATGGTCGATGCCGAGTTCGCGGTGCAGTTCCTGGTGCTGTCGTCGTCGGGCGAGCATCCGGAGCTGATTCCGAACGTGGGGAACATCGCGCTGCTGCTGCGCGCCGAACTGGCCGGGCTGCTGCCTGAAGGCATCGGGCGCAGCGCGGCGCGGGCGTATCGCGAGCTGCGCCGCGTGCAGCATCGCGCGCGCCTGAACGAAGAGCCGACACAGGTCACTCCACCCGCATTGGCCGCGGAACGCGAGGCCATGCTGGCGCTCTGGAAGGCGGTATTTGGCTGACGGAGCCCGCGACCGCACGACCACCGCGCTGGCTGCGTGCGCGGTTGCCGTCGCCGTCTTCCTCGCCGGTTGCGCGAGCGGCCCGCGCAGCAGTGGCGGCGTAGCCAGCGGCCGCGACGGCCCGGGCACGAACATCCCCTCGGACCTGGACCGCGTGCCCGACGCCGAGCCCCGCATCGAAGCCATCCGCAACAGCGGCGGCACCAGCAAGCCCTACACGGTGCTGGGCCGGGGCTACCAGCCGATCACCGACGACCGGCCGTTCCGGGAGTCGGGGTTGGCTTCCTGGTACGGCCGCAAGTTCCACGCGGCATCGACCTCCAGCGGCGAGCCCTACGACATGTACGCAATGACGGCCGCGCACAAGACGCTGCCGTTGCCCAGCTATGTGCGGGTGCGGAACCCGGCCAACGGGCGCGAGGTGATCGTGCGGGTGAACGACCGCGGCCCGTTTGTCGATGGACGCGTCATCGACCTGAGCTACACGGCCGCGCTCAAGCTCGACCTCTTGCGCGGCGTGGCGCCGGTGGAGATCGAGCGGATCACCAACGAGGACATCCGCACGGGCGCGTGGCGACGGGATTCGGGGACCGCGTATGCGGCAGCTTTGCCGGTACCACGCGCCGCGGCTGCGTCGGTGCCTGTGCCCTCGGCCTGGGTGGCGCCGGTGGCAATGACGAATGCACCGGCGGCTTCCACGATGCCTGTCGCACCGCAGACACCGGTGACGGCGATGGCACCTGTGGAGCAGCAGCAACCCGTGGCGCAAACAGCGCCGCAGGCCGTCGAAGCAGATGTGCCACCGCCACCGCGGCAGCCGATCGTGGTCACCGACCTGGCGCCGATGGCACCACTCGACGTACCTGCAAGGACGCCGCCGACGGCTTCAGTAGCCGCGCCGTCTGCCGCCGCGGCGACGGGCTTCTGGGTGCAGCTCGGCGCCTTCCGCGAACGCGACGGCGCGGAAACCCTGCTGAGCCAGGCCGCACGCGGACTGCCTTCGCTGGCGCCGCAACTGCGCGTGTTCAGCGAGGCCGGCACACATCGTCTGCAGGCCGGGCCGTTCGCCTCGCGCAATGCGGCGGGCGAAGCCGTCACGCAATTGCGCGAGAGCCTGCGGATTGCGCCGATGGTGGTCGAGCGCCGCTGAAATTCAGTCCAGCGTCTTTACTGCCACCGGCACGCGCATGCCGACGTTGATGCGGTTCCAGGTGTTGATCTGCGCAACCGACACTGTGAGTTCGGCGATCTCGACATCACTGAATTGCGCCTTCAAAGCTGCGAATTCGGCTTCGCGCTCGTCGTGATGATCGGCCAGCCGCGTGAGCGATTCGGCCCAGGCCAGCGCCGCGCGTTCCCGCTCGTTGAAGAAGCTCACTTCGCGCCAGGTGGCCAGGCTGTTGATGCGCTGCCATCCCTCGCCTTGCTTGCGCAAGTCGCGCACGTGCATGTCGAGGCAGTAGGCGCAGCCGTTGATCTGCGAGACGCGGGCGAAGACGAAGTCGAGCGTCGTCTTGCCGACGGTGCTCGCGTCGATGCTGGCGCTGACGGCCAGGATGGCTTCGAAGGTCTTGGGGATGGTCTTGAACCAGTTCAGGCGAGGGGTCGTGTTCATGCGAAGGCTCCAGTGGATGGGTTGAAGAAAAATCTGCTTCCTACCCACTGAAGACGGGCCAGCTTTCGGCCCTGTGACACGCCGCGCGAACTATTTATTTCGAGGCGAAGCGCTCCGCGATGCGGGCGAGCTTGTCGGGATTGCGCTGCACGCGGATGCGCGCGATGCGGTCGCCCTCGATCTCGAAGGTCTGCGCCGATTCGAGCTCACCGTCAACGAAGCGCAGGAGGCCGGGCTCGCCGTTGATCTCCACCATTTCCATGCGCACCACCGGGCCCATGCGGCGCCAGAGCGAGTAGTAGAGCTGCGCGAGGCGCTGGTTGCCGGTGAGCACCTTGCTGAACGACTGCACCTTGCCGCCGCCGTCGCCGATGAGCTCGACCTGTTCGGTCATCAGCGCCTTCAGGTCCTGCATGCTGCCGCGCGCGGCAGCATCGGCGAAGGCGCGCAGCAGGCGTTGGTGGGTTTCGCGCGAGACCTGGTAGCGCGGGCGGGCGTCCTGCACCTGGGCCTTGGCGCGGTGCACCAGCTGGCGGCAGGCGGCTTCGCTCTTGCCGAGCGTGAGCGCCACTTCGTCGTAGTCGGCCTCGAACACCTCGCGCATCAGGAAGGCGGCGCGCGCCTCGGGGGCCAGCCGCTCGAGCACGGCGAGGAAGGCGACGGAGATGTTGTCGGCGCGCTCGAGCGATTCTTCGGGCGTGTCGGGTGATTCGGTCAGCGTGGGTTCGGGCATCCAGGCGCCGATGTAGTGCTCGCGCTGGACCTTGGCAGCGCGCAGCCGGTCGATCGACAGCCGCGTGACGACCGTCACGAGCCAGGCTTCGGCGCTGTCGAAACTGGCCTTGTCGGCTTCATGCCAGCGCAGCCAGGCGTCCTGCACCACCTCCTCGGCCTCGGCCACGGAACCGAGCATGCGGTAGGCAATGCCCTGCAGGCGGCGACGGTGGCTGTCGAAGGTAAGGGTCGGGTCGTCCATGCCCGATTAGACGTTCGGCGCCCGCGGGTTGTGACACCGGGCGCCCAAAAAAATCGCCCCGGATTGCGGGGCGAAGTTTCTGGTTATGCGCCTTGGTACTCGGGCTTGGGCCCCAGGGTGGCGGCGACTTCCTTGCGGTACCGGTTCAGTTCCTGCACGGTCTTGAAGCTGCGGTTCATCAGGAGGCTCAGGTTGTGCAGGATGCGCTCGCCGACCTTGGTTTCCCAGACGGCATCGAACTTGATCTGCTTGTCGAGCCAGTGCTCGAGCCAGTCCGGGTCGGGCATGCGGCTCTGGATGGTGTCGTTCGGGAACAGCGCCTTGTTCACGTGCAGGTTGGTCGGATGCAGGGCCTGGGCGGTGCGGCGGGCACTGGCCATCAGGACGCCGACCTTGGTGAACGCGGCACGGGCCTCGTCGCCGAACTTCTCGAGCGCGCGCTTCATGTAGCGGAGGTACGCGCCGCCATGGCGGGCTTCGTCCTGGCTCAGCGTGGTGTAGATGTGCTTGATGACCGGCTCGGTGTGCCACTGGGCGGCGCGGCGGTACCAGTGGTTCAGGCGGATCTCGCCGCAGAAATGCAGCATGAGCGTTTCGAGCGGGGGGGCCGGATCGAAATCGAAGCGCACTTCGTGCAGTTCGGCTTCGGTGGGCGCGTGCTTGGGGCTGAAGCGCTTGAGGTACTCCATCAGCACCAGGGAGTGCTTCTGCTCCTCGAAGAACCAGATCGACATGAAGGCGGAAAAATCGCTATCGTGCCGGTTGTCGCGCAGGAACATCTCGGTGGCCGGCAGCGCCGCCCACTCGGTGATGGCGTTCATCTTGATGGTCTGGGCCTGCTCTTCCGTCAGCAAGGAAGCGTCGAACGACTGCCAGGGGATGTCCTTGTCCATGTCCCAGCGGACGGATTCGAGTTGTCTGAAGAGTTCCGGATAGAGCATCAAAGTCTTTCTATGGCCGCCGATTTTAGTCGGCCCGTTTGGCGCGCCCATGACAGACGCGCGATGATGCGAATACGTGCGCCGTAGCGGCACGGATGCACACCCCCCACTTTTGAACCAGGAGCCCGCCATGCGAACCCTTTTCTTATTGTCGACGCTCTGGCGCTGCACACCGGCAGTTTCCCTCGTGGCGGCGCTGTTTACGGCGCTTCCGGCGAGTGCCCAGACACCACCGGCCACGCCGGCTCCGGCAGAGGCTGCCGGATGCCCCGCCATCCTTCAACACACCTTCCCGCGACTTCAGGACGAAAAGCCCCAGACTTTGTGCCAGTACTCCGGAAAGGTGGTCCTGGTGGTCAATACGGCGAGCTTCTGCGGCTTCACACCGCAATACAAGGGCCTGGAAGCACTGGACCTGAAATACCGCAACCGCGGGCTGGTGGTGCTGGGCTTCCCGTCGAACGATTTCTCCCAGGAATCGGGCTCCAACAAGGAAATCGCCGACTTCTGCGAAAGCACCTTCGGGGTGAAGTTTCCGATGTTCGCCAAGTCGTCGGTGCGCGGAACGGATGCCAATCCGCTGTTCAAGCAGCTTGCCCAGGCCTCCGGCACCACGCCGAAGTGGAATTTCTACAAGTACCTGATCGGGCGCGACGGCAAAGTCGTTCAGGCGTGGTCGAGCATGACGGCGCCGGATGAAAACGGCTTCGTGAATGTCATCGAGAAGCAGCTCGGGACAAATTAAGACTGACCAGTTCACAAAAAAACGAATCGGTAATATTATTTACCGATGCGTCCACTCAATCGTGAACCGAGCGTCACAAACGTTTACCACTCCACCGGGAACCGGGTCCCGGGAGCCGCGCTCATAATTTGCGTGGGTGGCAAAAACCCACCAGTTTTCATGTTGCGAGGTCTTCCAGGCGCTTGCCGTCTGGTCGAAATCCCGAGGCGATTCTTCTCCTCCTCCCTCCCTCCCTCCTTCGCGTCGGGGCGCCTCGCAGCATTTTTATATTCCCGCCGGAATCGGGGTCCGCGATGACGCAGCCCCTTCGAGTCGCCGTCATCGGCGCCGGCATTTCGGGACTGGCCGCAGCGCACGCCCTTCGCGATTCGGCCCGCATCACCCTCTTCGAAGCCAGTGACTACTTCGGTGGCCACGCCCACACGGCAACGATCGAGCTGCCACGCTCTGCGGCCGATCCGACTCGCGTCCCCCACGGCGTCGATACCGGCTTCCTGGTCTACAACGACCGCACCTATCCGAACCTGATCCGCCTGTTCGCCGAACTCGGCGTCGAGACCGCGCTTTCGGAGATGTCGTTCTCGGTCCAGGCCACCCGCGACAACGGCGGCCACCTCGAGTGGAGCGGCAACAACCTCGCCACCGTCTTCGCCCAGCGGCGCAACCTCGCCGACCCGCGCTTCCTCGGCATGCTGGCCGACCTTTTGCGCTTCAACCGCCTGACCACGCGCATCGCCCAAGCCGGCACGGAAGGCGAACTGGCCCAGCCGCTCGGCGAATTCCTGGACGCCCACCGCTTCGGCGCCACTTTCCGCGACTGGTATTTCCTGCCGATGATGGGCTGCATCTGGAGTTGCTCGACCGCGCAGATGCTGGCGTTCCCGGTCGCGACCATGATCCGGTTCTGCCACAACCACGGCCTGATCCAGATCGCCAACCGGCCGCAGTGGCGCACGGTGCGCGGCGGCTCCCGCCACTACGTCGAGAAGATCGTCGCGGGCCTGGAAGACAAGCGCCTGCGCACCCCTGTGCGCCGCATCACCCGCGAAGGCGACGGCGTGCTCGTCGCCACCGACGCCGGCACCGAGCGCTTCGACCACGCGATCCTGGCCACCCATTCCGACCAGTCGCTCGCCATGCTCGGCGACGCCAGCCCCGCCGAAGTCGCCGTGCTCGGCGCGATCCGCTACCAGCCGAACCACGCCGTGCTCCACACCGACGCCTCGGTGCTGCCGCAGCGCCGATCGGCCTGGGCCGCCTGGAACTACGAGCGCGCGGCGGCGCGCGAGCGCGAATCGGGCCGGGTCTGCCTGCACTACCTGCTGAACAAGCTGCAGCCGCTGCCGTGGGAGCAACCGGTGATCGTTTCGTTGAATCCGGTCCGCGAGATCCAGCGTAGTCAGGTCATGGCCGAATACGACTACGACCACCCGGTGCTCGACCTTGCCGCGATCCGCGCGCAAGCCGAGGTGCACGCCCTGCAAGGCCAGCGCAACACCTGGTTCGCCGGCGCGTGGATGGGTTACGGCTTCCATGAAGACGGCCTCAAGGCCGGCCTGGCCGCGGCCGCCGGCCTGCGGGCGAGGTCTGCGGCGTGACCCAGGAGCGCCCGCTCCCGTTGATGGGCTTCGGCGAGGTGCGCCATGCGCGCCTGCGTCCTGCGCGCAACGCCTTCGTCTACCCGACCTATTTCCTGATGCTGCCGATGCGCACCCTCCGCGCGCACGGCAGCGAGGCGCTCGCGCTCAACCGGCGGGCGGCGCTGTCCTTCCACGACATCGACCACGGCGACGGCCGCATGCCCGCTCAAGGCGGCGCGCTGGCCTGGCTCGACGAACTCCTGGCGGCCCACCAGATCCACGATGCGACCGGCGAGGCCTGGCTGCACTGCTATCCGCGCGTGTTCGGCTACACCTTCAAGCCGGTGAGCTTCTGGTACTGCCACACGGCCGAAGGCGCGCTGCGGGCCATCGTGGTCGAGGTGAACAACACCTTCGGCGAGCGCCATTGCTACCTGCTGGAGCGGCCGGTCTACGGCATGGAACTCAAGGCCACCAAGGCATTCCATGTGTCGCCGTTCTGCGAGGTCAGCGGCGGCTACCGCTTCCGCTTCTTCGTCGATGCCGAGTTCGCCCACACGGTGGTGCGCATCGACCACGACGACACCGACGGCCCCTTGCTGCAAACCAGCGTCAGCGGCGAACTCGCCCCGCTGACCGCCGCGACCGTGCGCCGTGCGCTCTGGCGCTACCCCGCGATGACCTTCGGCCTCATTGCGCGCATCCACTGGCAGGCCGCCAGGCTCTGGCTCAAGCGCGTTCCTTTCGTCGCCAAGCCGGCGCCGCCCCGCCATCTCGTATCCAGCGACCACCCGCACCAGCAGCAGGCGAACCCATGACTCCCACCACCACCGCTCCCCAGGTTTCGCGCTTTTCGCTGCCCCAGGACGCGCCCGGCGCCGCGCGCACCGTGCTCGGCCTGCTGCAGCGCCTGGCGCACGGCTCGCTCACGGTGCGGCTGCCCGACGATTCGGTGCGGCACTTCGGCGCCGCGCCCGGCAGCAGCGATCTCACGGCCTCGCTCACGCTGCGCAACTGGGAGGTCTGCAAGGCCGCGCTCAAGTCGGGCGACATCGGCTTTGCCGAGAGCTATATCGCGGGCGACTGGACCACGCCGAACCTGGTCGAACTGATCAAGGTGTTCATCGCCAACCGGCGTGCCATCGAAGACGTGGTCTACGGCAGCTGGTTCGGCCGCCTCGTGTACCGCGTACGGCACCTGATGCACCGCAACAGCAAGGCCGGGAGCTCCCGCAACATCCACGCGCACTACGACCTGGGCAACGCCTTCTACAAGCTCTGGCTCGACGAGACGATGAACTATTCGTCTGCCTGGTTCGAGGGCAACTTCGACAAGCCGATGCCCGAGGCACAACGCGCCAAGGTGCGCCGCGCGCTGGAGTTGGCGAACGTGAAGCCCGGCGACCGCGTGCTCGAGATCGGCTGCGGCTGGGGCGCGCTGGCCGAGATGGCCGCCTTCGATTTCGGCGCCTCGGTAACGGGCGTGACCCTCTCCACCGAACAGCTCGCCTTTGCCCGCCAGCGCACCGCCGGCCTCTCCGCCGACCTGCGCCTGCAGGACTACCGCGACATCGACGACGCCCCCTTCGACGCCATCTGCTCCATCGAAATGGTCGAAGCCGTGGGCCGCGAGTACTGGCCGACCTACTTCCAGAGCGTGAGCCGGCTCCTGAAGCCCGGCGGCCGCGCCTGCGTGCAGAGCATCGTGATCGACGACCAGCTCTTCGACCGCTACATCGACTCGACCGACTTCATCCAGCAGTACATCTTCCCCGGCGGCTGCCTGCCCTGCCCGCGCGAGTTCCGGCGCGAGGCCGAGGCGGCGGGGCTGACGGTGGTGGACGAGTTCGCCTTCGGCGCCGACTACGCCGAGACACTGCGCCGCTGGCGCGAGCACTTCCTCGCACAGCGCGCGCAGATCCTGCAGCTGGGCTTCGACGAGCGCTTCATGCGCATCTGGGAGTTCTATCTCGCGTACTGCGAGGCGGCGTTCTCGCAGGCCAACATCGACGTCGTCCAGTACACGCTGCAAAAGCGCTAGCCCTTCGTGTCCTCCTTCGGACCTCTGGCCGGCTTGCGCTACGGGCTGCTCGGCCTGCCGCTCGCCTTCGTCGCGCTGCCGCTCTATGTGCTGCTGCCGAATCATTACGCACGCGCCTTCGGCGTGCCGCTCGCCACGCTGGGCGCGGTGCTGCTGGGCGCGCGGCTGCTCGATGCACTGATAGATCCGCTGCTCGGGCGGCTCAGCGACCGGCTGCATGCGCGCTCGGCGCAGGCGGTGCTGGGCTTCGGGGCCGTCGCCGCGGGGGTCCTGCTGCTGGGCTTCGGGCTGCTCTTTTTTCCACAGCTGCTGGTCGACCCTTCGCAGCATGGCGCGCTGCTCGTAGTGGCCGCCGTGCTGCTCGCACTGACCTACGCGGGCTACAGCATGCTGAGCATCGCCCACCAGTCGTGGGGCGCGATGCTGGGCGGCGATGCCTCGCAGCGCAGCCGCATCGTGGGCTGGCGGGAAGGCATGGGGCTGGTCGGCGTGGTGCTGGCCTCGGTCACGCCGACGCTGGCGGGACTGCCTGCGACCGTCGCGCTGTTCGGCGTGCTGCTGGTGGCAGGATGGTTCTTCTGGGCGCAGGCGCCGCGGCCGGCACGCACCGCCGTGCCGCATGTATCGATCGACCTGCGGCTGCCGCTGCGCCGTGCGCCGTTCCGCCGCCTGCTCGCGGTGTTCGTGCTCAACGGCATCGCGAGCGCGGTGCCGGCCACGCTGGTGCTGTTCTTCGTGCAGGACCGGCTGCGTGCGCCCGCTGCGATGGAGCCCGCGTTCCTCGGCCTCTATTTCGTGGTGGCCGCCGCGTCGATCCCGGCGTGGCTGCGCATCGTGCGCCGCTGGGGGCTCGCGCGCAGCTGGCTCGGCGGCATGTGCATGTCGGTAGCGGTGTTCGCATGGGCCGGCGCGATGGGCGCGGGCGATGCGGTGCCTTTTCTCGTCGTCTGCGCGCTGTCGGGTTTCGCGATCGGCTCGGACCTCGTGCTGCCGAGCGCATTGCTGGCCGGGATCATTGCCGAGGCCGGCGACCAGCCGCATGCCGGCGCGTACTTCGGCTGGTGGAATTTCGCGACCAAGCTCAACCTCGCGCTGGCCGCCGGACTTGCTCTGCCGTTGCTCGGGCTGGCCGGCTACGTGCCCGGCGCGCGCGATGCGTCGGCGTTGCAGGCGCTCTCGCTCGCGTACTGCCTGCTGCCCTGCGTGTTGAAGGTGGCGGCCGGTGCGGCGCTGTGGGCGCTGGTGATTCGATCGCCCGCCTCCGCCCTTCAGCTTCCTGCGAAGGCGGCACCGTGAAGCCCTTCAATCCACCGCTCGCCGACTGGCAGGGCAAGACGGCTTGGATCGTCGGCGCCTCCTCGGGCATCGGCCGCGCGACGGCGCTGACGCTGCTCGAAGGCGGCGCGCGGGTCGCGGTGTCGGCCCGCAACGGCGACGCGCTCGACGAACTCGCGGCGCTGCACAACGATGCCGCGCTGCCGCCGCGGGTGATCGTTCTGCCACTGGACGTGTGCGATGCCGCCGCCGTAGCGGCCGCCTATGCGCAACTGCAGGCGATGGCCGGCACCGTCGATCTCGTGCTCTTCAACGCCGCCACCTACGGCGTGCTGCGCGCCGACGCCTTCGTGCTCGACGAAATGCTCGTGCACCAGCAGGTCAACTACGTCGGCGCATTGAACGTGCTGGCGGCCGTGCTGCCCGGCTTCGTGGCGCGCGGCGCGGGCCACATCTCGCTCACGGCGAGCGTCGCCGGCTTCCGCGGATTGCCGAAAAGCCTGGCCTACGGCCCGACCAAGGCCGCGCTGACCAATCTGGCCGAAGTGCTCTACATCGACCTGCACGCACGCGGCATCGGCGTGAGCGTGATCCAGCCGGGCTTCGTGGCCACCGCGCTCACCGCGAAGAACGACTTCGCAATGCCGGCGCTCATCACGCCCGCGCAGGCGGCCGAGGCCATGCTCGAAGGCTGGCGCCGGGGCGCATTCGAGATCCACTTTCCGCGGCGCTTCACGTTCTGGATGAAGCTGATGCGGCTGCTGCCGTACCGGCTCTACTTTCCGGCGGTTGCCAGGTTCACCGGGCTCTGAAAAAGAAAAAGGCGCCATGTGGCGCCTTTGTCGTGGGTCGTGCCGTGTCAGGGCTGCGTATCGATGAAGCTCGGGCGGAGCATGAGCTTGTCGTACAGCTTGGCCAGGTTGGCGTGCTCGCCGCGCCAGTCGATGTCGGGAAAGCGCAGGCTCAGCCAGCCCAGCGCGCAGCCTACCGCGATGTCCGACAGGCTCAGGTGGATGCCGCTGCAGAAAGGCTTGTCGCCCAGGCCTTTGGACATGGCGGCCACGCCGTCCACGACCTTCGTGCGCTGGCGCTCGATCCAGGTCGTGCTGCGCTCGTGGTCGTTTCGGCCGGACCAGGTGGCTTCCAGGCGCCAGAGCACACCGGCGTCCATGACGCCATCGGCCAGCGCTTCCCAGGTCTTGACCTCGGCGCGTTCGCGGCCCTGCTGCGGGATGAGCTTGCCTACCGGAGACAGCGTATCGAGATATTCCACGATCACGCGCGAATCGAACATCGCATCCCCGCCTTCCATGATCAGGCAGGGCACCTTGCCCAGCGGATTCGAGTTGGAGATGGTGGTGTCGGCGGACCAGACGTCCTCGAGCACGAACTGGTAATCGAGCCGCTTTTCGGCCAGCACCACGCGCACCTTGCGCACATAGGGGCTGGCGGCGGATCCGATCAGTTTCATGAAGGCTCTCTCCCTTTGTTCTTGGCTGGATGACACTTGCTAATAATCATTTTAGGTGAACGGGACCGGCGGAGCCCCGAATCCGGTCCGATGTGTCGGTACGGCCCCACGGACCGCCGGCCGCCTAAAATTCGGGCATGAGCTTTTCCACCGTCTCCGCCCTCTCCCCCCTTGACGGCCGCTATGCGGCCAAACTCGCGGCCTTGCGCCCGCTGATGAGCGAACAGGGCTACATGCACCGTCGCGTGCAGGTCGAGGTGGCGTGGTTCATTGCGCTGTCCGACTGCGGCTTCGCCGAATTCAAGCCCCTCACCGGCGGCGCCCGCAAGTACCTGCTGGGCCTGGTGTCCCACTTCTCCGAGGCCGACGCGCTGGCCATCAAGGAGATCGAGAAAACCACCAACCATGACGTGAAGGCCGTCGAGTACTGGATCAAGTCGAAGTTCGAAGCCCGGCCCGAGCTGCTGGCCGCTGCCGAGTTCGTGCACTTCGCCTGCACCAGCGAAGACATCAACAACACCAGCCACGCCCTGCAGATCCAGGCCGCGCGCGAAAAGGTGGTGCTGCCCGCCATCGACGGCCTGATCGCCAAGCTGCGCGAAATGGCGCACCAGTTCGCCGGCGTGTCGATGCTCTCGCGCACCCACGGCCAGACCGCCAGCCCGACCACCGTCGGCAAGGAAATCGCCAACGTGGCGGTGCGCCTGTCGAAGGCCCGCGCGCAGATCGCCTCGGTGCAGCTCCTGGGCAAGATGAACGGCGCCGTCGGCAACTACAACGCCCACCTGGCCGCCTGGCCCGATTTCGACTGGGAGGCCTTCAGCCGCAAGGTCATCGAGACGCCCGCGCCGCTGGGTCTCGGCCTGAGCTTCCAGCCGTACAGCATCCAGATCGAGCCGCACGACTACATGGCGGAGCTCTTCGACGCGGTGGCGCGCGCCAACACCATCCTCATCGACTTCTCGCGCGACGTCTGGGGCTATGTGAGCCTGGGCTACTTCAAGCAGCGGCTGAAGAAGGGCGAGATCGGCTCCTCGACGATGCCGCACAAGGTCAACCCGATCGACTTCGAGAACGCCGAAGGCAACCTGGGCCTGGCCAACGCGGTGCTGCGCCACCTGAGCGAGAAGCTCCCCATCAGCCGCTGGCAGCGCGACCTGACCGACAGCACGGTGCTGCGCAACATCGGCGTGGCTTTCGGCTACGCCACGCTGGCCTATGCGAGCCTGGCCACGGGCCTGGGCAAGCTCGAACTCAACGAAGAGGCGCTGGCCGAAGACCTGAATGCCTCGTGGGAAGTGCTGGCCGAGCCGATCCAGACCGTGATGCGCCGCTACGGCGTGCAGGGCGCCTACGAGCAGTTGAAGGAAGTGACGCGCGGCAAGACCGTCACGGCCGAGGCGCTGCATGGCTTGATCCGCTCATTGGCCATTCCGGATGAGGAAAAAGCCCGCCTTCTGGCCATGACACCTGCCAGCTACGTCGGCAAGGCCGCAGAGCTCGCCACTAGAATCTGAGCCCCCGTGCATCGATCCACCAACCGCCGCGAGCGGTTGGCCGGACTCGCACACAAACCCCGACTTTTCCAGCCAACGCGCCCTTTCAGGGACGCGCCAGCCGACAACCATGACGGGACTCTTCGAGGTCCCCGTGATTCATGCTGCGCGCTCCGCTGCGACGTCTCTGGCTGAAAATCCACCGCTGGACCGGGCTCACGCTCGGCCCGATCCTGGCCCTCACGGCGCTGCTTGGCGCGGTGCTGGTGGTGGCGCAGCCGATCGACCGCCAGGTTCATTCCGACCTCTTCGTCTCGCGCAGCGCGGGTGATGCCATCGCGGCCGCCGCCGCGCTGCCGCTCGAGCCACTGCGCCAGCGCATCCTGGCCGAGTTCGGCCCCGACACCAATTTCACGCTGCGCCCGCCGCACCACGCCGACGAAACGCTCTGGGTGCTGGTGCGCGGCAAGTGGAGCGGCACGCTCTACCTCGACCCCGCCAGCGGCGCCGAGCAAGGCCGGCGCGGCACCGAGGAAGGTTTCTACAACCTCGCCTACAAGATCCACAACAGCCTGCTGCTCGAGGGCACCGGCAAGGGCATCCTGGCTTTCGTGGCCCTGTCCTACCTGTTCCTGCTGGTGACGGGCCTGGTGCTGTGGTGGCCGGTGCGCTGGCCGCCGTCGCTGCGCATCGTGCTGAACCGCGGCCTCTTGCGCGGGTTGTTCGACCTGCACCGTACGGGCGGCGCGGTGCTCGGACTCCTGATCGCGGTGTCGGTCGCCACCGGCGCCTACATGGCCTGGCGGCCACTGGGCGATTTCATTTCCGCCGCCATGGGTCAGAAGCCGATCAAGGCGCCGACGATCGCCAAGGGCAGCGCAAGCGGCCCGCGCATGCCGCTCGACGAGATCGTGGCGCGCGCCCAGAAGGTCTACCCCGGCCAGCCGATCGGCTACGTGCTGGTGCCCGGCAAGGCGGACCGGCCGGTCCGCGTGCGCTTCCGCCTCGCGGACGACCCGCACCCGAACGGCATCAGCTCGGTATGGCTCCACCCGGTCAGCGGCGAAGTGCTGGCCGCGCGCAAGTGGCAGGACCTCGATGCCGGCAACGGCGCGGTGGCGGTGATCTTTCCGCTGCACACCGGCGAGCTGGGCGGCGTGGCTCACCAGGTCGTCACCGCGCTGCTCGGCCTTGCGCTCGGCGGCCTGGGTTTCAGCGGCATCTGGCTCTGGTGGCGCCGACGCGCCATGGCCGCCGCGGCCCGCCGCAACAACAACAGCGCGCTTTCCAGTCGAACGACGTCCTGAAGAAGAAGCCCCACGGCCCGCCACAGGTTTTTAGTTTTCACCCCGGAGGATTTCCCCCTTGTTCCCGCACAAACGCACCGCCATCGCGATGGCCCTGTTGCCCCTGAGCCTGCAGAGCTTCGCAGCCGACGCAGAACCTGCCGCCGCCCCGTCGAAGTCGCTGGACACCATCACCGTCACCGGCGACTGGCTCGCCAGCCCCAACGAAACCAAGGTGCTCGAGCACGCCGGTGCGCGCAGCATCGTCGAGCGCAAGCAGATCCAGGAAAGCGGCGCCTCCAGCGTGCGCGACGTGCTGCGCCAGATTCCGGGCGTGCAGGTGCAGGAGAGCAACGGCACGGGCGGCAGCGACATCTCGCTGAACGTGGGCGTGCGCGGCCTGACCGCCCGGCTGTCGCCGCGCTCGACCATCCTCCTGGACGGCGTGCCGCTGGCCTATGCGCCCTACGGCCAGCCGCAGCTGTCGCTCGCGCCGCTGTCGCTCGGCAGCATCGAGACGGTCGACGTGGTGCGCGGCGCGGGCTCGGTGCGCTATGGCCCCCAGAACGTGGGCGGCATCATCAACTTCGTGACGCGCGCGATTCCCAAGCAGTTCTCGGGTGAAGTCGGCGTGGGCATCGAAGGCGCCGGCCACGGCGTCGGCACCAAGACCACGCCCACGCTGTTCGTCGGCGGCACCAACGACAAGGGCCTCGGCCTCGCGCTCTTGTATTCGGGCACGCACGGCGACGGCTTTCGCCAGAGCAACGACCACACCAGCATCGACGACCTGATGCTCAAGGGCGCCTACCGGATCTCGAACACCGACGACATCGCCATTTCGCTGCACCACTTCGAAGGCAAGGGCCGCATGCCCGGCGGGCTGACCACTGCGCAATTCGCGGCGAACCCGTTCCAGTCCGACCGCCCCTTCGACGAATTCACCGGCAGCCGCACCGACGGCTCGATCAAGTACACGCACAACGATGGCGTGAACAAGTTCGAGATGCTGGGCTACTACACCGACTCGTTCCGCAGCAGCTACCTGGAGCAGGAAGGCACCGGCACCAACGCCGGCAAGCGCCGCCTGACCAGCTCGCCGCGCAACTACAAGACCTTCGCCATCGAGCCCCGGTATTCGCGCCTCTTCGATTCGGGCAGCGTGGTGCAGGAAGTCAGCGTCGGTTTCCGGTACCTGCGCGAACAAGCCTCCGAGGTGGCAACGCGCACGGTCTACTACACGCCCTCGCCTCTGGAAAACGCCTACAACCGCACCCAGTCCCCCTTCCAGACCAGCAAGGGCGGCACCGTCGCGCACGCGTTCTACATCGACGACCGCATCGACTTCGGCAACTGGACGGTCACGCCCGGCGTGCGCTACGAATCCTTCAGCTCGCACAACGACGTGTTCACCGTGGCGAACAACCGCATCACAACCGCGATCTACCCGAAGATCGATTCCAACGAAGTGCTGCCGACGCTCTCGGTGCTCTACCGCGCGAGCGAGCGCTGGTCGCTGTTCGCGAATGCCGGCGTGTCGTTCGGCCCGCAGCAATACGCCCAGCTCGCGCAGTCCACCACCAGCCTGCATCCCGAGAAGGCCAAGACCTACGAAATCGGCACGAAGTACAAGGGCGAAGCCTGGAGCGGCGAGCTGACGCTGTTCAACATCAACTTCGACAAGGAGCTGCTGCTGGCGCGCTCCATCACCGGCGACGTCGGCCAGTGGACCGACCTGGGCGCCACGCGCCACCGCGGCCTGGAATCGGCGCTGCGCTACGACCTCGGCGACCTGAGCGCATCGCTCAAGGGCCTGTCGGTGTCGGGCACGTACACGTACACGCAGGCCACCTCCAAGGCCGGCAACTTCGCCGGCCGCGACCTGCCGTTCTATTCGCGCCAGATCCTGACGCTCGGCACGCGCTACGAGCGCGGGCCGTGGACCTTCAATGCCGACATCTACGCGCAGTCCAAGCAGCGCTCGCCGGGCTCACCGGAAGACGGCAAGCCGTACATCACGCTGGAAGATTCGAACGGCCGCTTCGGCAACATCCCGGGCTACAGCACCGTGAACCTGCGCGCGGCCTACGACTTCGGCCCGTCGATGAGCAACCTGAAGCTGGCCGTCGGCATCAAGAACCTGTTCGATCGCCGCTACTACAACCGTTCGGTGGACAACAACGGCGGCAAGTACGTCGGCCAGCCGCGCACGCTGTACCTGCAGGCGTCGGTGGCGTTCTGAAGCCAGGGGAGCGCGGGCATACACTCGCGCACCCATGGCGCTCAAATCCACCATCTTCAAGGCCACCCTCGCGGTGGCCGACATCGACCACGGCTACTACGCCGACCATGCGCTGACCTTGGCGCGCCACCCGAGCGAGACCGACGAGCGGATGATGATCCGGCTCGTCGCGCTCGCACTCAACGCCCACCAGCTGCAGGACATCTGCCAGGGCGACGGCACGCTGGCCTTCGGCGCGGGCCTCTCGAACGTCGAGGAGCCCGACGTGTGGCTGCGCGACTTCACGGGCGAGGTCAAGATCTGGGTCGAGGTCGGCCAGCCCGAGGACAAGCCCATCATCAAGGCCTGCGGCAAGGCGGACGAAGTGATCGTCTACTGCTTCAACCACGCGGCCGAGATCTGGTGGCGCGGCATCGAGAACAAGTTGACGCGGCCGCAGAACCTGAAGGTCTACCGCGTGCCGACCGAGGCCTCGCAGGCGCTGGCCGCGCTCGCGCAGCGCAGCATGCAGCTGCAGGCGACGATCCAGGAAAACACGCTCACATTGGGCGACGGCACCCACAGCATCGACGTCGAACTGCTGCGCTGGAAGTAGCGCTTCGGCCTCCGCAGCGCTAGGCGGCCGGCATCATCTCGCCGCACTGCCAGCACTGCTCGAACCCGCCCTCGATCCGCTCGCCGCACACGCACTGCCAGTCGTGCTGCGGCCGATGCTGCACCGCATGCAGCAATTCCTTGGCGCGATCGAACTGGCTCTCGTCGTCGATCCAGATTTCCGGCAGGCACTGGTCGGGCGGCAGCTGGCCCATGACGGCACCGAGGAACTCGCGTTGCACCGTGGCTTCGACGCCGTCTTCACGCAGTGCGTGCACCCACAGGGTCGCGATGGCGAGATTGGGCGCTTGGGCAAGACGACGCACGGCGATTGCCTCTTCAGGGCGTGTCGTCGGGACCGAGGGGTTCGGCGGGATCGTCGGGCCCATCAGGCCACTTGGGCGGTTCGGCTTCGCGCGCCCGCTCGGCGTACTTGTTGAAGCGCCAGGCCGAGTCTTCCATGGTGATGCGGCGCCAGGTCACGCGCTTCTCGACCGGCGTCATGGCGGGCCAGTGCTGCACTTCGTCGAAGCTGCGACCGCAGCCCTTGCATTCGTCGTCGCCCTGGCTGGTGGAGCAGATCGCGATGCAGGGCGTGTCGGGGGTGCTGTGGTACCAGTCGAGCCAGGCGGCCCAGGCCTTGGACGGAAAGCCGACCTCGTCGACCTCGTCCTCGTGGTGGAACACCATGAGCGCGTAGACCTCGGCCAGCGCGCGCAATTCGGGTGCCAGCGTGATGCCGTCGGGCGAGGGACTTTTCGCGCGCCAGTGGTTGATGGCGGCCTCGATGTCAGTGATGTGGATGGCGGCCATGGGGGAGTGAAAAAGCAGCGAGCGGCGATCATAGTCCGCCAATGCCCCGCAGCCTCGAAGGGACATGGTTGCTACAAATCAGATAGCACGCAAGCCCCTGTTCATCGGCCCTCCCGAGCGGTTCTCTTCGGATGCCTGAAAACTTTCGGTTGCCACGCCGCGAGCTTCGATGCTCTAATCCCGCCCACGAAGGGGAGTAGCTCCCGACCGCCGTGGACAACGGCGGACATCGACAGGTCGTCAATACGAAGCACAACACTTCCGGCCTTTCGGACAACGCATGCGCACTGGCGCAGGCGCTGTCGAGCAAGACCTTCGATTTGAACCTGTGCAGGTTTGGTCGAAGCGTTCGCAAGTCCCCGGAGTCCACACCCGGCACCTTCGTTCCCTCGCTTTCGACCAGCCCCGTGCGGGATGAATCGAAACGCATCGATATGCGCCTGCCCGTCGAGATCCAATCAAGGAACGGCAGGAACGGCGCGAAGACAAGAGGAACCTATGGAACAGTTCATGACCCCGGAATTCTGGGTCGCCGTCGGTCAGATCATCATGATCGACATCCTTCTCGGCGGCGACAACGCCGTTGTCATCGCGCTGGCGTGCCGCAAGTTGCCGCCCGCCCAACGCACCCAAGGCATCCTGTGGGGCACCGCCGGCGCCATCGTGCTGCGGGTGATCCTGATCTTCTTCGCGCTCACACTGCTGGCCATTCCGTTCCTGAAGCTCGTGGGTGCCCTCCTGCTGTTGTGGATCGGCGTGAAGCTGCTCGCTCCCGAACATGACGACGCGCACGGCAACATCAGCGGCAGCGACAAGCTGTGGGGCGCCGTCAAGACCGTGATCGTGGCCGACCTCGTGATGAGCGTGGACAACGTGATCGCCATCGCCGGCGCCGCACAGGGTGCGGGCGAAGGCCACCAGATGCCGCTCGTGATCTTCGGCCTCTTGGTGAGCATTCCGATCATCGTCTGGGGCAGCCAGCTGGTCATCAAGCTGATGGACCGCTTCCCGATGATCATCACGCTGGGCGGCATGCTGCTCGGCTGGATCGCCGGCACGATGGCCGTGTCCGACCCGGCGCTCGCGAACCCCGCCAACTGGACCTGGGTGCCGAAGGTGCCGCAGACCGACACGATCAAGTACGCAGCCGGCATCGGTGGCGCGCTGCTGGTGCTTGCGATCGGCAAGTGGGTGGCCATGCGCCAGGCCCGCAACAAGCCGGCAACGGCTGTGACGACCGGCTGAGCACTGGCATACCCCATTGATCGCCAGAAACTTCGCTGAGAAACTTTCCTGTCCAAACCAGTCTCTGCCACTCTAACTATCTGAAGGAGCACTCATGGAAAAGATCATTCTTTATGTCGACGACGCCGTGTATGCCAGCGAGCAGTTCGCCGAACTCGCGCCGGATGCCAACAACGTCGTGGCGCGCCATTGGGTGCTCGTGGCCTGCGCGCCGCGCATGACGCATCGCATCAGCAAGTGGGTGAGCCACAGCGCACGCGAGAACTGGCGCGCCAAGTGGTTCAGCAAGGTGCAGGCGCAATTGCTCCCACTGCTCGAGCGCAACGGCGGCCAAGTGACGCCGGTGCTGGCCAAGGGGCCGCTCGCGGAATTGACGGTGCAACTCAAGCGCGAGCACGGCGCATCCCATGTGGTCGATGCGCGCCGCCCGAAGGTCGGCGTCGACCTGGAGCCGGTCACGCCCGAGCAGACGCCCGTCCGCCAATCGGGCTGGGCCTTTCCCGGCGCGGTGATGGGCATGGGCGCATTGCTGGTGCTGGCGAACGAGCTGGCTGAATAAGCAGCAAGGCAGCCCCCCCTGACGAGCCCCGGCGCGGCAACGCTCCGGGGCTCGTTGTTTTGGGGGCTCTGGGGTATCCTGCGCCGCATGCGCATCATCCTCAAATGGCTGCTCAGCGCCGTCGCGCTGCTGGCAGTGGCTTATCTCTACCCAGGTGTCCAGGTCGCGAGCTTCGGCTCCGCACTCATCGCAGCCGCAGTGATCGGGCTGCTCAACATGATCGTGCGGCCGGTGCTGGTGGTGCTGACATTGCCGGTCACCATCGTCACGCTCGGGCTCTTCCTCTTCGTGATCAACGCGCTGCTGTTCTGGGCCGCTTCGGGCCTCCTCGGCGGCTTTCACGTCAACGGCTTCGTGGCCGCGCTGATCGGCTCGCTGATCTATTCGCTGCTGGGCCTTCTCATCGAGACCGCGCTGGGCGGCCTGCTCTCCAAGCGCTGAGGACGACGGCCGCTACCTCAGCGGCGGCTCTTCCGCCTGCTGTTTGACCAGCACATCGACGGCGCGTGCGCGGGTGTCGATGATCGACGCCTCGTAGTGATCGATCGGCGCGCCCGAAGCGCCCGACTTGCGCACCAGTTCCTGCGCCGCCTTGAAGCGATCGCGCGCCGCAGGGTAGTCGAGGATCGCCACGTTGGCTTCGGCATCGGCGCGCACCGCCCGCAGCGTGTCGTTCTGCGCGCCGTACAGGTTGCCCAGCACGCGCCACGCCGTGGCATCGCGCGGATTGGCGGCCACCCAGTCGCGCAGCACGGGAATCATCGGCTCGGGCTGGCGCGTGGCGGTCGCGGCTTCGGCCGCAAGGATCATCTCGGGGCGTTCCTTCGACCTGGCATCGAGCAGCGCGGCGGCCTTGGCCGGAGCGCCGGCCGCCAGTTCGATCTCGGCACTGAGCCAGCGCGCCTGCTTCGCCGCAGCCGGATCTTCCGCCGTGCGCGCGACGAGCCGTTCGGCCAGCGTGCGCGCGGCCTTGTAGTCGCGCAACTCCTTGGCGGCCAGCGCCGCCGCGTAGAGCGTTCCGGCCTGCTGGGCCGGCGTGCTCTTGGCGAACTCGCCGCTCGCGGCCGATTGGATCCAGAGTCGCAGCACGTCGCCCCCCGGCCGTGTCAGCACGCGGGCGCGCGAGGCGATCATTGCGTGGTCCATCGCGAGCGGCAGCGCGGGGGCGGTGTCCATGCGGAACTGGAAGCGGCCCTGCATGTCCGAGATGCGCTCGGTCGTGAGCGGGTGGCTGCGCAGATACGGGTAGGAGCCGTTGTCGTTCAGGCGCGAGGCGTACTGCAGCTTCTCGAACATGGCGGCAGCGCCCTGCGGCGCAAAGCCCGCCTGCGTCATCACGCCGAAGCCGATGCGGTCGGCCTCGCGCTCCATGTCGCGCGAGAAGCTCAGCTGGTTCTGCATGAAGAGCGCCTGGCTGCCCATGATCACGGCCTGGCCGGCGTCGCCGTTGCGGCTCTTGCTGGCGGCGATCATTCCGAGGATAAGGCCCGCGATCATCAGCGGCATCTGCTTGCCCTGCTTGCTCATCATCCGGGAGATGTGGCGCTGCGTGACGTGCGAGAGCTCGTGGCCGAGCACCGTCGCCAGTTCGTCGCGGCTGCCCACCGCGGCCACCAGCCCAAGGTTCAGGCCGAGATACCCGCCCGGCAGCGCGAAGGCGTTGATGTTGCGGTCGCGGCCCAGCACGACGATCCAGGCGAAGCGCTCGTCCAGCTCGGGCGTGAGCTCGCCGCGCGCGCGGGCGGCGGTCAAGAGGCGCTGCCAGATCTCCTGCACGTAAGCGGCGATCACCGGATCGTCGATGTAGTCGGTGTCGCGATAAAGCTCGCGGGCGATCTGGTCGCCGAGGCTGCGCTCGGCGCTGGCGGTCATTTCGCCGCCGTCGCCCAGGCCGGGGAGGATCGACTGCATCTGCGCGCCGGCGGGTATCGGCAGCAGGGCCTGCGCCGCTATCAAAACGGAAGCACATAGCGCGCGCAGGGTGGGCGTTGCGGTGGTCTTTGGCTTTGCGGAGGGAGTCAAGCGCAGCATTCCTCGTCCATGGCTCGGGCTCGTATGATGCATCTTCAAATCGAACGTTCACCCATGAGCGCCGCGCCGGATGGTTCGCAGCAAGCTCGACGCGGTGCGAAGCACGAAGGTACCCAATCCATGAACACCCTCACCCACTTCGACGCCCAAGGCCAGGCCCACATGGTCGACGTCGCCGCCAAGCCCGCCACCCACCGCGTGGCCGTGGCCACGGGACGCATCGAGATGCAGGCGGCGACGCTCGCGCTGATCGAATCCGGCACGGCGAAGAAGGGCGATGTGCTGGGCATCGCGCGGATCGCCGGGATCCAGGCGGCGAAGAAGACGAGCGATCTGATTCCGCTGTGCCATCCGCTGGCGCTGACACGGGTGGCCGTGGCGTTTGCACTGGCGGATGCGGGCAGTGCGCCGCAAGTGGCTTGCACGGCGACCGTCGAAACCGTCGGGCCTACCGGTGTGGAGATGGAAGCGCTGACGGCGGTGCAGGTGGCGCTATTGACGATCTACGACATGTGCAAGGCGGTGGACCGGGGGATGCGGATCACCGATGTGCATGTGTTGGAGAAGCATGGGGGGAAGTCGGGAAGTTGGGTGGCGGCTGCCGACTGAGCGCCCTCGCGCGCTTCGGCGAAAAAATTAAGAAGCCTACGGCGCAGGCGCATCGCCCTGCTTTTCGTCCAGCCATCGAGCGAACGCGGCTGGGAATGCAATCCTGAAGCGCTCGGCTTGCGCCCGGGCCTCGTCGCCCAGCCCCAGCAATTCGGCGCTTTCGATCAGTTTGACGATGACGCGCGGCTCGGGCGAAAAATGCAAAGTCCGCTCGGCCAGTGCATGCAGCCTCGCCGCATTGGCTGGCGTCACCTCGGTCAGCGTGAGCTCTGCAAAGTCCACCTGGCGCGCAAAAAGCCATGAGCCCTCGAGTTTGGAAAGCGTGTCGTCTGCATAGGCAGGCAGGCGCTCGTCGCGCGGCAGATAGATCTGGCTGATGCGGATGTAGTCCCAGCTGGCGTAGGCGACGATGGCCAGCAGGATCGCTGCTGCCAACGAAGGCAGCGCGCGGGTTTCGCGCCACCTTGGCTTCATGCTTGTCGAGGCAGAACGACTCGCCACGCCGGTGGCCGGCCACAGGATCCCGAGGCACAACCCGAACACCAGCTGGAACGGTCCGTACCAGAGCGGGTACTCGAGCAAGCTGTGAAGAACGATCGCGCCCAGCATGCCCCACGCCATCAAGCGGGTGGGGTCTCGCTCTCGCCAGGGCTTTGCAGCGATCACCATCCAGATGAACCCTCCGCAGATCAGGACCGCCGCGGGGATGCCCAGTTCGACGGCGAGGTGCAGCGGCAGGTTGTGGGCGTTGTCCAGGATTTCGGTGAAGCGCGCGCCGGCATAAGAGGTGGTGAAGTGCGCAAAGCTCAGCTCGCCCCAGCCCCATCCGGTCCAGGGGCGCTGGGCGATCAGGGTGAGCACGTTGTGCCAGAGAACGAGCCGGCCGTGGTCGTCGGAGGCGCCGCTGTGCAAGCGCTGGAACATGCCTTCGACGTGGCCGCCGCCCCCGCCCACCAATTGAGGCAAGGTCCAGGCGATGACGAAATAAAGCGGGATCGTCGACAGCAGGCGCAGCGGAGACGGAAGGCGCGGCGTTGACGCGACTTCTTCTGTGCTCGAGCGTCGGCGCTCCCGTCTGGCAATGAAGCTCGCCACGCCGATGATCGACAGCAGCTGGAGCAGGCCCGTGCGAGACGTTGAAGCGGCTGCGGCGACAAGGAGCAACAACGCCGCGGCCATCAACCCGCGCCGGGCGCGGATCGAGGGATGCGCCGCATGGAGCCATAGCGCCGCAACCAAGGCCATGCTGATCAGCGTCGCGAACTGGTTGCGCTGGCGGAGGTTGCCGTAGGCCTGGCCGAGGGACGGGGAGGTGGTCCAGGGGACCAGGGGGTCGGCGAAGCCGTAATACTGCAACAAGCCCAGGACCGCGCTGACCAGACCCGCCGCAAGGACGCCTCGGGCCAGCAATGAAGACACCGCGCGCCGGTCTTGCGCCAGTCCGCTGCCCACGCAGGCGGCGGCCGCGATGCCGGCGATTGCAAGACAGGCGGCCAGCCAGAAGGCATGCGACGAAGCCCAACCGGAGATCGCAACAAGCAGCCCGCTCATTCCGAGCCAGAGCCATAGGCCACGTGTTGGCGAGCCGACCGGGCCGGTCGATAGCAGCACAGCCAGGCAGCCCCAGGACACCAAGAGCTGCCAGGCGTTGACGGACGGGCCTGCGACCAGGGGGCAAAGGAACGGGAACGCGACAAGAAAGGCCCGGACGCCGTCGGGTGGCTTCGAAGCGGGCGAAACGGCATCGGCGGGCTTCGCATCAAGCGTCATTCGACCGATTGTGCCGACCGCGAATGCCGACGAATGGTCATTCGCGGCAGATGGATGGATTTGCACAAACAAACATCAAGAGACATCCTTTAACAATTGTCTTTAATTGTTGCTCGCCCGTGGCTGGTGCTACCGGCCGGGCCTGAAAAGGTGCCCTCAGATGAAACAACTCGCTCATACCCGAAGCGCCCGTGCCGGCCGGTCCCATGGCTTCACGCTGATCGAAATCATGATCACCGTAGCGATCATCGGCATTCTGGCTGCCATTGCGATTCCTAGTTACCAAGACTATGTACGGCGCGGCTACATGGTGGACGGCACGAACGCGCTGGCAACGATGCGGGCCGACATGGAGCGGTACTTTCAGGACAACCGGACGTACCAACCTGTGGGCACTACGTTTACCCCGCCCTGCGCGAATGCCACGGCCAGCAAACGCACATTCGGTAATTTCGTGGTGAGCTGCACAGGTACCGGAGCGCTCACAGCCACCGCATACATTCTGACGGCCACGGGCATCGGCCCCGCCACAGGCGCCGTTTTCACCGTCGACCAACTGAACGTTCGCGGCACGACGAGTACGCCTACCGGATGGGGCTGGACGACAAGTTGCGACACTTCGTGGATCGTCAAGAAGGGGCAGTCGTGCTCCTGAACTTCGCGCCCTCCCGGCGTCAGCGCAGGGGGTTCACGCTCGTCGAGATGATCGTCGTGGTGGCGATCATGGCGCTGCTCGCGGCGCTCGCCGCGCCGTCCATGTTTAGCTGGGTACGTAACAACAAGATTCGCACGGTCAGCGACTCATTGCAGAACGGCTTGCGCACCGCCCAGGCCGAAGCGTCGCGGCGCAGTCGGCAGGTCGTTTTTTCACTGACCGACGACAAACCCGTCAAGACCGCCGATGCCTACACCGCCAAGGACAACGGCAACAACTGGGCCATCACCACGGTAGCACTGCTGGGCTCGGACAGCGCGGTGAGCGGAGCGAGTTTCATCGAAGCAGGCATCCTGCGCGATGTGGGAGCCAATGTCGTGATCGAAGGACCTGCGTCCATCTGCTTCAGCTCAATCGGGCGACTTGCAAAGAATTTGGATCCCGGGATCACGGGTGCCGATTGCGAGCTCCCTACCGCCGACAAGCCTGTCCGCTACGACATCAAGCTGACCGACTCCGTCGACGGCGATCGCGCTTTGCGTGTAACCGTCGATCTGGGCGGTCAGGTACGCATGTGCGATCCGGCCCGAACGCTTTCAACCAGCCAGCCCGACGGCTGCGCCGCCACAACACCATGAAACGCAAGCCTCCCCTCTCACGCAACGGCCAGGCCGGCGTGGCACTGCTCGAAGTGCTGGTGTCGGTGCTGCTCTTTTCGCTCGGGCTCCTGGGTCTGATCGGCCTGCAGGCGCGCGCCATCAGCTTCTCGGTGGACGCCGAAGACCGCAACCGCGCCGCATTGCTTGCCAACGAGATTTCCGCGCAGATGTGGATCTACAAGTCGGTCAACGTGCCCGCAGACGTTTTGACCGCCTGGAAAGCTCGCGTTTCGGACCCGACCACTGGCGGACTCCCAAGCGGGGACGGCAAGGTCACGCCGGACGCCACCAAGCCCTTTGCCGACGTGGAAATCACCTGGCAACCGCCGTCGCGCGACACCGCCAGCAAGCTGACGACGCGGGTGGTGCTGCCATGACGAATGCCCTTCTCGCACCAAGGCGCGCGCAACAGCGCGGCCTTACGCTGATCGAACTGCTCGTTGCCATGACCATCGGCCTGGTGGTCACGCTGGCCGTCACCAGCGCGGTGATATTCGGCGAAACGACCAAGCGAACGACAACCTCCACCAACGACATGAATCAGTCGGGCTCGTACGCTGCGTCGGTCGTCGACCGCGCGGTCCGCAGCGCCGGCTCGGGTTTTGCGCAGTCCTGGGACCTGGGCGTTTTTGGTTGCAAGCCGCAGGCCAAGTACAAGAACACGGCAATCCTGCCGCGCACCACCGCATTCCCGGCGCCGTTCGAAAAATTCCTGGGCGGCAGCAGTGGCGCGGCGAACCTTCGCATCTTTCCGGTCCTGATCGGCAAGGGGCAATCGTCCGACGGCAAGTCCGATGTGGTGATGATCATGAGCGGCAACGCCGCGGCCGGCGATGTGCCGCGCCCGATCATCTCCGGCGGGAGCAGCGCGGAGATCTTGCGCCTGGACAACACCGTGCAGGTCAAGAAGAAGGACATCGCGCTCATCAGCCAGGTCGGCACCACCGATTGCCTGATCGAACAGGTCGCCTCGACCTTCGCCGACAGCCCAGGCAACGAACTGGTGACGATGGCCGGCGACTACTACACGGCCGGCACGGGCACCACGCTCGCCTCCCTCGCCGCCACGGGTGGTGCCTACTACACGGCGCTGGGCAACGGCGAGGCGCAGAACGTCCAGTTCCAGTTATTCGGCGTCGACACCAACCAAAGGCTCCTGAGCTACGACCTTCTGCGCAGCAACGGAGAAGACAAGCCCCAGGCGCTGGCGGACAACGTCGTGGAGCTGCATGCGCTTTACGGCATTGCCGATAAGGCCACGGGAAAATTCACGAGCTGGGTTGCGCCCGACGCAACGGACTACACCGCCACGGCCATGACGGCCAAGCCTGAAACCGCCAAGCTCGTGACGGCCATCCGCGTCGGCCTCGTCCTTCGCAGTGCAACGCTCGAAAAAGACGACGTCTCCCTGCAGATCCCCGGGATGTTCGCAGACGCCGGCACAGGCAATGCCATTGCGGCCGTCAACCTGGCCGTCGGCAGCGATGCCCGCCGCTATCGCTATCGGGTCGTCGAACTCACCATCCCGCTTCGCAACGTCCTGTTGCTGCCTTCATCATGAAAACTTCTTCCAAGCGCCAGCACCGCGAGCGCGGTGTCGTGCTCCTGCTTTGCCTGATCGTCCTGGTCGTGATGCTCGCGGGCGGCGTGGCCGTCATGCGCTCGATGAACACATCGCTTTCGAGCGCCGGCAACCTTGCTTTCAAGCGCGACCTCGTGAACCAGGGGGAGCAGGCAGCCGTCAATGCATTGGCGCTCTTCGCCTCCGGCGGCGCGCTCTCGGGCGTGGGCGACGACATAGCAGACAAAAAAGCCAACAACTACAGCGCCGTGAGACTGGACGAGAACGACCGCGGCATCCCTTACGCGCTTCTCAAGACAACCGAGTTCGACAAGGTCGGCGTCTCCACGAACGACGTGGACCGCAAGGCCGCAGCCGGCATCACGGTGCGCTACGTGATCGACCGGCTCTGCAACATCCCCGGCGCCGCCAGCAAGGCGAACTGCGTGTATGCGCCAGCCAACACCGACGTGCGCGGCGGCAGCGTCCAGGAGTCCGGGCGACCGCCGCCCGCCAAGGCGCTGGTCTACCGCCTCAGCGTGCGGGTGGACGGCCCGCGCGACACACAGGTGTTCCTGCAGTCGTCCTTCACCAAACCCGAATAATTTCTGCGGAACCACACCATGAACACGCCCTATACCTTGGCGGCGCGCCTCGCGGCCGCCGCAGCGCTGGCCGCCGCATTGCTTGGCATGCACGGCATGGCCGGCGCCGCGAATCTCGCAGACCAACCCGTCTTCGCCACCTCGAACGTGCCGGGCAACCTGGCGCTGACGCTGTCGGTGGAGTGGCCCACGGCATCGCGCACGGCCCACACCGCAGCCTACTCCAGCGCCAGCACTTTCCTGGGGTATTTCGATCCGGGCAAGTGCTACACATACGTGTACAACGCCACGAAGAACGACACCAACACCGGCGACACGAGCTACTTCAAGCCGACCGGCGTGGCAACCAATCGCAAATGCGGCGGCACCTTGGGCACGATGTGGAGCGGCAATTTCCTGAACTGGGCCGCCACCGCCACCATCGATCCGTTCCGTTGGGCCATGACCGGCGGCCGGCGCGTGGTGGACACGCCCACCGAAACAATTCTGGAAAAGGGCTACCACGCGGGCCAGGGACTCTTTGACGACCGCAACCTGCCGGCGGCGGAAATTGCAGGCGCCACGCCGTTCAGCAATGCCACCGCCCTGGGCATCTCGGTCAACGGTCGCGGTTATGCGATGCGCGTCACCACTTCAGGCGCCTCTCTCAAGGGTGAGTACTTCAACAACAAGACGCTCTCGGGCGCTGCGGGTCTCACGATCGCCCAGGACACGGCGGACCACGACTGGGGCAGCGGCGGACCGGGTACCGGCATTGGCTCGGACAACTTCTCGGCGAGATACACCGGCACCTTCGTTGCGACGGAAACCGGCTCGCACACCTTTCAGGTCCGCGCCGACGATGGCGTCAGGCTCTGGATCAACAACAACCTGGTTGTGGACCAGTGGAAAGACCAGGGTCCGACCGCCTACAGCGCCTCCGTCAACCTGACCGCCGGCGTCGCCTTCGACGTGAAGATCGAGTACTACGAAAGCGGCGGCGGCGCGGTGATGCAGTTCAACTGGAAGAGGCCCAGCGCCCTCGTGTTCAGCACGTTCAGCAGCGATGCCGGCGCCGCCAGTTCGAACGACTACACCATGCGCAACAAGGTGTGCGATGCCACCGCCCCTGGCGGCGTGGAAACCAACTGCGTGAAGTACACCTCGGGCTGGAAGCCTGAAGGCCTGATCCAGCAGTATTCGCGGCGCATGCGCTTCAGCGCCTTCGGCTATCTGAACGAAGACGGCAACACCCGCGACGGCGGCGTGATGCGTGCCCGCCAGAAGTTCGTGGGTCCCGCGCAGCCTGTGCCGGGCCTTCCCGATGCCGTCAACCTCGAGAAGGAGTGGGACGCCGACGGCGTGTACGTGAAGAACCCGAACAAGGCCGACGCCGATGCCACTGCGGGCGGCGCGAATATCAGCGACAGCGGGGTGATCAACTACCTCAACAAGTTCGGCCAGATCATTCCGGGTGCCTACAAGTCGAACGACCCCGTGGGCGAGCTCTACTACGCGGCGCTGCGCTACTACCGGGGCATGGACAACGTGCCGGACTGGAGCGACCTGAGAACGACGGACAAGGCCACCATCGCCAAACGGCTGGACGGCTTCCCGGTCATCACCGACTGGAAAAAGGAAGATCCAATCCAGTTCTCGTGCCAACGCAACTTCGTGCTCGGCATCGGTGACATCTACACCCACGGCGACAAGAACGTGCCGGGCAACACCAACAACGCGGACGAGCCGAAGATGCCGGCCCTGGTGAAGAGCGACACCACCGTCAATGCCGTGCTGGCGACCAACAAGGTCGGCTCGCTGCAGAAGATGGGTGACGACCTGGGCACGCGCACCAACATCTCCGAAGGCTGCTGCAGCAACAATTCGGCGCTCATGGCCGGCCTGGCGTACGACGCCAACACGAAGGACATCCGCCCCGACGACACGACCAAACCCAACACCACCGGCAAGCAGACGGTGCAGACCTACTGGGTGGACGTGCTGGAGAAAGCGTTCTATGCCAACAACCAGTTCTACCTGGCGGCAAAGTTCGGCGGGCTCAAGATTCCGACGAGCACGCCCTTCGACCCCGATACCTTTGACGGCACCCTTCCACAATCCTGGTGGTCCACCACTGGAGAGACACTGACCGACACACGCGGCAAGGGCACCACGCAGCCGCGACCCGACAACTACTTCACGGCCGGCCGCCCCGACACCATGGTCGACGGCCTGACCCGTGCGTTCGCCAGCATCGCCAACGCGATCAAGTCGTTCACCACCTCGTTCTCGATTTCGAGCGCGCAGGTCTCCAGCGTGGGCACCGCCTCGTACGCCTCGCAATACGACTCCAACGGCTGGACGGGTGTGCTCACGGCCAGCCAGCTCAAATTCCCCAAGGACAGCGACCCTACCCTGACCGAGGCTGGAGCACCACGACGACGCTGGAACAGCAACTTGCCGGTGCCGGGTGGGACACCGCACGCAATGTGGTGACCTGGGACGGCAGCAAGGGCGTTCCGTTCCGCAAGGCCAATCTGGCGACCGCACAGGCCGGCGCGCTCGATACGCCGTGGGCGACCGGCGACGACAGCGGCGACTACCTGAACTACCTGCGCGGCGACCGCAGCAAGGAACGCACGGCGACGGACGAAACCAAGCCGTATCGCCGCCGCGCCCTCTTGCTGGGCGACATCGTGAACGCGAAAGTCACACCAGTCGGTCCGCCTTCGAGCCTGTTCTCGAACACCGTCAACCCCGGCTACGCCGCCTTCAAGACGGCGAAGGCCGCCCGGCCGGTGATGGTGTACGCAGGCTCGAACGACGGCATGCTGCACGCGTTCAACGGCGCGTTGACCGGCACCGGTGCCGGCCAGGAACGGTTTGCCTACGTGCCCAGCGCGCTGTTCTCGGGCCCCAGCAACCCGGCCAAACCGACGCTCGACGGCCTCGCACAGCTGGGCAACCCCGAGTACGAGCACCGCTACTACGTCGACGCTACGCCCAAGGCGTACGACATGGACTTCAACAGCGCAGGCGGCGTCTTCACCACGACTGCCAGCGGCAGCGGTGCCGACTGGCGCAGCGTGTTGATCGGCGGCCTGGGCAAGGGCGGCAAGAGCTTCTATGCCATCGACATCACCGATCCGGCGTCGATGACCAGCGAAGACACCGTCAAGACCAAGATCCTGTGGGAATTCAGTGCAGCCACCACCGGTGTCGGCAACACGCTGGGCTTCAGCTTCGGTACCCCTGTCGTGTTGAAGACCAACAAGTACGGCTGGGTTGTCGTGTTCAGCTCGGGCTACAACAACGGCGACGGCTTCGGCTACCTCTATTTCGTCAACCCGCGCAATGGCACCCTGCTGGAAAAGGTTCAGACGGCCAACAGCTCGGCCGGTCTTGCGCAGATGACGGCCTACATCGCCGACTTCACCGACGGAACGGCCGACGCCATCTACGCAGGCGACCTGGACGGGCAACTGTGGCGCTTCGATGTGAGGGCTGCCAGGGGCAGCACGGACAGCTACCCAACACCGGTGAAGATGGCCACACTGGCAGTCAGCGGCGTGGCGCAGCCGATCACCACCCAACCCCTGGTGGAGATCGACCCCAAGACCAAGAAGCGTTATGTGATGTTCGGCACCGGCCAGTTGCTCGACACGGTGGACATCAATTCGTCGGCCATGCAGAGCTTCTACGCCATCGTCGACGGCACCACCGCCGGCTTCGGCACCGGCGGCCCCTACCCGCTGACACGCGACCAGTTGCTGGGCATCACCGAGGACCAGCTGGCCGGCACATCCAAGACCAAGATCGATTTCACGGGCAAGCAGGGCTGGTACCTCGACCTGGGCAAGAACGGCAGCGTTGGCTGGCGGATGGTTTTGAACCCGACGTCGGTCAGCGGCGTGGTGGCGTTCTCCAGCTTGCTGACAACCGGCGATGCATGCAGCCCGGCGGGCCAGAGCCACTTCTATGCGGTGTCGTACGGTACCGGCGTGTCGGCCCTGCTGCCCGCGGGAACCGCGTTTCTCCCCTACTCGTACGCAATCACCGACATCCAATTCGTGAGCGATGGCAGCCTGCGGGGTCTAGTGGGGGGCGGCGGGACTGTGACAAATCCGCCGATCAATTTTGGGGCTGGGTCTTCGCTGCGGTTGTTGAACTGGAGAGAGGTTCCGAGTATCGATTGATGAATGGGCGTGTGCTCAAGTCGATTTTTTGGAGCGCACGATCCGAAGCACCCTGACCGATCAGCGTGCCTGCAAGCTAACGCCCTTGTTGAAAGACGGGGCGTTTTTCTTGGCCTGACGATATGCATGCGGTGGTCAGCAGAACCAACAGCGCAATCAGTCGGGGTACACAGCCAGGAGCAGCACGGCCTGCGTGCGGCTCGTCCCGGGCAATGAAAGCTGCAATGCCGACGAGATGGCGAGAAGTTCGAGCAAGCCGGTACGCGATGTCGAGGTCGCGGCGGCGATCAGCAGAAGCTGAGACGATGCTCACCAACAACACGCGCCGCCGCATTGATCCACTGCGACAGCTTGGGCAAAGCCAAAGCGCAGCGATCAACGCCATGCTGATCAGGTTCGCGAATTGATTACGTTGGCGCAGGTCGCCGAAGGCCGGGCCAGCCGCCGGGCTCAGTGGTCCACGGATGGAGAAGACCTGCAAGGTCGTAGTACTGGAGCAGTCCCAGCACTGCGCTGACGGCACCTGCCCACAGCAGGCCGTGGGCCAGCGCGGCTTGCATCCCAACGCGGCCCTGCGCAAGACCCGCGCCGACGAAGGCGATCACGCCAGTGGCAAAGACAACCGCAACGGCGGACAGCCAGGGTGCAACCCCGAGGTGCGAACTCTGAAAAATCACGATGAGCGCCGCAGTCGTCGCGAGCCACGCAACCACGGTTGGGTGAGGCTTGTGATGCTTGGACCTGACCAAGAGGAGCAACGCTGCGATGCATAGCCAAGACGCCAACTGCTGCCATACGTTGACCGAGGGGCCTGCAGTAATCGGAAAGAGAAAAGGCAACGCGATCAGCGCGCGGCAGAACCGGGGAGCAAAGTCTCGCTTGGCGGTGTCGTCAGCGCTGGCGTGCGTTGCGAAGAAACTCATCCACATGATTCTGCACTGCGCCGCCGACTGCGCAGGTGGGTCGCTACAACGGACAGGCTGTCGACACGTACCTAGCGTCAATGTTGGCTGCCTTGCAACTCCATGAACCGTCCAAGCCGCGAGACCACGTGATGGTTCCCGCGGTTGCGCCTTGCAGTGGGGTTCCTGCGAGATTTCCGAATGTCGCCACGATTTTTGAGGGCACCGTAGTGGACAAAGAGACTTGCGGAACGCCGCTGCCGGCTGCTGACCAAACCTCCGCGATCGTGGGCGCTGCGTTGCCTGCAGTCGCTTGCAGGTTTGAGGCGATCGCTTGAGGATCGCAGTTGCCGGCTACTGCGGGATCTCCGACTTTGGCCTTTCCGTTCGACAAGCAGATTTCAACGACCGGCCTGATAGCTCCCGATTCGCCCACCACGCGCTGGACTTGCGATCGAAAAACATAGATCTGATATTGCGGAATCGCGATTGCAGCCAATATCCCGATGATCGCTACAACGATCATCAGTTCTATCAATGTAAATCCGCGAACTTCTGAGGATGTTGTGCTCATGATCAAGCTTGTTCAGATACAAAAAAGCCGCCCGAAGGCGGCTCTTCATCGCGAGAGATTCGTCTTTACTTGACAGTGCCGTTGGGGCAGCCGGAAGCGGCGTACTTTGCGTCTGCAGAGGTCAGGCAAGTCCAGCTACCGGTGTCGTCGCGCGTCCATTGCACGGCGGCCTTCGAACCTGTCAGTGCAGCCGAAGCCGAATTGCCGAAGGTCGAGGTCAGCGTTGCAGTGTTTTTGGTCGCATCGATCGCGAGTACCGGAGCGCCAGATTTGGCGGTGGGTGCGCTACCGTTGACCGTGTTGCCACCGTCAGCCAGCAGATTCGAACCAGTAGCGGTGCCACCGCAGGTCGTCGCGTCGGTTGCCTTGCCGGTGGCCGTTTGACCATTGTTCAGGCAGTCTTCCACAGCGGTCTTTTGCGAACCGGTTTCCGACACAACGCGCGAAACTTGCGACTTGGCGATGTACGTCTGGTACTGCGGAATCGCAATAGCAGCCAAGATACCAATGATCGCCACAACGATCATCAATTCGATAAGGGTGAAGCCGGCCTGTGCGCGGCGGGCAATCTTGCGAACGTTCATGAGAAAAACTCCAGGTTGGTTGTAGAGCCCGGGAACCAGCCCGGAGCGAAGTACCTTCCGCAGCATCCGTGCCACCCGGTTTTCCCGCTCGCACCCACCAAAATCGTCAATTTTGTTCACATTAGCGTTACACCATGTGACACAACTTGCTTCAAGATGCTACAAGCAGTGACAAATTTGTCATGCCATGCAGCCAGCAAGAGATCAGAAAGTCAGGATCCCATCCGCCTTCAGCCACCGGATGTCCCGCTGCGCCAACCCCGCCACTTGCCGCCCCGCCAGCGTCTCGATCTGGCTCATGATTTCTTCGGTTTCCGCCGGTTTGGTGTGGGTGATGTAGATCGGATAGCGCTTGCCCGGATCGATATTCGCCAGCTCATCGGCCAGCACTTCGGGAGACAGATGCAGGCTGCGTTCCGCCAGCGCCTGCTCGCGGCTGCTGAAAGCCGTTTCGATGACCAGCATCGCCACGTCGAGCGCGTTGACGCGGTCCCAGAAGGGCGCGTTGCGCTCGGTATCGCCGCTGAAGACCCAATGCGCGCCGCCGGTGGCGCGGCGCACGGCAAAGCCGCAGGCCGGCACGGTGTGGACGGCCGGCAGCACCTCGATGAGCTTGGGCGCGCTGGTGCCCAGTTGCAGCACCTGCCCGACCGAGATGTCGTGAAAGCTCACGAACGGCGCTTCGGGGCTCGGAATGCTCTCGAAGTCGGGCCAGATGACGTTGTTGAACACGTGCGCGCGCAGCGCCTCGATGGTGGCGCGCAGCGCATGCACGCGCAGCGGCTGGGTGCGGCGGCTGCCGACGGCGTCGAGCATCAACGGGAGCGCGGCGATGTGGTCGAGGTGGCTGTGGGTGAGCACGACATCGTCGATGCGCGCCATCTCGTCGAGGGTGAGGTCGCCGACACCGGTGCCGGCATCGACGAGCAGGTCCGTGTCGACCAGGAACGAGGTCGTGCGGCAGTCTTTGGCGATGGCGCCTGAGCAACCCAGCACACGAACCTGCATTGTGAGAGACCCCTTGAAGGTGTTGGGCTGCGCGCGTGCGCAGGTGTCTGCCGTCATTTGGTTTCGAACCGGGTTGCGCCGTCCCAGCCCGGGTCTTGCGGCCGCAACGCCATCGAGGCTAAACGCTGGGCGTAGAGCTGGTAAAGGACTTTTTTCGCGTCGGCCGCGAGCAGGGGCGCGAGCAGGTTCCGGCCGGTGGCCCAGTCCTGGCGGCGGTAGGCCGCGAGCACCTGGCTCCAGCGCTGCAATTGCCCCGTTCGCTGCGCCGCAATGGCCGCTTCGGTGGTGAGCGGCGTGAAGACGGCGACGGCCTGCGCCCTGCCCTTGACGAGCACGCTGTCCAGCTCCTGCCAGGTGCAGCAGTCGGGTGCGAGGTCGCGCGTTGTGCCGCTGGCCACGATCTCGACGCCGTAGTGCCCGCTCAGGCCTTCGAGCCGCGACGCGAGATTGACCGCGTCGCCGACCACGGTATAGCTGCGGCGCGCGGCCGATCCCATGTCGCCGACGCTCATCACGCCGCTGTTGATGCCGATGCCCACGCTGATCTCGGGGCGGCCGCTCGCGCGGTGGATGCGGTTGATGTCGCGCACGGCATCGGCCATGTCGAGCGCCGCGCGCACGGCCAGCGCGGCGTGGTCGGGCGTGTCGATCGGCGCGCCCCAGAAGGCCATGACGCAATCGCCCATGTACTTGTCGACGGTGCCGCGGTGCGCGCTGATGACGTTGGTGAGCCGGCTGAAGACGGTGTTCAGGAAAGTCTGCAGTTCGGCTGGCGCCATCTGCTCCGAGAGGCGGGTGAAGTCGCGCATGTCGCAGAAGAGCACGGTCATCTCCTTGCTCTCGGCGCGCATGCTGTAGCTCCCCGGGTGCTGCAGCATTTCGTCGACCAGCTGCGGCGGCACGTAGGTGCCGAAGAGCCGCACCAGCCCGCGCCGCGCGCGCGATTCGACGAAGTAGCCCCAGCTCATGTTGAGCACGAAGGCCAGCGCCGTCATGGCGAGCGCCGACGCGAGCGGCAGCACGAGGCTGTGGCCGATGTAGAGCCAGGTGTTCAGGCCGATCAGCACCGCGGCCGTTCCCGCCCCCAGCAGCACGGCGCGCGGCGCCGACAGCAGCGACAACCCGAACGCCAGCACGAGCCCCGCGACCAGCACCGTCAGCACCTCGTAGCCGGGCGCGTAGTCCGGCACGGCGAGCAGGCGCTGGTCGAGCAGGCCCGAGACGATGTTGGCGTGCACCTCGACGCCCGGAAACGCCGCGCCGACGGGCGTGGCACGCAGATCCTGCAGGCCGGGCGCCGTCGCGCCCATGAGCACGATCTTGTCCTTCAGCTCGCCGGGCGCGAGCCGGCCTTCGACCACATCGGCGGCCGCCACGTAGCGAAACGATCCGCCGTCCGCGCCGCCAGGCCCGCGAAACGGCACCTGCATGCTGGCGTTCTGGTCGACGGGAATGCGCAGGCGCCCGAGCGCCAGCGAGTCGAGCCGCTGCATGGCGCCGCCCGGCGCGAGGAGGGGCCGCACCGGGGGCGATCCGTTCGCGAGCCGGTAGACGGCCAGGGCCAGCGACTCGTAGTACCCATGCTTCGCGTGCTCGCCTTCGTAGCGCGCAATGAGCGGCACGCTGCGAATGACGCCGTCACCGGTCTCGCCGATCAGCGTGTTCAGGAAGCCCGCGACGGGCGCGGCTTCCGCCAGCATCGGCAGGCTGGCGCCGAATCCGCTCCAGGCCGTGGCGTAGGAGGCGCCCGCCGGAAAGGTGTCGAGCGGCAGCAGCGGCGCGGACGGCAATTGCCCTTTGGCGCTCGGCACCGGCGTCCGGGTGAAGTAGTAGCCGAGCGCGACGCGCCGGTTGTGCAGTGCCGCGGCGAAGGTGATGTCGTGGTCGAGCGCGGGCGCGAGCCGTTCGATCTCGGCGGCAAGGCCGGTCATGTTGTGCAGCGGCCCGCTCGCGATCTGGCGCAGCCTCTGCAAGCCGGAACTGCGGTCGGGCTCGAGGAACATGACGTCGAATCCGAGCACGGCCACCCGCTGGCGAACCAGGAGCTCGGTCGTCAGGCGCGCCATCGTGTCGCGCGCCCAGGGCCATTGCCCCTGGCGCGCGAGGCTCGCGTCGTCGACATCGACGATCACGACACGCGTGTCCAGCGTCCGTGGCATGGTGGCGCGCAGGCGCATGTCGTAGATCAGGTGGTCGAGGCGATCGAGCGTCGACAGCTGCCAGAGGCCGGTGGCATGCGCCAGCGCCAGCAGGAGCGGCAGCAGCGTGATGGCAATGCGCGGCCAATGCCGCCGCAGCGCGTTCATGGCGCCTCGATCAGCCGGCCTGCGCCGCACCGCGAAATGAGAGGAAGAAGGCGCTCAGACCCGCACGAACTGCATGCGCGTGGCGCCGCCGAGCTCGAGCACGTCGCGCTCCTGCAGGGCGACGGCATCGGTGCCGAGCACCGCGCCGTTGAGCGTGACATCGCCCATGACGCTGGCGGCCACATAACCCTGCCGGCGGCGCGTGACGACCGCGACGGCCACGCCGGGCTTGCCGATGGTGGTGACCACCTTCTGCAGCGGCACATCGTGGTTGTCACTGCCGCCTGAGAGCACGCGAAGCGTCGGAACGCCCAGTTCGATGAGCGCGCCGGATTCCGTGGGTGCCGACGACAGCGGGATGGAAGTGGAGAACTCGCCCGGCGCCGTGCGCGTCGAGGAAGAAGCACCGACGGCCAGGTTGCTGCGGGCGCGAAAGTGGATGCGGCAGCCGCCGACCTCGATGACGTCGTTGTCCTCGAGCGTCTGCTTCTGGACGGCCAGCGCATTGACGTACGTGCCGTTGGTGCTGTTGAGATCTTCAATTTGGACTTCGCCATCGCTCATGTGCAGCACGGCATGCTCGCCGCTGACCGCCAGGTTGTCGATCACGATGTCGTTGTAGGCGCGCCGTCCCAGCGTCGTGCGGTCCTTGGCGAGCGCCACTTGCCCGATGACAACGCCATCGACCGAGATGATCATCTTCGGCATTGCCGACTACCCCCCAAAGTGCAGAACTGTATCGACTGCAAGCGCGGCGGCTGGTTGCCGCTGTGGCCTGTTAGCCGGCCATGCGGGACGTGTCACCCACGTCCGCCCTTGCCAGAACAACCGAAATGTTGTCCCGACCCCCATTGTCGTTTGCAATTGCAACCAAAAGTTGCGCTTTTTTCTGAAGGCCGGCATCGTGTTCTAAAAGCGTGAAAAGCTGCGCATCGGTCACCATCTCGCTGAGCCCGTCGGAGCAAAGCATATAAAGATCACCGGGTCTTGCGCTGTGTTCATGCATCTCCAGCAAGACTTGGGCCTCCACGCCGACCGCCCGTGTCACGAGGTTGCGGTTGGGCGAATTCAGGGCTTCCTCGGCGGTGATGGCGCCGGCGTCGAGCTGCTGCTGGCGCAGCGAATGGTCGCGCGTGAGCAGTTCCAGCTTGTTGTTGCGCAAGCGATAGCAGCGCGAATCGCCGATGTGGCCGACCAGCACGCGCTGCGCCTGGAAGGCAGCCAGCACCAGGGTCGTTCCCATGCCCTGCAGTGCTTCCTGGGTGGTGCCGGCATGGAGGATCGATGCATTCGCCTCGTCCGTGGCGGCCTGCAGCGCCCGGCGCACCACGCGCGCCGGCGCCTGCGGCCCGCCCTGGGCGAACCAGCGGCCGAAGCTGGCATGCACCAGCGACACGGCCATGGCGCTCGCGACCTCGCCGCCCTTGTAGCCGCCCATGCCGTCGGCCAGCACGGCCAGCCCGAGCGCGGGGTCGACGTGGACGGCATCCTCGTTGTGGGCGCGCACGCGGCCGGTGTCGGTCAGCGCGGCGTACTCCCAGCACAGCGCCGGCCGGTTCGAGAAAAGGGATGCGCCGAGGCTCGCCATGGTCTGCGGGCGTCGGCCGGGTAAAGGGCTCAGTGCGCAGCGGCGTGGGAGCGCCGTTGCAGCAAGCGGCCTGCGGCCACGACGAACACCGCACCGGCGGCAGCCGCCGCGTAGTGCAACCAGGGGTTGGCCACCAGCACGTCGCGCAGGGCAACGTCGCTCACGATGGTTTCGCCGCCGACCCAACCGATCAGCGCGGCGCCCAGCATGACGATGATCGGAAAGCGTTCCATGAGCTTGATCATGAGCGTGCTGCCGAAAATGACCAAGGGAATGCTGATTGCCAGGCCCAGGACCAGCAGGACCATGCTGCCCTGCGCGGCCGCCGCGACGGCGATCACGTTGTCCAGGCTCATCACCAGGTCCGCCAGGAGGATGGTGCGCACCGCGACCATCATGCTGCCGTATTCCTTGGATTCGCCCTCGCCGTCGTCTTCTTCGCTCAGCAGTTGCAGGCCGATCCACAGCAGCAAGAGGCCGCCGATGATCTGAAGATAGGGCAGCGCCAGCAGCTTGGCCGCCACCACCGTCAGCACGATCCGCAGCACCACGGCCGCGCCCGAGCCGAACATCACGGCCTTTTTCTGCTGCGCAGGCGGCAGCGAGCGCGCCGCCATGGCGATCACCACGGCGTTGTCGCCCGAAAGAATGATGTTGATCCAGATGATCTTGACCAGACCGATCCAGAAATCTGTGCTTTGAAGGAGTTCCATGTCTCTGATCCCACTGTGTTTTATTTGAAAAAAGCGCCCGCAATCGAGTACGGGCGCTTTTTTATTTCTGTGGTCCTCGCGTGACCCGGCTCTGCGGCCGGTGTCTGCAGCCGTCTCTTACAGCTTGGCTTTGAGCAGCTTGGCCAGCTCCGAGAAGTTGCGCGTCACGGTGAAGCCGCACTCTTCCATGATGGCGAGCTTGGCATCGGCTGTGTCGGCACCGCCCGAGATCAGTGCGCCGGCGTGGCCCATGCGCTTGCCGGGAGGGGCGGTGACACCAGCGATGAAGCCGACGACCGGCTTCTTCATGTGTTCCTTGCACCAGCGGGCTGCGTCGGCTTCGTCGGGGCCGCCGATTTCGCCGATCATGATCACGGCGTCGGTGTCCGGATCGTCGTTGAAGGCCTTCATCACGTCGATGTGCTTCAAACCATTGATAGGGTCGCCGCCAATGCCCACTGCCGACGATTGGCCGAGGCCGATTTCGGTCAGCTGCGCCACGGCTTCATACGTCAGCGTGCCCGAGCGCGAAACCACGCCGATGCGGCCCTTGCGGTGGATGTGGCCGGGCATGATGCCGATCTTGATTTCGTCGGGCGTGATGAGGCCGGGGCAGTTCGGGCCCAGCAGCAAGGTCTTCTTGCCGCCGGCCGCTTCCTTGGCCTTCATCTTGTTGCGCACTTCGAGCATGTCGCGAACCGGGATGCCTTCGGTGATGCAGATCGCCAGGTCCAGGTCGGCTTCGACGGCTTCCCAGAT
>Ga0163161_10000311_pt1 | contig 42296 bp, 41 predicted proteins | sample S45metaG_FD_129847 | JGI IMG/M metagenome (GOLD analysis project Ga0163161, IMG submission 129847) | Switchgrass rhizosphere microbial communities from Kellogg Biological Station, Michigan, USA - S4-5 metaG | ecosystem: Host-associated > Plants > Roots > Rhizosphere > Soil | place: USA... | reverse complement strand
GACCACCACGAAGCAGTTCGACTGCTGCACCAGCAGGCGCAGCAGGTTGGCCGTGGGCGGCAGGCGGTATTCGCCGGTGAGCACGGTGTACCAGCCGGAGTTCACGTTCTCGATCAGCGAGACCGTGCCGAGCGGCGACTCGCAGCGCTCGAGCTGGCCGCTCTCGCCCGCGGTGGCCGAGCCTGCGGCGCTGCCCGTGGCCATGGTCTTGGCAGACTGGCTGCCCATCTGCATGTCGGTGGTGGCGCAGCCGGTCAGCAGCAGCGCGCCCGCAGCCACGGCCGCGAATGGAAACCTTGTGGTGAACCTCATGATGACTCCCTCTTCCTCGATATCTGGGTTGATGTGCCCGGCGAGGATACGCGTAAAAGATTGCAAGAATCAATCAAGCGAATGTCAGAGGTGACACGCCGCACCTAGGCCGTTCGGCGGATGCGTTCGATCAACCCGTTGAGGGCCTCGATGGAGCCGAAGTGGATGGCCAGTTCGCCGCTTTCCTCGACCTTGCCGCCCCGCTTGCTGCGCTTCTTGATGCGGACCTCGACCTCGGCGGTGAGCAGGTCGGCCAGTTCTTCTTCCACACGCTGCAGGTCGCGCGACTTCTCGCCGTCGTTGCTGCGGCGCGATGGCGTGAGCGTGAACTCGGCCGCGAGCCGCTTCACCAGTGCCTCGGCTTCGCGCACCGACATCTTCTTGGCGGCGATCTGGTTGGCGGCGGTGATCTGCGTGCCGCGGTCCAGCGACAGCAGCGCGCGGGCGTGGCCCATGTCGATGTCGCCGGCCATCAGCATCTGCTGCGCCGGCTCGGCCAGGTTCAGCAGCCGCAGCAGGTTGCTGGCGGCGCTGCGCGAACGGCCCACGGCTTGGGCGGCAGCCTCGTGAGTGAGCCCAAACTCAGCGACCAGGCGTTGCAGGCCCTGGGCTTCTTCGAGCGGGTTCAGGTCTTCGCGCTGGATGTTCTCGATCAGCGACATGGCGGCCGCGGACTCGTTGGGCACGTCGCGCACCAGCACCGGCACGCGGTCGAGACCCGCGAGGCGCGCGGCGCGGAAGCGGCGCTCGCCAGCGATGATTTCGAACTCGGCGTTCTTGGCCTCGGCCGATGCGCTGTCGAGGCGGCGCACCAGGATCGGCTGCATGATGCCCTGCGCCTTGATGCTCTCGGCAAGCTCGTACAGCGCGCCTTCGTCCATGCGGGTGCGCGGCTGGTAGACCCCGGCCACCATCTGGTCGAGCATCAGGGTGGTCGGGTTCTGCGCGGCGGCGCCCTCTTCCGTGCCCGCGTTGTCGGCAGCATGGCCGGCGGTCGGTCCGAGCAGCGCCTCGAGGCCGCGTCCCAGGCCCTTGGGTTTCTTGGTCGCCATCAGTGCTTGTCTTTCGAGATTTCGTTCAATAGTTTCCGGCCTTCAGGCCAGTCGCCCAGGCCGGATTCGGCGTTCAGATGGCCGCCCCGGCCCGTGTCGACGAAGCGTGCGCCCCAGTCGGCCGCCAGCTGGCGCGAGCGCGCGGCGGCGCAATAGGGATCGTCGTTGGCGGCGACCAATACCGTGGGGAATGGCAGCGCTTGCCGCACGATCGGCGCCCAGCCCGGGATGAGCTGGCGCAGGTCGTCGCGTTCCAGGTCGCCGGGTGCGACCAGTAGCGCGCCGCGCACCTTGTGGGTGTTGCGCGAATGCGCGGCCCAGGCGGCCACGAGGATGCAGCCCAGGCTGTGCGCCGCAAACAAGACCTGGCCCGGTGCGGCGAGCACTTCGTCTTCGAGCCGCGCCGACCAGTCGCCGCGCAACGGGCGCATCCACTCGTGCTGCTCGACGCGGCGGTCGGCGTACAGCGATTCCCACCGGGTCTGCCAATGGCCGGGGCCACTGTTCTGCCAGCCCGGCAGCAAGAGGATGCGGAGGGTCGTCGTCATTGGCTGGAATCGGATTGGCACAGGCCCTTCGTGGACCGCGTCAAAGGCTTTTTTCGCTGGTGGAATCGGATGCGGCCGCAGGGGCGAGCACGTCTTCCGGAATCGCCAGGCTGGGCGCGCCGGGGTCGACCGGTGCGATCGGCGGCGCCACCGCATTCGACGCAAAGGCGCTGGCGGGCGGCAGCTTCTCGACCAGCTCCTTGGCAAAGGCAATGAAGGCCTGGCTGCCGCGCGCAGCCGGGTCGAACACCACGCCCGGCAGTCCGTAGCTCGGCGCCTCGGCGAGCCGCACGTTGCGCGGGATGACCGTGTCGAACACCTTGTCGCCGAAGTGAGCCTTGAGTTGTTCGCTCACCTGCTGCTGCAGCGTGATGCGCGGATCGAACATCACGCGCAGGAGGCCGATGATCTGCAGGTTCTTGTTCAGGTTGGCGTGCACCTGCTTGATGGTGTTGACCAGGTCGGTGAGCCCCTCCAGCGCGAAGTATTCGCACTGCATGGGCACGATCACGCCATGCGCCGCGCACAGGCCGTTGAGGGTGAGCAGGCTCAGGCTCGGCGGGCAATCGATCAGCACGAAGTCGTACTCGGCGCCCACTGCCGCCAGCGCCGTGCGCAGGCGCTTTTCGCGGCGGTCCAGCGCCACCATCTCGACTTCGGCGCCGGCCAGTTCGCGGTTGGCGCCGAGCACGTCGTAGCCGCAACCGCCCTCCACCAGCTTGTCGGCCTTGACCCTCGCCTCGGCCACGGAGGCCGACTCGAGCAGCACGTCGTAGACCGTGAGTTCGAGCTGGCGCTTGTCGATGCCGGAACCCATGGTCGCATTGCCCTGGGGATCGAGGTCGATCATCAGCACTCGCTGGCCGACCTTGGCCAGGCCGGCGGCAAGGTTCACGGTGGTGGTGGTCTTGCCGACGCCGCCCTTCTGGTTGGCAATGCAGAAAATCTTGGCCATAAGGGAATCAGCGGGAAATGGCGAGCTTGACGCCGAATGCGATCAGGAAAACGCCCGCGAGCTTCTCGAGTGCGCCAGAAATACGCGGGTTGGCGCGAATGCGCTCCGCCAGGAAATGCGTGAGCAGCGTCGACGTCAGCCCATACAGGAAGGTCAGCACCGCGATGGTCACGGCCATGGCGCCGAAAGTGACCACGCCCTGGTGGCGGGCGGGATCGACGAACAGCGGGAAAAAGGCCATGTAGAACACGATCGCCTTGGGGTTCAGCAAGGTGATCGCGAGCGCCTGGCGCAGGAAATGGCTGGGGCGGATGTTGAGGATCGGGGCTGCGCCAGGCTTGGCCAGCAGCATCCTGGCGCCCAGCCATGCCAGGTAGGCGGCCCCAAGCCATTGCACAGCCTTGAACGCCGCGGGATAGGCCGCCAGCACGGCCGAGACGCCCGCCACGGCGGCCCACATCAGGACCTGGTCTCCGAGGATCACGCCCATCGTGGCCGCCAATCCTCCGCGAATCCCGCCTTTGCTGGTCGAAGTGATCAGCGCCAGGTTGCCCGGGCCGGGTATCAGAAGAAAGAGGACGATGGCGGCGACGAATGCGCCGTAGTCAGCAATGCCGAACATGGATTTGCCTCGGGAAGAGAGCCAGGGGAGGCGTCGAGTCTAAGCGAGGCCGCCCGCGCCGACACCCATGGGCTGGGGCTTTCCGAGGCAAAGGCGCCTTCTTTTTACAGGCTCAGGCTGTTTGTTTGCGCGCCCAGACGATGCAGCGCTCGGCGTCGAGCCCGGGAACGACCAATTGTTCCACGTGAAACACCGAGACACCCGCAGGCAGCACGGCAAGCTCTTCGGTGGGCACCTTGCCTTTCATGGCCAGCCAGACGCCCTCGGGCGCCAGCAGGTGCGCCGAGCCGCTGAAAAAATCCGGCAGCGAAGCGAAGGCCCGCGAGCTGATCACTTCATAGCTTCCAGTCAGCGACTCCACGCGCGCATGCAGGCCACGCAGGTTGGGCAGTTCAAGCTCGGCGGCCACCTGCTGCACGAATGCCGCTTTCTTGGCCACCGCGTCGAGGCAGCTGACCTCGAGGTCCGGCCGCATGATGGCAATCACCACGCCGGGCAAGCCCCCGCCCGATCCCACGTCCAGCAACTTGCCCTTCCCTGCCCATTCGCGCTGCAGCGGCGCAACCGCCGCAAGGCTGTCGAGCAGATGGTGCGTGAGCACGCTGGCAGGATCGCGCAGCGCCGTAAGGTTGTAGACCTTGTTCCACTTGAGCATCAGCGTGCCATAAGACAGCAGCTGCTCCGCTTGGGGACCGGACAAGGCGAGGCCCAGGGCTGCCGCGCCCTCGCGCAGCGTCTCGATGGGGGCACTCATTGGGCCGACTGCGTTTCGGTTGCGGCGTCGGCGTCGCGGTTGAACGCCTTGTGGCCGCCCTTGCGCAGATGGATCATCAGCAAGGAAATGGCCGCAGGCGTCACACCCGAGATGCGCGATGCCAGCCCGAGCGTTTCGGGCCGGTGCTTGTCGAGCTTCTGGCGCACCTCGAAGCTCAACGCCTTGACCTGGCCGTAGTCGAAGTCCGGCGGCAGGCGCAGGTTTTCGAAATGCGCGGCTCGCTCCACTTCGTCGTGCTGCCGCTCGATGTAGCCCGAATACTTGGCCGAGATCTCGATCTGCTCGATTTCGGTTTCATTCAGCGCCACGGGTGCACCGTACTTCCCGCCGTCCAGCGACATCAGCGTCTGGTAATTCACATCCGGCCGGCGCAGCAGGTCGGCCAGGTTGTATTCGTGCTCGATCGCCTTGCCGAGCACGCGTTCCGACTCCGCGGCCGGCAGGTTCCGTGGGTTGACCCAGATCGACCGGAGGCGTTCTGTTTCACGTGAAACAACTTCCCGCTTGCGGCTGAAAGCCTCCCATTGGGCGTCGCCGACCAGGCCCAGTTTGCGCCCTGCTTCGGTCAGTCGCATGTCGGCGTTGTCTTCGCGCAGCTGCAGCCTGAATTCGGCCCGGCTGGTGAACATGCGATAGGGCTCGGTCACGCCCTTGGTGATCAGATCGTCGACGAGCACGCCCAGGTAGGCTTCGTCGCGGCGCGGCAGCCAGGCCTCTTCGCCACGGCATTGCAGGGCGGCGTTGATGCCGGCAAACAGGCCCTGGGCCGCGGCTTCCTCGTAGCCGGTGGTGCCGTTGATCTGGCCGGCAAAGAACAGCCCCTTGACCGAACGGGTCTCGAAGCTGCTCTTGAGTTCGCGCGGGTCGAAGTAGTCGTACTCGATGGCATAGCCCGGCCGCAGGATGTGCGCGTTCTCCAGGCCCGGCATCGAACGCACCAGCTGGTACTGGATGTCGAACGGAAGGCTGGTCGAAATCCCGTTCGGGTAGTACTCGTTGGTCGTCAGGCCTTCGGGCTCGAGGAAGATCTGGTGGCTTTCCTTGTCGGCGAAGCGGTTGATCTTGTCTTCGACGCTCGGGCAGTAGCGCGGGCCCACGCCATCGATCTTGCCGGTGAACATGGGGCTGCGGTCGAAGCCCGAGCGGATGATGTCGTGCGTGCGCGCGTTGGTATGGGTGATCCAGCAGGCCATCTGCTGCGGATGCATGTCGGTCCGGCCCATGAAGCTGAACACCGGCATCGGACCTGCCCCGCCCGGCATGCCGTCCCCCGGCTGCTCGGTGCACTTCGAGAAATCGATGGTCCGGCCGTCCAGGCGCGGTGGCGTGCCAGTCTTCAGGCGGCCCTGCGGCAACTTCAGCTCCTTGAGCCGCGCCGACAGGCTGATGGCCGGTGGATCGCCCGCGCGGCCGGCCTGGTAGTTGTCGAGGCCCACATGGATTCGGCCGTCGAGAAAAGTGCCGGCCGTGAGCACCACGGTGCGCGCGCGGAAGGCGATGCCGACCTGCGTCACGGCGCCCACCACGCGGTCGCCCTCCACCATCAGGTCATCGACCGCTTGCTGGAACAGGCTGAGGTTAAGCTGGTTTTCGAGCCGGCGGCGGATCGCGGCCTTGTAGAGCACCCGGTCGGCCTGGGCGCGGGTGGCCCGCACGGCCGGGCCCTTGCTCGAATTGAGAATGCGGAACTGGATACCCGCCTCGTCGGTGGCAATGGCCATGGCCCCGCCCAGTGCATCGACCTCTTTCACCAAGTGGCCCTTGCCGATGCCGCCGATCGACGGGTTGCAGCTCATCTGCCCCAGCGTCTCGATGTTGTGGGACAGCAGCAGCGTCCTGGCGCCCATGCGGGCGGCCGCGAGCGCGGCCTCGGTGCCGGCGTGGCCACCGCCAACGACGATGACATCAAATTCTTCGGGGTACAGCATGAGAAGGGGCGCACGGGCGCGTGCGCTGCGCAAAGGGGGCACCAATTTTAATCGGGGGTACCCTTCTGCGCCGCGAATAAGGGCAACTGTGCTCGCAGTCGCCAGACCTTTTCCGCCCCACAGAAATTCACAGCGTTGCTACTAATTTAGTAGCAAACTATCCAGCATTGCTGCGCCTCAGTCTGCCGCGGCTGCCAGTTCTACCACCGGCACCGGTTTTTCAATTCCCACGATCGCGCCGGTCGGCTGGGGTGCTGCCGCGGGTGCCATGCTTTCGTCCTGCACTTCCCGCACCCGCAGGTCCTTGCCCGTCATGGTCACGGCACCGAAGATCGTGCAGAAGGCCACGTCCTTGGCGTCGCGTCCGGTGCCCACGCGCACGAGCCGATCGACCGGCGCCATGCGCGTCGGATCGAACAGCACCCATCGGCCGCCGATCCAGGCTTCGAACACCGCATGAAAGTCCTGCGGTGGCTCGTCGAACCACACATAGCCCACCACCAGCCGCGCCGGGATGTTCAGCGCCCGGCAGAACGTGATGCCCAGGTGCGCGAAGTCGCGGCACACCCCGGCGCGTTCGACGAACACCTCGCGCGACGTGGTCGTCGAATTGCTGCTGCCCGGTTCGTAGACGATGCTCTCGTGGATCCAGTCCACGATCGCCTGCACCCGGCCGATGCCCGGCGGCAGATCGCCGAACAGTTGCTGCGCGCAGCGCGACATCAGGTCCGACTCGCAGTAGCGCGACGGCATCATGTAGTGGAGGATTTCGTCCGGCACCCGGTTGACCGGAACCTCGGCAAGGTCCAACGGCAGATCGAGCTGCCGGCGCTGCACGCTGGCCCGGTAGCTGATCTGCAGCGGGCCCGGCTGCGCGTCGAAACGCACGAAGCGGTTGCCGCTCGATTCGTCGCAGTAGAACCGCACCTCGGTCGGCGGCTCGATCGTCAGCGTCTCGCTGATGACGGCCTGCGCGCCCGCCTGCGCGGCCTCGATGTTCAGCAGCATGTGCGCGGGCGCCTGGACGTCGTAGCGGAGATCTGCCTCGATGTGGGAGATGTGCATGCGCGCTTCAGACCCGGCGGCAACGCGAACGGTGCTCGGGAAGCTGCCAGTGCGATTGCGTCACCAGCAGCACCCGCACCACGCGGTGCGCCGGACTCTGCAGCAACAAGCCGAGCGGACGCGCACACGGCCACCGGGGGTTCAGGCGCTGCATCAGTCGATCGCTTTTTTCACTGCGCCCACGCCCAATGCGGCCAGCACCACGAACAGCACCGCCAGCACCAGGAACAGCCCGAACAGCAACTTGGCGATACCCGCCGCACCCGCGGCGATGCCGCCGAAGCCCAGCACCGCGGCCACCAACGAAATCAACGCAAAGATAATCGCGTACTTCAACATCTCGAATCACTCCTATCAGCGGGCCTCGCCCACCGTGCGGGCACAGCTTAGGAACACGCCGCAGCCGCCCCGATAGTCGGCGCGCGCGAGCGGCCGTAGGACAAAAACGCGCAGCGGGCAAACCCGCTAGCATCCCCACGGTCCACGGATCGATTTCCGCCAACCTCATCCCAACCTGGAGATTTCCCGCATGAAGCTGTACTACTCGCCCGGTGCCTGTTCGCTCTCGCCCCACATCGCACTGCACGAGGCAGGCATTGCCTTCGAACCCGTGATGGCGAGCACCAAGAGCCACAAGCTGCAGGACGGCACCGACTACTACGGCATCAACCCGCTCGGCTATGTGCCGATGCTCGAACTCGACGACGGCACGCGCCTGCGCGAAGGCCCGGCCATCGTGCAGTACATCGCCGACCTCGCGCCCACCAAGAACCTGGCGCCGGCGGCCGGCACCCTGCAGCGCTACCGCCTGCAGGAGTGGCTGACCTTCATCGGCACCGAGATGCACAAGGGCTACAGCCCGCTGTTCAACCCGGCCATGCCCGAAGAAGCCAAGACCCTCTTCAAGGACAAGCTGAAGTCGCGCTACCAATGGCTCGACGGCCAGTTGGCCGACAAGCAGTACCTCATGGGAGAGCATTTCAGCGTGGCCGATGGCTACCTGTTCACCGTCACCAACTGGGCCAAGCCCACCGGCGTCGACATTTCGGGCTTCCCCAACCTGCAGGCCTGGCACGCCCGCGTGGGTGCCCGCCCTGCGGTTCAAAGTGCGATGAAGGCCGAAGGCCTGCTGAAGTAAGAAGAAGAAGCAAGAACAGAAGCGGCCCAATTCCTTCTCGGGGAAAACCCGGGCCGCTTTCAGCCACAAGCCGCATGCCGCGGCTTTTTTTTCGGGTCACGCTATGCATCCTGCTTCCGTGGAATTGCAAAGGACCCGACGATGGCCGAAGCCCCTGCCCTGCATGAACTGCGCGAGGAGATGCGCGGGCCCGTGATGTGGCTCACGATCGACCGCGAGGAACGGCGCAATGCCCTCAGCGCCGGCGTGCTCGCGGCGCTGTCGGGGGCCTTGGCGCGTGCCGACACCGACCGCGGCGTGCGTGCCGTGGTCATCACCGGCGCCGGCACGCGCGCCTTCTGCGCCGGCGCCGACCTGCAAAGCGGCACCTCGTTCAAGTTCCGCTACGACGAGCCCCACCAGGCGCTCGCGAACCTGTTCCGCCAGGCCCGCCAATCGACCGTTCCACTGATCGCGCGCGTGAACGGCGCCTGCATGGCGGGCGGCATGGGGATCATGGGCATGTGCGACATGGCGGTGGCCAGCAGCCAGGCGGTGTTCGGCCTGCCCGAGGTCAAGGTCGGCCTCTTCCCGGCGCAGGTGCTCAGCGTGGTGGGCCACCTGCTGCCGCGCCGCGTGCTGGCCGAGATGTGCATCACCGGCGAACCCATCACCGCCGCACAGGCGCTCGCACATGGACTGGTGAACCGCGTGAGCGACGATGTCGACGAAAGCGTCGACTGGCTGCTCGGCCGCGTGCTCGACAAGTCGCCCGCGGCCATACGCCGCGGCCTGTACACCCTGAAGAAGATCGAGACGATGGCGTTCGAGGAATCGATGGCGTTCACCGAAAGCCAGATTGGCCTCTTCGCCCTCACCGACGATGCGGCCGAAGGCCAGCTCGCATTCCGCGAGAAGCGCAAGCCGCAGTGGAGCGGCCGATGAGCCACAACACCGGCAACAACGATCCCATCGTCCGCATCGGCGGTGCCTCGGGATTCTGGGGCGACAGCAGCGTGGGCGCGCCGCAGCTCGTGGCCAGCGGCCAGATCGACTACCTCGTGTTCGACTACCTGGCCGAACTCACGATGTCGATCCTCGCGGGCGCACGGCTCAAGAAGCCGGAGCTCGGCTACGCCACCGACTTCGTCTCGGTCGCGATGAAGGCCGTGCTCCAGGACGTGGTGCGCCAGGGCATCCGCGTGGTGAGCAACGCGGGCGGCGTCAATCCCGAGGGCTGCGCCGCGGCACTCGCTGCGCTGGCGGCCGAGCAAGGCATTGCATTGAAGATCGCCGTTGTGAGCGGCGACGATGTGTCCCCGCTGCTGCCCGAGCTGGGGCAACGGCAGCCGCCGGTGCGCGAACTGCAAAGCGGCCTGCCGCTGCCGGAGCGCGTGCTCACGGCCAATGCCTATCTCGGCGCGGCGCCGATCCAGGCGGCCCTCGACGCGGGCGCACAAGTGGTCATCACCGGCCGCTGCGTCGACTCTGCCGTCACGCTCGGCGTGCTGATGCATGCGTTCGGCTGGCAGCCCGGCGACCACGACCTGCTCGCGGCCGGCAGCCTCGCGGGCCACATCATCGAGTGCGGCTGCCAGGCCACCGGCGGCCTGCACACCGACTGGGACACGGTGCCCGACTGGCCGAACATCGGCTACCCCATCGTCGAATGCCGCGCCGACGGCAGCTTCGTCGTCACCAAGCCCGCAGGCACGGGCGGCAAGGTCACGCCCGCGGTGGTGGGCGAACAGATGCTGTACGAGATCGGCGATCCCGGCGCCTACCTGCTGCCGGACGTGGTGGCGGACTTCACGCAGGTGCGCATCGAACAGGCGGGCGAGCACCGCGTGCGCGTGCACGGCGCACGCGGGCGCGCGCCCACTGCGAGCTACAAGGTCTGCGCCACCTACGTGGAAGGCTTCAAGAGCGCGGCGCAACTCACCATTGTCGGATTCGATGCCGTTGCCAAGGCGCGCCGCACCGGCGAGGCCATCCTCGCGCGCACGGGCACGCTGTTCGCCGAGCATGGCTTCGGCCCCTACAGCGGCGTGCAACTCGAGGTGCTCGGCGCCGAGTCGAGCTACGGGCCGCATGCACAGGCCGCGCAGACGCGCGAAGCCGTGCTCCGGCTCGCGGTGACGCACGCGCGCAAGGAAGCGCTCGAACTCTTCGCGCGCGAAGTGGCGCCGGCCGGCACCTCATGGGCACCGGGCACCACGGGCGCGGGCGGCGGACGCTCGTCCGTGTCGCCATCGATCCGGCAGTTCGCGTTCCTGCTCGACAAGTCGAAGGTCCAGGCCCGCGTGACCCTGGACGGGCAGCGCATCGAACTGCCGCCCGATGCAGCCTTTGCGCCTGAAGAGAGGCCCGCTTCGCCGACACCCTCGACGGCGGCTTCGACGCAGGCCTGCGAACCCGCCGGTGACGACGCCATCGAGGTGCCGCTCATCCGTCTCGCATGGGCCCGCAGCGGCGACAAGGGCGACACCTCGAACATCGGCGTGATCGCGCGCCACCCCTCGGTGCTGCCATTGCTGCACGAGCAGCTCACCGAAGCGCGTGTGGCCGCATGGCTGGCCCACCTCGTGAAGGGCAAGGTGACGCGCTACGAAGTGCCCGGGATCCGGGCTTTCAATTTCGTGTGCGAGCAGGCGCTGGGCGGCGGCGGCATGGCCTCGCTGCGCAACGATCCGCTCGGCAAGGGCATGGGGCAGATCCTGCTCGCGATGCCGGTGCGCGCGGGCGCGGCCTTGCTGGCGCTCGCGGCAGCCGGCACGGCAAACGCCTAGCAGCAACGGGACAACCGTGCGACAGCAGGGTTGGCCGCGCGGGTTTAGCCTCGCGGCCTCCTTTGCACTTTTACGACCGCGAAAAAAATGCCCTCCCTCTTCGACCCCGTACAGGCCGGCGACCTGAAGCTCGCCAACCGCATCGTCATGGCGCCGCTCACGCGCAACCGCTCGCCCGAAGCCATTCCGCAGGACATCGCGGCCACCTACTACGCGCAACGCGCCACGGCCGGCCTGCTCATCACCGAAGCCACGGCCGTGAGCCACCAGGGCCAGGGCTATGCCGACGTGCCGGGCCTCTACGGCACCGAGCAGCTCGACGGCTGGAAGCGCGTGACGGATGCGGTGCATGCCAAGGGCGGCAAGATCGTCGTGCAGCTGTGGCACGTGGGACGCGTGTCGCACACCGAGCTTCAGCCCGAAGGCGGCAAGCCCGTCGCGCCCTCGGCCATCACCGCCAAGACCAAGACCGTGCTCATCAAGGATGGCGTGCCGACCTTCGTCGCCACCTCCGAGCCGCGCGCGCTCGGCGTGGAAGAGCTCCCCGGCATCGTCCACACCTTTGCGGCGGCCGCGCGCAATGCAGTGGAAACCGCGGGCTTCGACGGCGTGGAACTCCACGGCGCCAACGGCTACCTGCTCGACCAGTTCCTGAAGGACGGCAGCAACAAGCGCACGGACGACTACGGCGGCAGCATCGAGAACCGCGCCCGCCTGCTGCTGGAAGCCACCCGCGCGGTGGTCGATGCGGTCGGCGGCGGCAGGACCGGCATCCGCCTGTCGCCCGTCACGCCGGCCAACGACGTGCACGACTCCGATCCGCAGCCGCTCTTCACCTACGTGGTGAAGCAGCTCGCGCCGCTCGGCCTGGCCTACGTCCACGTCATCGAAGGTGCCACCGGCGGCCCGCGCGAGATAGAGGACCGACCGTTCGACTACGAGGCCCTCAAGGCCGCCTACCGCCAGGCTGGCGGCAAGGGCGCCTGGATGGTCAACAACGGCTACGACAAGCCGCTGGCGGACGAGGCCGTCAAGGAGGGCGACGACCTCGTGGCCTTCGGCAAGCCCTTCATCGCGAACCCCGACCTGGTGCGCCGCCTGCGCGAGAACGCGCCGCTCAACGAAGTCGACAAGTCCACCATGTACGGCGGCGGCACCAAGGGCTACACCGACTACCCTGCGCTGGGTTGACGGCCGCGGCCATGGCAAGATGACGCGGACGCCTTGTCGGTCCGCCCCAGGAGAGAAAAGCCATGGCCCGCATCGAGCAACGACTGGCCGCGCTCGGCCTCGTTCTTCCCCCGCCGGTGACGCCGCCGCCCGGCGTCGTATTGCCGTTCCGGTTCGTGCGCCTCGTCGGCCACCGCGCGTTGATCTCGGGCCATGGGCCGCTCAATGCCGACGGCACCATCGCCGCGCCGCTCGGCAAGCTGGGGCGAGATCTGACCGTGGAACAAGGCTATGCGTCGGCACGGCTCACCGCCCTTGCCATGCTCGGCAGCCTCCAGCGCGCCCTCGGTGACCTGGACCGCATCAGCGCATGGACCCGCGTGTTCGGCATGGTCGCTTCCGCGCCCGCCTTCGACCAGCAGCCCGCGGTGATCAACGGCTTTTCCGACCTCATCCTCGAACTCTTCGGGCCCGAGACCGGCGCCCATGCGCGCAGTGCCGTGGGCATGGCCGAGCTGCCGTTCAACATCCCGGTCGAGATCGAGGGCGAGGTGGCGTTCGATGCGTGAGGTGACTTCGTTGCATCTCGCACGCATCCACCACGCCGCCATCATCTGCGCCGACTACGCGCGCTCGAAGCGCTTCTACACCGAGGTGCTCGGCCTTCGCGTGGTCGCGGAGAACCACCGCGCCGCGCGCGATTCGTACAAGCTCGACCTTGCGCTGCCCGACGGTTCGCAGATCGAGCTGTTCTCGTTTCCCGGAGCGCCTCTGCGCCCCACGCGGCCCGAGGCACAGGGCCTGCGGCACCTGTCGTTCGAAGTGCACGACGTGCAGGCCGCGGCCGGCGAACTGACAGCGCAGGGCATCCCGGTGGAGCCGCTGCGCACCGACGAGTACACGGGCCGGCGCTTCACGTTCTTCGCCGACCCCGATGGCCTGCCGCTCGAACTCTACGAAGCGGCGCCGGCCGGCGATCTCGACGCACTGCTGCTGCAGCTCGAAGGCGCACTGCATCGGCGCGAGGTGCGGGCCAGTCCCGCGCGGCTCGAGGAGCTGCTCGACGACGAGTTCCGCGAGCTCGGCGTCTCGGGCACGGAATGGACGCGGCCCGCGATCATCGAAGCGCTGCGCGGCGAAGCCTTCTCCGAGCGATCGATCGCGGACTTTCGCGTTGAGCGCATGGCGCCGGGCATTGCGCTGGTCACCTACCGCGCGCACCGCAGCGCAACGGAAGAACGCCCCGCGGCCGATTCGCTTCGCAGCTCGCTGTGGCGCATGCGGCGCGGCCGGTGGCGCATGGTGTTCCACCAGGGCACGCCACTGCCGGCGCCGGCCTAGGCCAGGTCGCCGAACTCCACGCTCACGCGCAACCCCGAGGGTTCCGCCGCATCGAGCCGCAGCTCGGCGCCCAGCAGCTCCGCATAGCGCGCGACGATCGAGAGGCCGAGGCCCGAGCCCTGTCCGAGCTTCTGCCCCGCCGGGCCTTGCGCCCAGCGCTGCATCAGGTCGCGCTGCGCGTCGATCGGGATGCCCGGACCGTCGTCGATGACGCTCAGGGTGCGGCCCGCCAGTTCGACCGTGATGGTGCGCCCGCCATAGCGCAGCGCGTTGTCGATGAGGTTGTCCAGGATGCCTTCGACCAGCGCGTCGTTCGCGAGCACCGTGGTGCGTTCGTCCAGGCCGCGCGCACCGAGGTCGACACCGCGCGCATCGGCGCGTGCCAGGTGGCGCAGCACGGTCTGCTCGGCCAGGACGTCGAGCCGCACCGGCTGGCGCGCAAGGCCGGTGCGGGCCTCGTCGGCCAGCGCGAGCGCCAGCAGCTGGTCGATGAGATGGCTCGCGCGGGCCTGGCGTTCACCCACGCGCACGAGCTGCTCGCGCCACACCGCGGAGTCGTGCTGCGCCAATCCGTACTCGGCCAGCGCGCGGATGCCCGCCAGCGGCGTGCGCAGCTCGTGCGCCACGTTGCCCACGAACTCGCGCTGCGCGCGCACGCTGTGGTTCAACCGGTCGAACAGCGCATTGACCGCATTGCCCAGGCGCTGCACCTCGCGCGAGGTGCGCACCACCGCCACCGGCGAGAGGTCGTACACGTCGCGGCGGTCCAGGGCCTGCTGGAGTTCGCCGAGCGGCCGCAGGTCGCTGCGGATGCCATACCAGAGCCAAACCGCGAGCAGCATCAGCAACAGCACCTGCGGCGCAAGCGCATAGCCGAGCAGCCGCCGCACCAGTGCCGTGCGGCTCAGCGTGGTCTGCGCAATCACCACCCGATAGGGCACCGGCAGGCCCGGCTCCGCGACCGGCTGGAGCACCACCGCGCGCAGCACCTTGCCGTCGAAGTCGATGTCGGAAAAGCGGAAGTGCGCGCCTTCGGCCGGCAGCGGTGCGTGCAGGCCCGCTTGCCCCGAGATCAGCGTGCCGTCCAGCCGCTGCACCGCGAAGTAGACCTTGTCGACCTGGTCGAACAGCACCGTGGCCACTTCGCGCGGCGTGAGCAGCAGCTCGACGCCGCGTTCGCCCGCCTGCACGTTGGCCGCGAGCGCATAGGCGTCGTCGAGCATGCCGCGGTCGAAAGCCTGCTCGGAAAAATAGTTGGCGATGACCAGGGCGATCACCGCCCCCAGCATCCACGTGAGCGCCAGCGGCACCAGCACGTTGCGCAGCACGCGCCGCGTGAGCGAAGGCGCAGCCTCGTCCGGTCGAGGCGCATCCGTCGTGGAAAGGCTCACACTTCGGCTTCGAGCAGGTAGCCGATGCCGCGCAGCGTGCGGATGCCCGCGCCCGATCCCGCGAGCTTCTTGCGCAGCCGCGAGATGAAAGCCTCCAGTGCGTTGTCGCCCAGTGATTCGTCGAAGCTGGAGAGCTTGTCGGACAGCGCCCGCTTGCTGACCGTGCGGCCCGGCGGGCTCATGAGTTCCCACAGCACCTCGAACTCGCGCGCCGGCAGGTCGAGCGGACCGCTGGCGGTAGAAAAGCGGCGCGCCTTGCGGTCGAGCTTGAGCTGGCCGAGCAGCACGATGTCTTCGGTGCCCTTGGCACGCCGCACCAGCGCACGCAGGCGGGCCTCGACCTCGGCGAGGTCGAAGGGCTTGCCCAGGTAGTCGTCGGCCCCGGCATCGAGGCCGGCGATGCGCTCCTCGGTGCGGCCTCGCGCCGTGAGCACCAGCACCGGCGTGCGGTCGCCGCGCGCGCGTGCCTGCCGCAGCGCGGTGAGGCCGCTTGCGAGGCCGCTGGTCGGGCTCGCGGTGGCCGGCAGGTTCAGGTCGAGCAGCACCGCATCGAAGGGCTGCACGCGCCAGAGATGGTCGGCATCCTCGACATTGGCCGACACGTCGACCCGGTGGCCGGCATCGGCAAGGCTGCGCAGCATCACGTCGCGCAGCACGGCGTCGTCTTCGACAAGCAGGATTCGCATGGTGTGTGAGGTGGGTTGGAGTGCCTATTCTTGCGCGAAGGAGGGTCAGCGGCGCGTCAGCACGCCCGGGCGATAAACACGCCATGAGCATACGACAGCAACCCGCGGCCGGGGCCTTTTTCGAGCCCCTCGCGACCCCATGAGCGCCCGCGATCCCGCCGATCTGCTGACGGTGGTGCATCCCGCGGTGCGCCGCACGGCCGTCGTGCTGCTGCATGGTTTATGCAGCACGCCTGACGAGCTCCTGACCGTGCAGTCGGCCCTGCGCACCAGCGGCTACGCGGTGCACCCGCTGCCGATCGCCGGCTATTCCTTCGACGCCGGCATGCCGCTGCAGCATGCGCTGCCGTACGAACGCTGGATCGATGCCATCGAGGCGCGCGTCAAGGCACTGCGCCTGCAGCATGATCGCGTGCTGCTGGTGGGCATCTCGGCCGGTTCCTCGCTGGCACTCGGTGCGGCCATCCGCTGCGGCAGCGACATCGATGCGCTGGTGCTGATGTCGACCACACTGCGGTTCGACGGCTGGGCCATTCCCCGCACGCGCGTCTTGCTGCCGCTGGCGTTCTACACGCCGCTCGGGCGCCTCTGGCAGTACCGCGAGTGCCCGCCCTACGGCGTGAAGAACGAACGTGTGCGCGCCTGGATCGAACGCGAGCTGCGCCACCGCAAGGTCTCGCGCGCGGGCAGCTCGGTGCTCGGCGTGGGCCACTTGCGCGAGCACGACCGGCTGATTCGCCATGTGAGGCGCAACCTTCACCGCGTGCAATGCGCCAGCGTGCTCGCGCTGCATGCCCGCGAAGACGAGGTGGCCAGCCTCGCCAATCTCGACATCCTTGCGCGGGGCCTGCGCTGCCGCGACTTCCGCAGCGTCGTGCTCCACGACAGCTATCACATGATCTCCATCGACAACGACCGCCAGCAGGTGGCGCGCGAAACGGTTGCCTTTGCCGATGCCGTGGCCCACGCCGCGGCGGGCGGCATCGGCGCGTTGCCTGCGCACCTCCTTTCCGCCTGAAAGAAAAAACGCATGTCCTCCACCTCCTTTCCTTCGCCGGTCTTCAACAGCATCGCAGCCATCCTGGTGGGCAGCTTCGACGTCGCACCGGCTTCCATTGCGCCCGGCACGGCGTTGTCCGACCTGGGGCTGGATTCGCTCGCGTTGATGGAGTTCGTGTTCGCGGTGGAAGACGCTTTCCATCTTCGCCTGCCCGAAGACAAGCTCGATCCGCGTGAAGCGGGCATCACGCTGCAGCGCCTGTGCGAGGCGATCGACGCGCAGATCCGGTGCGACGCGGAGCCCGCCATGGCCGCTTCCGCGTGAGCAGCGGCGTCGCGCATTCGGTGCTCGCAGCCTCTGCCCTGAACGAAGCCGCCGCCCCGGTGCGCGTGACGGGTCTCGGCTTCGTCACGCCGATCGGCCACACGGTCCGGCCCTTCGACGATGCGCTCTTCTACGCAAGGTCCGCGGTGCGCGCCCAAGCGCTCGGCATCCCGGGGCTCGACCCGGTCGAGCTCGCGGTGGCGCACTGCGAGTTCGACTCGGCCAGCGTGCGCAGCGGCTCGCGGCTTCCGCTCGACCGGGGCACCGCCATGGCGCTGTCGGCCGCGCGCGACGCTGCCGCAGAAGCGGGGCTTCGCACCGGCAGCGTCGATCCCGCACGCCTGGGCATCTTCTGGGGCAGCGGGTTGGCCGGTGCGGGTGCCTTCGACGACACCACCCGCGCGCTCTACGGCGAACAGCGCCGAATGCGGCCGACCACGGTGCTCACCGTCATGCCCAACGCCGCGGTGGCGGAGCTCGCACTGCAGTTCGGCGCGCAGGGTGCGGCCATTGCCTACGCCTGTGCCTGCGCCTCCTCGGCCGTGGCCATCGGCGAGGCCATGCGCGCCATCCGCGGGGGCTGGATCGACGTGGCCATCGTCGGCGGGCATGAGGCCATGCTCACACCCGGCGTGATGGCCAGCTGGCATGCGATGCGAGTGACGGCGCCTGCGCCGGCCGGTGCGCCGGACAGTGCCTGCCGGCCTTTCTCGCACGATCGCGCGGGCTTCGCGCTCGGCGAAGGCGCGGCCGCGCTGGTGCTCGAATCGCAAGCACATGCACGCGCGCGCGGCGCCAATGAAGCCATGCCGCTTTTCCTCGCCGGCTACGCGACCAACTGCGACGCCACGCACATCACCAACCCCGACCCGGCCGGACAGGTGCGTGCGATGCGCGCCGCGCTGCGCGACGCCGGCATCGGGCCTGCACAGGTCGGCCACATCAACGCGCACGGCACCGCCACCACCGCCGGCGATGCCGCCGAGGCCGCCTCCATCCACGAGGTGTTCGGCAATGCCGTGCCGGTGAGCGCCACGAAAGCCATCCATGGCCATGTGCTGGGCGGCGGCGGCGCGATCGAGCTCGTGGCGGCGCTGCGCACGCTGGCGCGCGGAATGCTCCCGCCCACGGCCAACCTGCGCGTTCCCGATGCGGCCTTCGACCTGGACTTCGTGCGCGGCGATGCGCGCGAAGCCGCGAACCTGCGCTACGTGCTTTCCAATTCGTTCGCCTTCGGCGGTACCAATGCGGTGCTGATCGCGGCCCGCGACCACGGACGCTGACCTACAGCCCGGCGGCTGCACCGCGTTCGCCGGGCCAGCGTCCGGGCATGGGTATGCTGTCGCCCATGCGCAGGCTCGCCACACCCCAGGACCTCGAACCGGTCTTCGCCATCTACATGCATGAGAAGGTCGTGCCCTTCCTGGGCTACGACCCGATGCCGCTCGACCACTTCCGGCCCATCTACAAGGAGCTGGTCGACAGCCGCAGCTTCTACGTCTATGAAGCCGAAGGCCGCGTCGCGGGCTTCTACCGCGCGACGCGCTATCCGGGCCGCGTGAGCCACGTGGCCTGCCTCGGCACGCTCGCGGTCGATCCGTCGCTGCACGGCAAGGGCATCGCGCACGCCATGGTGGGCGATGGCATTGCCAGGCTCGTGGCCGAAGGCGTCAAGCGCATCGAGCTCTATGTGGAAAGCGACAACGCGCCGGGGCTGCGCTTCTATGAAAAGCTGGGCTTCGAACGCGAAGGCACATTGCGCAAGTTCTACAAGCGCGCCGGCGAAGCCGACTGCATCGACGATCACCTGCTGGCGCTGCTGATCGACTGAGCCGATGGGCCCGAGGGCTTCCAGCGCCGCAGCAGCAGTGCATTGGCCATCACGCTGACGCTCGACAGCGCCATGGCCGCGCCCGCCACCACCGGGCTCAGGAGGCCGAACGCCGCGAGCGGGATGCCGGCCACGTTATAGGCAAAGGCCCAGAACAGGTTCTGCCGGATCTTGGCGACCGTGCGCGCCGAAAGCTCGAAGGCTTCGGCCACCAGCGCGAGGTCGCCGCGCATCAGCGTGATGCCCGCGGCTTCCATTGCCACGTCGGTGCCGCCGCCCGAAGGTGCCATGGCGATGCCCACGTCGGCCGCGGCCAGCGCCGGGGCGTCGTTGGCGCCGTCGCCGACCATGGCAACCACATGGCCGCCCTGCTTCAGCGCGCCGACCTGCGCCGCCTTGTCGGCCGGCAGCACATCGGCCCGCACGTCTGCGGCGGCAATGCCGAGCCGTGCCGCCATCGCCTCCGCCGCACGCCGGTTGTCACCGGAGATCATCACCACGCGCAGGCCCCGCCCACGCAATGCGCGGACGGCTTCGGCGGCCTCGGGCTTGGGCTCGTCGGCAAAGGCCAGGAGCGCCTGTGCCTGGGCACCGCCTGCCCCGTCGAAGCGCAGCAGCGCGGACACCGTGGCGCCCAGCGAATGCAGGCGTTCGACCTGGGTGGCATCGGGAACGACGCCGAGTTCCGCGCACCAGCGCAGGCTCGCGATGGCCCACTGTTCGCCGTTCACCTCGCCGCGCACGCCGCGGCCGGGCAAGGCCTGCATCGTGCCCAGCGGCGGCGCCACCACGCCGCGCTGGGCAGCAGCTGCCGTCACCGCACGCGCGAGCGGATGCTCGCTGCCGCCCTGCAGGCTCGCGGCCGTCGCCAGCAAACCGGCTTCATGCATGCCACCTGTGAGTGGCACGAGCGGCACGAGGGCCGTGAGCACCGGCCGGCCGAGCGTCAGGGTGCCGGTCTTGTCGAAAGCCACCGTGTCGACCCGGTGCGCGAGTTCCAGCGCGCGGGCGTCCTTGACCAGGATGCCGCGGCGTGCCGCGACGCCGGTGCCGGCCATCACCGCCACGGGCGTTGCAAGCCCCAGCGCACAGGGACACGCGATGACCAGTACGGCCACCGCATGGATCATCGCGCGCTCGATGCCGGCGCCCGCGAGCAGCCAGCCGGCCAGCGTGGCCAGCGCAATCACCAGCACCACCGGCACGAACACCGCCGCGACCCGGTCCACCAGCCGCTGGATCGGCGCCTTGGCGGCCTGCGCGTCCTCGACCAGCCGGATGATGCGCGACAGCACGCTCTCGGCGCCGACCGCCTTCACTTCGATCACCATGCGGCCGTCGCCATTGACCGCGCCGCCGGTCAGTGCATCGCCCGGCTTCCTGGGCACGGGCAGCGGCTCGCCGGTGAGCATCGATTCATCGACTTCGGATTCGCCCTCGACCACGCGCGCATCGGCCGGCACGCGTTCTCCGGGACGGACCGCGAGCAGGTCGCCCACCATCACCTCGGCGATGGGCACATCGCTTTCACCGCGCGTGCCCACCAGGTGCGCAAGTTCCGGCCGCAGCTGCTGCAGCGCGCGAATGGCCGAGGTGGCTTGGCGCTTGGCGCGGGCCTCGAGCCACTTTCCGAGCAGCACCAGCGTGATCACCACCGCCGACGCCTCGAAGTAGAGGTGCGGCACGGGGCCGTGCGCCGCATGGCCCTCGGTGGCCGCACGCCACCAGAGCCAGAGCGACAGGCCGAAGGCCGCGCTGGTACCAAGCGCCACCAGCAGGTCCATGTTGCCGGTGCCCGCCCTGGCGGCGTGCCAGCCCGCGCGATAGAAGCGCGCGCCGAGCCAGAATTGCACTGGCGCGGCCAGCAGCAGCTGGATCCAGGGGGCCAACATCCAGTCCTGCCCGAAGGGCTGCCCGAGCATGGGGGCCAGCAATGGAATCGACAGCAGCAGCCCGACGGCCACCGGCCCGAAGCCGTGCCACGGCGACAGTGCCGCGGCCTCGCCAATCGGGCCGCTGGCAGTGCGCGGCTCGTAGCCGGCGGCCCGTACCGCGCGCCGCAGGCGGGCATCCAAGTCCTCGCCGTCGGCCACGACCACGCGTGCCGATTCCGTGGCGAGGTTCACACTGACGTCCTGCACGCCCGGCACGCTCTTGAGCGCGCGTTCCACGCGCATCACGCACGAGGCGCAGGTCATGCCGCCGACAGAAAGATCCAGGGTGCTCATGGGGAGAAGGGGGGAGTGCAGCAGATTGTCCATGCCCCGAGGCTAAAGTCTCACATCATGGCAAGGTCAAGCCCGAAGATCGAGTATCCCTGCGCTGGACATTGACATCATGAGAGGGTTCAAACTGAGGCTTCGCCAATTCAACAGGAGCAACAACGATGAGTCAGAAATTCCAGGTCTCGGGCATGAGCTGCGGACACTGCGTGAGCGCGGTCCAGAACGCGGTGCAGACGGTCGACCCCGAAGCGCAGGTGACGGTGGATCTTGAAACCGGCCATGTCGACGTGCTGAGCGCGCAACCGCGGCAGGACATCGTGGCCGCCATCGAGAACGCCGGCTACCGCGTCCAATGAGCAGCTTCGGCACCGTCGCCATCGGCGAAGCGGCCCGTCTCTCGGGCGTCTCGGCACGCATGGTGCGGCACTACGAGGGCCTGGGCCTGCTGCCGGCGGTCGCGCGCACCGAAAGCGGCTACCGCCAGTACGGCGATGCCGACATCCACACGCTGCGCTTCATCAAGCGCTCGCGCGACCTCGGCTTCTCGATGGAAGAAATTGCCGAGCTGGTGGGGCTGTGGCACAACCGCCGCCGTGCGAGCGCCAGCGTGAAACGCATCGCCGAGAAGCACCTCGGTGAACTGGAGCAGCGCATCGCGGACATGCAGTCGATGCGCAACACGCTCGCGCACCTGGTGCATTGCTGCCAGGGCGACGCGCGCCCCGACTGTCCCATCCTCGACGACCTGGCCGAAGCCAAGGCCGCCTGAACGGCCTCAGGCGCCCCTGACCAGCGCCAGCACCTTGCCGGCATCGAGGGTGCGGGCCTTTTCCTGGATCGCGGGCAGGTACTGGGTCTGCAGGCCCTTGCCTTCCTGCACCACGTTCGAGAAGGCGTCCTTGAGCATCTGCGTGGAAAGCGTGCGGCCGCCCGCGTAGTAGCGCTTGGCCACATGGCCCAGCGCATAGGTCGAGGCGAAGCTCATGCCCGAGCTCACGGCCTGGTTGCCCAGCCCGCGCAGCAGACCGCCGCCCATCTTTCCCAACAGCCCGCCAAGCAGCTTGCGCCCGGCCTGCTCGAGGTACTGCGAGGTCAGGCCCACGCCGACGGTGGCCAGGAAATCCTTCACATGGCCGCTGTCCAGTTCATAGCCGTGGGCCTTGCCGATGCGGTAGACCAGTTTCATCTGCAGCGGAATGATCGCCATCGTGGAAAGCGTTTCGGGCAGCAGCTCGAGCGCGCCATTGAGGATGGCTGCGTTGAGGATCGACTTGTCGAGCTCCGCGCTGTCGGGCGCCGGCACGGCGGCAGGCACCGGCGATGCGGTTGCGCCGGCGGCGGCCGCGGGCAACGCGGCGGGAACGGCCGCGGCAATTTCTTCCGCTTGGCGCGAGAACTGCGCGGCGGACGTATCGAGCCCGAGCGACGTCCGCACGTCCGCGAGGAACAGCCGCTCCGCCTCGGACTGCGTGCCGTCGGCATCGCACACGCACACCGCCATTTCATAGGCCAGCTGCCGGGACTCCGTGCTTTGCAGGTCGCCGGCCACCGCGGCCAGGGAGACGCGCTTCATGAGCACGTCCTGGTAGAGCGTGGGCAGGTTCACGCCGTCGGCCTGCGAGAGACCTTCGGCAATGCGCTTGATCTCGGCGCGCTCGCGCTCGTGTTTTTCGCCGTCGACGAAGGCGGCCAGCAAGCTCAGCGTCACGATGGCCTTGGTTTCGGAAGGAGTCACGTTCGAGTTTCCGGAGATTGAAGGACAAAGTTCGTTCGGGATCGCGCGCGAAGGTTCCGCCGGCGGTTCTCCCCACAAAGCTTGGGCAACTCTGTGGATAACACCCGGACTTCCATGTAGGAGGACTCCAAGCCCTTGATTTCAAAGGCAAAACTACAGTCTGCCCAAATATGAGGCGATGAATTACTCGCGCCGGAAAACGCCTTTCGCAGAATTCCGGGACCCTGTCAAAGGACAACTCTGGGGAGAGTTCCGGCACAAGCAAGGGGTTATCCACAGGGCGGAGCCGCCGGCCGATGTTGTCCCTTTTGGCGCGACAGCTCGGAAGCGCAGCTGCGCACAGTGACAGAGGCATGACAAGTGACTGTCACACAAGGAAAAAAGAGCCCTGTCCACAGAAAGGTGCCGCCCTTATCTACTACTACTAATTTGAATAAGAAGAATAAGAAGAAGATAGGAACGCAGCGCCGCGCTCGAAAAAAAGCCGCGAAAGGCCGCGCCCGTGTTCGTGGCGCCACGGGCCCGGAACCGGCCTGGCCGCGCGGCGTCCCCTCGCTAACATCCGGGGATGAGTTTCAAACCCCGGATCCTGATCGCCGAAGACGAATCGGGCATTGCCGACACGCTCCAGTACGTGCTGAAGAGCGACGGCTTCACGCCGGTCTGGTGCGCGACCGCCGAGGAAGCCATCGCGCAGTTCGCACAGGAGCCCCCGGCGCTGGCCATCCTGGACGTGGGCCTGCCCGACCTCAACGGCTTCGAGCTGTTCAAGCGCCTGCGCGCGCTGAACCAGGCGCAGGGCGGCGTCGAGGTACCGATGCTGTTTCTCACCGCGAGAAGCGACGAGATCGACCGGGTGGTGGGGCTGGAGCTCGGTGCCGACGACTACATCGCCAAGCCCTTTTCGCCGCGTGAACTGGTGGCGCGCGTGCGCACCATCCTGCGGCGCAGCGCGCGAGGGGCGCCTGGAGGGGGAGCAGGGCCTGGCAGCGGGGTACCCCCTCAAAATCCGGGCGCGGCGGCCCCAGCGAGCCCTCAGCCCCCCGCAATGCCGTTTGCGCTGGACAACGAACGCATGCAGATCCGCTACTACGGGCGCCTGCTCGAACTCTCGCGCTACGAGTACGGCCTGCTGCGGCTGCTGGTGCAGCGCCCCGGCCGCGTCTTTACGCGCGACGAACTGCTGCAGCTGGTCTGGGACGATGCGAGCGACAGCTTCGACCGCACGGTCGATGCGCATGTGAAGACCCTGCGCGCCAAGCTCAAGGCGGTGGCGCCCGACGTGGAGCCGATCCGCACGCTGCGCGGCACCGGCTACGCCTTGAACGAAGAACTGCCGGCCAGCGCGCCGTGAGTCGCCGTACGCGGATCTTCATCGGCATCCTGCTGATCTACACGGCGGGCATCGCGTTCCTGCTGTACCGCGTGGTGTCCGACATCGATCCGCGCTACCGCGAGTCGGCCGAGGAATCGCTGGTCGAGACCTCGCAGCTCATTGCCAGCCTGGTCGAGCAGGACGTGATCGCAGGCGCCATCACCACCGCACGGCTCGACCCCTTGTTCCGCACGGTCTATGCGCGCGAGTTCTCGGCCCAGATCTACAACCTGCACAAGAACCGCGTCGAGCTGCGCGTGTACGTGGCCGACCGCACCGGACGCGTGGTGTTCGACTCGCTCGGCAGGCACCTGGGCGAGGATTATTCGCAGTGGAGCGATGTGAACCGCACGCTTGCGGGCCTGTATGGCGCACGCACCTCGCGCGACGTGGACGGCGACCCGCGCACCTCGGTGATGTACGTGGGCGCGCCGATCCGCTGGAACAACGAGATCGTCGGCATGGTCAGCGTCGGCAAGCCGGTGCAGAGCTTCGGCCAGTTCGTGGAAGACGCGCGCGCCCGCACGCTGTGGGTGGGCGTGGGTTCGGGGCTCGCGCTGCTGCTGCTGGCGGTGATCGTCTCGGTGTGGCTGGTGCGTCCGTTCGGGCTGATTTCGGACTACTGGACGTGGGTGCGCGCACAGCGCACGCTGAGCGTCTCGCGCATGGCGCGTCGCGCGGTCGATGCGGTGCGCACCGGTTTCAGCGAGATGCGCGATGCGCTCACCGGCCGCAACTACGTGGCCGACTACGTGCAGACCTTCACGCATGAAGTCAAAAGCCCGCTCTCCGCGATCCGCGGCGCGGCCGAACTGCTGCAGGAACCGGCAATGCCGCATGCGGAGCGCGAACGCTTCCTCAAGAACATCGAGCGCGAGACGCAGCGCATCCAGGAGATCGTCGACCGCATGATGGAGCTCACCGCGCTCGAAACCCGGCGCGGGCTCGACCGCACCGAGCCGGTGGCGCTGGCTTCGCTGATCGAGGACGTCGCGCTGAGCGCGCAGCCTGCGGCCGCCAAGCGCGACATCGGCGTGAAAGTGAACATCCGCGCCGACGCCAGCACCGAAGGCGATCCGTTCCTGCTGCGCCGTGCCATCAGCAACCTGCTGGACAACGCCATCGATTTTTCACCGCCGGGCAGCGAAGTGCTGCTGACGCTGGAAACCACCTCCAAGCTCGCGCGCGTGACCGTGCGCGACCGCGGTCCGGGCATTCCGGACTACGCACAGGAAAAAGTCTTCCAGAAGTTCTACTCGCTGGCGCGGCCGCACAGCCAGAAGAAGAGCACCGGCCTCGGGCTGGCCTTCGTGAAGGAGATCGCCGCGCTGCACCGCGGACGCATCGAACTGGGCAATGCGGTGCGCGGCGGCGCGGTGGCCACGCTCACGCTGCCGCTGCTGCCCTCGTCGCATCACTGACGAAAATCACTGACCCGTCAATGCGCTGTACGCCCTGCGCGTCTGGGGGCTCACGGCTTCCAGCAATTGCTCGTACGAGGTCTGGTGCCGCGCCAGCATGCGCGCCGAAGCCACGGTCTTCGACTTGCAGAACCAATGGCAGGTGTGCTGCATCAGAAAAAGCTCGGCCGACATCGTGAACGCCTTGGCCTTGGGCGTGCGGCCCGATTCGTTGCGCATCACCTCGGCGATGCCGCGCGCATGGATGGCGAGGGCCTGGCGAAGATCGAAGGTGGCGGCCGGAAAGAGCCTGTGCGCATAGGGAATGGCCAGCGGCAGCTTGCTGACGCGCGCAGCCGCAGCGTCGACGCGTGCGAAGTCGGCGGCAAAGCTGTCGAACTGGGCCGAGAGCTTTTCCTCCGTGGAGTCGAGCAGGCTCCAGATCTGCTGGCGCCGCGCTGCATCGTCCTCGCCCAGGCAGCGCAGGTAGCCCTGGGTGAGGGTCTCCATGAGGTTTTCGATCTGGTACTTGCCCAGGTGGGTGCCGAGCAACGTGATGCGCTGGCGCTGGTCGCGCGACTTGAGGATGTAGGCGCCGATGGCGATCAGCGCCACCAGGGTGAGAATTTCCATGGGGGCCGGGGGGAGGAAAGATGAAGGCGGGGCAGCTCCGAGTGTAGGCACCCGCGCCCTCCTTCGGCTTTCCTCCTGTCCTGGCGTTGTCCTGGCGGTGTCCTAGCGGAAGAATTCGAGGATGCGATTGCGCTCTTCGGGCGGTGGCGGCGGGCCCAGCGGCACGCCCGAGAGCTCTTCGGCCGGCGGCGCCGGTGCTTCGGCGTTCTCGATGCCCAGGCTCGCCACGCCGCGGCCCGGCGTGAAGTCGTCGAAGTACCACTCGCCGTCGATGTTGGCCACACCCGGCGGTTCCGGGATCTTGCTCACCGGCACGCCCTTGAGCGCGGATTGCATGTAGCCGATCCAGATCGGCAGGCTCAGGCTGCCGCCGGTTTCGCCGCGCACGCCCAGTTGGCGCGGCGTGTCGTAGCCGATCCATGCGATGCCCACGTTGGTGGGCTGGAAGCCCGCGAACCAGGTGTCGAACGAATCGTTGGTGGTGCCGGTCTTGCCGAACAGGTCGTCCCGCTTGAGCGCCTGGTAGGCGCGCGCCGCGGTGCCGCCCTTCACCACGCTCTGCAGCAGCGAATCCATGATGAAGGCATTGCGCTGGGGAATCGCGCGGTGGCTTTCGTCCAGCACCGGCGGATCGGTTTCGAGCAGCACCTTGTCGCGCAGGTCGGTCACGCGCGTGACGAGGTACGGATTGACCTTGTAGCCGCCGTTGGCGAACACCGAATAGGCGGTGGCCATCTGCATTGGCGTGACCGAACCCGCGCCCAGGGCCATCGGCAGGTAGGCCGGATGCTTGTCCTTGTCGAAGCCGAACCGGGTGATCCAGTCCTGCGCATACGGGGCCCCGATGGACTGCAGCACGCGCACCGTCACCAGGTTCTTCGACTTCATCAGCGCGGTGCGCAGCGGCATCGGTCCTTCGAAGCCGCCATCGAAGTTCTTCGGTTCCCAGGGCTGGCCGCCCGCGGTGCCGGCCTCGAAGTGCAGAGGCGCATCGTTCACGATGGTGGCCGGCGTGAAGCCCTTCTCCAGCGCGGCCGAATAGATGAAGGGCTTGAAGCTCGAACCCGGCTGGCGCCAGGCCTGCGTGACGTGGTTGAACTTGTTCTTGCCGAAGTCGAATCCGCCCACCAGCGCCTTGATGGCACCGGTGCGCGGGTCCATGCTGATGAACGCGCCCTCGACCTCGGGCAGCTGCGTGATCTCCCAGGTGTTCTTCGGCGTCCTTGCCACACGGATCACTGCGCCGCGGCGGATCTTGATGTTGGGCGGCGCCTTGGCCGCGAGGCCCGACTGCGCGGGCCGCAGGCCTTCGCCGCTGATCTCCACGGCTTCGCCGTTCGCGCGCACCGCGTTGATCTCCTTGCTGTTGGCATCGAGCACCACGGCCGCCATCACATCGCCGTTGTCCGGGTGTTCGGCCAGCGCATCGTCCACGGCTTCGTCGGCTTCCTTGGGATCGTCGGGCAGGTCGATGAAGCGCTCGGGGCCGCGATAGGGCTGGCGCCGCTCGTAGTCCATGATGCCCTTGCGAAGCGACCTGTAGGCTGCCGCCTGGTCGGCCGCGACGAGCGAGGTGTAGACCTTCATGCCGCTGGTGTAGATGCTGTCGCCGTGTTGCGCGTACATCATCTGGCGCACGGTTTCGGCCACGTACTCGGCATGCAGGCGGTCCGGATCGGCCGCATCGCGCAGGTGGAGCTCTTCCTTCTTGGCCTCGGCCGCCTGCTCGGCGGTGATGAAGCCGGTTTCCTGCATGCGGTCGATCACATAGAGCTGGCGCGCCCGGGCGCGGCGCGGGTTGGCCACCGGGTTGTTGGCACCGGGTGCCTTCGGCAGGCCCGCAAGCATCGCGGCCTCGGCCGTGGTGATGTTCTGCAGCGGCTTGCCGAAGTAGGCCTCGGAGGCCGCGGCAAAGCCATAGGCACGGTTGCCCAGGTAGATCTGGTTCAGGTAGATCTCGAGGATCTGGTCCTTGCTGAGCTGCCGCTCGAGCTTCAGCGCCAGCAATATTTCATTGGTCTTGCGGCTCAGCGTGCGCTCGGAGCTCAGGTACACATTGCGCGCCACCTGCATGGTGATGGTCGATGCGCCCTGCTTGCGCCCGCCCTTCATGCTGGCCACGGCGGCGCGCACGAAGCCCTTGTAGTCCACACCGCCATGGTCGTAGAAACGCGCGTCCTCCACCGCCAGCACGGCATCCTTCATGACCTTGGGAATGTTGGCGAAGGGCGTCAGCGTGCGGCGCTCTTCGCCGAACTCGCCGATCAGCGTGCCCTCGACCGAATACACGCGCAGAGGCAGCTTGGGCCGGTAGTCGGCCAGCTCGGAGATGTCGGGCAGTTTCGGATAGATCACGGCCACCGTGACAAGGGCTGCGACCAGCACCACGAGCGCGCCCGAGCCCGCCGCAATGGCGCCCCATCGTGCGGCGCGTTTCCATCGGCGGTTGCGTTCGTTGTCCGGCGCGGCGCCGTCGTCGGGTTGGAGGGAGCGTGGGCGTTTGAACATGAGAAAAGGTGGCTAGCGAAAGGATTGGAGCCGGCGGGCGCTGCTGCGTTCCAGCATCGGCAGGTCGAGTGCGCCGCGCTGCGCGGCCTGCTGCGCGCAATGCATGGCGTCGAAATACTTGTCGTGGTCGAAGGCGATCAACAGCAGGTCCACGCCGGCATCGAGGGCGCGGACCGTGGCGTCGCAGAGCCCGCGGTTGTAGGCCGCGCCCATCGTCAGATCGTCGGTGACGAGCAGGCCCTGGTAGCCCCACTCGCCGCGAATCAGCTGCTGCACGATTTTGCGCGAGAAAGAGGCCGGAAAGTCGGGATCGATCTCCGGCACGGTCACATGGCCGAGCATGATCGCCGCACCGGAGTTTTTCGACACGTCTTGAAACGGCTTCCAGTCATGTGTTGCAAGTCGGGCGACCGGCGTCTGCAGCACGGCGGCGAAATGGTGCGTGTCCTCGGTCACGCCGGCCAGGCCGGGAAAGTGCTTCAGGGTGCCGCGCACGCCAGCGGATTCGAGGCCTTGCTCGTAGGCGAGCGCCACCCGCGCAGTGAGCGTGGGGTCGGCCGAGATCGCGCGTTCGTCGATGCGGGTGTGAAAGTCCCAGCGGCCGGGCGCGCGGCCGGTGCGCAGGTCGACCACGGGACTGAAGTTGAGCGTGATGCCCAGTGCCGCGAGCGACCTGCCCTGCTGCGCGCCGTAGGCATGGGCGCGCTGCGCGATCTCGGCTTCGGGCACGTCGGCGTCCAGCAGCGTGGCGAGGCCCGGCTGGTGTTCGATCAGCGGCGAAAGGCGCGACACGGCGCCGCCTTCCTGGTCGGTGGCGACGATGAGCGGCGGCAGGCCGGCCTCGCGGCGCAGGGCCTGCAAGCCATCGATCTCTTCGCGAAGTGCAGCGGCGGTACGGCCTTTCACGTTGCGTCCGCCAATGAAGACGCCGCCGATCAATCCCTTGCGTGCGAGTTCGCGCAGGTCCTTCGCGTCGCCATAGCCGACGACAAAATGCGATCCGATCAGCTGTGCCGTGGGCCCGGACGCGGCCGAGACTTCGGTGCGGTGCCGCAGGCTCGCGGCCTCGTTGCCCAGCGCAGTGAGCAACGCCGCAAGCACGAGGCCCAGCGAGACCGGACGCAGCGCGCGGCGCGAGAAGCGCCATGCCACCGCCGTGCAAACGCCGAGGGCGCCCAGCAGCATCGGCAACTCCCATGCGCGCATGAAGCGAAGATGCGGATCCTTCAACTGCCAGGCCCAGAACCACAGCGCCGCCAAGGCCAGCCAACCCAGGGCACCGAGTGCGAATCGCAAGTGCTTCATGCGACCGGCGCCGCGGGCTCGGCGCGCTGCGAGAGCGCATACCAGTCGACCTTGCGCGTGGCGAGCATCAGCACCGTCAGCATGCCGAATGTCAGCAGGGCACCGAGCAGCAGCGCGTTGCTCTCCGATGCCAGCAGGCCGTAGAGCGCGCCATAAAGCACCGCGACATAGGCGCCAAAACCGGCGCCGCGTTTCCAGCTGTGCAAGACAGCACTGAAGTAGATGCCGAGCAGCAGCACGCTTGCCGAGGCCGCGCCGGCATAGGCGAGCCAGAAAGCCAGCTTCTCGGACAAGGCCAGCAGCAGCAGGAAGAACAGCGCGATCGACAGGCCCACGAGGCCGTATTGCACCGGATGCATGCGCTGCCGGCGGAAGAGCTCGAACATGAAGGCTGCCATGATCACCAGTCCGATGAAGAGCGCACCGTACTTGCCGGCACGCGTGCTCATCGAGTACACGTTGATGGGCTGGGCGAGCGAGACGTCGAAGGTCTGCAGCGCCCCGAGGCGGTGTTGCGCCGCCTGCTTGGCATTGCCGGAAAGCCCCTCTCTCACCTGCTCGCGCGCCGAGGTCACGAGCGCCGAGACGCGCCACTTCGCATCGAAGCCCTGCGGCGTCACCTCGCGCTCGGTCGCGAGGAAGCGGCCGCCGAAACTCGGATGCGCCCAGGCCGAGCGCAGGTGCGCGGTGGTTTCCTCCGCGATCGGCACCATCGAGAGGGTCTCCTGCCCGACCAGCCCCAGCTTCAATTCGAAGGGCAGCGGCGCTTTCGCCTCCCATGCGGAAAGCGCGGCGCCGGCAAGCGGTGCGTGGATGCCGTCGGCCAGCCAGGCTTCGTCCGCGAGGCCCGGCACGCGCTGCCTGAAGCGCAGCGCCTCGCCGTTCATCGCAATGGCAGGCGAACCATCGAGCCCGCGCAGGTCGCTCACGGCGAAGACGACGAGCGGCGCCTTGAACTCGATGCGTGAGTCGGCCTCGCTGTGCGCCACGCTCTTCGGATCGAAGGCGCCGAAGCTGCCGCCGAGCGTCGCATCGAGTGTGTAGAACGGAATCTTGAAGATGCCCCGGTAGCGCTCTTGTGTTGCCATCGAACCCTCGATGTGCAGCTTGTCGGGAAACACCGCCTGGACCATGTCCTTGCTGCGCGCCTGCTGGCCGATCACCTTGCCCTGTGCATCGCGCAGCGGCTCCATCCAGCGTTCCACATAGGGCACCAGCAGCAGCGGGCCCACGACGGTCTGGGCGCCCGCATAGGTGGCGGCAAGTTCTTCGGCGGCCGCGCGCTGGCTGTGGCCGCGCTCTTGGTTAAGCGAATTGATCTCTGCCAGTGGGCCGCACAGCACCAGCGTGAGCATCACCAGTCCGGCCACTTTGACCAGCATCGAACCCTGCACTGCCTTCATGAACTGAGACATGTTTTTTTCCTCCACTTGAATGACGAAGCGGCGATGCTCGCCGCCCTTTCGGAAGGCCGTGTGAAGCACGGCGGCCCATGGACTTCACACAGGCTTCACACAAGGGCGCATCGGCGGGCGCGACTTCAAGCGGCCTTCCAATTGCCTTCTCGCGCGGTGCCGACAGTCGGGGCTGTGCAAGTTCGCACGGCCACCCACACCCCCATCGCCATGGACGCCCACACCACCCCACGCACCGGCCGCTGGCTCTGGCTCGCGACCCTGAGCCTGGCCGCCGCGGGCTTCGCCGCGCTCGCCCTCAACCCCGTGCATGCGCAGGACGCGCCCGGTCCGCGGCTGAAGACGGAGAGCCCGTATTTCTTCGTGAAGAGCGGCGATCCCTCGGTCGACCCGCTGCCGCTCAAGGGCACCGAGGTGACGGTGAAGATATCGGGCGTGATTGCCGACGTGACCGTGACGCAGACCTATCGCAACGAGGGCCAGCGCGCGATCGAGGCGAAGTATGTTTTTCCGGGTTCGACCCGGGCCGCCGTCAACGGCCTCAACGTGCGGCTGGCAGACCGCCTGATCACCGCGCAGATCCGCGAGAAGCAGCAGGCGCAGATCGAGTACGACACCGCGAAGAAAGAAGGCAAGACCGCCGCGCTGCTCGAACAGCACCTGCCCAACGTGTTCCAGATGAACGTCGCCAACATCCTGCCGGGCGACGACGTGAAGGTGGAATTGCGCTACACCGAGCTGCTGGTGCCGCAGTCGGGCAACTACGCCTTCGTGTTCCCCACCGTGGTGGGCCCGCGCTACAACAGCCCGCAGTCGGAGAACGCGCAGGCGAAGTGGGTGGCGCAGCCCACGCTGCGCGAAGGCGCGGCGCCCGCGGCCAGCTTCAGGCTCAAGGCCAGCATCGACACGCCCATGGGCCTGAAGGAGGTGCGCTCCGCCACCCACGCCATCGACGTGACGAAGAACGATGAAGACCGGCACGCCGACGTGGTGCTCATGGCCGATGGCCGCCCGGCGGACAACCGCGACTTCGTGCTGGACTATCGCCTGGCGGGTGAAAAGATCGAGTCGGGCCTGATGCTCTACAAGGGCCAGAACACCAATGGGGACGCCGAGAATTTCTTCCTCGCGATGATCGAACCACCCAAGGCGGTGCCCGCCAGCGCCATCTCGCCGCGCGACTACATCTTCGTGGTCGACATCTCGGGGTCGATGCACGGCTTTCCGCTCGACACCGCCAAGACCGTGCTCGAGCGCCTGATCGGCGGGCTGCGCCCGAGCGACACCTTCAACGTGCTGCTGTTCTCGGGCAGCAACAAGATGCTCTCGCCGCAGTCGGTGCCGGCCACGCGCGCCAACATCGAGCGGGCGCTGGCCACCATCCAGAACTACGCCGGCAGCGGCAGCACCGAGCTGATTCCGGCGCTCAGGCGTGTCTATGCCGAGCCGAAGGAAGAGAACGTATCGCGCACCGTGGTGCTGGTGACCGATGGCTACGTGACGGTGGAGCGCGAGGCCTTCGAGCTGGTGCGCAAGAACCTCTCGAAGGCCAACGTGTTCGCCTTCGGCATCGGCTCGTCGGTGAACCGCAGCCTGATGGAAGGCATTGCGCGCGCCGGCATGGGCGAGCCGTTCATCATCACCGACCCGCGCCAGGCGCCCGAGCAGGCCGCACGATTCCGCCGCATGGTGGAGTCGCCCGTGCTCACCAGCGTGAAGCTCAGCTTCGGCGGACTGGACGTGTACGACGTGGAGCCGCAGGCGCTGCCCGACGTGCTCGGCGAGCGCCCGGTGATCGTGTTCGGCAAATGGCGCCCGGATGCGGACGGCAAGGCCCGCGGCCGCGTGATCGTCGAAGGGCGTGGCGCCGACGGCCCCTATCGCCAGGAACTGCGCATCGATCCGCGGATGCGCCAGGACACCGCCGCGCTGCGCACGCTGTGGGCCCGCCATCGCATCCAGAGCCTGAGCGACCAGGAGGCGCTCGACGGCAGCGGCGACCACAAGGCGCGCATCACCGAGCTCGGCCTCAAGTACAGCCTGCTGACGCAGTACACCAGCTTCATTGCGGTGGACCAGGTCGTGCGCAACCTCGCACCGCAGAACAACGCGGAGGTGGCCCAGCCGCTGCCGTTGCCGCAGGGCGTGAGCGAACTCGCACTCGGCGCCGAGGTGCCGAGCACGCCCGAACCCGAGACGCTGGGCGCGATTGCCGTGGTGCTGTCGATGCTCGCCATGCTGCGCCGCCGCGCGCGGCGCCACGATCCGCGCCGCTTCACGGCCTGAACGAAAGAAGGAAAAGAGCCATGTCGCTCGCCGCACTTGCCCATCGCCATCCGCGTCTCGTGGACTGGGGCATCCACATCGACCGCGTACCGGCCGCCGGCTGGCTCGCGCTGCAGTTTGCCGCGCTGGCGCCGACCTGGGCCTGGATGGTCCGGCGCATGCGCGACGGCTCCGACGATCCGCTGGGCCTGCTGGCGCTGGCGGCCTTGGCCGCGCTGGCATGGCAATGTCGCCGGGAGCTTCGCGCCGCGCCGCGGCTCGGCTGGCTCTCGCTCGCGGGGGCCGGTACGGTGCTGGCCACGCTGCTGCGCACGGGCCTTGGAGCACTCCCTGCCCTTCCTCCGCTCGCGGCCGGCCTGGTGGCCGTGCTGGCGCTGGCGTGCGGCCTGCTCGCTTTCCTGCCGCGGCGCGTGGCGGCGCTGCCGGTTGCGGGGCTCGCGGTGCTGGCGCTGCCGCTGTTGTCGTCGCTGCAGTTCTATGCGGGCTATCCGCTGCGCGTGGTGACGGCCGAGGCGAGCCGCTGGCTGCTGGCGCCGGGCTTCAGCGTGGCGCGCGAGGGCAGCAGCCTGCTGGTCGACGGGCGGCTGGTGATCGTCGATGCGCCGTGCTCGGGCGTGCAGATGGTGTGGCTCGGCTATTTCACCGCCTGCACGGTCGCGCTCTGGGCGCGCCAGGGCGACCATGGCTTCGTGCGCCGGCTGCCGCTGGTCGGCCTGCTGGTGCTGGGCGGCAACATCTTGCGCAACAGCGTCCTGGTGGCATTCGAGGCCGTGGGCCACCCGCTGGCACCTTGGGCGCACAACCTGTTCGGGCTCCTGGTGCTGGCCGCGGTGTGCGGCGGCATCGCGCGCGCGATGGTGCCGGCTCGCACCGGGCCCGAATTTGCCGAGCGGCCCGTGCCGGGCCTGATCACCGCACCGGGAGGGCGCCATGTCGACACCGTTTCTTGAACACTTTTTCGCTAACCGCTTCATCCACCGCATCGGCCACAAGACCGCGTTTGCGCTCGCGATGCTGCTCTGCCTGCTGTGGTCGACCGCCGCGGCGTTGCGCACCGCACCGGAACCGGGCGCGGAGGCGGTCTCGCACGAATGGCCGCGCGAGTGGGACGGCGCGCCGCTGCGCCCGATGGCGCTGAGCGACGTCGAGCAGCGCTTTGCCGAACGCTTCCCGGGCGCCATCGGCCGCATGACCGACGGCGCGCAGACGATCGTGATGCGCGCGGTGAACGCACCCACCCGCATGCTGCACCCCGCGGCCGACTGCTACCGCGCCCTGGGCTTTCGCATCGAACAGGCGCGCCTGGAACGCGACGCGCAGGAGCGCCTGTGGCGCTGTTTTGTTGCGCAACGGCACGGCGCACAAAAGTTCCGCGTTTGCGAGCGCATCGTCGATGCCGAAGGCGCTGCTTTCACCGACACTTCAGCCTGGTACTGGGCGGCCGCCAGCGGGCAGTCGCGCGGTCCGTGGCAAGCCGTCACGGTGGCAAGACCCATGTGAGAGTCGTGTGAACAAGATCCTGAGATTCGTGATTTATGCGCTGGCGGCCCTCGTCGTGACGGCGTGCGTGGCTTTCTTCCTGATCGCCAGGTTCGCGCTGGCCCCCGCGCCGGGCGAGTGGAGCACCAGCATCAAGGCCGGGCCGCTGAGTTTCGAGGTCGGGGTCCCCGCGGCGGTGCGCCTGGCGACCTCTTCGTGGCTCGCGCCCCTCCTGGACGGCCATGCGCTGGACACGCGCTTCGGCACGGTCCGCTTCGCCTGGAAACAAGCCGATGGCCTGCTCGAGATGCGCTGCGCACCCTGCAGCATGGAAGTCCCTGCCCTGGGCACGCAGCCAATCCAGGTCGAAGGCGTGGTGGCCACCGTCCGGCGCGACGGCAACACGCTGGCGGGCACCCTCACGGCCACGCCGCGCAATGCCGAGGCCGGCGCCGTGATCCAGGGGCCGTGGGAGGGGCGCCTCGCGCCCAAGGGCCTGCACCTCAGCGCCGACATCAAGGATGCGCCGATTGCCCGCTGGTATGCGGTGCTCGCGCCCCACCTGCCCGAACTGCAGCGGGCCCGCATCGGCGGCACGCTGGCGGTGCGCGCCCAGGTCATGCTGCCCGACGGCACGTTCGCCGTGCTTCCCACCGTGAGCCAGTTCACCGTGGAAGGTCTCGGCACCGAGGCCATGCTGGGCGCGCGCAGCAGCTGCGGCACGCCCGCCAGGCTTGCCAACGACAGCTGGCTCGCGCGCGCCGTCATCGCGGCCGAGGACCAGCGCTTTTTCAGCCATGCGGGCTACGACCTGGCCGAGATCGTCGCGTCGATCGACAACAACCAGAAGGACGGCCAGCAAAAGCGCGGCGCCAGCACGCTGACGCAGCAGCTGGCCAAGATGCTGGTGACCGGCAGCGAACGCACCGCCGAGCGCAAGCTGCGCGAACTGCTCTATGCCGTCGAAATGGAGCAGACGCTGGGCAAGGCCCGCATCCTGCAGCTGTACCTGGACAACGCGCCCTGGGGTGGCAACCTGTGCGGCGCCGAAGCCGCGTCGCGGCGCTACTTCAAGCGCCCGGCGCGCAACCTGGAACCCGCGCAGGCCGTCTGGCTCGCGGCCATGCTGCACAAGCCGCAGGCGGTGCTCGAGCAATGGCGGCGCGACGGCCGCATCGACCCGGACCGCACCAAGTGGGTCGCCGAGAGCGTCCGCGGCATCAGCCGGAACCAGCGCGAGGCGCTGCTCAAGAGCGTGGCGGCGGCGCGGTTCGCAGCCCCGGAGGCCGCTCCATGAACGACATCGAAGCCATCGAGCGGGCCACGGTCGCGGCCGTATCGCCGGCAGCCGTCGAAGAGCTCGACGGCTGGCTGCTGCCGTTCGACGAAGGCACCGTCAAGCGCGCCAGGTCGGCGGTTCCGCTGCATCGCGGCGAGGTCGGCGACGAGACCATCGACCGCATCGAAGACCGCTACGACAGCCGGCAGCTGGTGCCGGCGCTGCGCCTGGCCGACGACGAATGCTTCGGGGCGCTGCGCGCCGAGCTGGAGCGGCGCCACTATGTGGGGGATTCGCCCACCTGCGTGCAGATCGGCTCCGTGCGGCACATGCGCGAGGTGGCGCCCGTCGGCGCCGCGCTGGCGCACGTGGACCTCGCGCCCGACGAGGCCTGGGCCACGCTTTTTCTCGGCGAGGGCTTCGATCCGGTCGATGGCGCCCATCGCGTTCGCGCGCTGTCGCGTGCCAAGGGGTCGCTCTATGCGAGCGTGCGCGAAGGCCGCCGCACCGTGGCCGCGGGCGCCATGGCCTTCAGCCACGGATGGGCCAGCGTGCATGGCATGCGGACCGAGCAGTCGCAGCGCGGCCGGGGCCTGGCGGCGCGCGTGCTGGCCGGGCTGTCAGAGGCCGCGCTCGCGCGCGGCTTCGAGCGCGTGTTCCTGCAGGTCGACGCGCAGAACGCCGCGGCCCATGCACTCTACCGGCGCGCGGGATTCTCCACCCGCTGGCAATACCGCTATTGGCAGCGGCAGCAGTGGCCGCGCTGACGGCGCCCGCCTGAACGCCGCACCCCCACCGGTGGCACGGTCGGGGCGTTAGTGCCACCATGGCTGCATGACGAACGCAAATCATCATGCCAACCACCCCACCGACCCCGTTGCCTCGCCGCGTGGCATCGACCACATCGTGGCCGGCGTCTCGACCAGCGATGGCGACGGCGTCAAGCTCACGCGCGTGCTGCAGCAGCCGCTGCAGAAAAGGCTCGATCCCTACCTGATGCTCGACGCCTTCGGCAGCGACAACCCGGGCGACTACATCGGCGGCTTTCCCAACCATCCGCATCGCGGCTTCGAAACCGTGACCTACATGATCGCGGGCCGCATGCGCCACCGCGACAGCGCGGGCCACGAAGGGCTGCTGCAGAACGGCGGCGTGCAGTGGATGACGGCGGGCCGCGGGCTCGTGCACAGCGAACTGCCCGAGCAGGAAGAAGGGTTGATGGAGGGATTCCAGCTCTGGCTCAACCTGCCTGCGAAAGACAAGATGCGCGAGCCCTGGTATCGCGACATCCAGAGCGACGAAATACCGGAATTCACCACCGCCGCGGGCGCGCACGTGCGCGTGATCGCCGGCACCAGCCATCGCATCGAAGGCGCGGTGCGGCGCGAGCACACCGAGCCGCTCTACCTCGACATCACGCTCCCGCCCGGCGCCGAGTTTGCCCAGCCGCTCGCGGACGATCACAACGCCCTGGTGTACGTTTTCCGTGAATCGCTGTGGATCGCAGGCAGCGAGGTGCCGACGCGCCGCATGGCCATTCTTGCCAACGACCCCGGCAGCGATGGCGTTGTGCTGCGCGCCGGCGCCACCAATCACAGCCCGGCGCGTGCGTTGCTGATTGCCGGCAAGCCGCTGCGCGAGCCGATCGCGCAGTACGGCCCGTTCGTGATGAACACGCAGGAGGAAGTGAAGCAGGCGGTCCACGATTTCCAGAGCGGCAGGTTCGGCGGCTGACCGGCGAGGCCGTGCGCGGATGTAGTCGCCGGCCTACCGGAAATCGGCGCGGCGCGGGGCTCACGCGCAGCAACATGGCGCATAGATTGGGCGCCATGCCCCTTCGCACCTCCAAAGCTCCGCGCGTACGAAAAGGACAGGCGCCCGAGACATTGCAGCGCGACCGCTTCCACGAGCGCTTCATGCAGGCCTTCCAGGACCCGGCCTTCGAGGCCGAGAAAGAGTCGCTCGGGCGCATCGAGCTGATCGCCTGGGAAGCCTACGAGCAGGGCCGCAAGGCACCCGTCACGCGCAAGGCCGGCCCGGGCTATGCCGATCCCGAGTACGAACTTTCAGTTGATTGGCTCGAAGCCAAGGCGCGCATCGACGCCGCGCAGGCCGCCTGGCGCAATCCGCAGACGCGGTCGCGCGTGCTGCTGGTCAACGGGTCACCGCGCAACGACGGCACCTGCCCCGGTGAAATCTCCAAGACGTGGCGGCTCGTGCAGCTCGCGAAGGAAGTGCTCGACGGCTGCGGCATCGACGTCGACGTGCTCGACCTGAGCATGCTCACTTCCGAGTACGGGCGGCATATCCACCCCTGCAAGGGATGTGTCTCCACCGCCATGCCGCTGTGCCACTGGCCGTGCAGCTGCTATCCGAACCATTCCCTGCGCCAGACCGGCGACTGGATGAACGAGATCTACGAGCGCTGGACCGCGGCGCACGGCGTCATGCTTTTCACGCCCACGCACTGGTACCAATCCGCGAGTCCGCTCAAGCTCATGGCCGACCGGCTGGTGTGCGCGGATGGCGGCAACCCCGATCCCACCAGCACCCACGGCAAGAAGCCCGACGAAGCCAAGGCCCTCGAACTCGAGGGTTGGGGCTATCCCAAGCACCTGGGCGGGCGGGCCTATGGGCTCGTGGTGCACGGCGACGTGGCCGGGGTCGAGAGCCTGCGCCGCAACCTGTCGGACTGGCTCGACTGGATGGGCCTGGTCGATGCGGGCGCCCAGGCGCGGCTGGACCGCTACATCGGCTACTACGAGCCCTATGCAAGCAGCCACGACAGCCTCGATGCCGATGAAGACGTGCAGGAAGAAGTGCGCAACGCGGCCCGTGCGGTCGCGCTGGCAGTGGGCGAACTGCGCTCGGGCAAGCTCCAGGCACCCGATCGCGGGCTGCGGCCGCCCCGTCCCAAGTAGGCCCGGCGGGCGCGCGACCCTGGCCGTTCATGATTCTTTACGCAGGCTCACTCCCGGCTCACTTGGGCGATACACAGGCCTTCCACACTTCGCTTCACCTGCTGCCCCTTGGCGGCAGGCTTCTTCGAAAGGAAGCACTTTTCATCATGATCTCTCTTCGCCAACGCATCGTCTGGGCCAGCCTTCTCGGGTCGGCCGCCCTCGCTTCTTCCGCCGCCTTTGCGCAGGCCCCGACGGCGCCGGGCGCTGCGTCGACGCCGCCCGCCGCCGTGGCCCCGGCCGACGGCACGGCATCCAAGGCACAGCACAAGCGCATGGACCCGGCGCAGCGCATGGAACGCTTGAACGAGCATCGCGCCAAGCGCCTGGCCGCACTGAAGGAAAAGCTCAAGCTGACCGCCGCGCAGGAAAGCGCATGGGCCAGTTTCTCCTCGGCCAGCCAGCCGCCCGCCGGTGCCCGCCCGCAGCGCATGGACCGCGCGGAATTTGCCAAGCTCACCACGCCCGAGCGCCTGGAGCGCATGCAGGCCCGCCAGGCCGAGCGCAGTGCCAGGTTCGCCAAGCGCGCCGATGCGACCAAGACCTTCTATGCCGCGCTGACGCCCGAGCAGCAGAAGACCTTCGACGCTGAAACGGTGCATGCCGGCATGCACGGGCATCGCGGCCGTCACGGCCACGGCGGCCACACCGCGCCGGCAAAGAGCTGAGCGAAGGCGCCCCCGAGGCGCGAACGATAGAAAGCCCGCGATGCACCAGGCATCGCGGGCTTTTTTTCGTCAGTGCGCTACTGCGGCGTCCCGGTCTTCTCGGTCGGGTTGGTCGGCACGTCCGGGCGTTCGCCGCGCTGGCCGAACTGGGGCTTGGTCTTGCGGGCCTGCTGGCTCACTTCGGCACGCGACATCTCGCCCGTGGGCCGCGGCATGGCATTGGGCTGCGCATTCACCGTGGTGCTGGCCTCGCCCTTGGGCACCGGGTTGTTGACGTTGTTGCGATTGTGGGCGCGCGCCTCGGCCTTCACGGCTTCGCGCGACGCCGGCATGCTGTTGTCCGGGCGCTGCGGCGGGTTGGGCACGCCGGAAGGCGTCTGCGTGCTGGCCTGGCCGCCCACGGCCGGGTCGGGCTGGGCGGGAATCGAGGTGGCTTGTGCCATGGCGGCGCTGGCCGTGGCCATCAGGCCGGCCAGCAGCGTGGCGTGAAGGATGCGTTGCTTCATGGTGCTTTCCTTTTGCTTGGATCGAGGATCGGAAGGGATGGCGGTTCGGCCGTTTCCTTCGGCCTGAAATCACCGTAGGAGGGCCCGAAGGCCGGCCTTGTCGGGGGGCGGCAGGCCTGGCTGTAGGAGCCGGCCGTCCGCGAGCGAAAGGCGGAGAAGAAGGTGGCGCGTTCCTACAGGCGCGGAGGGCGCGGCAACGTACAACCACAGGACCGATGTCTTCTTCCCCGATTCCCCTGCCCTCGGCGGCTCCGACCTCGCTCAAGGTCATGACGGTGAACACCCACAAGGGATTCACCGCGCTCAACCGCAAGTTCATCCTCCCGGAGCTTCGGGACGCGGTGCGCACGGTGGGCGCCGACGTGGTGTTTCTGCAGGAGGTCCTCGGCACGCATTCGCGCCACTCGCGCAAGGTGAACAACTGGCCCGAGGCGCCGCACTACGAGTTCCTTGCCGACACCATGTGGCCGCAGTTCGCGTACGGCCGCAACGCGGTGTATCCGAGGGGGCACCACGGCAACGCGGTGTTGTCCAAGTTTCCGATCGTGCACTACCGCAACCACGACATTTCCGTCGCCGGGCCTGAAAAGCGGGGCTTGCTGCATTGCGTGCTGCGCCTGCCGGGCCGCACGGTCGACGTGCATGCCATCTGTGCCCACCTGGGCCTGGCCGAGGCGCACCGCCAGCAGCAGCTGGAGCTGCTTTGCCACATCGTGCGCGACGAGGTGCCGGCCGATGCGCCGCTGATCGTTGCGGGCGACTTCAACGACTGGCGCGGCCGCGCGCACCGTGTGCTGGAGGAAGGCGCCGCGCTGCGCGAGGTGTTCCTGCATGCGAACGGATCGGCCGCCAAGACTTTTCCTGCGCGCTTTCCCTTGCTGTCGCTCGACCGCATCTACGTGCGCAACGCGGGCGTGCACGAACCCGTGGTGCTGCCGCGCAAGCCGTGGTCCCACCTGTCGGACCATGCGCCGCTGGTGGCGAACATCGATCTGTGAAGATGGACCACGCCCATGCTCCGCGCAGTTCATTTCGCGCCGCCACCGCCATCGTCCGTCCGGACGGGCAATGAAGGGAGCCGCCATGGATAGCGGCGGCCGCTGGGTCGGTGGCAATCGCATTGCGCTGCTGGAGAATGGCGAGGAGTTCTTCCCGCGCGTGTTCGACGCGATCCGCGAGGCCAAGCGCGAAGTCATCATCGAGACCTTCATCCTGTTCGAAGACAAGGTGGGCCTGGCGCTGCACGCGGCCATGCGCGCTGCGGCGCAGCGCGGCGTCAAGATCGACGTGCTGGTCGATGGCTTCGGCTCGCCGGATCTTTCGCGCGAATACATCGAGGGGCTGACCTCGGTCGGCGTGCGCATGCGCGTGTTCGATCCCGGCAAGCGCATCCTGGGCCAGCGCCTCAACGTGTTCCGGCGCATGCACCGCAAGATCGTCGTGGTCGACGGCGAGCTCGCCTTCGTCGGTGGCATCAACTATTCGGCTGACCACCTGATGGATTTCGGCCCGAAGGCCAAGCAGGACTACGCGGTGGAGCTGCGCGGCCCCATCGTGGCGCAGATCCACCAGTTCGTGCTGCGCGCCATTGCCCTCGGCGACAAGGGGCCGCGCTG
>Ga0163161_10000310_pt1 | contig 42437 bp, 29 predicted proteins | sample S45metaG_FD_129847 | JGI IMG/M metagenome (GOLD analysis project Ga0163161, IMG submission 129847) | Switchgrass rhizosphere microbial communities from Kellogg Biological Station, Michigan, USA - S4-5 metaG | ecosystem: Host-associated > Plants > Roots > Rhizosphere > Soil | place: USA... | reverse complement strand
TTTTGAAGACAACCTAAACAACTTGAATGCTTAATTTAGTTCTCTTTGGCCCTCCAGGGGCGGGTAAAGGCACCCAATCTGAAAAGCTGATTGCAAAATATCAGTTGGTACACGTTTCAACAGGCGATCTTTTTAGAGCACACGTTAAAGGAGAAACCGAATTAGGAAAAAAAGTTAGTCAATTGTTAGCTGATGGGGAATTGGTTCCTGACGCCATTACAATTGCCATGCTTGAAGAAGAGGTAGATAAAAATCCGGATGCTAAAGGATTTGTGTTTGATGGATTTCCGCGTACCGTTCCACAAGCGATTGAGCTTGATTTATTTTTAGAGCGTAAAGGCAGTAAAATTGCCGGTGTTATTGCTTTGGACGTTGATCAGGACGAATTGACAAAACGTATCGCCGAGCGCCATAAAATCAGTGGCCGCCCGGATGACGATGCTGAAAAATTGAAAAAACGGATTTCAGAATATTTCGATAAAACCATCCATGTACTGCCTTATTATGAGGAGCAGGGAAAGTTGAATAAAGTAAACGGAATTGGCGAAATTGAAACGGTATACAATGATCTTTGCGCAGTAATTGATCAGTATAAAGTATAAAGTCCGGGTAGCAAGTATTAGGTATCAGGTAATAGGTATCAAGAAGCCAGTTTAAAGTAGTAAGTATCAGGGAAGGGTTTTAATTAAATTCCCGATCCAATATTCAAAAACATACAAGGAGTTATAATGTTAAAAACGTTATAACTCTTTAATTTTAAAGGAACTATCATCCCCGACGTTCCAATATTAACATTTCAATAATAAAATATGTCACAGGGTTCGAATTTCGTAGATTATGTAAAAATTTGTTGCCGTTCTGGTAAAGGCGGTGCAGGTTCGGCACATTTACATCGTGATATTTTAACATCAATGGGTGGTCCCGATGGTGGTGATGGCGGCCGTGGCGGCCACATTATCGTTAAGGGGAGTATCCATATCTGGACATTATTGCACCTTAAATACCGCAAGCATATTATTGCCGAGGATGGTGGTGCAGGAGGTAGTTCGCATAAATTTGGCAAGCAGGGAACGGATGAGATTCTGGAAGTTCCGCTTGGAACCATTGCCAAGGATGCTGAAACAGGAGAAGTACTTTTTGAAATTACCAAAGATGGCGAGACCAAAATTTTAACAGCCGGGGGCCGTGGTGGTTTGGGTAATGCACATTTTAAAAACTCTGTTCAACAAACACCACGTTTTGCACAACCGGGCGAACAGGGAAAAGAGGTATGGAATGTGCTCGAATTGAAGGTTTTAGCGGATGTTGGTTTGGTTGGTTTCCCTAATGCAGGAAAATCCACTTTACTTTCAGTAGTTTCTGCTGCCAAACCCGAAATTGCCGATTATCCTTTTACCACGATTGTTCCAAACCTGGGTATTGTAAGTTATAGGGGTGGGAAATCTTTTGTTATGGCAGATATTCCAGGGATTATCGAAGGCGCATCAAAGGGTAAAGGTTTAGGCTATCGTTTCTTGCGTCATATTGAACGAAACTCGGTGCTTTTATTTATGGTTCCGGCCGATACGAGCCGAAGTATCAAAGAAGAATACGAAATTCTTAAACGCGAACTGGAGTCTTACAACCCGGAATTAATGCAAAAACCACATGTATTGGCCATTACCAAATCCGACATGCTGGATGAAGAGTTAATGGAGGAGATGAAACAGGATCTGCCAAAAATCCCATCCATATTTATCTCGTCAGTGGCGGAGAAAAATATTCTTGAACTGAAAGATATGCTTTGGAAAGCGATTGAAGGATAGGTAGTTCAATGGTCAGTAGCTCATGAGAGATGGAGCATTAAATAATTGAGTGTAGCCCGATGAACTAATGATGAATAAACCAATCAGCATTTGCCCTTTTTGAACAATGAACCGGTTAACTGATTTTAACAATTAACCTGCGATGCTAGGCTCTTACACGGTCTACAACCAAACCTATCCATTCTTTAAATAATAATTCCCATGTTTCTAATGCGGCGGCATTTGGAATAATGAGATCACCTAATTCAAAATCAGTGTTTTCAGCAAAATTGGTTGGATAATATTCGATTTTACGCTTGGCCTGCCGATCGAAAATGAGTTTTGCCCGTTGAATATGCCAGGCACTGGTAACCACTAGAATTTTAGCGCCGGGATTATTTTTTTCAATAAGTGCCAGACTGTATTTTGCATTTTCAATTGTGTTTCTACTTTGGTTTTCGATCAAAATTGCTGAATCCGGAATGCCGATTAATTTCAAATATTTGATGGCTAAATCGGCTTCTTTAACCTGTTTATTGATCAGGTTTGCATTCCCGCTACTTAAAAGTATTTTGTTGATCTCACCTTTCTTGTAAAGCGCAATAGCTTGAAATAACCTATCGCTAGACCAACCGAAGGCAATTTCATTATTCCGCTTATTTAATCCTGAAAAACCGCCAAGCACAATCCCCACGTCATAATGTTGTATTTCTGGATAGTCTGCTTCATAGGCGTTCATCACTTTTCCTACAATAAAAGTATTCGCGAAAAAGAAAAAAAGAATCAATACAAATACTAAATACCGTTTCCTTTTTTTTGGATTTTTAGATGCGATTGCAAAGATCAAAAGCACAAAAATCCACACCATTGGTTTTATGAGGAACAGCAAAAGCTTCGAGAGGATAAAAATCATGTATAGAAATTATCCCGTAAAACTAATAAATTGTTTAAAAGTTATAAGCTTGAGCGGCATTAATTGGTTAAAGTCAATGCAATAACCAATTAATGCTTATTGTTTTTATCCCTGTCCTTCTTGCACCTGTCCGTTTTCATGGGCATTCTCCAAAATCTCTTTCACATCCGATTTGCGCTTCTTGGCAACGGTATGTTTAAAATGAGGTACTTCATGTTCAACAATATCTTCTTCAATAGCCTCTACACCAAACACCTTCTCTTTTAAAAGATTGTATTTATCCTGAAAACCATAGCGTAGATTTTTAGCTCCTCCAACAATTTTTCCACGTGTACCTGCGCCGCTATCTGGGGCAAATAAGATACTGATCACTGCCCCCGCCGCTAAACCTGCCACTAAGGCCAGTGCTATTTTAGCACTGTTATCTGATTCGTGCTTTAAATATTTTCCGATTAACTTTCTGTATTTCATAACGTAGCATTTTTAAAAAGAACAAATGCCGGATGATAATGTTTGCTATTTTTTGATTTGGAAACTAATACTTAAATTTTGGGATAATTAAACCGGGTTCAATCTTCATTTTAAAAAAAAGACCTGCGTTTTGCTTAAGTTTAAAGTTAATGCACAATATTTGGCATCTAAAATCAATTTATAATGGTTAAAGCAACAATAAACAAAGAGCACTATGCGTGTTCGGTAAGCAATGGTTCTCATGATATTATAGTAGACGAACCTATAGAACTGGGCGGCACGCACAAAGGTTTTGCACCAAAGGGATTATTAATGGCTTCTTTGGCATCGTGTGTAGCCATTACCTTAAGGATGTATGCTGATAGAAAAGAGTGGCCGATTGATAAAATAGAGGTAGAAGTTAACATTGATACCGAAAATGGTGAAACCATATTTTTTGAAGAAATAACCTGCACGGGGGTACTTACTGAAGAGCAAAAAATCAGACTGGAAGAAATCGCAGCAAAGTGTCCGGTAAGTAAAATCCTGGCTGCCGGTCATGAGATCAGATCAAAGGTGCTTTAGCAGATAGAATAGTGCAAAACTCCTTTGCACATTCATAAAAAGCTTTAATATCTTTGTAACCCCCAGTGTTCGCTGTGGTAAAAAATAAGTTATGCCTACCGAAATAAAATGTCCCAATTGTGCCCATGTTTTTCCGATGGAAGAAGCCATGGCCGAAGATTATAAAAAAGAGCTCCGCGAGAAAATGTTATCGTTTACCAAACAGCGGGATAAAGAATTTCAGGATAAGGTAGCGGCTTTGGATGCTGAAAAGCTTCAACAACAAAAGGCTTTTGATGCACAGTTAGCTGAAGAAAAAACCAGGCTTAAAGATAACCTTGAAGAAAACCTGCGTAAAAGCATTACGGCTGATTTCGAAACCAAACTGCAGATGCTCGAAGGCAATGCGAAAGACAATGCGGAAAAATTAAGACTGGCGCGTGAGAAAGAACTGGAGTTTTTACGTCGGGAGGAAGGTCTTAAAGTGAAAGAGGAAGAAATGGAACTGGCTTTTCAACGTAAAATGCAGGAGCAGCGTAACGAGTTGGTGGAGCAGATCCGCAAACAGGAGGCAGAAAAAAACAGCATTAAAGATACCGAACACCAATTGCGTTTAAAGGAGCTGGAAAAACAGCTAGACGATCAGAAAAAACTGGCCGAAGAGATGAAACGCAAGGCCGAGCAGGGCAGTATGCAACTGCAGGGAGAGGTACAAGAACTGATTTTAGAAGAATTGTTGCGTACCAATTATCCTTTCGATTTAATTGAAGAGGTTGGGAAAGGGGTTCGTGGTGCAGATTGTGTGCAGGTGGTACGCAACCAGTTTGGCCAGGAATGCGGCAAAATTATTTATGAAAGCAAACGTACCAAAGATTTCGGTGGCGACTGGATCGAAAAGCTGAAAAAAGACATGCGGAGTATGGGCATTGATGTTGCGGTAATCGTAAGTCAGTGTTACCCTAAAGGTATGGATTGTTTCGGGCAGCGTGATGGGGTTTGGATCTGTTCTTTCGAAGAAGTAAATGCTGTAGCCTATGTTTTGCGTGAGGGGATATTGCGATTGGCCGGAGCGGTAAAATCGCAGGAAAACCGCGGCGAAAAAATGCACATGCTATACGATTATCTGATGGGGGCCGAATTTTCAGAGCAATGGAAAGCCATTAGGGAAGGTTTTATGAGCATGAAATTATCTATCCAACGCGAGCGTGATGCCATGGAGCGTTTATGGAAAGCCCGCGAAAAACAGTTGGAAAAAGTATTGTTAAATGCTACCCACATCAGGGGCTCGATAGAAGGAATTGCAGGGAGTGATAGTGTGCAGTTAAGTTTGACTGATGATGACGATGATACGTTGCTTTTAGAGTAAGTTATCGTAGATTAGACCTTGCAAGTTTCGAAAACCTGTGAGGTCTTGACAATAATTTTTGACTGAATGAGTATCCGAACAGATACGATTGATAGCTCATTATCATCAATTTGAACCAACCAAAACCTGCAAGTTCAAATGTGGTATAAATAATAATAACAATAAATAAATAACATGAATAAGAAACCTAACCAATCCTTTAACCGCTCAAAAATCCTTACTTTAATATGCACTTTGCTATTTTTTGGGGATGTTTTCGGGAACGTTCCCGAAAAGAACTTGAAGTCACCTGATGGCAATCTGGTGGCCAGCTTTGCTCTGGCCGAAGGCGGTGTGCCTACTTATAGTCTAAAATACAAAGGCAAGGAGGTTATCAAAACAAGCAAATTGGGTTTGGAACTTAAAGATGGCAGATCTTTAATGAATGGCTTTGCGGTTACTGATACCAAAACCAGCACTTTTAACGAAACCTGGAAACCGGTTTGGGGCGAAGTAAAAGAAATTGTAAACCATTATAACGAGCTGGCTGTAACGCTAACACAAAAAGAAAGCAACCGTTATATTATTGTACGTTTACGTTTGTTTAATGATGGTTTAGGTTTTAGATATGAATTTCCGGAGCAGAAAAACCTAGATTATTTCGTGATCAAGGAAGAGAAAACCCAGTTTGCCCTGGCTGGCGATCATAAAGCATTTTGGCTTCCGGGCGATTATGATACCCAGGAGTACAGTACGGTAACTTCAAGTTTATCGGAAGTTCGGGCTAAAATGAAGGCTGCAGTAACGCCGAATGCATCGCAAACTACTTTTTCGCCAACGGGTTTACAAACGCCTTTGATGATGAAGAGTAAAGATGGTTTGTATATTAACATCCATGAGGCGGCCCTGATCAATTATTCTTTGATGTCGCTAAATCTTGATGATAAAAACATGGTTCTGGAATCGTGGTTAACACCTGATGCCGTTGGGGATAAAGGCTATATGCAGGCACCATGTTTGTCGCCATGGCGCACCATTATCGTAAGTGATAAAGCTGGCGACATTTTAACTTCAAAACTTACTTACAACTTAAACGAACCAACCAAGTTTAAAGACGTATCGTGGATCAAACCAACAAAATATGTTGGCGTTTGGTGGGAAATGATTACCGGTAAAAGCACCTGGGCCTATAACGATTTAACGAGTGTACAATTGGGCGTAACCGATTATGCCAAAACAAAACCGAACGGAAAACATGCCGCAAATACCGCACATGTAAAAGAATATATCGATTTCGCGGCTAAAAATGGTTTAGACGCTGTTTTGGTTGAAGGTTGGAACGAAGGCTGGGAAGACTGGTTCGGTAAAACGAAAGATTATGTTTTTGATTTTGTAACGCCATATCCCGATTTTGATGTAAAAGAATTACACCGTTATGCCGCAAGCAAAGGGATTAAAATGATTATGCACCACGAAACATCTTCGTCGGTACGTAATTACGAACGCCATTTAGATACCGCTTATAAATTTATGAAAGCCAATGGTTATGATGCCGTAAAAAGTGGTTATGTAGGCAATATGATCCCCAGGGGGGAGCACCATTATGGACAATGGTTAAACAACCATTACCTGTATGCCATACAAAAAGCTGCCGAATATAAAATTATGGTAAATGCACATGAGGCAGTTCGCCCAACAGGCTTGGCCCGTACCTATCCAAACTTAATCGGAAATGAATCGGCCAGGGGAACAGAGTACGAAGCTTTTGGAGGCAACAATGCCGATCATACCACCATCTTGCCATTCACCCGTTTAATCGGCGGCCCGATGGATTACACACCAGGCATCTTTGAAACCAGGGTAAGTGCTTATAATCCTGAAAATACTTCTTTTGTGCACAGCACACTGGCCCGTCAGCTGGCTCTATACGTAACAATGTACAGTCCGTTGCAAATGGCTGCTGATTTGCCAGAAACCTATAACAAATACATGGATGCCTTTCAGTTTATTAAAGATGTGGCAGTAGATTGGGATGATACCAAAGTTTTGGAAGCAGAGCCTGGCGATTACATTACTTTTGCGCGTAAGGCGAAAGGTAAAAACAATTGGTTTGTTGGCCGTACCAATGATGAAGAAGCGCGTACCTCTAAAATTGATTTCAGCTTTTTAGATCCTGGTAAAAAATATACAGCAACTATTTACGCCGATGCAAAGGATGCCCAGTACGAAAGCAACCCTAAAGCTTATACCATCCGTAAAATGGAAGTAACGAGTAAAACCAAACTATCTCAATATTGCGCACCAGGAGGAGGCTACGCGATCAGCATTATGGCAAAATAATTTTGTGCTGTCTTTGTTGCCAACTGACACTTTTCCAGTCGTAGCATCCCGCTACGACTTTTTTGTTTTATCTATAGCTGGTTTACCGCAGATTTAATTGATTACCACAGAAATGATTTGTGGCATCAGATGGTAACATGCGGCTGTACCTTTCTTTCATTATATCTTATTTTATAATATCTTAGCCAAACCATTAAATCAAGTAATATTACCATGCCCAGAACCAAAAATCACATCGAACTTCAATTTTTAAGCGAACCCTCTGACGTAAATTATGGTGGTAAGGTACATGGGGGGATGATGATGAAGTGGATTGATCAGGCTGCTTTTGCCTGTGCCTTACAATGGAGCCAGACTTATTGTGTAACGGTTTATGTGGGTGGGATCAGGTTTTTTCATCCCGTTCATATCGGACAACTGGTTAAAATGGAAGCACGCATCATTTACACGGGTAAAACCAGTATGCATATTGCTGTTGATGCCTTTTCGAAACCTGTAGGACAAACTGATTTTGTAAAAAACACCCATTGTATTATTGTTTTCGTTGCTGTGGATGACGATGGACAGCCAAAACCGATCCCAGCTTTTAATCCGAAAACCGAAAAGGAAATTGCCATGCATGGTTATGCCATTAAGCTAATGGAATTGCGCAAGAGCATTGATAAGGAAATGGAGCCGTATATTGTGTAGCGCAGGGTGGATGGCATTTTGTGGCATAGTCTATCCCTGTCTAACCACAGAGCGCACAGCGTTAAGTGTTTGGCGGCGGCATTTTTCCATCTTCCGTTTTCCATTTTTTATTTACCTCTGTGGTAAAACGGAACCTAACCTACCACGGGCAAACTAAAACAAAACTTACTACCTTCGCCAATGGCACTTACCACCCATATTTTTCCTTGTTCTGCTTCTATAAAATCTTTAGAAATGGCCAGACCTAATCCTGATCCTGATTTATTCTGTCCATCGGTAGGTACCTGAAAATACCTGTCGAATAATCTTTTCTGATATTTTTCATCAATACCCTTTCCAAAATCGCGTACCGAGAATTCTATAAACTTATCTTTTTGAAAAACATCGATCATCACTTTCGATTTTTCGGAGCTGTAACGCAATGCATTGGATAAAAAATTGACCAATACCCAGGCTGTTTTTTGAATATCGGCATTTACACTTGGTAGATTCTCATCACAGTGGAGTACAAGTTCAATTGATTTTTGTTCGGCCTGAAACTTAACCGCATCAATGGCGTATTGAACAATTTCTTCTGGTTTGGTAATGGCAAAGCTGAGCTTTAAATTACCGGTTTCTACCTGCGAAAGGTCTAAAAGTTCGCTGGTAATTTTTAAAAGCCGGTCGCTATCTTCTTTGATGTGGTTCAGCAGTTCGTGCTGTTCTTCGTTCATGTCGCCCACACGCGTATCATTAAGCAGTTTTAAACTCATTTTAATAGATGACAAGGGCGTTTTCAGCTCATGGGAAACCGTGGCTATAAAATTGGTTTTGGCCTCATCAAGCTCTTTAAACTGCGTAATATTTTTTAAAGTGTAAACACTTCCGGCCGATTTTGAAGAGGCAATTAATGTTTTTTCTTCCTGTTCTTCGTAATTCGGAATAATGATTTCGCGGTTCTCTAACAGGAAATAAGATTCCTTGTCGTCAGCGTAGATTTTTAAGGTATTATCCGCTGTTTCGGGTTTAATGATCCTTTTTAACAATTCGTTCTTCTGCATCAGTTCCGCCACATTCTGGCCGACCACTTTATCCTCATCTAAACTCATCAGCTTTGCTGCCAAATGATTTAAGAACAGTATCTCACCTTTTTCATTCAAACCGATAATGGCATCCTGCATTTGTGCAATAATGGCTTCGATACGCGATTTTTCTGATTTGATTTTAGATAAGTTGCTGTTTTCCCATTCATTTAACTTCACTACCATACCGTTAAAAGAATCGGCGAGTTCCGTAAATTCATCATCATTTTCGAAATGCAGGCGCTGTTTATAATTTTTGCGACTGATCTGTTTAATGGCGGCACTAAATTCGGCAAGCGGATTGGCCACAAAACCTGGAAAGTTGACGATGAAGGTAAAGAGGATAATAAAACTCAAGGTAGCCGCAATCATGATATATAGATTTGCCCTTGAGGAGGCTTCGTTGGCCAGTTCATTTTTATCATAAATGGCTTTCATGTTTACCTGCTCAATATTTTGAAAGGCTATGCGTAAATCTTTGAGGCTGTTTTCTTTTGTGGTAGATTGAGCGTTATTCAATAAACCAAATGCTTTTTCCAGTTTCTGAAAAGCCACTTTTTCGCCAGGCTCGGTGATATTTTTTCCTTCGTTTTTGAGGTTTTCGGTAAATATGCCCAGTTGCTTTTGGCTTAGTGGAAATTGGTTTTGATCTATAACATTGCGCATGGCAGCAACGTATTTGAGGGATTTGTAGTTGTCTTTAAGGATTACCTTCGATTTGTCTGACAGCTCGTTTAAGTAAAAGAGCGCGATTAATCCGAAGGATAATACGATTATAAAGAGAAACCCGAATCCGAGGCGGAGTTTGGTCTTGATTTTCATCTGTTTTTATTTTTTAACCGCAAAGGGCGGAATGTTCTTTCTAAGGGAGCGCAAAGCGATTTGTGCCCGGTTTTTTGTGATAAAAATAGGTTATAATTAAATCTGTTTCTCGATTAACTAAAATACATAACAGCTTGTTAAATAAATAGCATCTTGTTTGGCCTATAACCAATAGCTATGCCAGTAGCGTCTTTGGTTTTTTAAGTTGTTGTTTTTTAATTAGATATGGTGTTTTTATGATTTGAGCTGAGCAAAAAACCTTTTCATTTTGGAAGGGTTTTTACCATTTTGAAATGTTGTTTTGGAGCTTAAAAGAACTGAGTTTGTTCACTAAATTTGATAGAAGCGATATCCCCGATGAAATCGGGATGCCGTGAAGAGCAGGGCAAACATTCCTATAAAGCGCAGGCTTTGCTTTTCAACAAAATAAATACGTTTTCATTTTTTTTGGAAAGCAGTTAGGTAGCATTTAGGATAATGCAGTCCTGCTGTACGCTTTACTGCGTGCCGCTTCCATCAGGTTTAAATGGCGCAGCTGGTAATAATATTTGGGGTTGCAGGGTGCAGAAAATGAAAGTTTTTTTTAAGTTGAGTGATTTAAACTTTATAGCACAGTTTTTTGTTCCTAAACCCGGTTGGAGCGGATACCGGCCCGGTGCTTAAAGCCTGCAGGCGTATAAGCGGAAGACGGGACTGATGTTACCATGAAATACAGGCTTTGCTTTTCAAAAAAATAAATACGCTTTTGTCTTTTTTTTGGAAAGCAGTTAGGTAGCATTTAGGACAATGCAGTCCTGCTGTACGCTTTACTGCGTGCCGCTTCCATGAGGTTTAAATGGCGCAGCTGGCAATATTTGGGGTTGCGGGGTGCAGAAAAAATAAATAAAGATTAGAATTTAATAAATTTTTCTATCTGCTCGTTGGTGAACTTGATCGTATCTGCCTGGGTAAAGTTGCCTTCGGCGTCAAGCTCTGTTTTAATATTCGGAATGTGTAAACGCAGCGGTAAAATATGGAGGTGGATATAATGGCAAACACCTGTAAAATGATCTACACCACGGATGTTGCCGTATTTGCCTGAAGAAATACCAACCAGCGCCGCTTTTTTATCATAAAAACTATCTGGGAAATTCGAGGCATCTATCAACACTTTTAATACGCCCGGATAACTTCCGTTGTACTCGGGCATAATGAACAGAAACTTTTCGGTATTATTGATCATGTTCTGGATTTCCTGAAAAGCTTCCGATCTTTTGCCGTACATATCGGTATTCAGCACATCCATGGGGAGGTGTTCCAAACTGAACAAATGCGCAGCAACACCTTTTTCTTTTAGCTGCCTTTGGTAATATTTGGCAACTTTTAGCGTATTGCTATTGGGTCTGTTTGTAGCGGCTATAATTGTGATCATGGATAATTGTTAATAAGATGTGTAAAACCCAAATGCGCTTCTTGCTAAAATTGCCATATAGTTTGTATCTTAGCTGATTGTGAAAAAGGCCGTAAACCATGCAAAAATAGAACTTTTTGCCAATTAAAACGCATAATAACACAGCCCAAATAAACGTTACGTAAATTTCGGATACATAGATGAGCAAAATTATTGCATTAGCAAATCAAAAAGGTGGTGTTGGTAAAACAACTTCCTCTATAAACCTGGCTGCGAGTTTGGCCGTATTAGAATATAAAACTTTACTTGTTGATGCTGATCCCCAGGCAAATTCAACTTCAGGTATCGGTTTCGATCCCCGGAACATTAAAGATAGTATTTACGAGTGTATCATTAATGATATTGACCCTTTACAGGCTATTCAGAAAACAGATACCCCGAATTTAGATTTACTGCCTGCACACATCGACTTGGTTGGTGCAGAAATCGAGATGATCAACCTCAACAACCGCGAGTACAAAATGAAAGCAGTTTTAGAGAAAATCAAAGATCAGTATGATTTTATCATCATTGATTGTTCTCCATCGTTGGGTTTAATTACCATTAATGCTTTAACGGCTGCCGATTCGGTTATTATTCCGGTTCAATGCGAGTATTTCGCTTTAGAAGGTTTGGGTAAATTATTAAATACCATCAAAATTGTTCAGAACCGTTTAAACCCTGACCTCGAGATTGAGGGTATTTTACTCACCATGTACGATGTGCGTTTACGTTTATCGAACCAGGTGGTAGAAGAGGTTAAAACACATTTCCACGAGCTGGTTTTCGATACCATTATACAGCGTAATACACGTTTGAGCGAGGCACCAAGTTATGGTGTTTCTGTAATTATGCACGATGCCAATTGCAAGGGTGCCATTAATTACCTTAACCTAGCCCGCGAAATTGTGAAGAAAAACGGCCTGTTAAAGGAGGAAGAAAACATTGGAACAGCAACTTTATAAATTATAGATGACATCTTTTCAGCGAAAAACAGGTTTAGGAAGAGGGTTAAGTGCGCTTTTAGATGATAGCGAATCTGCTCATCCGCCGAAACAGCAGGTAAATGCTGTTAGCGAAACCGAGCAGATTGGCAATATCAGTCACGTAAGTTTAACTGAAGTTGAAACCAATCCATTTCAGCCACGTACCGAATTTGACCAGGTTGCTTTAAACGAGCTGGCCGATTCGATAAAAATACAGGGTTTAATCCAGCCGATTACCGTTAGGAAATTGGGCGCAAATAAATACCAGTTAATTTCGGGCGAACGTAGGTTCAGGGCTTCGAAACTGGCTGGGTTAACACAGATTCCTGCTTATATCCGAAGCGCCAACGACCAGCAGATGTTGGAAATGGCCTTAATCGAAAATATTCAGCGCGAAAATTTAAATGCCATTGAGGTAGCCCTGAGTTTTCAAAGGATGATTGATGAGGTAGGCTTAAAACAGGAACAATTGGGCGAGCGTGTAGGTAAAAACCGTACAACGGTTACCAATTACCTACGTTTGTTAAAACTTCCACCAGCAATACAGGCTTCTATCCGCGACCAGAAAATAAGTATGGGCCATGCAAGGGCCTTGATTAATGTTGATGGTGTGGATAAACAATTGTTCATCCATCAGGAGATTTTAGAAAAAGGTTTATCGGTACGTAAGGTAGAAGAAATTGTGCGCAATTTGCAACATATACCTTTACCAGCCAGTGAGAAACCCAAAGTAAAAGGTGTTTCTTTCCAATACCAAAAACTACAGGATGATCTGGCCTCTAAATTTGCTACCCGCGTAAAGTTAAAAGTAAGTCAGAACGGGAAAGGTGCAATTGAGATTCCCTTTATGAGTGATGACGACTTGAACAGGATTTTGGAGTTATTAGACTGGTAATGCAAGAGACTAAGCTTTTAATACTCGTTTCTTTATTTACATTTTTTCTTGTGAACCTTGCTTCAGCTCAGGTTAAGGATTCTGTATTAAAACCTGTTGATACCTCAAAAAAAATTAAACTATCCAAATCATTAGATACCGCGGCCAAAAAACCATTGACCAGGAAGGATTCGATGAAGGCCAAATACGTAAATCCTGGTAAGGTTGCAGGCAGGAAGGCGGTTTTTAGATCAATGCTGATACCAGGTTGGGGGCAGTTATACAATATACAACTGTTGAAAGATGGTTATGGCACAAGGGCGGGCAAAAGTCAGGTATTACAGAAATTGTATACCGGCGGTAAAATTGTGGCCATTTATGGCGGTGCTACGGCACTAACCTTATCCTATCTGGACAGCAGAAAAAATTATAGCCGCTTTTTGGCAGAAGCACAATACCGGGAGGACAATCCTGGCAAGAAATCGGATCAGGGTTTATCGCAATATACCAACCAGGGAATATTAGATGGAAAAAGTCTTTATAAAAGGAATTCGCAGATTGTCCTTTTCTCTTATGGTTTACTTTATGCCGCCAACATTGTTGATGCTTACGTGGCGGCACGTCTGCATTTCTTTAATATCGATAATGACCTTTCTTTTAAGGTTAGACCATCTATGATCAATTCGAGTACCATATATGGCTTTAATGCTACACCAGCTTTAAAACTATCGCTAACCTTTTAAGAAATGAAACCATAAATGATTTCTCCGATATCAATATGAAATCTTGATCGTTTTATTACCTTTAAACCATCAAAGGTGTCTTAAAGACTGTTAAAATAATAAAAACTGAAAAAAATATATAGAAATGAAAATTGCGCTTTTAGGTTATGGCAAAATGGGGCAGATTATCGAAAAATTTGCACTGGAACGCGGTCACGAAATCGTTTTAAAAATATCAATCGATAATCAGGAAGATTTGACCAGACAGAATTTAAAATCAGCAGATGTGGCGATTGATTTCAGTACGCCAGATTCAGTTTTGAAAAATATTGATGCCTGTTTTGATGCCAACGTTCCCGTAGTGGTGGGTACAACCGGTTGGTATGGTAAACTGCAGGAGGTGAAAGACGATTGCAACAGCAGTAACAATACCCTGCTTTATGGGTCTAACTTTAGTATCGGCGTAAACCTGTTTTTTAAGCTGAATCAAACCTTGGCTAAACTGATGAACAATTATCCCGCTTATGAGGTACAGGTAGAAGAGATTCACCACACCCAAAAGTTAGATGCACCAAGTGGTACGGCCATTACGCTAGCCGAAGGCATTGTAGATAACTTGGAAAGAAAGCAGGAGTGGTTAAACGAAGTGGTAGGAACTGATGTGGAATTGTTTCCAAAAGCTGAACAATTACTGATCGAATCGCACAGAATTGAAAATATTCCAGGTACGCACACGGTAATTTATAGCAGTGAAGTGGATGAAATTGAAATCAAACACACTGCACACAATAGGGCTGGTTTTGCTTTAGGTGCAGTGGTGGCAGCAGAATGGGTGAAAGATAAAAAAGGATTTTTCAACATTACTGATATTTTTGAATAGAAGACAGTTTTCAGTTAACGATTGGCAATTTTCAATTAACCAGTTTATGCAGTTAACCGATTAACCGGTCAAAAGTAAAACGGTGAAATCACGCAATCTGTGAAATCACACCAATGGAAGTACAGACAACAGGTAACCGATTCAGTTGATCGTAAACCAAAATTAAGATATATGAATTATAAATTCTGGCAGAAGAAAAAAGATGCCCCAAAAAAGAAAAAAACCAAAACCCGCGAGTGGGTAGATGCGATTGTTTTTGCAGTAGTAGCCGCAACCATTATCCGCGTATTCTTTATAGAAGCCTATACCATTCCATCTGGTTCAATGGAAAGATCTTTACTGATCGGAGATTTTCTTTTTGTAAGTAAGGTAAATTACGGTGCTCGAATCCCGATGACGCCAGTGGCCTTTCCCTTTGCGCACCATACCATGCCTTTAACTACATCAACCAAAGCGTATTGGGATGGCGTACAGTGGAAATACCACCGTTTGCCAGGTTTGTCTAAAATTAAAAGGAATGATGTAGTCGTTTTCAACTTTCCTGAAGGTGATACTGTTGCTGTTGAAAATCAGGCCGATAGTTACTATAATCTGGTTCGTAACATGGGCCGCGAACAGGTAAGAAGTACCTATACCATTATCGATAGGCCGGTTGATAAGCGTGAGAATTTTATTAAACGCTGTATTGGTATTCCGGGTGATGTGATTTCGATGAGCAATGGTATCGCCAGCGTAAATGCTAAACCTGAGCCATTAAAAAATACGGGTATGATGCCTTACCGTATCGTATTTAAAACCATGGATTTTAACTACGCTGCGCTTGATGAGTTTAACCTAAACCTGGGAAATACACCTGCAGAAGCTGCGAATACCTATGTGGTAGATGCTTCGCCAGAAATTGCCGATAAGCTGAAAACTTTTGATTTCGTAAAATCGGTAACCCTCAATCCTGATGCACCAGGACCAGTTCAGGGAGGTGTTTTTCCTAACGATCCGAACCGTGTTTGGAACAGGGATAATTTTGGCCCGATTAAAATTCCTTCAAAAGGATGGACGGTTAAAATCGATAGCAATACAATGCCATTATATTACAGGGCCATCAGAACTTACGAAGGAAACAAAGTAGAACAAAAAGCTGGTGTATGGTACATCAACGATCAGGTAGCCACTAACTATACTTTTAAAATGGACTATTACTGGATGATGGGTGATAACCGCCACAATTCAGCCGATTCGCGCTATTGGGGTTTTGTGCCAGAAGACCATATTGTAGGTAAAGCTTTATTTGTTTGGATGAGCTGGGACAGTACCGCATCTTTCTTGCACAAGATCAGATGGAGCAGATTGTTTATGGGCATTCATTAATAAAATATCATTCTATTAAAAGGGCGGATAATCGAGGATTATCCGCCCTTTTTGTTTTATCCCTATTAATCAAATTTAGAAATATGTTTTAACGAGAAAAAAAATTGTTATGAGTCGATGTTTTTATTTTTTTTATAAAGATTATATTTCTTTTTAAAATAATTATAAACTTTAAATTTTATACTTATATTTATTTATGCTTAAGTCTTGATTTTCTACTACTTATGAATCATGGCAAGGGTGAATAGTCAAATTTCTAACCAAAGTCTATCCATTATGAAAAACAAAATGTTAATGTTTTCAGCAATAACGTTATTGCTGGTTTCGTGCAAAAGGCATGAAAATGTAGAGAGCGAAAGGCTATCGCTTTCTAAAAATGCAACTTTAGCGCTGGCCAATACGCCGGCCGCAGCACCTAATACTTTCAAGGTATTCGATCAAATTCTATTTTATGATGGCTATGCTGCCACTGTGACTGCCCCTGTGCCAGCAGGAATAACAAGGGTTTCGAATGCCAAGTACATCAAAAAGTTAACGGCTACCGATCTTTCCAAGCTCTCGAATAGTTTAGATATTAAAGTAAGTATTACGCCATATTGCGATAATTATGATCGGATAGGATTTGTAGGCTTAAGTTTTATCCCTAAAAATACTTCTTTTAGCGAAAGTATTGGGAAGCATATTGAAGTAGCGCGTTTTATTACGCCATTTATGGATAAAAACAAAACACCCAACGTAGTGCCCTATCTTTTTAGTACAGATAATGTTGCTAATCTTTTGCGGGATGCAACCTGGCGCTCTACTTATGATATTTATGTGGTATTTAGCGTGTTTGGTGTTCCTTATGCTGCTAACACAGAAATAGCTGGCTGTAGTGGCCGTAATGAAACAGCGTATGGTACAGTCGAATTTATCAATAAATCCGGTGGAACAGATCCTGCAACAGTGGTACAAATGTTTCCGATAGCCAACAATAAATTATTGGATAATTACACCGCAGGCAATACCGATCAGATTGGTACTTCCAAAAAAACCTATACCGTTAATTTGCCATCAGCGATAACAGATGCTAGACTCTACCTTATCACTTCCGCACATGGAGCCAATAGTGGTGGGGAAGAATATAACCGCAGAGATCACTATATCTATTTTGATAATGTTCAGAAGCTGACCTATAAACCAGGCGGGAAATCATGCGAGCCATACCGGCAATATAATACCCAGGATAATTTTATTTATGGCCGTGTGCCTAGAAGTGCTGCTGATTGGGCTGCATCGAGTAACTGGTGTCCTGGCGATGTCATTCCGACACGTGTTATTAATCTTGGTAACCTGGCCGCGGGCAATCATAGTTTCAGAATTGATGTTCCAACTGCAGTATTTAATCAACAACAAGGTAATATTTTGCATTCGGTTTATTTGCAGGGACGTTAGTAAGCATGTTCAGATAAAGCCTAAATTTTTAGAGCAATATTCAGCTGGGAACAAACGCCGGATATAGATACTGTATGTGGCAACTATGGACATGTAATACTTTTAGAAGTCAATTAATGTAATTGATAATTTTTAAAAAGGCTTGCATTCAGCAAGCCTTTTATATGCTGAAATCACCTTTTTAAAAAAATTAAAAAGATTTGCTTTGTTTTGTATATTTTTATTAAGTTTGTTTTAACCTAATCAAACTAATAAACTATGATACTTAATAATTTCACTGCGTGGGGCTTATTGTATCAATTCAACTGTAAAGAATCTTTTTCATTAATCAAACCATCCATTTATCCCTTTCTGATTTTTCTCAAATAATCCATCTATAATAAAATCATCGCCTATTTCCGTTACCAATTCTAAACTAAACCGAAAATTATGACATAACCAGAAACCCCACACCAACATTAATCAACTAATCAAATTTTTAAAAACTAATAAAATAGGACATGAAGAAAATGTACTTTAAATGTTTGAGTTTGCTTTTGCTTACCTTTTTAGCAATTGTGGCTCATGCACAAACAACAGTTACGGGAACAGTAAAAGATTCCTCCGGCCCTATGCCAGGAGTAAATGTTTCTGTTAAGGGAACCCAAAAAAATACTCAAACCGATGCAAACGGTAAATTTGCAATCACTGCTTCTAGCACCGAAACACTTGTTTTTTCTGCAGTGGGTTTTGTACGCCAGGAAATAGCTGTTGGGAACAACAAGGATTTTAATGTGTTATTAAAAGAAGATTCTAAATCTCTGGAAGAGGTTACCGTAACCACAGGTTTTGGTGTTAAACAACAGACCAGAAAATTAAGTTATTCAATCCAGGAGGTAAAAGGCGAAGATTTAGTCAGGGCAAACGAGCAGAACATTGTAAATGCACTACAGGGTAAAGTTGCAGGTGTAATGATTAATCAAGGTTCTGGTGGTCCCCAATCATCTTCCAGGATCAGAATCAGGGGTAATTCATCACTTAGTCCAAATACACAGCCTTTAGTTGTAATCGATGGTGTACTTATCCAGCCAGGCGTAAGTGGGGCAGACTCATACGGTAATGGTCCACAGGATTTTGGGAATATTATGAAAAATCTAAATGCGGATGATTATGAAAGTATTACAGTATTAAAAGGAGCAGCTGCTAGTTCTTTATATGGCTCCCGTGCTCAAAATGGAGTACTCTTAATTACATCAAAAAAAGGTAAAGGTGGACAAGGTTTAGGTATTTCATTTTCACATACCCAAACTATTGAAGAAGCATACAAAACAATGGATTTGCAAAATGAATTCGGCGCAGGTATTAATCCGACTTTTACAAAAGACGCTTCAGGTACCCCGGTAGTAGATGCAGCCAATTATTTTTGGAGTTTTGGCCCTAGGTTCGATGGCAGTACTGTAAAAGATATAGACGGAAGAATGATCAGTTGGAATGCGCAACCCAACAATTTATTAGATGCGTATAAGTTAGGTAATTATAGTAATTCTAATTTAGCGTTTCAAGGTGGTAGCGAAACCGGAACATTTAGACTTTCTTACTCGAAATTGTATAGCACGGGTATTTTACCAAACAATAAATTTGATCGTGATGCATTAGATTTCAGAGGTTCGCAAAAAATAGGAAAGATCTTTGAAATTAATGCAGGTGTTAACTACACCATTAGCAATAGTTTCAATCCTATCAACCAATCCAACAATAATAATCCTTTATTTGCCCTGGTTTATGGTAACCCAAGAAGTTATGATACCAATTATTGGAAAAATAAATATTTAGATCCTGTAAATGGTGGCCAATTAAGCGGCAATGATGATCCTTATGGTATGTCGTTCTTGTGGTTTTCGATTAATGAAACTAATGTTAGACAGCGCGAAAATAATTTTAGAGGTAATATAGACGTTAAAGCGAATATTACCCCTTGGTTAAATGCTTTGGTTAGAGGAACATTAAATCAGATTAATGTTACAGGTGAAACCAAAAATATTGGCAGTGGCGTAGGCTTTGCCGGTGGTGAATATGCTTTAAGTCAGTCAAACCAAAAAAGTAGCAGGTTGCAGTTTTTATTAAATGGTAACAAAAAAATTGGTGAAGATTTTGATTTTAACATGAGTTTGGGAGCCGAAACCTCAAAAGATTTTGGTAATAATTATACCCGTACCAGAACAGATGGTGGGTTAAAAGATCCGGGCAAATTTTTTATGGGTAACTCAGTAAATGCACAGGTAACTACTACCAGCTTAGATGGAAGCCAGAGAACAGATGCTGTTTACGGTTTTGGTGATTTAACTTATAAAAACATGCTTACCTTAAACTTTAGTGTAAGAAATGACTGGTCATCAACATTAACTTATCCTGATGGTCATGGTGATTATGGATACGTATACCCAGCAGCAGGTTTATCATATGTTTTCTCAGAATCTTTAAAAAATATTCCTGCTTTCAGCTTTCTTTCGTATGGTAAGTTAAGAGCGAATTTTGGATATACTGGTTTAGGAACCAGCCCATACCTAACAAGCGCAGGTAAATATCAGTTTTTAGGTACATATACTGATGAAACAGGAAAACAACTACCTAGATACGGGTATCCAGAATATACGCTTGGTAATGAATCACTTAAAAATGAATTAACTAAAGAGTTGGAGTTGGGTACCGAATTACGTTTCTTTAACGATCGTTTAGGCATTGATTTCTCATACTATAAAAAGAATACGAAAAATCAGATCCTATCTTTATCATTGCCATCAGAATCAGGAGTTACCAAAAAATTATTTAATGCTGGTAACATTCAGAACCAAGGCATCGAAATTTTGTTAACAGGTACACCTATAAAAACAAAAAACTTAGAGTGGACCAGTTCGATCAACTTTGCAAGAAATAAGAATAAAATAATCGAATTGGCGCCGGGAGTAGATTCTTATACTTTAGGTTATGCATTTGGAGCTGATATGACTTCTGTTGCAATTGCTGGCGAAGAATATGGCAGTATTTATACTGGCTATGGCTATGCTTCTTATCAAGCAACTGATGCCTCAGGAAATAACATTGATAGCCCTAATAATGGTAAGAAATTGTTAAAAGCAAATGGAAGTTATTTCAGAAGTAGTGATGCTGGACAGGGCAATAAGATTTTGGGATCTATGATGGAAAAATTCAATGCAAGTTCTATCAATAACATTAGGTTTAAAAATTTCAATTTAGGCTTCCAGATCGATGCTAAAGTTGGCGGATTATTGGCTTCGGGTACTCACCAATATGGAACTAACTTTGGTGCATTTGAAAGTACATTGTTCGGTCGCTCAGCTGAATTTGGCGGTTTGCCAAGAAAGGATGCTTCTGGAGCTGTAATTGCTAATGATGGTATTATTCCAGATGGTGTATTTGCTAAAGGAACAATCATTAACAACATTAATGTTGGTGGATTAACTTTCCAAGAAGCTGTTGATAAAGGTTACGTACAACCTGTAAGTGCAAGGATTCATTATGCGCGATTAACACAATGGTCAACTGGTATCAGAGAATATTCTACATTCGAAAATAGCTGGGTTGCATTAAGAGAAGTTTCAATAGGTTATACTTTACCAAAGAAATTTACAGATAAGATTAATTTCAAACAAGTTAATGTAGGTATTACTGCACGTAACTTAATGTATATATATAATAGTTTGCCAGATCATTTAAACCCAGAAGGTTTATTTACAAACAGTGCAGGTGCTTTTGCCGAATATGGCGGTATGCCTTACGTACGTACTTTCGCATTCTCTGTGAGGGCAGCATTATAATGATTAACAGTTAAAGAAATTAAAAATGAAAAAGACAAATACAATAATCCTAATGCTAACTACATTATTCGGGATTTGCATATCATCGTGTAAAAAGGAGAAGTTTGTTGAATTGAATACAAACCCCGCTATTATCGATAAAATAACACCTGAGCAACAGTTCATGAACTCGGTAATCAATATGCACGGTGATCGTTTTGAAGCTTATTATGACAACTTTAGAGCTATTATGCCATGGATGCAGATGTTAACTGCTTTAAACGGAAATAGTGTAACTTTTATTTCTGATGCGGCAAGTTTTAGAAATGTAAGGTATAATAATTTCTATCCGAAGGTTGGTGGTAATCTAACCGACATGGAAGAACTCGTAAAAGGACTCTCAACAGATGAGCAGGCCAAAAGGATTTATCAGGTTGAAATTGCACATATTGTGAAAGCTTATTATGCTTTTTACGTATCAGATGTAAATGGAAGTTTGCCATATACAGATGCTTTTAGAGTAAGATACGGAGGTACAGAAGCACCAAAATATGATACTCAAGAAGTTTTGTTTGAATTGCTAGATGCCCAGTTAAAAAAATCCGTAGCAATTTTGAATACGACTCAATCTGTAGCACAAACTTCGTTAGGCGCTAACGATCTTTTTTATCAAGGAAATGTAGCTAACTGGATAAAAGTTGCGAACTCAACACGTTTGCGTATAGCAATGCGATTAATGAAAAGAGATCCAGTGAAAATGAAAACCAAAGTCCTTGAAATTTTAGCTGCACCAGGAGGCTTAATTAATAGTGCTGCTGATAGCTGGGTTTTTAAAGCTAATGCAACTTATGCTGATGGAGGCGATTGGTCTGCAGCAGGTTTAAGGGCCCCAAAAACATTGGTAGATTTTATGTATACCAATAGCGATCCTAGAATTAGATTCTTCTATCAGCAAAATACTTTTTCACAAACTAATTTTGATGCAGCAAAAACCCAAAATAAAATAGCTGCTTCAGCAGTTTACGACACTAGAAGATTTTATGGGGTGCCAACAAGTCCTGATGTTTCTGCTGCTCCGGCCTTTGCAAATTTCTTTGACAATATTACGATTTCAGTTGCAAACGCAAATGGGCAAACAGCAAATCAGGCTATGGACTCTCTATCATTAATTCAACCAAGATTATGGGCTGCAGGAGAGAATGGTGGAAAAGGGATAAATGCATTTCCTTTGATTACTTATGCTGACGTTTGTTTCATGAGAGCTGAGCTAGCAGCAAGAACTGTAACAACTGAATCTGCCGAAGAGTGGTACAATAAAGGTGTGAGCGCTTCAATTGCTTTTTATGATGACTTAGCAAATAAAGCGCAAATTGTGGATAGATATAACGTATTAAGCTATGTGGCTTTAACGGCTAACGAAACTGCTGATTATATGGCTAAAGCTGATATTAAATACAATGCAGCGAAAGGATTGGATCAAATTATTGGTCAAGCCTATTTAAACTTCTTTAAACAACCTACCGAAGCTTGGGCATTGTATAAAAGAACTGGAATGCCAAATTCAACTACTGTGTTAAAACTCGAAAAAATTATAGCCAGTGGTACAGAACAAATTATTCCAAGAAGAGCAAGCCTGGCTTTCCCTTCGGTTACCAATCTCAACTATCAGAATATTGTTGATGCTTACAAAATAATGCAGGCCGACCCTGATTTCGGTCAAGGGCCAAGCGATATTACAGGCAGAGTTTGGTGGGATAAAAAATAAAAATATCTTTATATAAATTAATAGAACTCCTGATGTAATTTAGGAGTTCTTTTTGTATTATGAAATTAGTTGTAGCCATTGGATTAATGTTTCTTTTTCCATTTACGAAGGTACTTGGTCAAGGTATCCTGCCGAAAAAAATACTTTGGGCACAAATTGATGCCAGTAATCTGATTAATGTTAAAAGTAAAACAAAAGTCGCACTGAAAAAGAATACTGCATTTGTATTTATTTCCCCGGAGTGTCCACTTTGCAGAAATTATATGCTGGTATTAAATGATTTATGTAAAAAGTATCCCCAAGTAAATATTATTGGGATTGTGCCGGGGAAAAGTTATACGCTAGAAGACATAAAGCAATTTGCTGAAAATTACAATGCTGGCTTCGATATTTATCTAGATAAGGATAAAACCTTTACAAAAATCCTGAATGCTAAAGTTACACCAGAAACAGTTGTGATAGATCAAAATGGCAATGTGAGATATCGAGGCCTGATTGATAACTGGCAGGCAAAATTAGGGGTGAAAAGGAAAGTTATCACCGATCATTATTTGGATGATGCACTTCATGGAATAAATACAGAAACCTATAAATATGTAGAGACGACACCATTGGGCTGTCTTATCAATGATCTTTAATATGTTTAATAAACTCTTTATTATTCTTGTACTTTTTTACGCTTTTGGAAATTCCTATGCACAAAAAATTACCTATTACGAACATATTGCTCCGATAATCCGTGCTAAATGTGCACCTTGTCACCGCCCGGGCGAAGCAGGGCCTTTTTCATTATTAAGCTATGATGATGTTGCTAAAAGAGTTTCATTTATCAGAGATGTTGTTGAATCGGGATTTATGCCGCCATGGAAACCCGATAACCATTACCGCATGTTTGCAAATGATCGATCTTTAACCAATCAGGAAAAGAAAACGATTATTAGCTGGATAGACAATAAAGCTCCAGAAGGAGTGGATAAAAAGAAAGGGCCGTTCGACAATCAATTTATTTCGGGTACTCAGTATGCAAGAAAACCTGATATGATCCTGAAAGTTAACAAGGCGTTTGAGGTGAAGGGAGATAATGAAGAACGGTTTATTGTTTTTAAGATTCCCTTTGAAATGGCTTCAGCTAAAAATGTAGCGGCGATAGAATTTATTTCAACCAATAAGAAAATTATCCATCACGCTAATTTTGCCATACATCCAGTTCCTGATAACATTGATATTAAACAAGCTGCTGATTTTGTCAATTTAACAGACGAATCGAGAATTAATTACGATCAATACCTCCCTTTTAAAAAAGAAATGACCTATTATGGAGGCTGGATCCCAGGTACTTCGTATGAGTCGTATCCTGCTGATTTAGGGTGGGTGATGCCAAAACGTGGGGTTATTTTGCTCACCATACATTATGCCCCAGTTGCCAAACCTGAAGAAGATATTTCGGGTATAAATTTCTTCTTTAAAGATTCACCAATTAAACGTGTTGTAAATGTAGTTAGTTTAGGTTCTGGTGGTGTAGGAGAGAGTTCCATAGACCCTTACTTTATGATCCAAGCCGATTCGGTAAAGAAATTTAACCTTAAAATTTTAACGCCGCAAGATCAGTCCTTGTTATATATTTGGCCACATATGCACCTTTTAGGCAAAGATTTTAAGTCGTATGCTGTTACTGCTGCCGGTGATACTATTAAGCTGATATCTATTCCTTCCTGGGACTTTAGATGGCAAGAAATTTACAGATTTAAAAAATTGGTTAAAGTTCCTAAAGGATCCGTCCTCACTATTGAAGGTACTTATGATAATACAAAAAACAATCCAAATAATCCTAATAGCCCACCAAAAATGGTATTTTCTGCAAATGATATGAAATCAACTGACGAGATGCTTACAATGCTTTTGGTATTCTTAAAATATGAAGATGGGGATGAGGATAAAGTCCTCGATTCCAAAGAATAAAAAACTTTACAAATCTTTTTAATATTTTTAAAAAGATTTGTAAAGTTTTATTTTTTTTTATTAAGTTTGTTTAAATCCTACTTACATGTCTGTTATAATTGAGAAGAGTCAGCGTCTCAGAGCTGATATTATTAAATATCTTTATTATAAGAAATCGCTATCACTTACTGATTTGAGCAAGCTAACTAAAAAAAGCTTGCCATTGGTTACATCCATAGTAAATAATTTAATTAATGAAGGTTACATCATAGAGCAGGGCCTTGCTCCATCTACAGGTGGGAGAAGGGCATCAATGTACCTGCTTAATCCTAACCATAACAAATACATTGTTGCTGTAGCCATGGATCAGCTGATTACGCGGCTAACCATTTACGATTTATCGAGGAAAGTGGTATTGCCAATGCAATACCTTGAGCTTGAAATGTCGCAATCTCTTGATGATGTAGACCTGTTAATCAAGTTTATTAACGCTAGTATCAAAAAATCAAAGCTCAACATCAATGATATTATAGGCATTGGCATCGGAATGCCTGGTTTTGTAAACTCAGATCTGGGAATCAATTCTTCTTATCTTTTCGTAAAAGACGGTTCAACACTTCGTGAATATCTTTCTAAAGGAACTGCACTTCCTGTTTCTTTAGATAACGACTCCAGTTTAATCGCCTTGGCCGAACTGAATTTCGGTAAAGCGATCGGGTTAAAAGATGTAATGGTTGTGAATATTGGATGGGGTACTGGTTTAGGGATGATAGTAAACGGTCAGCTTTATAGAGGGAGCAGTGGATATGCCGGAGAGTTCAGTCATATCCCATTATCCGATAGTAATAACCTGTGTTCATGTGGTAAAAGGGGCTGTTTAGAAGTCGATACCTCCTTAGTGGTTATGGCAGAGAAGGCAGAGAAAGCCATTATAGATGGTGTTGAGTCGAGCATGAAAGAGTTGTTTAAAGATAAAAGCAAACAAACAAGAGACCACTTTTTAGATGCCGTTATTGCCCAAGATCCCTTGGCAATTTCTATTTTATCAAAAGCGGCTTTTCAGCTCGGGAAAGGTCTGTCTACTTTAATACATATTTTGAATCCTGAGTGCATTGTACTTAGTGGGAGAGGTGCAAAAGCTGGTAAAATGCTAATGCCCGCCATTCAACAGGCAATTAATGAGTTTTGTATACCTAGAATAGCCGAACAAACTACTATCAAATTATCTACATTAACTGATGAGGCCGAATTGTTGGCCGCTGCAAGTTTGATGGTAGAAAACAGCTTATTCGAATAGCGAAACTTAAATAACGAATTATAGAATAAATTTTAACCAATACAAGCAATATATGAGGAAATAAAGGACAGCTATTGAACCACATTAAGAACCACCTTTAACTAATCTAAACCTAAACAATTATGAAAAAAATGTACTTAAAGTGTTTAAGTGTGTTTTTGTTGAGTTTTTTAACAATAACCGCTTTTGCACAAAAAACCATTACTGGTACAGTAGTGGAAGCATCTGGTCCTCTGCCAGGTGTAAGTGTCTCCATTAAGGGAACAACAAAAGCCACTCAAACGGATGGGAGTGGTAAATTCTCTATTTCAGCTGCCGATGGAAATATCCTTATTTTCAAGTCTGTTGGATATATTTCGAAAGAAATTACAGTAGGAGCATCTTCAACAATAAATGTTAAACTGGAATCATCTACTAATAGTTTGGACGAGGTTCAGGTTACCACTGCTTTTGGTATTAAGAAAGAAAAAAGAGCTTTGGGTTACTCCACACAGGAAGTAGCGGGCAAAGATTTAACTATTGGCCAGGCGCCTACTATTGCCCAGGGTTTAATGGGTAAGGTAGCAGGTTTACAGATTTCACAATCGGGCGGTGGCGTAGAAGGGGGCTCGTCAAGGATTGTAGTGCGCGGGAATACCTCGTTAACAGGTGATAACAGGGCTTTAATTATTGTGGATGGTGTAGCGATTAATAACGACCCAGCCAATGTGAATGGTAACAATACCTCGTCTGTTGCCGGTAATACTGGTGCCGATGTTTCATCAAATAATGACTGGGGTACTGGAATGAATTTCATCAACCAGGATGATATAGAAAGCATTACGGTATTAAAAGGTCCTGCTGCTGCTGCATTATATGGAGCAAGAGGAGGTAATGGCGTTATTTTAATTACAAGGAAGAAAGGCAGCAACCGGCCTGGGCTTGGCATTGATTACAATTACTCGTATCGACATACAGATCCTTACGAACTCCAGAATTTTCAAAATGAATATGGCCAGGGCGGTGTAGCCTCAATGCTTACTGCAGATAATAGCAAAATGTTCCCGGTTAATGGTGCTGGCCAACGTTATCAGATCGGAAATAATTATACTTCGGCGGGAGAATATTTAAGTAACTCTTTCGGTACGGTTCCTTATCCAAATGGTAAAGCAACTGATGCCTATTTCAGTTATCCTGGTAGTCAATCCTGGGGGCCTAGATTTGATAATCTACCGATATTGAACTATGATGGGGTTTTAAGGCCTTATTCGGCCCAGCCGGATAACTGGAAAGCTTTTTTCCCTGACGGTTCTGTAGTAAGTCATAATGTTGCTGTTTCCGGAGGAAATGATAATGCTACTGGGCGTATCTCCTATACCCGAAATGACACCAAAGCCAATATTTTAAATAGCAATATCCAATCAAACGTTTTTAACTTAGGCTCTACACTTAAAGTATCGAAAAAACTGAGTGCAGAGGTTACGGCTAGCTATGTGAACTTCACGCGTTTAAATGCCCCTGCTGTTGGTTCTGGCTACTTAGGCGGGGTAATCTATTCTATGCCAAGAGATTATAATCCTTATGTAGATTTTGATAATACTTATGGCCCTAATAATTCACGTAAGGATGTACTTACACCAAGTAATTTCCCTGCAGGTTCACCTGCCTATCCCTACAGCGGAAGTTATTTAGCAAACCAATATTGGAATATTAACAACAATAACACACTTTTTAATCGGAACGGACTTACCGGCGGAATGAAGGTAATGGCTGATTTAACCGATTTCCTAAATGTAACGGCACAAGGAGGGGTAGATAACTCGAATGATGTAACTACTGTAAAAAACTATCCAACAGATGTTTTAGGGCAGGCAAATGGGGCTTATAAGTTGGCACAAGCCAAAAATTTATCAACAAACCTACAGGCTTTTGCCCGTTTACACAAAGATAATCTTTTTGGCAAAGAGATTAATGCGAGCTTAACGGCTGGGGTAGAAAGTTATTACCGCAACGACTATGTTTCGAGTAACAGAACTGATGGAAGCCTTGTAAAACCATTTGTTTTTGCTTTAAATAATGGTTCAAACCCAGTTCCACAGCCAGAGGAAACAAAATATGCCAAAAAGATTAATTCTGCATATAGTTTTTTAAACCTTTCTTACAAAAATTATCTTTTTTTAGAGGCTACAGCGCGTAACGATTGGTCGAGTACTTTGGCAAATGGCTCTAACTCTTATTTCTACCCAGCCACTAATTTAAGTTATGTATTTACCGATGGGATCAAAGGTTTACAGACCAGTTTACCATGGCTAAGTTTTGGAAAGTTGAAACTTTCTTATGCAGAAACAGGATCAGATACTGACCCATATTCCATTTTTAATCTATTGGATGTAACCACAAACAATGGCCAGCAAGCACAAAGCTTACCTGGTACATTGAAATTTGAGGGTGTAAAACCACAAAAAAGTAGATCGTTTGAAGCGGGTATCAATTTAGGTTTATTTAAAAACAGGTTAAATATAGATTTAACAGGTTATACCATGAAAAGCTTTAACCAGATTTTGGATAATCCTTTGGCCTTATCATCAGGTTTTAATAATGTTAAAATTAATACAGGTTCGTTAGGTAATACTGGTTTTGAATTCATAATAAGTGGTTCTCCAATTAAAACGAGAGATTTTAGTTGGGATGTATCTATAAGCGGAGCGCATGCTAGAACTAAAGTTCTAGCACTACAGGATGGAATTGAAACTTTAACCTTAGGTACTTTTTTTGGAGGCAACGGTATTTCACAACGTGTTAAAGTTGGCGACTACTATGGTACCTTATACGGAAGGGATTTTACCTACTACAATGGCGAAAAGATAGTAATGCGTGCCGAAGGAACTGATGGACTGCCATTGCAATATACTGTGAATGGCAAAACCTATTATGCAGGTACGCAGTGGGTAAAAACAGCCAATGAGGTACCAATTGGTAATTCTCAACCAATATTAACAGGTGGGATTACCAACACCTTTAAGTACAAGGCATTTTCGTTATACATATTGGCTGATGCAAAAATTGGTGGAGATACATTTTTTGGCTCTTATGCTGCAGGTATGGGCAGCGGAAACTTAGTAGAAACCTTAAAAGAACGTGATGGTGGGGGTTTACCTTTGGTTTATCCTGACGGAACTACTTCGAATACTGGGGTTAATTTTGGAGGTGTTTTTGTTACACGAGATGCTCAGGGCAATGTAACAAGTGCTACTCCAAACAACGATGTGGTAAATTACCAATGGTATTATCAGGGTACTTTTTCTGCCTGGAACCACCTTGGTGCACCGCGATCGGCATCGGTGTTTAAAAACTCCTGGATGAAATTAAGAGAAGTGGCATTAACCTACCAGGTTCCAGCTACATTACTCCAAAAAACAAAGTTTATTCAAAATCTGTCGCTTTCGTTGGTTGGACGAGATCTGTTTTACATCTTTACTACTATACCTAAAGGCTTAAATCCAGAAGGGGTAAATGGTATCGGTAACATGCAAGGTATAGAATATGGATCTCTGCCCAAAACAAGATCATTTGGTTTTACTATACGGTCTTCATTTTAATCACTTAAAGCATTTAATGATATGAAAATTCAACATAAAGTAATCCATACTATACTTGGCCTATCGCTAATCTTTGGTGTGGTATCCTGTAAAAAAGGTTTCGAAGAATTAAACAAGCCCTATAAAGATGCAACCGTTTCTACGGCAACACCTGCAGGTTTTTTTAATAATCTGGCCAAACGCGCAACAGACGAAGATTATACGATCTATGCTGGTTTGTTTATGCCGATTACCAATCAACAGGGCGTTCAGAATAAAAACTTGCCATACATTAATTATATTACTGCTTTTTGGAGTAATTATTACCAGGACCTGGCAGATTATAAACAACTGTTAAAGCTTGTAAATGCCTCTCCAAACCCAAGTATTTACAATGATGTAAAGTACATGGCTACTATTCTGATCAGCCAAAAAACTTTATCAATGTTAGATCGTTATGGTGATATACCCTACAGTCAGGCGGCCATTGCTACAGAAGGTTCGGCAAACTACCAACCGAAGTATGATAAAGAAGAAAATGTTTATAATAATGTATTAGATGATCTAAAAGCTGCTGTTGAAGGTGTTGGCGGTCCAAACCAAAGTTCTATAGGCACATATGAGTCTTTTTTAGCCAACGATTTTGTTGCCTGGAAAAAATTTGGAAACGCGTTAAGATTGCGTTATGCTGTTCGTTTAAGTAAAACCAATTTGCAAACCAAGGCCAAGGCTATCATTGCAGAAATTTTAGGTAATCCATCTACTTATCCATTACCTGACAATCAAGATCTTACGGCTTTATACAAAAGTAATTTTGGTAGTTTTCCGTTAATAGTGATACCAAATTCTCCAGATTATGGCGATCGCTATTGGTATGCATTTCGGGAACTTTCTGTTTCAAATATTAGGATGAGTTCAAACGTTTTTGCTAAAATGTCATCTACTAATGCTGATGATGGATCAGGTTTCTTTGATCCGCGTTACAAAGTATGGTTTATGCCGAATAATGCCGGTAAATGGGTGCCACAACCGCAAAATGGATCTGTATCAGACGGTGGTACACCATATCCAAATACATCAGCCAATGCCCCAATGGCTCCAGGTGCTGATCCTGATAATAAATTCGCATCGTTTAATTATTACCTCGTTCGCGATTTTCAGAGCTTTCCTTATGTGATTATCTCTGAGGCAGATGTACATTTCTTAAAGGCCGAAATTTATAATCAGGGTATAGGCGTTGCTGCAAATCAGGCTTTAGCAGAAACAGAGTATAATTTGGGGATGAGGGCATCAGTAAATTTTTGGTATACTACTGTAAATAGCAATACAACTACCATTTGGCCAACTGCTTCAAAACCTGGGCCAATAACCCAGGCACAGATTGATGTTTTTACCAATAATCCGGCAGTAAAGTTTACCACAGGTGATGTGGCTGGAAATTATAAAAAAATAATTACCCAATCATGGTTGGCAAGTATGTTTAATGCCGTAGAAACCTGGTGCACGGTCCGCCGTACCGGTATAACGCCTAAAGATGCGACTTATGCACCTACAACTTACAATAGATTGCCTTATCCTGATGATGAAAAAACCAATAATCTGGCAAACTTAACTGCCATTGGCGGTAATGTAGATGCGAATGTTCAAATTGCCAAAAAGGTTTATTGGATGCCATAATTTATGATCAATCCCAGCATGTTGAGTGCTGGGATTCTTAATTACTCAAAATGAATAAGAAGTACTTTAGCTCACTTTTTTTGTTGTTATGCTTTTCTGCTGTAGCGTTCGCTCAACAAAACGACATCATGCCCCAATCGGAGATTTACGAATGGCCTAAAGATGATGCCGTTAAAAAGAAACTCGATACCTGGCAGGATAAAAAATTTGGTATGATCATCCATTGGGGGCTTTATGCTGTTCCTGGTATTATCGAATCCTGGTCGATCTGCTCTGAAGACTGGATCGAAAGAGATAGTACCATTAAATACGAAGATTACAAGAAGTGGTACTGGGGTTTTAGCGCAAAATTTAATCCAACCAAATTCAATCCTGAACAATGGGCCAAAGCAGGTAAAGATGCCGGAATGAAATACCTGGTGTTTACCACCAAGCACCACGATGGTTTTGCCATGTTCGATACCAAACAATCTGACTTTAGCATTGCTAAAGGTCCTTTTTCTGCTAATGCGAAAAAGGACGTAGCCAAATATGTATTCGATGCTTTCCGTAAGGAGAACTTTATGATCGGTGCTTATTTTTCTAAACCCGATTGGCATTCGCAATATTATTGGTGGGATAAATATGCCACAGCAAACAGAAATAACAATTACGACATCAGAAAGAACCCATGGCGCTGGAATATGTTTAAAAGCTTTACCCAAAACCAGATTGGTGAGCTGATGAACAACTATGGCAGCATCGATATTTTATGGTTAGATGGCGGCTGGGTGCGTCCACGGGCGAGCGTAAACCAGGAAGTGCTTTCGTGGGGAGCACCCATTCCGGAGTGGAGTCAGGATATTGATATGCCTAAAATTGCCGCTGATGCCAGAAAAGCACAACCGGGTTTAATTGTGGTGGACAGAACGGTTCATGGTCAGTTCGAAAACTACCAGACCCCAGAGCAGAAAATCCCTGAAAAACAATTGGATTATCCCTGGGAAAGCTGTATGACTTTAGGCGGGGCCTGGGGATTTGTAGCCAGCGATAGATATAAATCTGCCGCTGAAGTGGTGCATAAACTGGTAGAAATCGTGGCCAAAGGTGGAAGTTTACTGTTAGGCGTTGGGCCTAAGGCTGATGGAACTTTACCCGATGAGGTAGTTGCAAAATTGGAAGATATTGGTAAATGGACCGGTAAAAATGGCACTGCCATCTATGGAACAAGAATTACCAAAAACTACCATGACGGACAAAACTGGTTTACCCAGAGTAAAGATGGCAAAACGATATACGGGATTACTTTACTAAACAATGCTCCGGTTAAAGAAATTTCATGGCAGGGAAGCTTGCCTAAAAAAGGAACGCTAATTACTATTTTAAGCACGGGACAAAAAGTTAAATGGAAATCCAAAGATGGTAAGGTATACTTTGATTTCCCTAAAACTGACGAGAAAATAGCCTTGACTTTTTCTTTCGTGCCTGAAACCAATCAATAATGCTGAAACAGATCAAATACCTCTACTTATTACCTGCACTATTTGTTTCTTGCGGTCTTTGTGCGCAAGTTAAAAAGGTGCAGGTATTACCTTATAAAAATCCAAAATTAAGTGTCGATTTAAGGGTAAAGGACCTGATTTCGAGAATGACGGCAGAAGAAAAATTCTGGCAGTTGTTCATGATTCCCGGTGATGTGACCGAAGCAAACCAGAATCAATTTAAGCAGGGGATTTTTGGTCTGCAAGTGAGTGCCGCCGCACAGGGCAGTGGCAATGCGCAACAGATGTTAAGCTACAATACCTCTGAAGATGGACTATCCCTGGCTAAAAAGATCAACAAAATTCAAAAATATTTCGTTGAGAAAACCCGTTTGGGTATTCCCATGATTGCCTTTGATGAGGCTTTACACGGTTTGGTTCGGCAAGGGGCCACCGCTTTTCCACAGTCAATTGGTTTGGCGGCGAGTTTCGATACCACTCTGGTGGCCAAAGTAGGTACAGTTATTGCTGCCGAGGCCAGCGCACGTGGCCTGAGGGATCTTTTAGCTCCAGTGATCAATATGGCTACAGATGTAAGGTGGGGCAGGGTAGAAGAAACCTATGGGGAAGATCCATATCTCACCACAATAATGGGTCGTGCTTTTATGAATGCCATAGAAAGGCAGAATATCATTGTTACCCCGAAACATTTTGTCGCTAATGTAGGCGATGGTGGCCGTGATAGCTATCCGATAGAACTGGATAAACATTATCTGGAAGAAATCCACTTTCCTGCTTTTAAGGATGGTGTTAAAAATGTAGGTATCCGCTCATTAATGACCTCCTATAACAGCGTTTTTGGTACACCGGCAACTTCAAACAAATGGTTGCTTACCACCAAATTAAAAACGGAATGGGGATTTAAAGGTTTCGTGATTTCTGATGCCGGTGCAGTGGGCGGAGCCAACGTATTACACTTTACAGCTAAAGATTATAAAGATGCCACTGCGCAATCGATTAATGCTGGCCTTGATGTTATTTTTCAGGTAGATTATAATCACTATAAACTTTTCTTGCCTGCATTTTTGGATGGCAGCATTCCAAAATCGAGGATTGATGATGCACTTGCGAGAGTGCTGCGGGCTAAATTTGAGCTGGGATTGTTTGAACACCCTTATGTAGACGAGCGTGTTGCCGAAAAGATGTTAACCGATCAAACCCACCACCACCTGGCTAAAGAAGCTGCATTAAAATCTTTTGTGCTGCTTAAAAATGATAACCATGTTCTTCCCCTAAAAAATGCAAAACGGATCTTAGTACTAGGTGAAGATGCAATTGAAGGCCGATTGGGCGGTTATAGCGGTACCGGAAATAATAAGATCAATATATTGGAAGGTTTAAAAAATGCAGTATCCAATGAAACGGAGATCAGTTATTTAAAAGGTAGCAGCAGGGAGCTTCATGCCTATATTCCAATCGATAGTCAGTTTCTTTCTATAAATCAAAAATCAGGGTTAGCTGGAATGTACTATAAAGGACTTAATTTCTCAGGCAAGCCGATAAAGGAAGTAAACGATAAGACTATCAATTTCAGCTGGACCTTGTACCCACCAGATGAAAAGCTCCAGTTAGATGATTATTCGGTAAGGTGGGAGGGTACGCTTAAAGTACCTCAAAATACAGAGGTGAATATCGGATTGGAAGGAAATGACGGTTACCGGTTATACCTGGATGGCCATGTAATCATCGATAATTGGGATAAAAGATCTTTCAGTACCAAAACAATTCCGTTTCATTTTGAAAAAAATAAAGATTATGCCATTAAAGTCGAGTTCTTCGAAGCTAAAGGCAATGGCAGGATCAAACTGATCTGGGATTATGGTAACGGGCCATCGAACGAAATCGTTGATGCGGTAAAGGCTGCTAAAAATAATGATGTAGTGGTATTCGTTGCGGGCATAAAAGAAGGAGAGTTTTTAGATCGGGCAATGTTAACCTTACCCGGTAATCAGGAATTGTTACTCGAAGAACTTTCAAAAACAGGGACACCTGTTGTTGTGGTATTAACAGGGGGGAGTGCCATCAATATGAAGCCCTGGTTAAATAAAGTGAGTGGGGTTTTAAATGTATGGTACCCGGGTGAAGCAGGTGGCAGTGCTGTTGCAGATGTATTGCTCGGAAAAGTAAATCCATCGGGAAAACTCCCGATTACTTATCCTATTGATGAATCCCAGCTGCCCCTGGTTTACAACCATAAACCTACAGGAAGGGGCGATGATTATAATAATTTAAGTGGAGAACCGCTTTTTCCCTTTGGTTATGGGTTAAGTTATACCAGTTTCTCGTATAGCAATTTAAAGTTTAGCCGCAAAAGTATCGCTAAAAAGGAAACAGCTACTGTAAATTTCGAGCTTAAAAATACGGGCAATGATGATGGTGAGGAAGTGGTACAGTTGTACATGAGACCACTGTTGAGCAAACTGGCACAGCCTGTTCTCGCCTTAAGGGCCTTCCAAAGAATTTATTTAAAAGCAGGAGAAACCAAGGTAATTTCTTTCAAAGTGGATAAAGGTGTACTTCAAACACTTGATATCAATAATGTTTGGGGAGTGGTTCCAGGAGAATATCGGATCATGATCGGCTCATCAAGCAAGACGCTTTATTTAAAAGAGAACTTAACCGTTAAGCCTTAAAAAGACACCCCCTATGGTTGGGTATAAACCATATCAAGTAATAGTTGCCGCAGATTCTGGTTAAATCTGCGGCTTTTTATAAACCAGTGTTTTCCACGAAACATGTAATGGAGGGAATCCCACAGTTAACCGGTTAACCACAAATCTACTTCAATTCTTCCAAACCCAATTTTACAGCCAGCTCATTCAGATCCTGTACCACCACATCAATTATCGGGATACCACTCATCTTTCTTTCCTGTTCAAATTCATGCTCGGGCTCTCCAGGGATGATGACCTTTTTATCAGGATCAATTGTTTTGGCACTTTTAAAGCGTTCTACCCAATTATCTAAGTGGCTCTTGAAGTCTTCGGCTGGTCTGAAACCATCTACGCGCATAGCGCCTAAAAAGTGACCTAACCCTTCGCCAACAGGATTTGCTGAGGGTTCGAGGAAAGCCACAAATGGAGGTACCCAAGGGCCATAATTAGCGCCAGAGAGCACCGCTGATAAAATATCAACTGTTGCACTCAAACCATAGCCTTTATGACTGCCATGATCTTTATCGCTACCTAAAGGTAAAAGTGAGCCACCGTTTTTTAATTCGTTGGGATCAGTAGAGTTTTCGCCGTTTTTATCTTGAACCCAGCCATCCGGAATGCTTTTATTGGCGCGCTGGGCAATTTCTAATTTTCCGTTCGCTGCGGCTGCCGTGGCCATGTCTACAATTACGGGCGGATATTTCCCTGCCGGGAAAGCATAACACATTGGGTTGGTGCCCAATAAACGTTCGTTGGCATAGGTAGGGGCCACCAGCGGACTTGCATTTGTCATACTGATACCGATCATATCTTTTTCCACTGCCATCAACGCATGATAACCCGCAATACCAAAATGATTGGAGTTTTTAACCGATACCCATCCGCTACCATATTTTTCTGCTTTTTCAATCGCCACCTTCATGGCGAAAGGGGCAACCACTAAACCTAAACCTGCATCACCATCAACCGTTGCTGTGGTTGGTGTTTCATGTACAATTTTAATATCAGGCGTAGCATTGATTCTTTTCTTTTCCCAAAGACGTACATAACCGCTTAAGCGGGCAACACCATGCGAATCAATACCCCGTAAATCTGAGCGGACCAATACATCGGTTGCCAAATCAGCATGCGCATCAGAACAGCCCATTTTTTTAAAAACGCTATAAGTAAAAGTACGAAGGTTGGTTTCGGTAAAGGTGATGAAGTTCATAGTATACTATTTGTCGTCACCCTGAATTTATTTCAGGGTCTTCCTTGATAGATGCTGAAACAAGTTCAGCATGACGAATCTAAAAATAAATTACGGTAATAAAACAGTAAAATCACCGCCCAATGGTTCAAAATTTTCTATACAGGAAGAAAGAAAATCTTCCCCATAATTTACATACATAGGCGCAATATTCAATATTCTTTCCTGCAGTGTCCCGTTAGGAAAAAGTCTTTTCTTTACATGCTCAATTTGCAGCAATGCCGTTTCGTGTTTGCGCTTTTCTGCGCGGAACAGTTTCTTTTCCAGGTTAGCCAATAAATGATTGGTTCTTTGTTTTGCCGTATCCGTAGAAACAGAAAGTGTTTTGTCAATTTTATAGGCATTGAGCTTAATCTGATCGAAAATACTGTTAATCGCTCTTGTTTCGTCAGCCAAACTCAATTGCGCGCTTGTATTTCGCTTTACCCAGATATTTTTTAATTCTTCAACAGGTAAGAAAATATCTTCTAAAGAAAAACCTAAATGGTATAAGTTCTGGGCACTGCGTTTATCGATCAATATTGCGGAGTTACGTAACAGTAAAACAGGAAAATCAACCTTATAGAAATCGAAATTCGCCTTTAACTGCATCCAATAGGCTACTTCGGCACCGCCACCTATATAGGCAATGTTGGGTAAAATAACTTCCTGGTACATGGGCCGCATTACTACATTCGGGCTAAAACGCTCAGGGTGCGATTCGATTTCAGCTTTTAGCGTTTCTTCAGTAAAGCTGATATCCGTATGGTTGACGATATATTTGCCTTTTTCAAAAATCAAACGCTCGCGCAGGTTATCAATTAAATAAAAGAAATTAATATCCCGCCCATTTACCTGCGTTTTGTACCCTAAATCTTCGAGTTTTTTTGAACTTTCTTCGATATTCTTCGCACTATTGTGGTGGATAATATCATTGGTAATGATATTTCCAAATTGCTTTTTTAATTGGGCGTCATCCGCATTTACAATTACCAAACCATACTTTTCGAAAAGGTTATTCACCAAAAAGCGGGTGGCATCGGCTAAATTATTGTGTTGTAAATAAGCCTGTTCTACCAGTTTGGCAATCCGTTTTCCATTTTTTGAGATGCCTAAATAACCTTTATATGCGGTTACTGCTGCGGCAACAGTTTTGGTACTTAACCTGCCGGTTGCACCATTGGTTTGCTGTATCCAGCTGATGTTTTTTTCATCAACACTTACATGGTTAATCTCGTCAAAATCGTGATCCTCCGTTGCCATCCAATACACCGGAACAAAGTTTTTATCGGGATGCGCCATTTTTAACTCAATGGCTAAATTAATGGTGGTTACAATTTTGTAAATAAAATAGAGCGGACCGGTAAATAAATTCAATTGGTGACCTGTTGTTACCGTAAAGGTATTTGGTGCCCCCAAAAGCTCTATGTTTTTGGTAACCGATTTATTGGGCTGTAAGTGTTGGTATTGATCTTGTAAAACTTTAACCAGGGTTTCTCTATTTCCTAAGAAATTTCTGTTCTCAATTGCCTTGGCCAAACCCTCCATATCAGGACGGTAACTATAAAAAGCTTTAAGTTGCTCTTCGTTATTGATATAATCCAAAACCAGTTTTGAAAATGACCCGGTTTCCTGATATGAGATATATTTTGCCTGCATGATGTGCGAAAGTAATGCAATTTAAGGATAATCGTAAAGTTGTACCACTATTTTACAATTGTCAAATAATTTAAAGATTACTTTCTATCGCGCCAACTTTTTCACGGTATAAATCAACCGGACCATCTAAGAGCACCGCAATTACAGTTAATTCAGGATCTAGTTTATCTTTTGGAACCGGAATGTAAACAATACCCGGTATTTTGCTCCAGTACAGTTTGTTATAGATTTCGTGAGGAAGCATCGTACCTTCGCCTACAATCCGGATCCTGCTGATGTTGTTTTTCAAACCTTTTATGGCAATAGGGCCGGTTGGAGTTCCTTCAACAAATAAATAAAGGGTCTGCTTATCGGCAGAAAGCACAGTATTACCTTGGTAATGTCCTGCCGGAATTCCCCCTGTTGTTTTGTATAAGGCTTCAGCGTTTTTGATCACCCAATTATTTACCGTTTGATCCAGTGGTTTAATATTGGCATTGAAATTCATGCCATCAGCTGCTAAATTGCTGTCTTTAAAAATGTTGGTACCTTTATCTAAGCTACTAGCCAATTGCTTTAATTTATAAGAAGTTAGATTCAGTTTTTTATTCTCCGTTAATAAATCTTTTAATGAGATCGCTCTGCTTTCGGTTTCAATAAGATCAACAGGCTCCTTAAAACTTACCTTTACCACCGTTACATCCTGATCAAAATCAGTAAAAGGAATATGGAGCATATAATCAGAATCGGTGATGTTGAAGAATTTCACCTGCCCGCCACCAACCACCTGAACATCTTTTATCTTTGATTTTATACCTGATAACAAAACACCCTGATCAGTTTTATAATCCAGGTAAAGGAATAAGGTTTTTTTGTCTTTGGATAGCGCCGTTTTGCCGTTGAAGTGTTTTGATGGTATGCCCGTTTGCGTACCGTAAATCGCTTCGCTATTTTTTTTGGTTCAGCGGCCTAAATCTTTTAAAATCTGAACCTGCTCTGGAGCAATTGTTCCATCGGCTTTCGGACCAATATCCAATAATAAATTACCGCCCATACTGATGCAATCAACCAGGGTACGGATAATCATGTTGGATGATTTGTAGTGCTTATCATAAGGCTGATAACCCCACGAATCGTTCATCGTATAACAAAGTTCCCATTCTGGTGAGCCTGGTTTTACTACCGGAACACCTTGCTCAGGCGTATCATAATCACCATGACCGTTTAAGCGCGAGTTGACAATGATGTCTTTATTTGTCTTGCGTAAATTTTCCAATATATTTTTGGCCTGCCACTCTTCTCCGCTATGCTCCCAATCGCCGTCGAACCATAAAAGATCCGGATTGTATTTTGTCGAGAGTTCATTTAACTGCCCCTGAAAGTAATTCTGGAATTTTTTAAAACGTGTAGGGTCCTTTTTATAATCGTAACGTTTCCTGTCGCGGGTAAAACCATCATAATCCGGGTAACTCCAATCGGGCAAAGAAAAATACAACCCTGTTTTTAAGCCTGATTTTTTAAGTTCTGCAACAAATGGAGTGATCAGATCTTTTTTTGCGGCACTGTTTTTTAATGTTGTAGTCGCGTTTGGCATTTTACTGTCCCAAAGTGATACACCATCGTGGTGTTTGGTGGTGATTACTGCATATTTAGCCCCGCTTTCTTTAATCAGTTTTACCCATTCATCCGGATTATATTTTGCTGCTGTAAAACCATCAAGCTGTTTCATATAAGCATCATGGTTGATGTAATTGTTAAAAAATGACCATGATTCAGAAATTCCATTCACGGAATAGATACCCCAATGGATAAAAATACCCAGTTTGGCATCGGCAAACCACTGCATTTTTTGATCAGAAACTTTTTGTTGAGCGGAAAGTCCGCCCGCTACAAATAGAGGAAATAAAATAATGAAAAACTTTAAATAACGCATGGTTTTGTGTAGTATAACTAAACAATAAATATAACTTTTTATAGCTGTTTCTAAAATAAAAAAAGGTTGCGAAGTCAGATGTTAGCATCTGACTGGATTTCGACCATATGTCAGATGCTAACATCTGACATCACAGGATTATGGGCCGTTCCGTTAGGAAACGCTTCATGGGCGGCAATAACGGAATGTTATTGCAAAAAAAAGCCGTCCCGAAAAATCGGGACGGCTGTAATATATTTGGTTTAGTGATTTACCATTTTTTTCTGCGTTCACCACTTCCACCTTCACGGTTTCCGCCTTCTCTGCGTGGACCTCCGGTGTTGCCACCTTTGTCATCACGGCTACGTCCAGAGAAATCTCTGAAACCGCCACCGCCGCTTCCGCCTTCACGTCGTCCGCTACCACCGCCAGAACTTCTTCTGTCGCCACCGCCACGGTAACCACCGCCACCGCCGCTTCTGCGTTCTCCGCCAAAACCACCGCCACGTCTTTCGCCGCCACCGCGTCTTTCGCCTGCGCCTTCACCACGACCACCGTCGCCGCTTTTTTCGATACGTACCTGACGACCGTTAAACTCAACAGATTTAAAGCCTTCAAAAACTTTGTCAGCTACATCGTCTTCCACTTCAAAGAAAGAGAAAACACCTTTTAAATCGATTTTACCAACGCTTTTGCCACCAATTTTACCATTATTACAAATAAACGATAACATATCGCCACGGGTAAACTCATCTACCGAACCTAAGTTGATAAACAAACGGGTGTAACCTTCGCTACCACGTCCGCGTCCGGCACCTCTTTCGCCTCTGTCTGCACCGCGGTCGTCGCCAACTGCTGCATTTAAATCAGGTGCTTTAGAATAGTAATCCAGGAAGCGGTTAAATTCTAACGAAGCAAAACGTTTAATTACATCTTCTTTTGACAGATCAGCAAATTCGTCCATAATACGTGGAATATACTGATCAATCTGTTCGTTGTTCACTTCTACATTGTGTACTTTATGTACCAAAGAGAATAACTGTTTTTCACAAACGTCAAATCCTGTAGGAAGCTCAGCTTTGGTAAATTGTTTACCAATAATGCGTTCTAACTGACGGATTTTACCAAGTTCTTTAGAATTGATGATACAGATCGAAATACCGGTTTTGCCAGCACGGCCGGTACGGCCTGAACGGTGGGTATAACTTTCAATTTCATCAGGTAAAGAATAATTGATTACGTGAGTTACATTGTTTACATCGATACCACGTGCAGCAACATCAGTAGCAATTAACAACTGCATGTTACGCTCACGGAAACGTTGCATTACCTTATCACGTTGTTGTTGCGATAAATCGCCGTGTAAAGCATCAGCATTGTAACCATCTTTAATTAAATGCTCGGCAACATCTTGTGTATCCAATTTGGTTTTACAAAATACTACTGCAAAAATTTCAGGGTTGAAATCTACAATGCGTTTTAAGGCAGCGTATTTATCACGGGCACGAACAATATAATATTCGTGCTCGATGTTAACGTTACCTGTGTTTTTTGTGCCCATGGTTAATTCAACAGGCTCATGCATGTATTTTTTAGCAATACGGCGAACTTCTGCCGGCATGGTTGCCGAGAATAACCAGGTTTTTTTGTCATCAGGAGTAGTTGATAAAATATCGTTGATGTCATCCTGGAAACCCATGTTTAACATCTCGTCTGCTTCATCAAGCACAACATATTTAACGTTTGAAAAATCAATCGCCTTACGGCCAATGATATCCAACATACGGCCGGGCGTGGC